>JAESGV010000046.1_pt1 | contig 324901 bp, 290 predicted proteins | sample 9269781 | NCBI WGS metagenome assembly JAESGV01 (sample SAMN15741586, study PRJNA653496) | algae metagenome | isolation source: Tildeniella torsiva UHER 1998/13D and co-occurring heterotrophs from... | place: Slovakia: Slovak Paradise National Park, Hrabusice, Kosice Region | collected 2000-01-01
GTCAGGGCTGGATGGGGCGCCTGGCTCCGGTGCGGGCTCAAAGGCCCCAGGTTTCGGCGGGCTCCCACCCAACCCCAGCCTCGCCGGCAAATCACCAGCAGGCAAGAACGAGATACAAGGTTTCCGCGTCACGCCGCAGGCGTGCCTTCGGCACGACCGTCTGAGGGGCCCTGGAGCGGTCACGCGACAGGGCCGTTGGTATAACGCTTCACACGCCGAACCAGGCCGGGATCTCGGCCATGCTGCCGAACAGGATATCGGGCTCGGCGGCGGCCAGCGCGGTGGGCAGGGCATAGCCCCAGGCCACCGCCCCGGCGATCAGCCCGGCGCTGCGGGCGGCCGCGATGTCGCGCAACTCGTCGCCGATGGCGATGGCGCCGCCCGGTGTCGCGCCGGCGCGGCGCAGCACCTGGCGGAAGCGGCCGGCCTTGCCGAACAGGCTGGCATCGCAGGCCCAATGGGCGATCAGTGCCGCCGCCTCCGGCCCCAGGGCACGGCGGGCATTGACCTCGGAGTTGGAGGAGACCAGCGCCAGCGTCACCCCGGCCTCATGCAGCCGGGCCAGCATGGCCGTGGCCCCCGGGAACAGCGGCGGCGGCGGCGCGGCGCTGGCGAGGCCCTTGATATGGGCCGCGATGCGCGGAAGCTTCCACAGCGGCACGCCAAGCACCCGCAGGATGCTGCGCGCGTCCCGGTCGCGCAGCGCCTCCGCCTCCGCCTCCGTCACACGGTGAAAGCCGAAATGCCGCGCGGCCTGGTCCAACGCCTCGAACATCACGGCGCGGCTGTCGGCCAGCGTGCCGTCCAGGTCGAACAGGACCAGGCGGGGGCGGGCCTGGCCGCCCAGAGCGGCTGCGGCTGCCCCAACTTCGATCCGCCCGTCCACCCGTGATGCGCACCCTGTTGTGATCGCCGACCGGGGCTCCATGCCCATTCCGTCGCTCCCCCGCAATAGCCGGGCTGGGGGAAGGGCGGATCACGATCCGGCGGGGTGCACGATCCGCCGGAGCTCAGCCGGGCCGGTGAGCCGGCCCGCGCGAAAGGCGGCCGGCGCGCCTCAGGCGGCGACCAGGTCGCCGAAACCGCGCTGGCCCTCCGTCAGGCCCCAGCCACGCATCCACTCATAGACATAGGTGAAGCGCGCCTCGTCCAGGGGGCGGGACGGGGCGTAGTGGACGAAGTGGTCCGACACCTCCTCCGGCTTCAGGCGGTCCTTCACCGGGGCGGCGATGTAGTGCTTGTAGCGGGCGAAATCCGCGGTGATGAGACGCGCCGCCTCATCCAGGGCGCGGGTATAGCCCTCCACCGCCGCCTGCGGCAGGTCGGGGGAGACCACCTGTGATCCACGATAGGAGATCGTGGCAATCAGATGCGCACCCTCCTTCAGCGCCAGGCTCAGGAAGGGCTCCATCAGCATCGCAGCCCGCACCTTGCCGTCCTTCAGGGCCGCGTAGCGCGCCTTGGGGGAGCCGAGATGCTCCAGCACGATCTCCTCCCGCGCCAGCGGGCCTTCCAGCAATTGCAGCGCGGTGTAGTGCGACCCGGTGCGGTCGTTGATGGCGACGGCGACGCCGGCCAGGTCGCGCGGCTCCCGCAGCGCCGTGTCGAAGCTCACCAGCCCCTGCGCCGCGACGGCCGGGCGCAGCGAGGCGACGCGGGAGGTGCGGCTGCCGCGCTCCGACCGGTCGAGCCCCGCCCATTCGCACAGGTTGTAGGCGCTGGCGCCACCGGCCTCGAACAGCGCCTCCTTCTGCCGGGCGAAGGCATCGGCATTGCTGAGGTCGGGATCGTAGGTCGTGGCCAGCACCACCTCCACGCCCTGTCGGCGGAACAGGTCATGTTCCAGCGCGACGAGGATGGGCAGGTCGAACACCGGGCCGTTCGGCGCGATGCGGATCACGGGCAGCGGATTGTCGGACATCTGGGCCTCCATTCATCGAGTGCGGTGGATGGATATCATGAATCCACGTCTTGTAAACGCGGTATACGTAATTTACGACTGTAAGACGTTTTAATCAGCGCGCGCCGATCGTGGTTTCCGCGCCGGTCCCACCGGAGTTGCCCCATGCCCCCATCCGTTCTTCGCCCGCCGCGCCGCGCGCTGCTGGGCGCCGCCCTGGCCGGCGCTGCCGGCCTGGCACGCCCGGCCCTGGCCGCGCCCGACTGGCCCAGCCAGCCGATCCGCATCGTCGCGCCCTTTCCCGCCGGCGCGGTCAGCGACGGCATCACGCGCGCCATCGCCCAGTCCCTGCAGGCGGCGCTCGGCGTGTCGGTGGTGGTGGAGAACCGGCCAGGCGTCGGCGGCGGCCTGGGCGCGCAGCAGGTGATCGCGGCGCGGCCGGACGGCCATACGCTGCTGCTGGCCAACAATGCGACGCTGTCCATGGTGCCGCGCGTGTCGCAGCTGCGCTTCGATCCGCGGCGGGACCTGGCGGCGGTCGCCTTCCTGGGCGACGCCTACAATCTGCTGGCCATCAACCGCGGCCTGCCGGCGGCGACGCTGGAGGAATTCGCGGCGCTGGCGCGGCAGCGGCCCGGCGAGTTGGTCTATGCCTCCCCGGGTGTCGGCTCCTATGGCCATATCGCCGGGGCGCTGCTGCAACGCCGGCTGGGTATCGACCTGCTGCACGCCCCCTTCGCCGGCATCGTGCCTGCGATCAACGCGGTGCTGGGCGACCACGCGCATGCGGTGATGGGACCGAACACCTTGAGCTTCGCGCAGAGTGGGCAGATGCGCCCGCTGGTCGCCGTCTCCGAGACCCGCTGGCCGGCGGTGCCGGCGGTGCCGACCCTGGCCGAGGCCGGGGTCGGCGACTGGCCGCTGCCCTTCTGGTACGCCTTCCTCGCCCCCGCCGGCACGCCGGATCCGGTGCTGGAACGGCTGAACGCCGCCATCGGGGCTGCGACGCGACAGCCCGACATCGCCACGCTGATCGACCGGCTCGGCCTGCGGGCCGGGCAGCGGTCGGTGGCGGACCTCACCGCCCTTGTGGCCCAGGACTGGCGGGCGGTGGGGGAGACGCTGGACGCCACCCGCATCCTGGGCTGAGGCCGGCTACTCTGCCGGCAGCACCGCGGCCGTGGGCGCCGGGGCGGGCCGCCGTGCCATGGCGCGGGCCACCACGTAGAAGATCGGCGTGAACAGCAGGCCGAACAGGGTCACGCCCAGCATGCCGTAGAACACCGCGACGCCAAGGCTCTGCCGCATCTCCGCCCCGGCCCCGGTCGCCACCGTCAGCGGCAGCACGCCGAGGATGAAGGCCAGCGAGGTCATCAGGATCGGTCGCAGCCGGGTCTGCGCCGCCGCCGCCGCCGCTTCCCAGCGCGTGGCGCCGGCGATTTCCGCCGCGCGCGCGAATTCCACGATCAGGATCGCGTTCTTCGCCGCGAGGCCCACCAGCACCACCAGCCCGACCTGCACCAGCACATTGTTGTCGAGCCCGGCGAAGCCCACGCCGATCAGCGCCGCCAGCACCGACATCGGCGCGATCAGCACGACGGCCAGCGGCAGCAGCCAGCTTTCATACATCGCCGCCAGCACCAGGAAGACGAAGACCACCGCCATGGCGAAGGCGATCGGCGCGGTATTGCCGACGATCTTCTCCTGCAGGGCGAGCTCGGTCCATTCGTAGCTGAAGCCCTCCGGCAGGTTGCGCAGTACCTCCTCCATCGCCGCGATGGCCTGGCCGGTGGAAATGCCCGGCAGCGCGGCGCCCTGCACCTCCGCCGCCGGATACAGGTTGTAGCGCGGCACGCGGTAGGGGCCGGAGGTTTCGTGGAAGGTGGCGATGGAGCCCAGCGGCACCATCTGGCCGTTGTCGCTGCGGGTGCGGATGCGCGCCAGATCCTCCACACCCATCCGGTGCGCCATGTCCGCCTGCGCGGTCACCCGCCAGGTGCGGCCCAGCAGGTTGAAGTCGTTGACGAAGGCGGAGCCCATATAGATGCCCAGCGCCTCATGCACGCGGGAGATCGGCACGCCCAGCATCTCCGCCCGCGTGCGGTCGATATCGGCGCGGATCTGCGGGGTGGAGGTGTTGAACAGGCTGAAGGCGAAGGCGATGCCGGGCGCGCCATTGGCCTGGCCGAGCACCTGCCACACCGCGCGTTCCAGCGCCTGCGGGCCGAGGCCCGCGCGGTCCTGGATCATCAGCTTGAAGCCGCCGCCGGTGCCGATGCCGGGGACGGGGGGTGGCGGAATCACCAGCACCTGCGCATCCATGTCGCCCATCACCCGGGCCTGGAGATCGGCCAGGATGCCATTGCCGGTCAGCCCCAGCGCGGCGCGTTCCTCGAAGGACTTCATGGTGGCGAAGACCACGCCGGTATTCGGCGCATTGGTGAAGGTGGCGCCGTCGAAGCCGACGAAGGCGACGGCGTCCGCGACACCCGGCGTCGCCAGGATGGTGTCCGAGGCCCGGCGCACCACCGCATCCGCCCGGCTGATGCTGGCGCCGGGGGGAAGCTGGAAGGCGGCGATGACGTAGCCGCGGTCCATCTGCGGGATCAGGCCCGTCGGCGTGCTCAGCACCGTGCTGCCGGTCCAGGCCAGCAGGCCGCCATAGATCAGCATCAGGATCACCGGCAGCCGCACCAGCCGGCGGGTGAGCGACCCATAGCCGAAGGACATGCGGTCGAAGACCCAGTTGAAGCCGCGGAAGAACAGGCCGATCGGCTTGAACAGCCCGCCCCGCTTCGGCCCATGCCCATGCGGCTTCAGCAGCCGCGCCGCGAGCGCCGGGGACAAGGTGAGCGAGACGATGGCGGAGATGATGGTCGCCACCGAGATCGTCGCCGCGAACTGCCGGTAGAAGTCGCCGGAGATGCCGGTGATGAAGGCGGTCGGCACGAAGACCGCGACCAGCACCAGGGCAATCGCGATCAGCGCGAAGCCGACCTCGTCCATGGTCTTGCGGGCTGCCTCCAGCGGCGGCAGGCCGTCGGCCATGTGGCGTTCGGCATTCTCCACCACCACGATGGCGTCATCGACGACGATGCCGATGGCCAGGATCAGGCCGAACATGGTCAGCGTGTTCAGCGTGAAGCCCATGATGAGCAGCGCGCCGAAGGTGCCGATGATGGAGACCGGGATGGCCAGCAGCGGGATCAGCGCCGCGCGCCAGTTCTGCAGGAACAGGATGACGACCAGCACCACCAGCAGGATCGCCTCGGCGAAGGTCACCAGCACCGCCTCCATGCTCTGCGCGATGAAGCCGGTGGTGTCGTAGACGATGCTGTAGCTGATGCCGGTGGGGAAGCTGCGGGCGGCTTCCTCCATGGTGGCGCGAATGGCATCCGCTGTGGCCAGGGCGTTGCTGCCGGGGCGCTGGAAGACGCCGATGGCGATGGCGTTCTGGTTGTTCAGCAGGGCGTTCATCGAATAGTCGGCGGCGCCGATCTCGGTCCGCGCCACGTCGCGCAGACGGATCGGCGCGCCGCCGGTGCCGGTGCCGACCACCTGCTCGTCGAACTGCTCGGGCGAGGTCAGGCGGCCCAGCGCCTGCACGCTGATCTCGAAGGCGCCGGCCTCCGCCGCGCGGGGCGCCTGGCCGATGGCGCCGGCCGCGACCTGCGCATTGGCCCGTCGCAGGGCCTCCACCACCTCACCGGGTGCCAGGCCGCGCGCGGCGAGGCGATCCGGGTCGAGCCAGACCCGCATGGCATAGTCGCGCGCGCCGAACATCTGCGCATCGCCGACGCCATCAAGCCGCGCCAGGCGGTCCTTGATGGTCAGCGTGGCGTAGTTGGAGACGTAGTCCGGGCTGCGGCTGCCATCCGGGGAGGTGAGGTGCACGACCATCAGCAGGTCGGGCGAGGCCTTGCGCACGGTGATGCCGAGGCGGCGGACCTCCTCCGGCAGTCGCGGTTCGGCGACGGCGACGCGGTTCTGCACCAGCACCTGGGCCTGGTCGATATTGGTGCCCTGGCGGAAGACCACGCTGATCGCGACCCGGCCATCGCCGGTGGATTGCGAGGAGAGGTACAGCATGCCGTCGACGCCGTTGATCTCCTGTTCCATCGGCCCGGCGACGGTCTGCGCGACGGTCTCGGCGGAGGCGCCGGGATAGGTCGCGGTGACCTGCACCGTGGGCGGGGCGATCTCGGGATATTCGGCGATCGGCAGGCGCAGCGCCGCGATGGCGCCGACCAGCGTGATGGCGATGGACAGGACCGCGGCGAAGACCGGGCGGTCGATGAAGAAGCGGGCGAGGCGCACGGCTCGGATTCCTCAGGCGCGATACGGCCGGCGGGGTTCACCCGGGGGTCGAAGGCGTCGCAAGATCGGGGGCGGGACCGGCCCCCGGCGGTTCAGATTTGTCACGCCGAAGGCGTGCCTTCGCGGCCTGTCGGGGCCGTCGGCATCATTGCGCGGAAGCGAGCGGGCTGGGCCCGATGCGGCCCTGTTCGGCGGTCACCTGGGTGCCGGGGCGGGCGCGGTGCAGGCCGCCGATGATGACCCGGTCCTCCGGCCCCAGGCCGCTGCGGACCACGCGCAGCCCATCGACCAGCGGGCCGAGCTGCACCGGGCGTGGCGCCACGGTGCCTTCCGCCGTCACGGTCAGCACCATGCGGCCCGACTGGTCCGCCAGCACCGCCGCATCCGGCACCATCAGCGCCTGGCTGTCGCCGGCGAACAGCCGCAGCCGGGCGAAGCCGCCGGGGGTCAGCAGCAGGTTCGGGTTGGACACCACGGCGCGGCCCCGGATGGTGCCGCTGCGCGCATCGAAGCCGCTATCGACGAAGTCGAGCTGCCCCTCATGCGTAAAGCTGGTCTCGTCCAGCAGCCGCAGCTGCACCGGCGTGCCGGTCTGCTGCCCATTCGGCCGCATGCCGCCCATGGCGGCGCGGGCATAGCGCAGATACTGGGCCTCGCTGGCGTCGAAGGTGACGTAGACGGGGTCGAGCGTGAGCAGCGTGGTCAGCAGCGTCTCCCCCTGCTGCACCAGATTGCCGGCATCGACGCGGCGGTCGCTGACGCGGCCGGGGCGCGGGGCGCGGATTTCGGTGAATTCCAGGTCCAGCTCCGCCTGGCGCAGCGCCGCGCGGGTGGCGGCGAGGCCGGCCTGGGCTTCGCGCAGGGAGGCGCGGCGCGTGTCCAGCTCCGATTCCGGGGCGATGCGCTGGGCGGCGAGGGGCGCGTAGCGCTGCAATTGCTGCTGGGCGAGCGTCAGCCGCGCCTCGGTGCGGGCCAGCTCCGCCTGGGCGGTGTCGACGGCGATCTGGAAGGGGCGCTGGTCGAGCGTGAACAGCAGGTCCCCCGCGCGCACCGTGGCGCCATCGCGGAAATGCACCTGCGCCACCTGCCCCGAGACGCGCGGCCGCAGCTCCACCCGGGCGGAAGCCTCGATGCGGGCGGTGTGCTCGTCCCACTGGGCGACGGGGCGGGTGAGGGGGGTGGCGACGGTGACGGAAGGGGCGGGGGGCGGGGTCTGGGCGATAGCCGGCTGCACCAGCGCGGTGCTGGCCATCAGGGCCAGGCCGGCGGCGGAGGGGCGAAGGGTGCGGGCGAGCCACGAAAACCAGGGGTTTTCGGGGATATTCTGGCCCGGCGCCGCGGCGGAGGACTTGCGCGGATGGGGTGACATGGCCAATCTCCAGGGCCGGATGATACCGACCGGTTCGTCACATAGTGTATGTGACCGGTCAGTAACATCAAGGGGCGATTTTGCGCCGCAGCATGAAATGACGGCTACGGCCGGAGAAGGACACCAGCATGGGCGATGTTGCCGTCCCCCAGCCGGGGGGCACGAAACCCAAGGCCGCGGAGCGCATCCAGAGCGCCGCCAAGGACCTGTTCTACCGCCAGGGCATCCGCGCCACCGGCATCGAGGAGGTGTGCCGCGCCGCTGACGCCACCAAGATGAGCCTGTATCGCAGCTTTCCCAGCAAGGACGCGCTGGTGGCCGCTGTGCTCTGCGAGGACGCCGCGACCTACGACGCCTGGTTCGCGGAGGTCACGGCGGGGGCGGAGACGCCGGCCGCCAAGCTGCGGGCGATGGTGGAAGCCGGCGCCGCCAAGGTGGCGCTGGGCGCCGAGCGCGGCTGCCCGATGCTGCTGGCCCAGGCGGAATTCCCGGACCCCGAACACCCGACGCATCGCCTGGTGGCGCAGTGCAAGGCGCAGATGCGCGCCGGCATGGTGGAACTGGCCCGCGCGGCCGGCGCCGAGCCGCCCGAATTGCTCGCCGACACGCTGGCGCTGCTGTTCGACGGCGCCTGGGCGTCGTCCTCCTATCTGGGGTCGGAACGCGCCGCGGCGGTGCTGCGCCAGGGTGCGACCTCGGTCCTGGACGCGGTGCTGCCACCTGCATGAGGTCGCGGTCGGGAATATGGGGGGAGGTGATGGCTCCGGCGGTAGGATTCGAACCTACGACCAACGGATTAACAGTCCGCTGCGCTACCGCTGCGCCACGCCGGATCAGCCAGTGGCCGGGCTATAGCAAGCACCCTGGCCGGGGTAAACCCGCCTCGCGACGATTGTCGCGGGAGCGGGGAAGGGAAAGGCCGCGGCCGGAATCGAACCGGCATATACGGATTTGCAGTCCGCTGCATCACCACTCTGCCACGCGGCCAAGCATGGCGCCCCTGTCCTGCGAAAGGCCGCATGACGAAGCGGCGCCTCTATCCGGCAGAGCGCGGTTTCGGTCAAGCGCGGTTAAGCACCCGGCGCGCATGCTGCGGCGCCGAAGTGCTGCTTGGCCGGCGGCCGGCCGGCCCGTATAAGCGCGGATATGAACAAGGCGGCGATGATGGACCTGGATCGCGCAGCGATGATCTCTCCCTCCGATCCCGGCATGGCGGCGGCGCGCCGCTTCATGGTGGATGGCCAGTTGCGGCCGAACAAGGTGACCGACCCGGCGCTGCTGGCGGCCATGGGCGACCTGCCGCGGGAGGCCTTCCTGCCGCCCGCGCTCGCGCCCCGCGCCTATGCGGATGAGGATGTGCGCCTGCCGGGCGATCGCGCGCTGCTGCAGCCGATGATGATCGCCCGCCTGCTGCAGTTGCTGCGGCTGCGGGACGGCGACCGGATGCTCGTGCTGGGCGCCGGCACCGGCTACGCCGCCGCCGTCGCGGCACGCTGCGGCGCGCGGGTGGTCGCGGTCGAATCGGATCCGGCGCTGGCCGGCATCGCCCAGGCCGCCTGCGCCGCCCTGCTGCCGGCCGGCGCGGTGACGCTGTTGCGGCACGACCCCCTGGCCGGCCACCCGTCCGGTGCCCCCTATGACGCCATCCTGATCGAGGGCGAGATACCTTCGGTGCCGGAGCGGATCGCCCAGCAGCTTGCCGAGGGTGGCCGGCTGGCCACCGTGCTGGCCGCCCCTCATCGCGGCGCCTTTTCCCGCGCCGTGGTCGGGCTGCGCGCCGGCGGCAGCTTCAGCGTGACGGATGCCTTCGATTGCGCCACGCTGCCGCTGCCGCATTTCCAGCCAGCGCCAGGCTTCGTGTTCTGAATCTTGCCATGCGGCCGGGCATCCGGTCGCCCCGCTTTTGCTTGCGGGTTGTAGGAGCCGCCGACCGATGATGTTCAACCGTTCGACCCTGGCGCTCGCCACCCTGCTGATGGCGCCACCCGCCCTGATCGCCCCCGCCGCAGCCCAGACGCTGCAGGAATCGCTGGCGCTCGCCTATGCCAACAACCCCACCCTGCAGGCGGCCCGCGCCCAGCTTCGCGCGGTGGATGAGAATGTGCCGCAGGCGCTGGCGGGCTGGCGGCCGACCGTGCAGGTGGCCGGCAGCGTCGGCACCGCGCAGGGCCGCAGCACCAATACCGCGAGTGGCGGGCGGGCCAGCGTGGATCGCGACACCTCCTCGATCCAGGCCAGCGTCACCCAGCCGCTGTATCGCGGCGGCCGCACCACCGCCTCCACCCGCCGGGCGGAGAACCAGGTTCTGGCGCAGCGCGCGCGGCTGCTGGCGACCGAACAGCAGGTGCTGTCCGACACGGTGAACGCCTATGTCGCGGTGATCCGGGACCAGGAGGAGGTGCGCCTCAACATCAACAACGAGCAGGTGCTGACCCGCCAGCTCCAGGCCACCAATGAACGCTTCCGGGTCGGCGAGATCACCCGCACCGACGTGGCCCAGGCGGAAAGCCGGCTGGCCGGCACCCGCGCTTCCCGCGCCGATGCGGAAGGCCGGCTGCAGCAGTCCCGCGCCACCTTCGCCCGCCTCGTCGGCCAGCCGCCGCAGCGCCTGATCGCGCCGCAGCCGCTGCGCGTGCCGCTGGCCAATGCGGCGGAGGCCGGCACGCTGGCGGGCCAGAACAACCCGAATGTCGTGGCCGCCCTGTTCGACGAGGCGGCGGCGCGCGACCTGGTGGATGTCAACTTCTCCTCCCTGCTGCCGCAGGTGAGCCTGAACGGCTCCACCTTCCGCAACGACAACAGCACCACGCCCGACACCCGCTCCACCGGCAGCCAGGTCACGGCGAACCTGACCGTGCCGCTGTACCAGGGCGGCGCGGAATATTCCCAGGTGCGGCAGGCTCGGCAGACCGCGCAGCAGGCGCGGCAGGTGGTGAACGACCAGCGCCGCGCCGCCAACCAGCAGGCGACCTCGGCCTGGGAGACGCTGACCGCCGCCCGCGCCCAGGTGGAGAGTGTGCGCGCCCAGATCCGCGCCGCCGAAATCGCGCTGGACGGTGTGCAGCGTGAGGCCGTGGTCGGCAGCCGCACCACGCTCGACGTGCTGAACGCCGAGCAGGAATTGCTGAACGCCCGCGTCAGCCTGGTGCGGGCTTTGGCCAATGTCATCACCGCCTCGCACAGCCTGGCTGCCTCCGTGGGGCGCCTGACCGCGCGGGATCTCAACCTGCCGGTGCAGATCTATGACATGGAGGCCTATTACCGCGAGGTGCGGAACCGCTGGGTCGGCTTCGGCGACTATGCCGAGCAGGGGCGCTGAGGCATGAGCGGCAGTGCTGGCCGTCCGGGCGGTGGGGCCTCGGACCCCGCCATGGACGACATCCTGGCTTCCATCCGTCGCATCCTGAACGAGGATGAGGCGCAGGAGGGCCAGCAGCCGGGTGCTGCCGCCGAGCCGGAGCCGCTCGACCTGACCGAGGCGATGCTGGTCGCTGCCCCGCCGGCACCGCCCGAGCCGCCGGTGGTCGCGGAGGAGCCGGAGCCCGAGCCGGAGCCGGAGGAGATCGCGGCGCCGGTCGTCCCGGCACCGCCCATCCCGGCACCCGTCATCTCGGCGCCCGTGGCCGTGCCGCCGATGGTCGAGGTGCCGCCGGCCGCGCCGGCGCCCTCCCTCGATTCGCTGGTCGCCCCGGCCGTTGCCGCCGCCACCACGGCGACCCTGGCGTCCCTGCTGCGCAGCGTGGCGCAGGAGCGCAATGCCCCGGTGCATCGCGGCGGCCCGTCGATCGAGGATGTGGTGCGGGAGGAGCTTCGGCCGCTGCTGAAGGCTTGGCTCGACCAGCACCTGCCGCCTCTGGTCGAGCGCCTCGTCCGAGTCGAAATCGAGCGCGTCATCGGCCGCGCGGCCCCGTAAAAGTCCGGAGAGGCCCGGGGACGATCATCGTCCCCGGCGGGGCGCGGGGCAGAGCCCCGCTCTTCCCCTCAGTCCGGCTTGATCTGGTTGTCCCGGATCACCCCCGCCCAGGTCTCCATCTGCCGGTCGAGGAAGGTTCCGAATTCCTCCGGCGAGGAGGCGACGATCTCGACTCCCATCGGGCTCGCCAGCCGCGCGCGCACTTCCGGCACCTCCAGCGCCTTGGCGAGGGCCGCGTGGAAGCGGCGCTGGATCGGCTCCGGCGTGCCGGCGCGGCCGAGAATCGCCCACCAGGCCTTGGCATCGATGCCGGGCACGCCGGATTCGGAGACAGTCGGCAGGTCGGGGAACAGGGTGGAGCGCTGGCCGCCGGTCTGCGCCAGCGGGCGCAGGGTCTGTCCGACCTGGCCGCCGAGACCGGCATTGCTGGCCATGGGCAGGTCGAGTTCGCCGGCGGCCGCCGCCGCGCTCATCGGGCCGCCGCCGCGATAGGGCACATGCACCATCTTGAAGTCGCCGCGCTGCTGCATCAGCGACATGGTCAGGTGCGACAGGCTGCCGACGCCGATGCTGCCATAGGTGATGGTGTCCGGCGCCGCCTTGGCCGCCGCGATGACCTCCTCCAGCTTCCGCCAGGGGCGGGAGTTGTGGGTGGTGATGAGCATGGGCGCGGTGCCGATCAGCATGATGGGCACCAGGTCCCGCTTCGGGTCGAAGCCGAGGTTGCTGATGAAGGACGGGTTCACGGAGTGGCTGTCGAAGACGGTCACCCAGGTATTGCCATCCGCAGGGGCGCGGGCCGCGGCGGCCGTGCCGAGGGCGCCGGAGGCACCGGGACGGTTCTCGATCACCACCGAGACGCCGAGGTCCTGCGTCAGGCGCGGCTGCAGCAGGCGGGTGATGGTGTCGACGCTGCCGCCGGGCGGGAAGGGGACGACGATGCGGATCGGGCCGTTCGGCCAGGGCGCCTGCGCCAAGGCGGGCGCGGCGAGGGAGGTGGTGGCGAGCCCCGCCAGCAGGGGACGGCGACCGATTCTCAGCATCTTGATGTTCCCAACCCGATCCGGCTCCTATGAACCGCAGGTCTGCCGCCGTCCAGCCGCCCCTTGACGGAAGCCGGCCGGCGGGGAAGGGATGCCGCATGCTCGACAAGACCTTTGACCACGCCGCCATCGAACCCCGCCTGTACCAGGGCTGGGAGGATTCCGGGGCCTTTGCCGCTCATCCCGAGAGTGCGGCAAAGCCCTTCACCATCATGATCCCGCCGCCCAATGTCACGGGCAGCCTGCATATCGGCCATGCGCTGACCATGACGGTGCAGGACATCCTGACCCGCTTCCGCCGGATGCAGGGCCGCGACGCGCTGTGGCAGCCGGGCACGGACCATGCCGGCATCGCGACGCAGATGGTGGTGGAACGGCTGCTCGCCTCCCAGGGGTTGAAGCGGCGCGAGATGGGGCGCGAGGCCTTCCTCGCCAATGTCTGGGAATGGAAGCGCGAATCGGGCGGCACCATCACCCGCCAGCTTCGCCGCCTCGGCGCCAGCCTGGACTGGCCGCGCGAACGCTTCACCATGGATGAGGGCCTGTCCGAGGCGGTGCGGGAGGTCTTCGTCACGCTGCACAGCCAGGGCCTGCTGTACCGCGACAAGCGGTTGGTGAACTGGGACCCGGTGTTCCAGACCGCCATCTCGGACCTCGAGGTCGAGAGCCGGGAGGTGAAGGGCAGCATCTGGCACCTGCGCTACCCGGTGGAGGGCGAGCCGGGCCGCTTCGTGACGGTGGCGACGACCCGGCCGGAGACGATGCTGGGCGATACGGCGGTGGCCGTGCATCCGGAGGATGCGCGCTACACGGACCTTATCGGCAAGCACCTGGTGCTGCCGCTGGTGGGCCGGCGCATTCCCGTGGTGGCGGATGCCTATTCGGACCCCGAGAAGGGCACCGGCGCGGTGAAGATCACCCCCGCGCATGATTTTAATGACTTCGAGGTCGGCCGCCGGCACGGGCTCGCCAGCCCGTCGGTGCTCGATGCCGATGCGAAGGTGACCCTGGCCGAGATCCCGGGCCAGTGGGACGAGCCCGACTTCATCCGCAGCCTGGAAGGCCAGGATCGCTTCGCCGCCCGCAAGGCGATCGTGGCAAAGCTGGAGGAGATGGAACTGCTGGCGGCGGTGGAGCCGCATGTGAACCAGGTGCCGCATGGCGACCGCTCCGGCGTGCCGATCGAGCCGCGCCTGACCATGCAGTGGTATGTGGACGCCAAGACCCTGGCGCAGCCGGCGATCAAGGCGGTGGAGACCGGCCAGACCGTCTTCGTGCCGCGGCAGTGGGAGAACACCTTCTTCGCCTGGATGCGCGACATCCAGCCCTGGTGCGTCAGCCGCCAGCTCTGGTGGGGCCATCAGATCCCCGCCTGGTACGCGCCGGATGGCGAGGTCTTCGTCGCCAAGACGGAAGAGGAGGCCCGCGCCGCCGCGCGCGAGAAATTCGGCCGCGACGTGGAGCTGGTGCGCGACCCGGATGTGCTGGACACCTGGTTCAGCTCCGCGCTCTGGCCCTTTTCGACGCTTGGCTGGCCGGAGAAGACGCCGGAGCTGGCGAAGTATTATCCGGGCGACGTCCTGGTGACGGGCTTCGACATCATCTTCTTCTGGGTCGCCCGGATGATGATGATGGGCATCCATTTCATGGACGGGAAGGTGCCCTTCGAGAAGGTCTACATCCATGGCCTCGTCCGCGACGAGAAGGGCCAGAAGATGTCAAAGTCCAAGGGGAACGTCATGGACCCCCTGGAACTGGTCGAGGCCTATGGCACCGATGCGCTGCGCTTCACCATCGCCTCCCTCACCGGCCCCGGCCGGGACGTGAAGCTGGGCCGCAAGCGCGTCGAGGACTTTCGTTCATTTGGCACCAAGATCTGGAATGCCGCGCGCTTCCTGGAGATGAACGGCATCAAGGCCGACGCTGCCTTCGATCCGGCCTCGGCGAAGACGCCGCTGGCGCGGTGGATTCTCGATGGGTCCAATCGTGCGGTGGCGGAGGCGACCACGGCCCTTGAAGCCTTCCGCTTCGATGAATATGCCGGCGCGTCCTACCGCTTCGTCTGGGGCAGCTTCTGCGACTGGTTTCTCGAATTTGCCAAGCCGGTTCTCAATGGGCCGGATGGCCCGGCCAAGGACGAGGTGAAGGGCGCGGCCCAGCATGTCTTCGGCACCATCCTGAAGCTGCTGCACCCGGCCATGCCCTTCATGACCGAGGCCCTGCACGCCGAATTCGGCTATGGCGCCGAATGCACCCTGATCCGCGCCGAATGGCCCGGCGCCGTGCCGGTGGCCGAGGCCGAGGCGGCGCGGGAGGAGCTGGACTGGCTGGTGCGGCTGATCGGCGAGGTGCGCGGCGTGCGCTCCGAGATGAACGTGCCGCCCTCCATCACCGTGCCGCTGCTGCTCTCCGGCGCCTCCGGCACCACGCTGGCCCGCGCCGAGGCCTGGATCGAGGTGATCCGCCGCATGGCCCGCGCCACCGAAGTCCTGCCGCTGGAAGGTGCCGTGCCGAAGGGCGTGGCGCAGGTGGTGGTGGGGGAGGCGACGGTGATGCTGCCGCTGGCCGATGTCATCGACCTTTCGGCCGAACGCACCCGCCTCGGCCAGGCCCGCGCCAAGGCGGAGGCCGAGGCGGCGAAGGTGACCGCCAAGCTCGGCAATGCCGACTTCGTCGCCCGCGCGAAGGAGGAGGTGGTGGAGGAGAACCGCGAACGCCTGGCCGCCTTCCAGGCGGAGATGGCCCGGCTGGACGCGGCGCTGGCGCGGATCGCGGGCTGAGCCTCAGGCCTTCGGGAACAGCGCCTCGACCTGAACCGTCAGGCCGGGTGGGTCCAGGGTGAGGGGACCCTCCCGCAGGATGGCGGAGCGGAGGGTGCCGTCCTCCTCCTTGCGGTGATGCACCAGGATGCGCTGATCCGGCAGCACGACCAGGTAGTGGCGGATCGTCGGCGCGTGCATATAGGCGACGAACTTGGTCGTCTGGTCGATGCGGGAGGTGGAGGGGGAGCCGACCTCCACCACGATCACCGGATCGGCCACGGCGATCGCATCGCCATCGAGCGGTGCCCCGCAGGTGACGAAGACATCCGGTTCGTAGGCGCTGTTGTCGCCGATCTCGATGGCGACGCCGTCGACCAGCACCTCGCAGGGCAGGCCGGCGGCTGCGATGGCGTCCTCCAGGGCGCGAGCCGTGCGCAGCTTGGTGCGGGCATGCTGCACACGCTCCGGCGCCATGGCGACCACCCGGCCTTCCTCCAGCTCGAAGCGCCCGCGCGGCTGCTGGCCTGCCCAGGCGTAGAACTGGGCGCGGGTCATGCGGTGGGCGGGCAGGTCGGACATGGCGCCTGATATGGGTTGGGTGGCGACGACTTTACCCCCCGCACCCCCGTGCCCGTCCAGCGCCTTGCCATCCCCCCTGGCCGCGCGGGGCACGATGTGGCACGCCAGTCCCAAACCGCCGGGAAACGCGCCATGACCAAATGGGACAAGTCCAAGCTGCCGAGCCGCCACACCACGGTGGGGCCGGAACGCGCGCCGCATCGCAGCTACTACTACGCCATGGGGCTGACGCAGGAGGAGATCGACCAGCCCTTCGTCGGCGTCGCCACCTGCTGGAACGAGGCCGCGCCCTGCAACATCGCGCTGTCTCGCCAGGCGCAGTCGGTGAAGATCGGCGTCAAGGAATCCGGCGCGACGCCCCGCGAATTCACCACCATCACGGTGACGGATGGCATCGCCATGGGCCACCAGTCCATGAAGTCGTCCCTGGCGTCGCGCGACGTCATCGCCGATTCCATCGAGCTGACCATGCGCGGCCATTGCTATGATGCCCTTGTCGGTGTGGCGGGCTGTGACAAGTCGCTGCCGGGCGTGATGATGGCCATGGTGCGGCTGAACGTGCCGTCGGTCTTCATGTATGGCGGCTCGATCCGCCCGGGCCGCTTCCAGGGCCGCGACGTGACGGTGGTGGATGTGTTCGAGGCGGTCGGCCAGCACGCCGCCGGCAATATGTCGGATGCCGACCTGCTGGAACTGGAACAGCATGCCTGCCCGGGCGCCGGCGCCTGCGGTGGCCAGTTCACCGCCAATACCATGGCCTGCATTTCCGAGGTTTTGGGCCTGGCCCTGCCGGGCTCCGCCGGCGCCCCCGCGCCGGATGAATCACGCGACTACTACGCGGTGCAATCCGGCCGCGCCGTGGTGGAACTGATCCGCAAGAATCTGCGGCCGCGGGACATCGTGACGCGGGATGCGCTGTTCAACGCGGCCGCCATCGTCGGCGCCACCGGTGGCTCCACCAACGCCGCGCTGCATCTGCCGGCCATCGCCCATGAATGCGGCATCAAGTTCGACCTGCATGACGTGGCGGAGATCATGCGCGCCACGCCGCATATCGCGGATCTGAAGCCCGGCGGCCGCTATGTGGCGCAGGATGTCTTCAACATCGGCGGCGTGCCGGTCATCATCAAGGCGCTGCTGGAAGGCGGCTATCTGCGCGGCGATGCCATCACCGTCACCGGCAAGACCCTGGCCGAGAACCATGCCGAGGTGATCGTCCCCAAGGACCAGGACGTGGTGCGCCCGACCAGCGACCCGATCTCCCCGATCGGCGGCGTGGTGTCGTTGAACGGCTCGCTGGCCCCGGAAGGCGCCATCGTGAAGATCGCCGGCATGCACAAGCTGCGGTTCGAGGGCACGGCACTGTGCTTCGATTGCGAGGAGGATGCCTTCAAGGCCGTGGAGATGCGCGCCTACAAGCCCGGCGACGTCATCATCATCCGCTACGAAGGCCCGAAGGGTGGCCCGGGGATGCGGGAGATGCTGTCCACCACCAGCGCCATCTACGGCCAGGGCATGGGCGACAAGGTAGCCCTCATCACCGATGGGCGGTTCAGCGGCGCGACGCGCGGCTTCTGCATCGGCCATGTCGGGCCGGAGGCGGCGGTCGGCGGCCCCATTGCACTGCTGAAGAATGGCGACCCCATCGTCATCGACGCCGAGGCTGGCACCATCGACGTGATGCTGCCCGAGGCCGAGATGGCTGCCCGCCGCGCCGCCTGGACGCCGCGCAAGACGCTCTACACCTCCGGCGCGCTGTGGAAATACGCCCAGACGGTGGGACCCGCCGCCCAGGGTGCGGTGACGCATCCCGGCGCGGCGGAGGAAGGGCACGTCTACGCCGATCAATGATACCAACGGCCCTTTCGCGTGACCGCTCCAGGGCCCCTCAGGCGCCGGGCGCCGGCTCCGCCGGCTTGGCTCGCCGGACAACCGGCGGGCCGCATTCGCGGCCTCGGCCGGCGTGACGCCGGCCGCAGGTTCGTCCTTTTCGGCGGCAACTCTACTGGACCGTGATGCCCTTGCTGCGCACGACCTCGGACCAGCGGTCCAGGTCGCTGCGCATGACGGCGGCGAGGGCGGCGCCGTCGCCGGCCACCGGGGTCGCGCCCTGCTGCACGAAGCGGTCGCGCACTTCGGCGTTGGCGAGCACCTTGTTCACCTCGCCACGGATCTGCGCGACCAGCGCCGGGTCCATCCCGCGCGGGCCGAGCAGCCCGTACCAGAAGGAATAGGTGAAGTCGAAGCCGAGTTCCTTGGCCGTCGGCACATCCGGCAGGGCCGGCATGCGCCCGCCCGTGGTGCCGATGGCGATGGCCCGCGCACGGCCATCGCGCACTGCGCCCAGCACGGTGGGCGGGGCGGCGATCAGTAGGCCGACGCGGCCGGCCATCAGGTCCAGGAAGGCCGGACCCATGCCACGATAGGGCACATGGGTCATGCGGATGCCGGCGATGTCCTGCAGATACTCGGTGTAGAGATGCGGGGAGGAGCCGGAGCCCATCGAGCCGTAGAAATTGCCATCCGGCGCCTGGCCGCGCGCGGCTTCCACATACTCCCGCAGCGTCCGCACCGTGGCATTGCCCGGCACGACGAAGACGGTGGGGTAGTCGACCATCAGCGAGACGGGGGTGAAGTCCGTCATCACGTCGAAGCCGAGATTGGGAAACAGCGGCGGCGCGGTGGCGAGCGAATTGTCGGTGACCAGCAGGGTCGAGCCGTCATTGGCCGCGCGCACCACATTGGTCCAGCCGATCACGCCGCCGCCGCCGGAGCGGTTGTCCACCACGAAATTGCCGCCGGTCTGCTCCCCCAGGCGCTGTGCCAGCAGGCGCGCCACGAAGTCGCTGGTGCCGCCGGGCGGGTAGGTGACGACGATGCGGACCTGGCGGGTGCCAGGCCAGGCCGGGGTCTGCGCGAAAGCGGGCAGGGCGGCCATCAGCGCGGCGGCGGCGCCCAGCAGGATGCGGCGGAACATGGCGTTTCTCTCCTTATCGGCCGGCTTCGGCCTTGGTCTTGGCTTGGGCGGCGGGCGCCGGATGGTGCAGAGCCAGCACATCAGGGGCGCAGCCGCTCGGTCGCGATCCGCGCACCCTCGCTCATGCTGCGCAGCTTGGCCCAGACGACATCGGCGGAGACGCGGCCGCGCCCCGCCGCCGTGTCGAAGCCGCAATCGGTGCCCGCCATCAGCCGGCGCGGATCGCCCAGGCTCTCGGCGATGCGTTCCAGGCGTTCGGCGACCACTTCCGGGTGCTCGACGAAGTTGGTCAGCGTGTCGATGACGCCGGCGACCAGGATCTGATCCTCGGCGAGCGGCTGCTTGCGGAACAGCCGGTGCTCATGGGCGTGGCGCGGATTGGCGAAGGGCAGCACGAAGCCGCCGACCCTGGCATGCAGGATGGTGGGCAGGATATCCGCCAGCGGTACGTCCGCATCATGCGGACCCTCGTAATTGCCCCAGCAGACATGCAGGCGGATGCGGTCCTTCGGCAGGCCCTCGATGGCGCGGTTGATGGCGGTAACGACGCGCTCACAGAAGCCGATGAAGTCGGATAGCGGCCGGTCCTGGTAGGAGGCGTGGCGTTCCAGCGCCAGGTCCGGGCAATCGAGCTGCAGGATGAAGCCGGCATCGAGGATCGCCCGGTATTCCTGGCGCAGTGCCGTGGCCAAGGCCGCCAGATAGGCTTCCTCCGTGTCATAATGCTTGTTCTGCACCACGGCGGCGACGATGCCGGGGGAGGGAGCCGCCAGAAAGGCCTCCCGGTACTGCCCCTTGGCCGGCGCCAAGGCACGGGTGAATTCGGCGCATTCGGCGGCCATGGCGGCATCGCCGATATAGCAAACATCGCCCACGGCGGCGGGCAGGTTCGCCGTCATGCTCGCCGTCTCCTTGCCCGCATTGGCGGCCTGGAGGTCGGCCTTGAATTCCGGATAGGCGTCGATGTCCTGCCAGCCGCCGCGCAGGCTTTCGCCGCCAAGCCCGGTCAGCCTGTCGCGGAGGTAGAGCACGAAGGATTCGCGGCCCTGCTCGCCATTGTTCGGAATGTCGATGCCGGCGGCGATCTGCTTCGGCACGATCGCTTCCACCGCCGCCTGCGCCGCCGCCGCCAGCTCCGCCGCATCCACCGATTCGCCGCGGGCGCGGCGGGCATGCAGCCGGGTGAGGGCGCGCGGGCGCGGCAGGCTGCCGGTATGGCTGGTCAGGATGCGGTCGGCATCGAGCGGCATGATGTTTCCCCCGGATTTGGGAAAACCTTACCTGCGCAAACCATCCGCCACCAGGGTGCAGCCTGCCACGGCCAGAAGGATGGCGAGCCCCGGCCAGACCGCGACCCAGGGCGCGCTGAACACCAGGTCCTGCGCATTGGCGAGCATATTGCCCCAGCTCGCGGCCGGCGGGGCGATGCCAAGTCCCAGGAAGCTCAGCGTGCTCTCGGCCAGGATGGCGCCGGCCACGGTCAGCGCCGCGGCGATGGCGATGGGGCCGGCGATATTGGGCAACACATGGCGCAGCAGCACCCGCGCCTCCGTCGCGCCCAGCGCGCGGGCCGCCCGCACATAGTCCCGCGCCAGGACGGAAAGCGCCGCCGCCCGCGCCAGCCGCGCGACGCCGACCCAGCCGAAGACCGACAGCATGGCGACGATCCGGAAAATGTCGGCGGCGGCCTCGCCGCGCGGCAGGCCGATGCGTCCCGTATCGACGGCGGCCAGCACCACCAGCACGGGCAAGGCGGGCAGGGCCAGCATGCCATCGGCCAGGCGCATCAGCACGGCATCCAGCACCCCGCCGCGCCAGGCCGCCAGCAGCCCGATGCCGGTGCCGAGCAGCGTCGCCGCCAGCGCCGTCGCCACCCCCACGGCCAGCGACACGCGCGCCCCTTCCAGCAGCCGCAGCAGCACATCCCGCCCGAGATCGTCGGTGCCGAGGGGGTTGGTGGCGGAGGCCGGGGCGAAGCGGTTGAACAGATCCGGCGCGAAGGGATCGAGGCCCATCCAGCCGGCGACCAGCGGCGCGGCGAGGCCTCCGGCGCCGAGCAGGCCCAGCAGGAAAAGGCCGAGGCGCAGCCTCATGCCAGCCGCGGGTCCAGCGCCCGCTGGGCCAGATCGGCGGCCAGCGTCGCCAGCATGGTCACCAGCGCCACCAGCAGCAGCGCCACCAAGGCGAGGTTGGTGTCGTTGCCCATCACCGCGTCATAGATCAGCTTGCCCATGCCGGGCCGGGCGAACAGCGTCTCGGTAATCAACGCGCCGCCCACCAGGCTGCCGGCATCCAGCGCCGCCACCTGCAGCACCGGCACCGCCGCATTCGGCGCGGCGTGGCGCAGCAGGATCCGCATCTCCCCGGCGCCACGGGCGCGGGCGGCGGTGATCCAGGGGGCGTGCAGCACATTGGTGAGCTCCGCCGCGCTGTGCCGCGCATAGGCGGCGAGGTTCGCCATGGCCAGCGTCGCCACCGGCAGCACCAGGAAGCGCAACGCCTCCGCCCCACCCGCCTCCGCGGCGCCGCCGGCGGGCAGCCAGCCGAGCGTCACGGCGAAGACGATGATGAGCAGGATGCCCAGCCAGAAGCTCGGCGCCGACTGGCCGAGGATGGCGATGGCATCGGCGAAGGGCGCGAAGCGCGGCCGCATCGCCGCCAGGGCGCCGAGCGCGAGGCCCAGCAGGGCGGAAACCGCCACCGCCGCGCCCAGCAGCACCAAAGTGGAGAGCAGCGCCGGGCCAATGATCTGCGCGACCGGCTGCGCGAACAGCCGCGAATAGCCGGCCTCTCCAGACAGCAGCGATCCGGCCCAGGCGAGATACCGGGTCATCAGCGGCTGATCGAGACCATGCAGCGCCCGCATCCGCGCCGCATCCTCCGCCGTCAGGCGCGGGTCGCCGGCGAGCGCCAGGTCGATGGGATCGCCCGGCATCAACCCGATCAGCAGGAACATGGCCAGCGACAGCAGCGCCAGCGTCACCGCGATCTGCACCAGGCGGCCTGCCAGCAGGCGGATCATGCCTCGGCCCGGTGGCAGACAGCCTCCACCCGGTTGCCGTCCGGGTCGCGCAGGAAGGCGGCGTAGTAGTCCGGGTGATAGTGCGGCCGAAGCCCCGGCGCGCCATCGTCGCTGCCCCCCGCCGCGACCCCGGCCGCATGGAAGGCCCGCACGGAAGCGCGGTCCGGTGCTCGAAAGGCCCAGTGGCAGGCCGGGTCGGCCGGCGCGGCGCCGAGGCGGATGGTCAGGTAGCCGGCCGCATCCCGCGCGCCATAGCCGATCGCCCGATCCTCCCGCCACACGCAGCCCAGGCCCAGCAGCGGCATCACGGCGTCGTAGAAACGGGCGGCGCGGGGCAGGTCGGTGACGGCGATGGACACATGGTCCAGCATCAGCGCGCCACCCGCCATTCCTCGACCCAGTTGGAGGAGGGGCTGAGATGCCCGGTCGGCCGCACCCCCTCCAGCCAGATCGGCCAGACATGCGCGTCGGAGCGGAACCAGAGGGGAATGACCGGCAGCTGCTCCGCATAGATGGCCTGGAGGCGATGCCACAGCACACGACGGCGTTCGCGGTCCAGCTCGATCGGCAGGGCCTCCAGCAGGCCGTCCATCTCCGCATTGCGGAAGCCGGTGTAGTTCTGGCCGGACCAGTTGCGCGCGGCGGTTGGGATTTCGTCGGAATGCAGCGTGGTGCGCGGCACGTTCTCCGGGCTGCTGATCCAGGCGAACAGGGCGGCGCCGGTGAAGCGGCGGCGGCTGACCGTCTCACTGAAGAAGACGCGCGGCGGCTCGTTGCGGATGCGCGCCTCGATGCCGGCCTGGCGCCACATGCCCTGGATCACCTGCTGCACCGCCTCCCGCCCCCGATTGCCGGCGGTGGTCATCAGTTCGAGGGTCAGGCGATCCCCGGCCGCATTGCGGCGGATGCCATCGGGGCCGGGGCTCCAGCCGGCCTCGGTCAGCAAGGCGGCGGCGCGGGCCGGGTCGAAGGGCCATTGGCGCACGGCGTCGTCATGCATGCCGTCCAGCGGATTGACGGTGGTATGGGCGATGGGCTGGCGACCCTCGAACAGCCGGGCGACGATCTGGCCGCGGTCGATCGCCATGACCAGCGCCTGCCGCACCCGCAGATCGGCGAGGATCGGATTGTCGAGCATCAGGTCGAGATGTTCGTAGACCAGGCCTGGCTTGTATTCGATGCGGAAGCGGTTGCGGGTGCGGCGTTCCAGCGCCGAGACCTGTTCCAGCGGTAGGCCCAACTCGCCCGCCACCATGTCGAGCTGCCCGGCCAGAAGCTGGGCTTCCAGCGCCGCGGTGTTCTCGATGGTGCGGATATTGATCCGCCGGAAGGCGGGCGCCGGGCCGGACCAATGCGCGTTGCGTTCCAGCGTCACGCCGGTGCCGGGCTGGGTGGCGGTGACCCGGTAGGGGCCATTCCAGAGGCCGGGATTGGCGGGTTCCGTCTCATAGGCGCTGCGGGTGCGGTAGGTGCGGGGCTCGGCTTCCCAGCGGGCGCGCTCGATATGGGCGGGCAGGGGCACCCAGTCGCCGCTGGCGCCGTATTCGAAGGTGACCTGGTCGAAGCGGAGCGTGATGCGGCGGGGGGATTCGACGATGGCCTCATAGGCGCGGCGGTAGAATTCGCTGCCGCCGAAGCCGGTGGAAAAGTCGCGGCCGGCCTGCCAGGCGAAGAGAAGGTCCTCCGCCGTCACCGGCGTGCCATCACCCCAGGCCCAGCCCTCCCGCAATTCCCAGGTCACCCGGATGCCGGCCTTGCCATCCGGCGTCTGCTCCAGCGTGGCGAGGCCGTTCTCCAGGCTGGGGACGGTGACGCAGCCGAGGCAGGTCAGGTTCCAGTCAGGGTCGCGACTGGTCAGCGGCCGGCGGGTGAAGCCGCCGACATAGGACTTGGCCGCCATGGATTCGATATTGGGATGGAAGGTGGCCGGGTATTGCGTGATGCCGATGGTCAGGCTGTCCCGCGCCGGCTGGGCCAGGGCAGGGGCGGCGGCGAGGAGGAAGGCGAGGGTCAGCCGGAGGATGGCCATTGGCGGGCTCCATGCCAGATGCTGATGATCCAGATCCGATCGCCGGACAAGCTGTAGTAGACACGATACGGCGTGCGCGGGATCGTCAGCACTCGGACCTTGTCGATGTCGGCAGGGCGTCCAAGCATTGGATGCGCCAGCAGTCGCGCAATGCCAGCGCCAATTGCCTCGACAGTCGCGGCCGCGGCCTCGGGATTCTCGATGGCGATATAGAATTGAATCTCGCGGAGCTGCGTGCGGGCCTCGGCCGACCAGCCGACCCTCATGCCCCGCTGCGCGTCCGGAGATCCTGTGCCCATTGGCGAAGCTCGGCCATCACGACCTCATGCTCCACCACCCGGCCCGCGGCGATATCCGCCTCACCACGCGCGATCGTGGCCTCAAGGGCCGCATGCTCGGCGAGCAGCCCCCGGGCGGCCTCGGCGAGCAGGCGCTCGGGGGATGACTGCATGCCGCTTGCGACGGCCCTCAGCGCTTCGGCCACGTCATCCGGCAGTTCCACGCTGAAATGGGCCATCGAATCCCCCTTACTCCGTGCCGTCCTTCGGCTTCGCCTCGGCGAGCGAGGAAATGCCGCCATGGGCGCCGGACCAGCCCACCGGGTCTTCCAGGAACTTCCGCACTTCCTTCAGCGCGGCCTCCGAGAAGTAGGGGCGTTCGCGGCAGACTTCCAGCACATCCCACCAGGTGCAGAGGTGGTGCAGGTTCAGGCCCATGGCCTTCATCTGCTCGAAGCTGCCGGGGAAGACGCCGTAGTAGAAGACCACGAAGGTATGGTCGCAGATCGTGCCGGCTTCCCGCAGCGCATTGGCGAAGCGGATTTTCGAAGCACCATCGGTGGTCAGGTCCTCGACCAGCAGGGTGCGCTGGCCGACCGGGACCTCGCCCTCGATCTGGGCATTGCGCCCGAATCCCTTGGGCTTCTTCCGGACATAGGCCATGGGGGCCATCATGCGGTCGGCGATCCAGGCGCCGAAGGGAATGCCGGCGGTCTCGCCACCCACCACCACGTCGATGGATTCGTAGCCGATATGCCGGCCGATCTTCTCCACAGCCAGGTCGCAGATGCGGTTGCGGGCGCGGGGGAAGGAGATGATCTTGCGGCAGTCGATATAGACCGGGCTCTTCCAGCCCGATGTGAATGTATAGGGCTCCTCCGGCCGGAAATTCACCGCCTTGATCTCCAGCAGGATCCGCGCGGTGGTCAGGGCGGCGTCGCGGTCCCAGTCGGAGGCGTGCGGGATGGCCATTGTTGCGAGTTCCTCATGCGCGGAGCGATGCGCCGTTGGTAGCCCTGTGGCGCGGCGCCGTCCATGACGGTTGAACAGGTCTGGGTGCTGGCCGACCCGCGAGCCGGCACGGCGGCGCAGGCGCTGGGCATCGCGGAACGGCTGCCGGCGCCGCATCGGGTGGTGCCGCTGGAATGGGGGAAGCTGGCCAGGCTGCCCCTGCCTTTTCCCACTTTGCTGGGCCTGACGGCGCGCAGCCGCGCGGCTTTCGTGCCGCCCTGGCCGAGGCTGGTGATTTCCGCCGGCAGGCGCGCCGGTCCGGTGGCGCGCTGGCTCGGGCGGCGCGGCGCGCGGGTGGTGAACTGCATGCGCGCGGCCGGGCATTTTGATCTTTCGGTCATCGGCCGGCACGATGACCCGCCCGATTCGCCGGATGTGCTGCCGATTCTGGGGGCCGCGCATCGGGTGACGCCGGAGCGCCTTGATGCGGCCCGGGCGGAATGGGCCGTGCTGGCGGCGCTGCCCCAGCCGCGCGTGGCGCTTCTGCTGGGTGGGCCGGTGCGGGGGGAGGGGTTGGCGCCTGAACTGGCTGCGGCGCTCGGCGCGCAGGTCGCGGGCTTCGCGGGCAGTGTCATGGCGAGCGCCAGCCGTCGCACCGGCGGGCCGGCGACCGAGGCACTAGCCGGGGCGCTTTCGGCCGTGCCGCACCGGCTGCATCGCTGGGGTGGGGAGGGGCCGAACCCGTATCTCGGCTTTCTCGCCTGGGCGGATGTGGTGGTGGTCAGCGGCGACAGCGTCTCGATGCTGTCGGAGGCGCTGGTCGGCCCCGCGCCGCTGTTCATCGCGCCGCTGGGCGGGGAGGGACGGCGGCATCTGGCGCTGCACCAAAGCCTCTATGCCGCCGGCCAGGCGCGGCCTCTGGACCAGGCGCCCGCGCCCTTCGCCCGGCCGCCTTTGGATGAGGTCGGGCGGGTCGCCGCCGAAATCCTGGCGCGCGGATGGGTATGAGGCGGAACCGCCGGCCCGCCGCCGGCGAAGCACCCACCATGTCCACCACCACCATGACCGCCTTCCCCATGCCCTGGCGCGATCGCGCCGGCCGCTTTTCCTGGCTGCGCGTCTTGGTGCTGGCCTCGGCGCTGGCGCCTGGCCTTGTGCTGCTGGCGCTGCTCGGCACTGGCCAGATGGGCGCCGAGCCCTGGAAGGCGGCGACGCGGGAAGCCGGCACCCATGCGCTGCGCTTCCTGCTAGTCTCGCTGGCGGTGACGCCGCTGCGCTATCTGGCGGACTGGCCGAAGGCGCTGACGCTGCGGCGCATGCTCGGGCTGGTGGCGCTCGGCTACGCCCTGCTGCACCTGATGCTCTATGCCGGCCACATGGCCTGGGACCTGGCCGAGATCACTAGCGAGATCCTGCTGCGTTTCTACCTGACGCTCGGCTTCACCGTGCTGCTGGGGCTTTGCATGCTGGGCTGGACTTCGACCGATGGCTGGCAGCGGCGGCTTGGGCGGCGGTGGAAGCGGCTGCACAAGGGTGTCTATGTCCTGGCCGCGCTCGGCATTTTTCACGCGTTTCTGCAGGCCAAGTCGCGCGCGGATTCCACAGTGGTGCTGGCCGGGGTCTTCCTGTGGCTGATGGGATGGCGGCTGCTGCCGGGCTGGGCGCGGGCGCATGGCGCGGCGCTGGCCGGGCTGGCGGTGCTGGCGGCGCTCGGCGCGGCCGGGCTGGAATGGGGCTGGTACGCAGCGACCACCAACCTGCCCGCCGGGCGCATCCTGGCCGCCAATCTGGACTCGCTTGCCGGCTGGCGGCCGGCGCAGGGCGTGCTTCTGGCGGGGCTTGTGGTGGCGGCGCTGACAGAGCTGCGCCGCCGCCTGGGCCGTCGGTCGCTTAAACCCCGGGCACCGTGATCTGCTGGTCGTTCTGGCCGCGCATGGCCCAGCCCGTGGTCCGGTTCTCGATGGCGACCGCCGCGACATACATCGCCACGCCCATCACCGCCGTCACAATCAGCCCCGCAAAAACCAGCGGCACGTCGAAGCGGCTGCTCGCCAGGATCATCAGATGGCCGATGCCCTTATTGGCCGCCACCGTCTCCGCGATGATGGAGCCGACGAAAGCCACCGTGATGGCGATCTTCAGCGAGGCGAAGAAATAGGGCATCGCCCGCGGCAGCCCGACCTTGCGGATGATGTCGGAAGGCCGCGCGCCCAGCGCCCGCAGCACGTCCCGAAGCTCCGGCTCCACGGTCGCGATGCCGGTGGCGACATTCACCACGATGGGGAAGAAACTGATCATGAAGGCGGTGATGACGGCCGGCACGGTGCCGATGCCGAACCAGATCACCAGGATCGGCACCACCGCCACCTTCGGCACGGAGTTGAAGCCGATCAGCAGCGGATACAGCCCGTGATAGAGCAGGGATGAGCTGCCGATCGCGACCCCCAGCAGCAGCCCGAAGATGACCGCCAGGAAGAAGCCGATCAGCGTGGTCATCAGCGTCTGCCAACTGTTGTCCAGCAGCGGCACCCACCACTTCACCATGCTCTCGGCGATCGCGGACGGCGCCGGCAGCACGAATTGCTGCACGTTGAAAGCGCGGACCCCGATCTCCCAGATCACGAACATGCCGATGATGACCAGCCAGGGCAGCCAGGCCTGAAGCCGGCGGCGGCGGCGCTGCGCCACGGCCATCGCCGTCAGCCGGCGCAGCGCCTCCGGCGACATGGTGGCGTCGCCAGCGGGGTGCAGGGTGCTCTCAGTGGCCATGGACGACCTCCTCACCCTTGCGGGCGGCGCTGATATGTTCGCGCAGATCATGCACCAGGGAGACGAATTCGGGCTTGTAGGTCGTCTCCAGCGTGCGCGGCCGCGGCAGGTCCACCACACGCTCGGCGATGATCCGCCCGGGGCGGGAGGACATGACCAGCACGCGGTCGGCCAGATAGGCGGCCTCCCGCAGGTCATGCGTCACCAGGATCACGGTCGGCTTCCGCGCCATCCACACATCCTGCAGCACCGCCCAGAGATCCTCGCGCGTAAAAATGTCGAGCGCGGCGAAGGGCTCGTCCAGCATCAGCAGCGCGGGCTCGTGGATCAGCGCGCGGCACAGGCTGGCGCGCTGCTGCATGCCGCCCGAGAGCTCATGCGGGAATTTCTTGTCGAAGCCGCCAAGGCCGACCAGCTTCAGCAGGTCCTGCGCCTTCGCCTCATACATCGCGCGCTGGGCGCGCAGCTGGCGGCGATGCGGCTCCACCACTTCCAGCGGCAGCATCACATTGTCGATGATGTTGCGCCAGGGCAGCAGGGTCGGGTTCTGGAAGGCCATGCCGGCGATGGACAGCGGCCCGTCCACCTCCTGCCCCGCGACCAGCAGCGTGCCGGCGGTGGCGGGCCAGAGGCCGGTGACCAGCTTCATCAGGGTCGACTTGCCGCAGCCCGAGGGGCCGACGACGGCGATGAACTCGCCCTTGCCAACCGACAGCGTGGCGTTCTGCAAGGCCAGCGTGCCCTCCACGCCGCCATAGCGCATGGCCACGCCATTGATCTCGACGAAAGGTCGCTCCATCCGATTTCCCCGGCCCTTCCCATTGGCGTGACAACGCGCGCACGGTCCTGTGTGCGACAGGCGGCGGGGCTGGCGCAAGACGCGCTGCGGCGCACAAGGCGCCGTTGAGGCTGGATTGGGCGATTTTCTGCCGCGCGATCGGGCAGACCGCCCGCTTCGGCGTCACCGCCCTCGCGTCACCGTCCCTGCATCACCGCCTGGCAGGCCAGCGGCAGGCGCGGCGGCGGGCCGGGGCGGGACGGGCGGCGGGGCGGGTTGCGCGCCTCCTCGCTGAACCACCATTCCAGCGAGGCATCGCAGCCATCGCCGGGCGGCGGCGGGCCGATGTCGCGGCATTCCGGGCTGTCCGGCGGGCAGCGCAGGCGGATATGCATATGGCTGTCATGGCCGCGCCAGGGCCGTACGCGCCGCAGCCAGGGCGCGCCGGCGTGGTCGGCGCAGAGCCGCCGCTTGATGGCGGGGTTCACCAGCAGCCGGTCCAGCCCCGGCGCCTCCGCCGCGATGCGGATCAGCGTGGCGTGGCGTGCGGTCCAGCGGCCGGGGTCCACATCCTGCCCATCGGCGCGGACCAGGGAGGGGATTGTCAGGTCCTCCCGCATCGCCGCCGGCACGCGCGGCTTCGGCCGCAGGTCCAGCCAGATGTCCACATCCAGCCCGCTCTGGTGGCTGGCATGGCCCCAGGGCATCGGCCCGCCGCGCGGCTGCCCCAGGTCGCCGATCCAGAGGTCCGGCAGCCCCGCCGCCTGCGCCCGCCCGGCGACATGCGCCACCAGTTGCAGCGTGGCGGGATGCCCCCAATGCCGGTTGCGGGAGGTGCGGACGGCCTGCCAGCCCGGACCCTCCGGTGCCAGCGCCTGGCCGCCGGCGAGGCAGCCGAGATTGGTCGTGCCGATGGCGCGTGTCGGCCCCGCGCTCGGTCGCGCCAGGGCGGCCCAATCCGAAGCGCGGGCGGGTGGCCCCTGCTGGGCCAGGGCGGGCGCGGCCAGCGCCAGCAGGAACAAAGCGAGGAGCAGGACGGGGTTGCGGATCATGCGGCATGATGCCGCCGCCAGCCCATCGCCTCAAGCCGGGGCGGCATGACCCAGGCTGATGGCGGTCGCGGCAAGTTGCGGCGTGGAGCCGCTAATTACGCCATATTCCGCTGCATAAATGGGTCGCGCCAGGATGCCTTGGCCCCAGGATGTCTGGGCCCCAGGGTGTCTGGGCCGCGGGCCGCCTGGCCCAGCTTGGATGGAGCGAGCGATTTGGGGCGTTATCTGGTGACCGGCGGGGCCGGCTATGTGGGCAGCCATACCGTCCTCGCGCTGCGTGACCGTGGCGATGAGGTCGTCGTGCTGGACGACTTCTCGAAGGGCCATGCCGCCGCGGTGCCGGAAGGAGTGCGGCTGGTGGCCGGCCGCTGCGAGGATCGTCGCGCCTTGGCCGAGGCCTTCGCCGGCGGCCGCTTCGACGCGGTGCTGCATTTCGCCGCCCTGTCCCTGGTCGGCGACAGCATGCGCGACCCGCTGCGCTACATGGCGGAAAATCTTGCCACCCTCTCCGCCGTGGCGCAGGCCGCCGTGCAGCACGACTGCCTTCGGCTGGTCATGTCCTCCACCGCCGCGCTGTTCGGCTTTCCCGAGCGGATTCCGATCGACGAGGACCAGCGCCTCGGCCCGGTCTCGCCCTATGGCGAGAGCAAGCTGATGTGTGAGCGGGCGCTGGACTGGGCGGAGAAGATCCACGGGCTGCGCTTCGCCTCCCTGCGCTATTTCAACGCCGCCGGCGCCGACCCGGAAGGCCGGGCGGGGGAGGATCACGATCCGGAGACGCATCTGGTGCCGCTGGCCATCGACGCGGCGCTGGGCGTCCGGCCGCCGCTGATGGTCTTCGGCACGGATTATCCGACGCCGGATGGCACCGGCGTGCGGGATTATGTGCATGTGACGGATCTGGCGGATGCGCATCTGCGCGTGCTGCCGCTGCTGGAGGAACGCTCCGCCCGCTACAATCTTGGCAATGGCACCGGCTATTCGGTGCGCGAGGTGATCGACACGGTCGCGCGCGTCAGCGGCCGTGCCGTGCCGCATGCGCTGGGTCCGCGGCGGGAGGGTGACCCGGCGGTGCTGGTCGCTTCCTCCGCCCGTCTGCGGGCCGAGACCGGCTGGTCGCCGCGCTTCCCGAAGCTGGAGGATATCGTGCGCACGGCCTGGGAATGGCGCGTGGCCAATCCCCAGGGCTATGCGAAGGACCGCAGGGCGGCCTGAGGGGTCGCCCCCCGGAGGTAGCCGCCCGATTTCAGCCGTTGAAGCGGAAGGCGCCGGCCACCTGGTCTGCGCCGGCCTCCGCCTGCTGCTGCTGCTGCTGGGCCTGCTGGGTCTGCATCGTCTCCCGCGCCTTGGCCTCGATCTGTCGCGTCACCTCCATCAGCACCTTCGCCAGGTTCGGCAATTGCAGCACCGGCAGCACCAGCAGGGCGGAGGGTTCCGGCTTGTTGTCCTTGGCGCCGGCGGCGGTCTGCGCGCCGAGGGTGATGCGCGCCACGCCGCTGGCGACATGCACATCGATGATGCCATCGGCGAAGACGGTGGGAAGGGAGGTCATCGGCTGGTTCCTTACTGTTCGCGGAAAGCGCGGTGGAAGCTGTCGATCAGCGGCTGGAGCATGTAGCGGGCGAAGGTGCGTTCCCCGGTCTGGATCTGCGCCTCCACCGCCATGCCGGCCCGCAAGGTCATGCCCTCCAGCGCCGTGAGCTGATCCTCGTCGAGCTGGATCTGCACGCGGTAATAGCTGAGGCCACGCCGCTCATCCTCCGTGACGTCCGAGGCGACGAAGGTGACGTGGCCGTGCAGATAGGGCACGACGCGCTGCTTGAAGGCGGGCAGGCGGATTTCGGCCTGCAGACCCTGATGCACCACGTCGATGTCATTGGGCTGCACATGCACTTCCGCGATGATGCGGTCCCGCGCCGGCACCAGATCCATCACGGGATCGCCCGGCCGCACCACGGCGCCCAGGGTGAAGACGCGCTGGTTCAGCACGATGCCGGCCTCCGGCGCCGTGATCTCGAGCCGGGTGGAGACATTCTCCGCCGCGCGCAGCCTTTCCTCCACCTCCGACAGCCGCACCCGGACCTCCCGCAACTCGGTCGAGGCTTCCTGGGTGCGGGTGTTGTCGACCCGCTCCATCTCCCGCCGCGACTCGTCGATCTGGGCGCGGGAACGCAGGATCTGGTTGGTGATGTCGGTGATATTGCCCTCGGTGGAGGCGACCTGCCGCTGCAGCGCCAGCAATTGCGGCAGGCGCGCCAGGCCCTGGCGCAGCAGGTCCGCCGTGTTGCGTTCCTCCGCCCGCAGCAGCACCAGCATGCGTCGCTGGGCGTTCATCTGGCCCTCGGCGGCGGCGATGGTGGCGTTGTGCTGGTCGATTCGCGACCGCAGCACCTGCATCTGGCTTTCCAGCGCCATGCGCCGCGCCGCGAACAGGGCGATCTGGCCGGAGACCACCTCCGCCGCGCGGGGCTCGGCCGAGGCGCGGAGGTCCTCGGGGAAGGCGATCTCCCCGCGATCCGCGAGCTCCGCCGTCAGCCGCGCATCCTGTGCCAGCAGCGCCCAGCGCTGGCTGCGCAGGGTTTCCGTCTGCTGCGCGGCCTGGGGCTGGTCGAGGCGCAGCAGCACTTGGCCCGCGGCCACGGCATCGCCGTCGCGCACCAGGATGTCGCGCACGATGCCGCCCTCGAAATGCTGGATCGTCCGGCGCGTGCCCTCCACCTTGAGCTGGCCTGGCGCGATCGCGGCCTCGGCCAGCGGCACGGTGCTGGCCCAGAGGCCGAGGCCGACCACGAAGATGGCGAGGATGGCATAGCCGATCAGCATCGGCGCCCGGGTGCGCGGCTTCTCCGCATCCAGGATCAGCGCCGCCTCGGCGGGCTGCCACAAAGCGGGCGGCGCGGCGGCGGGGCGGGGGACGATGCTGCCGATGGGCTGGGACACGGCTTCGCTCATCGCACACCCTCCACGCGGCCCTGCTGCGCCTCGGCGGGCCGGCCGATCTGCTGCAGGCGCTTCAGCACCTCGTTGCGCGGGCCGAAGGCCTCCACCGCGCCATCGCGCAGCAGCAGCACCTTGTCCACGCCCTGCACCAGGGTCGGGCGGTGGGACACCAGGATCACCGTGGTGCCCTGCTTCTTCAAGGCCTCCAGCCCCTGGATCAGGGCCTGTTCGGCGTCGCCGTCCAGGTTGGAATTGGGCTCGTCCAGCACGACGAAGCGCGGCCCGCCATACATGGCGCGCGCCAGGCCGATCAGCTGGCGCTGGCCGCCCGACAGGTGCTGGCCGCCATCGCCGATCTCGGTGTCGTAGCCCTGCGACAGGCGCAGGATCATCTCATGGCAGCCGGCCAGCCGTGCAGCCTCGAACACCCCTTCCGGCGGCTCGTCGCGCATGCGGCTGATGTTCTTCATCACCGTGCCGTCGAACAGTTCCACATCCTGCGGCAGGTAGCCGACATGGCGGCCGAAATCCTCCCGCTGCCAGGTGAAGACATCGGCGCCGTCGAGGCGGACGGTGCCGGCGGCGGGCTGCAGGGTGCCGATCAGCAGGCGGATCAGCGTGGTCTTGCCGGCGGCGGAGGGGCCGATGATCGCCATGCTCTCCCCGGCCGCGAGCTGGAAGCTGATGCCCTTGATGATGGCGACCGACTGCCCGGGAAAGCCGAAGGTCACGCGCTCGGCGGAAACCCGTCCGGTGGGGGCGGGCAGGGCCATGCCGGGCGGGCGGATGCGCGGCAGGGCCAGGAAGCCGAGCAGGCGGCGATAGGACTGCCGGGCCTGCACAAGCTGCTTCCAGCCGCCGATCATCTGTTCCACCGGCGCCAAGGCGCGGCCCATGATGATGGAGGCGGCGATGGAGGCGCCGGCCGTCATCTGCTGTTCCAGCACCAGATAGGCACCGGCACCCAGCACGCCCACCTGCACCGCGAGGCGCGAGAAGCGGGTGATGGAGAGCAGGATCGCCGCGCGATCCGCCGCGCGTTCCTGCGGCGGGATGCTGGCCGAGAAACCCTCCCGCCACCTTTGCAGCACGGCGGGGGCCATGCCCATGCTGTCGATCACCTCCGCATTGCGGACCATGCTCTCGGCACGGCGCTGGCTGGTGATGCTGGCGGTGCTGGCCTGGCGCACCAGGGCGCCGGTGGCCCATTCATTGGCCAGCGTCAGCAGGAACAGCAGCAGCGCGCCGCCCAGGGCGATCCAGCCCAGGGTCGGATGCAGCGCGAAGATCACCGCGAGGTAGATCGGCACCCAGGGCACGTCGAACAGCGTCAGCGAGGCCGGTGAGCCCAGCCAGGCGCGGCAGGCGGACAGATCCCGCAGCGCCTCCATCCGATAGGGGCGGCCGCGGAGCTGGCTTTCGATGGCGCGCAGGAAGGCCTCCGGCGCCACCTTGCCCTCGACCCAGCTCGCCAGCCGCTGCATCACCTGGCCGCGCAGCCCGTCCAGCACCGCCATGACCAGCAGGGCGAAGATGGCGATGGCCGTCAGGTAGTACAGCGTGTCGAGGCTGCGGCTGCCGAGGACGCGGTCGAAGACCTGCATCATGTAGAGCGAGACGGTGAGCTGGAGCAGGTTCACCACGCCGCTGAACATGGCGACGCCGAGCAGTTGCTGGCGGCAGGCGGCCATGGCCTGGGAGAGCACCGTCTCCGGCGTGGAGGGCGATGCGCCGGGCATCAGCGGCATGGGGGGTCGCATGCTCAGAACCCCCAGGCGGCCAGCAGGCCCTGATGCCGGAGCAGGGCCACCAGGCCGGCGACCAGGCCCAGGGCGATCAGGTTGCCGAGAATGAGGGTGGCCAGGCCCGGCCCGCCGCGCAGGCGGAGGATCTGCTCCCGCGCCGCCTCCAGCCGGATCGTCTCCACCTGGTTGTGCAGGCGGCGGAAGGCCATCGCCTCCAGCGCCGCCTCCGCCCTGGCGTGCAGCGCCGGGCGATCCATCGGCGGGCCGGCCTCCACCGCCAGGGCGAAGGCCAGCAGGTCGCGCAGCCGGTCATCCGGGCGGCCGGAGAGAAAATCCTCCAGGCAGGGGGCGCCCTCGGGGACCAGGACGGGCCGTACGGGCATGGCCTGGCGGCCCGGCGCGGCATTTGCCGGAAAGGGCGCCCTGAGATGGTCTGCAGACATGTTTTTGTCCGTGCGGCTCGCCGGCGGGAAGGGGAAGGGACTGGCAGCGGGCCGCTTCTACAGCAAGAGACGGCCGGATGACATTGTTCCACATGTCCGTTCTGTTGCAGTCTAATGCGACGTTATGAAGCAGGGATGAATTCCGCCGGGTCAGGTCACCTCGCCCGCCGCCCCAACCCCGGCCGGGGGAGGAAAATCCGGCGCGGGAATGGCGAGATAGGCCATCCGCTTCGCCTCCATCCGGCCGCGCGTCACCGTATCCAGGATCAGCCCGCAGGCGAGCGACAGGAAGGCCAGCAGCACCAGCCCCATCGACAGCACGGCGGTGGGCAGGCGCGGCACCAGGCCGGTGGCGACGAAGGTGTGCAGCACCGGGATCGCCAGCCCCACCCCGAGCCCCGCCAGCAGCAGCGCCACCAGGGCGAAGAAGGGCAGCGGCCTTTCCCGCCGCACCAGCAGCAGGATGGCGCCGAGGATGCGGAAGCCGTCGCGCCAGGTGTTGAGCTTGGATTCGCTGCCGGCGGGGCGGGCACGGTAGGCGGTGGGTATCTCGCCCACCGGCATGCGCAGCTCCAGCGCATGGACGGTGAATTCGGTTTCGGTCTCGAAGCCCTCGGCGAGGGCGGGAAAGGACTTGGCGAAACGGCGGGAGAAGACGCGGTAGCCGGACAGCATGTCGCTGATCCGGTTGCCGAAGATCACCCGCACCATCCCGGTCAGCACCAGGTTGCCCAGCACATGGCCGGGGCGGTAGGCGGCGGCGGCTTCCGTCACGCGGGTGCCGGTCACCATGTCCAGCTTCTGCTCGATCGCCAGGCGCAGCATCTCCGGCGCCGCGGCGGCGTCATAGGTGTCGTCGCCATCGACCAGCACGTAGAAATCGGCCTCGATATCGGCGAGCATCCGGCGGACCACATGGCCCTTGCCTTGCTGCGCCTCTCGCCGCACCAGGGCGCCGGCGGCGCGTGCGGCCTCCGCCGTGCCGTCCTGGCTGTTGTTGTCATAGACATGGATGGTGGCGCCGGGCAGGGCCGCGCGGAAGCCGGCGACCACGCGGGGGATCGCCACGGCCTCGTTGTAGCAGGGGATCAGCACGGCGATGCGTGGCGTCATGTGGTGGCGGCCTTGAAGACGAATCGCCGGGACAGCCAGAAGTTGCCGACCATGCCGGCAAGCGCGCCGGCGGCGACGCCCAGCACGGGGTGCGCGGCGACCAGCGGCACGAAGGCGATCAGCGCGGCATAGGTGCCGTAGTTGCAGGCGAAGCCGATCAGATTGACCAGCAGGAACAGCGCCCATTGCCGCGCGGCCGGCGCCCGGCCCGAATCCCGGAAGGTCCAGGCCCGGTTCAACGCCCAGGTGGTGGTCGCCGCCGCGACATAGGACACGGCGCGGCCGGAATAGAGGCCGAGCCCCAATGCCAGCCCGACATAGAGGACGGCCGTATCGACCAGGAATCCCACGGTGCCGACCACGCCAAAGCGCAGGAACTGCAGCAGCCCGTCGCGGCGTTCCGGCCCCAGGCGCGCCGTCAGGGTTCGCGCGATCAGGGTTTCGGCGGCGTTGCGTGCGGGCATGTCGTTTCCATGGGCGTCAGTTGGTGCGGCTGGCCGGACCGTCAAACCACCGCAGCGTGACCAAAAGGCGGCAGCATGCCGGCGGCCGGATGGGCCGCGCGCCTTCGCGCCGGATCGGCATTGCCGGCCGCCGCGTCGCGGCGCAAGCCCGGGGGGGGGGGCCTGGCGAGGATGCCGGAAGGGCGGGGGCGGCGATGCCGTTGCCCGGCTCCGGCCATCGTCCCGCCTGATTGTTGCGGTGCTTGCATCGGGACGGGGAAGACTGTTCCCTAGCGTCCGAGGTTTCACGCGGCGCCCCGCCGCGCGGGTTCATGCGGCGCGAGACCGCGCCAGACGTCTGGAGAGTGAAAGAAGATGCTGCGACGCCACCTGTTGACCGGCGCCGGTGCGGCGCTCGGCGCCTCCACCCTGGGTGCGCCCGCCTTCGGCCAGGGCACCCCCGCCGCCGCGCGGGTGCTGAAGTTCATCCCCCAGGCCGACCTGGCGGTGACCGACCCGATCGTCACCACCGCCTATGTCACCCGCAACCACGCCTATCTGATCTGGGACACGCTGTACGGCTTCGACGCCGACTACAAGGCGCAGCCGCAGATGGCGCAGGGCCATACGGTGGAGGATGACGGCAAGCGCGTCACCATCACCCTGCGCGACGGGCTGAAATGGCATGACGGCACGGCGGTGACGGCGAAGGACTGCGTTGCCTCCATCCGCCGCTGGGCGGCCCGCGATGCGCTCGGCCAGGTGCTGATGACGCAGACGGACGAGCTTTCGGCCCCCAGCGACAAGACCATCCTGTTCCGCCTGAAGCGGCCTTTCCCGCTGCTGTTCGAGGCGCTGGGCAAGCCTTCCACCCCCGTCGCCTTCATGATGCCGGAACGGCTCGCCAGCCAGGACCCGGCGGTGCCGGTGCGCGGCGACCTGATCGGCAGCGGCCCCTTCAAGTTCGTGGCCGGGGAACGCGTGCCGGGCGCGCGCGTGGTCTATGAGCGCTTCGCCGACTACGTGCCCCGCACGGGCGGCGAGGCGAGCTGGACCGCCGGGCCGAAGGTCGCGAAGTTCGACCGCGTGGAGTGGCATGTGACGCCGGATGCCGCGACGGCCTCCGCCGCGCTGCAGAACGGCGAGATGGACTGGTGGGAGCAGCCGACCGGCGACCTGCAGCCGATGCTGCGGCGGAACCGCAATGTGGTGCTGGAGATTCCGGATCCGACCGGGCTTCTCGCCATCGCCCGCTTCAACCACCTGCATGCGCCCTTCGACAAGCCGGCGGTGCGCCGCGCGCTGCTCGGCGCCATCAACCAGGCGGATTTCATGACCGCGGTGATCGGCACCGACCGCAGCCTGTGGCGCGAGGGGATCGGCTACTTCCCGCCGGGCACGCCGCTGGCCTCCGATGCCGGGCTGGAGGCCATCACCAGCCCGCGCAACATGGACAAGGTGAAGGCCGACCTCGCCGCGGCCGGCTATAATGGGGAGAAGGTGACGCTGATCGCGGCGTCGGACTTCCCCTCGCTGAACGCGCTGGCCCAGGTCGGCAACGACATGCTGCGCCGCGCCGGCATGAATGTGGACTACGTCTCCACCGACTGGGGCACCGTGGTGCAGCGGCGCGCGAGCCGGGAGCCGGGGGAGCGTGGCGGGTGGAGCATGTTCTTCACCTTCTGGTCCGGCCTCGACATGTTCAATCCGGGTGTGCACCAGAGCCTGCGCGGCCATGGCCAGCAGGCCTGGTTCGGCTGGCCGACCATCCCGAAGATCGAGGAGCTGCGCGCCGCCTGGTTCGAGGCGCCGGACCTCGCGGCGCAGCAGGCGCTGGGCCGGCAGATCCAGGAAGTCGCCTTCCAGGAAGTGCCCTATCTGCCGCTCGGCCAGTACTTCCAGGCGACGGCCTATCGGCGCGACCTGACCGGCGTGCTGAAGGGCCTGCCGCTGTTCTGGAACGTGCAGCGCGGCTGATGCGATGGCGGGGAGGGGTGCCGTGGCGCTCCTCCCACGCGGTTACGGCTTGCGGGATGCGGCCAGGGCTGGTCTGATCCGTTCTCGGGAAGGCTTGAACGGGAGACTGGTATGCTTCGCAGGGACCTGCTGAAGACGGGCGCAGCTATTGGTGGTGCCGCCGCACTGCCAGGCTTCGCCATCGCGCAGCCGGCGCAGAATCGCGTTTTGAAGATGGTGCCGCAGGCGAATCTGACCAGCCTGGATCCGGTCTGGACCACGGCGAATATCACCCGCAACCACGGGCACATGATCTACGACACGCTGTATGGGCTGGACGGGCAGTTCCGCCCGCAGCCGCAGATGGCCGCGGGCCATGTGTCGGAAGATGGCGGGCGCCGCATCATCATCACGCTGCGCGACGGGCTGAAGTTCCACGACGGCACGCCGGTTCTGGCGAAGGATGTGGTGGCCAGCGTGGCGCGCTGGATGAAGCGCAACCCCTTTGGCCAGAAGCTGGCGACGGTGACGGATGAGCTGTCCGCACTCGACGACAAGCGGCTGCAATTCAGCCTGAAGCGGCCGTTTCCGCTGCTGTTCGCCGCCCTCGGCCAGGTCTCCAACAGCCCGGCCTTCATCATGCCGGAACGCATCGCCAGCACGGATGCCTTCACCCAGATCCGCGAGACGGTCGGCAGCGGGCCGTTCCGCTTCAAGGCGGATGAATACAATTCCGGCTCCATGGTGGTCTACAACCGCAACGCCGACTACGTCCCGGTGTCCACCGGCACGCCGAGCCTGACGGCGGGGCCGAAGATCGTGAACTTCGATCGCGTCGAGTGGCACATCATCACCGACGCCGCGACCGCCGCCGCCGCGATCCAGACCGGCGAGATCGACTGGTATGAGCAGCCGCCGCCGGAGATCCAGCAGCTTCTGCGCCGCAACCGCAATGTACGGATCGAGGCGATCGACCCGCTGCCGCTGACCGGCATCCTGCGCGTGAACCATCTGCATGCGCCCTTCGACAACAAGAAGATGCGCCAGGCGCTGCTGCCGGCGATCAGCCAGTCCGACTACATGCAGGCGATCGTCGGCACCGACCCGGCCCATTTCAACGCCGCCACCGGCTTCTTCACGCCAGGCACGCCGCTGGCGAATGACGCCGCCATGGGGGTACTGACCGGGCCGCGCAGCATCGACCGCGCCAAGGCGCTGATGCAGGAGGCCGGCTACAACAACGAGCTGATGCGCCTGATCGGCCCGACCGACATCCTGGCGCCCTCGGCCATGACGCAGGTGGGCGCGGACATGGTCCGCCGCATGGGCTTCAATGCCGATATCGTGCTGACCGACTGGGGCAGCACGGTGCAGCGCCGTGCGTCGCGGGAGCCGGTTTCGGCCGGTGGCTGGAGCATGCTGTTCACCGCCTTCTCCTCCTTCGACTTCGCCAATCCGGCCGCGCATTTCCCGCTGCGCGGCAATGGCGCCGGCGCCTGGTTCGGCTGGCCGACCATCCCGAAGCTGGAGGAACTGCGCGACGCCTGGTTCGAGGCGCCGGACGCGGCCGCGGAACAGCGCCTGGGCCGCGAGATGCAGGAGGTGGCGATGGATGAGCTGCCCTACATCCCGGTCGGCGCCTACCTGTCGCTGACCGCGCTGCGCAGCAACCTCTCGGGCCGCGTGCCCGGCCTCGCGCTGTACTGGGGCATCAAGCGCGACTGAGGCTGGGGCGACACATAACAAACAGGGGACTGGTTCAATGATCGGCAGGCGTGGACTTATGGCGGCTTCGGCCGCGGCAGTGGCGGCCCCCAGCGTGGTCTCGGCGCAGGGTGGTGCGCAGCGTGTGCTGCGGGTGATTCCGCAGGCGAACCTCACCTCGGTGGATCCGGTCTGGACCACCGCGGTGGTCACCCGCAACCACGCCTTCATGATCTACGACCAGCTTTGCGCGCAGGACAGCAACGGCGAGATCAAGCCGCAGATGGTCGAAGGCTGGACCGTCGCCGACGACCAGCTCACCTGGACCTTCACCCTGCGCGAAGGCCTCGCCTTCCATGATGGGGAGAAGGTGCTGGCGAAGGATGCCGTCGCTTCCATCAAGCGCTGGGCACGGCGCGATCCCTTCATGCAGGTGCTGATCGGCAACGTCGCGGAAGTGGAGGCGATGGATGACCGCCGCTTCCGCTTCCGCCTGCACCGGCCGGTGCCTCTGCTGACCATGGCGCTCGGCCAGACGCAGTTCCCCTGCTTCATCATGCCGGAACGCATCGCCAGCACGGATGCCTTTACCCAGGTCCGCGACACGGTGGGCAGCGGCCCGTTCAAATTCGTTCCCGGTGAGTGGAACCCGGGCCAGCGCGCGGTCTGGGCGAAGAACGAGGCCTATGTGCCGCGGCAGGAGGCGGTGGATGGCCTGGCCGGTGGCCGACGCCCGAATATCGACCGCATCGAATGGACCATCATCACCGACCCGGCGACCAGCGCCAATGCGATGATGCAGGGCGAGCAGGACTACTGGGAATATCCGCTGCACGACCTGCTGCCGCTGATGCGGCGGAACCGGGAGATGGTGGTGCAGCAGCGGCTGCTGGATGGCACCTATGGCGTCTGCCGCTTCAACACCTTGCAGCCGCCCTTCAACAACCCCGCCATTCGCCGCGCCGTGGCCATGGCGGTGGACCAGCGCGATTATCTGCGCTCCGTCGCCGGCAATGACCCGGATGGCTGGGGCGTCTGCGAGGGCGTCTTCACCTGCGGCACGCCGCTGGCGAATGAGAGCGGCAGCGAGGTGCTGAAGACCCGCAATATCGAACGCGCCAAGGCGGCGCTGGCAGCAGCGGGCTACAATGGCGAGAAGGTGGTGCTGATCGCGCCGGGCGACTATCCGCAGATCAACGCGCTGTCGCTGGTCACCGCCGATGTGCTGACGCGCATGGGCATGAACCTGGAAGTGATCTCCACCGACTGGGGCACGCTGGTGCAGCGCCGCGCCAGCAAGGAACCGGTGGAGCGCGGCGGCTGGAGCATCATCCACACCACCTCCGCCGGCCAGTCGCTGTCGCTTCCCGTCTATCACCTGTTCCTGCGCGCCAATGCGGCGAATGCCTGGTTCGGCTGGCCGGATGTGCCGGAGATCGAGCGGCTGCGCGGCGAATGGGTGGAGGCCGGCAACCCCGCCGACAGCCGCCGCATCGCGGAGCAGCTGAACGCCAAGGCGATGGAGGAGATGTACTACATCCCGCTCGGCTTCTACTGGCAGCCCAGCGCTTGGCGCCGCAACGTCACCGGCGTGTTCCGCGCGCCGGCCACCGTGTTCTGGAACATCGGCAAGGCGTGATCCCATGATGCAGGCGACCAGGCGTGGCGTTCTGGGTGCGGCGGGCGCGGCGCTGGTCGCGCCGCGCCTGGGCTCGGCACAGGTGGCGGCCAGCACGCTGCGCTTCGTGCCGCAGGCCAACCTCTCCAACATCGACCCGGTCTGGTCCACGGCCGTCGTGGTGCGCAACCACGGGCTGATGATCTACGACACGCTCTACGGCCTCGGCGCCGATTTCCAGCCGAAGCCGCAGATGGCGGCGGGACATGAGATCAGGGACGAGGGCCGGCGCTGGACCATCACGCTGCGCCCGGGCCTGCGCTTCCATGACGGCACGCCGGTGCTGGCGCGCGATTGTGTTGCGTCGATCGCCCGCTGGTCGAAGCGGGACGTGCTGGGCCAGCGGCTGGACGGCTTGCTGGATGGGATGCGCGCGATCGACGATACGCGCTTCGAGATCCGCATGGAGAAGGCCTGGCCGGGGCTGGCTTTCGCGCTCGGAAAACCCTCCGCCAATATCTGCGCCATCATGCCGGAACGGGTGGCGCAGACCGATCCCTTCCAGCAGATCCAGGACTTCACGGGCAGCGGGCCGTTCCGCTTCCTGCGCGACGAATTCCGCTCCGGCGACCGGATCGTCTATGCGAAGTTCGATGGCTATGCCTCACGCGACGAGCCCACGGATTTCATGGCGGGCGGCAAGCCTGTGCATTTCAACAGGGTCGAATGGCATGTGATGCCGGACCCCTCCACCGCCGCCGCCGCCTTGCAGAACAACGAGGTCGACTGGTGGGAAACGCCGCTGTCGGACCTGCTGCCGCTGCTGCGCCGCAACCGCGACATCGCGGTGGAGATGGTCAGCGCCGCCGGCAATCTCGGTGTGCTGCGCTTCAACTTCCTGCATCCGCCCTTCGACAATGTCGCGGTGCGCCGCGCCATCCTGCCGGCGCTCGACCAGCGCGCCTTCATGGATGCGGCGATCGGCACCGATCCGGAAATGTCGCATGTGCCGGCCGGTGCCTTCACACCGGGCATGCCGCTGGCGAATGAGGCAGGGCTGGAGGTGCTGTCGGGTCCGCGCAACCTGGCCGCGGCCCAACGCGCGCTGCGCGAGTCGGGCTATGCCGGGCAGCGCGTGGCGATGCTGTCGGGCACGGATATTCCGATCCTGCAGAACCTGTCGGTGGTGGCGGCGGACCTGCTGCGGCGCATCGGCTTCAATGTCGATCTGCAATCGATGGATTGGGGCACGCATATTCAGCGCCGCACCAATCGCGGCCCCGTGGACCAGGGCGGCTGGAGCGCCTTCTGCACGACCTGGGAGGGTTTCGACGTCTCCGTCCCCGGCAGCCACCAGCCGATTCGCGGCCATGGCAGCGCCGCCTGGGCCGGCTGGCCGACGATTCCCCGGCTGGAGGAACTGCGGGAGGCCTGGTTCGAGGCGCCCGATATCGCCGCCGAACGCCGGATCGCGGAGGAGATGCAGCGGGTGGTGTGGCAGGAGGTGCCGTTCATCCCGCTCGGCCAGGTTCTGCCGCGTATGGCCTTCCGCCGCAGCCTGACCGGGGTGGTGAAGGGTGGCCCGGCGCTGTTCTGGGGCGTCCGCCGCGCCTGACCCGGCACGGCATCGCTGCCTTGCCGGGATGGCACGGGATGTGCACCGCAACCGGCGCAGGTGCGCAGTCCGGGGGGGAACCGCTCGGGGACGCTGGCGTGCCGCACAGGGATAAGGCAGTCTGCCCGGAATTGGGGCGGCTGGGGGCAAGGGAATTCGAAAAATGGATCGCAGGTCGTTTCTCAAGGCCGGTGCCGCGGCCGGTGCCGTGGCGGCTTCGGGCGGGTACGCTGCCCCGGCCCTGTCGCAGGGCGCCAATGCGCGGACGTTGCGCTTCGTGCCGCAGGCCAATCTGGCCAATTTCGATCCGATCTGGGGCACGCAATACGTCGTGCGCAACGCCTCCGCCATGGTGTGGGACACGCTGTATGGCGTGAACGACAAGCTGGAGCCGCTGCCGCAGATGGTGGAGGGGGAGACGGTCTCCTCCGACGGTCTCACCTGGACCTTCAAGCTGCGCGCCGGGCTGCGCTTCCATGACGGCACGCCGGTCCTGGCCAAGGACGTCGTCGCCTCCATCGCCCGCTGGGCGCCGCGCGACCCGATGGGGCAGATGGTGCGCGCCATCCAGAAGGAGCTGGTGGCGGTGGACGACACCACCTTCCGCTGGGTGCTCGGCACGCCCTATCCGAAGCTCAAATACGCGCTCGGCAAGACCAACACGCCGATCTGCTTCATCATGCCGGAGCGGATCGCCACCAAGTTCGACAGCTTCACCCAGATCGACGAATATGTCGGCTCTGGCCCGATGCGCTTCATCCGCAATGAATGGGTGCCCGGCGCTTCCGCCGTCTTCCAGAAGTTCGACCAGTATGTGCCGCGCCAGGGCGCGCCGAGCTGGCTCTCGGGCGGCAAGGTGATGGGTATCGATCGCGTCGAATGGGTGGTGATGCCGGACCCGGCGACGGCCGCCGCCGCGCTTCAGAACGGCGAAGTGGATTGGTGGGAGAACCCGATCACCGACCTGGTGCCGCTGATGCGCCGCAACCGGAATATCCGCCTGGATATCGCGGACCCGCTGGGCAATATCGGCGCCTTCCGCATGAACCACCTGCATGCGCCCTTCAATTCCAAGAAGATCCGCCAGGCAGTTCTCGCGGCGATGAGCCAGGAGGACTACATGCGCGCGCTCGTCGGTACCGACGATGCGCTGTGGAAGGCGCTGCCGGGCTTCTTCACGCCGGGCACGCCGGCCTATACGGAAGCGGGTGGCGACATCCTGAAGGGTCCGCGCAATATGGACCTGGCCAAGCGGCTGTTGCAGGAAGGCGGCTACAACAACGAGCCGGTGGTCTGCATCGTGGCGCAGGACCAGCCGATCACGAAGGCGCAGGGCGACATCACGGCGGACCTGCTGAAGCGCATGGGCATGAATGTCGATTTCGTCGCGACCGACTGGGGCACCACCGGCCAGCGCCGCGCCATGAAGAACCCGCCGGCGAATGGCGGCTGGAGCATGTTCCACACCTGGCACGCCGGCGCGGATTGCGTGAATCCGGCCGCCTACAACGCGGTGCGCGGCACCGGCCAGAATGCCTGGTTCGGCTGGCCCGAATCGAAGGGCGTCGAGGACGGGGTGACGGAGTGGTTCAACGCCGCCGATGCCGCGGCCGAGAAGGTGGCGATGGACAAGATCAACACCTCCGCGATCGACGACGTGGTCTATGCGCCGACCGGCTTCTTCCTGGGCTACACCGCCTGGCGCGCCAATGTCACCGGCATCCAGAAGGGCCCGCTGCCCTTCTTCTGGGGTGTCAACAAGGCCTGATGACCGGCCGCGTCCGGGCCAGCCGAAGGGCCGGCCCGGACGCCCTGATGAACCGAAAGGTCTGATAAGCGGATGTTCGCCTATATTGTCCGAAGAGTACTCGCCACCATCCCGGTGATGGCGATCGTCGCGCTGTTCGTCTTCTCGCTGCTCTACATCTCGCCGGGTGATCCGGCGGCGGTGATCGCGGGGGATCAGGCGACACCGGACGATGTGGAGCGGATCCGCGCCAGCCTGGGTCTCGACCGCCCCTATCTGGTGCGCTTCGGCGCCTGGGTCTGGGACATCGCGCGTGGCGACCTCGGCGTGTCCATCTTCACCAACCTGCCGGTCAGCACGATGATCCAGCAGCGCATCGAGCCGACGCTGTCGCTGATGATCGTCACGCTGATCCTGGCCATCAGCATCGCCGTGCCGATGGGCGTGGTGGCGGCCTGGCGGCAGGGCACGGCCATCGACCGCGCGGTGATGGCCTTCGCCGTGCTCGGCTTTTCCGTGCCCGTCTTCGTCGTGGGCTATGTGCTGGCCTATATCTTCGCCTTGGAGCTCGATTGGCTGCCGGTGCAGGGCTACACGCCCTTCTCCCGCGGCTTCTGGCCCTGGCTGCAGAACCTGATCCTGCCCGCCGTCGCGCTGGGCTCGGTCTATATCGCGCTGATCGCGCGCATCACCCGCGCCACGATGCTGGAAGTGCTGCAGCAGGACTATATCCGCACGGCCAAGGCCAAGGGCCTCGGCCAGCGGGCCATCCTGTTCGTGCATGCGCTGAAGAACGCGGCCGTGCCGATCATCACCGTCATCGGCATCGGCATCGCGCTGCTGATCGGCGGCGCCGTGGTGACGGAAAGCGTCTTCGCCATCCCGGGCCTCGGCCGCCTGACGGTGGATGCCATCCTGCGGCGCGACTACCCGGTGATCCAGGGCGTCGTGCTGCTGTTCAGCTTCGTCTATGTGCTGGTCAACCTTGCCATCGACCTGGCCTACACCCTGTTCGACCCGAGGATCCGGTATTGAGCACCACCACTTTGCCACCCGGCGTGAACGCCGCGGTGCCGATGCAGGACATCATGCCGCCGGTGCGCGCGCGTGGTGGCGCCCTGGGCTTCCTGCGCCGCAACCCGACCATCGCCATCGGTGGTTTCCTGGTGCTGCTGATGATCAGCGTCGCCATCTTCGCGCCCTTCCTGTTCACCCGCGACCCGACGTCGCTGGCGCCGGCGCTGCGCACGCGTGAGCCTTCGGCGCAGTTCTGGTTCGGCAGCGACATGCTGGGGCGGGACATCTATTCGCGCGTGCTCTACGGCGCCCGCGTCTCGCTGACCGTGGGCTTCGCGGTGGCCATCTGCGCCTCCGCCATCGGGCTGTTCATCGGCCTGATCTCCGGCTTCATCCGGGTGGCGGACAGCATCATCATGCGGATCATGGACGGCATGATGTCCATCCCCTCGATCCTGCTGGCGATCGCGCTGATGGCGCTGACCCGCGGCAGCGTGGGCAATGTGGTGCTGGCCATCACCATTGCCGAGATTCCCCGCGTCTCGCGCCTTGTGCGCGGCGTGGTGCTGTCGCTGCGCGAACAGCCCTATGTGGACGCCGCGGTGGCGTCGGGCACGCGCACGCCGATGATCATCATCCGCCACATCCTGCCCAATACGCTGGCGCCGCTGACGGTGCAGGCCACCTATATCTGCGCCAGCGCGATGATCACGGAGGCGATCCTGTCCTTCATCGGCGCCGGCACGCCGCCGATCATCCCCTCCTGGGGCAACATCATGGCCGAGGGCCGCGCGCTCTGGCAGGTGAAGCCCTATATCGTCTTCTTCCCGGCGCTGTTCCTGTCCATCACCGTGCTGGCCGTGAACCTGCTGGGCGACGGGCTGCGCGATGCGCTCGACCCGCGCATGGCCAAGAGGCTTTGATGATGGTGCCCTCAGACGCCGGGCGCCGCCTCCGGCGACTTGGCTTCGCGGCACTTGCCGCGGGCCGCATTCGCGGCCTCAGCCCGCCTGAAGTGCGGCGGGCTGCCTGTGCGCTCATGATTGGGATGATTTGACGTGGCACTTCTCGAAGTCGATGCGCTGCAGACGCATTTCCGCACGCCGGACGGCATCAACCGTGCCGTCGATGGCGTCTCCTTCCATGTGAATGCCGGGGAGACGCTGGCCATCGTGGGGGAGAGCGGCTGCGGCAAGTCCGTGACCGCCATGTCCATCCTGCGGCTGATCCCGGAGCCACCCGGCAAGATCGCCGGCGCCATCCGCTTCAACGGCAAGAACCTGCTGGAAGCCTCCGACAAGGAGATGCGGGCGATCCGCGGCAACGAGATCAGCATGATCTTCCAGGAGCCGATGACCAGCCTGAACCCGGTGCTGACGGTGGGCCGCCAGATCGGCGAGACGCTGCGCCTGCACCAGGGCCTGTCCGCCCAGGCCGCGGAGGACCGGGCGGTGGAGATGCTGAACCTGGTCGGCATTCCCGAGGCCAAGCGCCGCGTGCGGGAATATCCGCACCAGCTTTCGGGTGGCATGCGCCAGCGCGTGATGATCGCCATCGCGCTGGCCTGCAACCCGAAGCTGCTGATCGCGGATGAGCCGACCACGGCGCTGGATGTCACCATCCAGGCGCAGATCCTGGACCTGATGCGCGACCTGAAGCACCGCGTCGGCGCCGCCATCGTCCTCATCACCCATGACCTCGGCGTGGTGGCGGAGGTCGCGGAGCGGGTGGTGGTGATGTATGCGGGCAAGAAGGTGGAGGAGGCGCCGGTGGGCGCGCTGTTCCGCAGCCCACGGCATCCCTACACCCAGGGCCTGCTGGGTTCCGTGCCGAAGCTCGGCTCCTCCCTGACCGGTGAGGCGACGCGGCTGGCGGAAATCCCCGGCCTCGTGCCGAGCCTGAAGCAGAAGATCCCGGGCTGCGTCTTCGCCAGCCGCTGTTCCCATGCGACGGAGCTTTGCACCGCCATCGCCCCGGCGCTGGAGGAGAAGGCGCCCGGCCATGTCGCCGCCTGCCATTATGCCTTGCGTGAAGGGGCACTCGCCGCATGAGCACCGCGCCCCTGTTGCAGGTCAACGACCTGAAGAAGCACTTCCCGATCCATGGCGGATTCTTCGGCGGCGTCACCGCCAAGGTCTATGCGGTGGATGGCATCTCCTTCGACATCGCGAAGGGGGAGACGCTGTCCCTGGTGGGCGAATCCGGCTGCGGCAAGTCCACCGTCGGCAAGGCGCTGCTGCGCCTGTTCCCGCTGACCGACGGCCAGGTGATCCTGGGCGGGGAGCGGATCGACGACATGCCCAGCGGCACGCTGCGGCCGCTGCGGCGTCGCATGCAGGTGGTGTTCCAGGACCCGTTCAGCTCGCTCAATCCGCGCATGCGGGTGCGCGACATCCTGGCCGAGCCGATCCGGAACTTCGGCATTGCGAAGAATTCCGCCGATCTTGAGGCGCGGCTGGTCGGATTGATGGACAAGGTCCGGCTGCCGAAGGATGCGATCAACCGCTGGCCGCATGAATTCTCCGGCGGCCAGCGGCAGCGCATCGGCATCGCCCGGGCGCTGGCCGGGGAGCCGGACCTGATCATCTGCGACGAGGCGGTCTCCGCCCTCGACGTCTCGGTGAAGGCGCAGATCGTCAACCTGCTGCAGGACCTGCAGAAGGAACTCGGCCTGGCCATGCTGTTCATCAGCCACGACCTGGCGATCGTGGAACACATGACGCACCGCGTGGCGGTGATGTATCTCGGCAAGATCGTGGAAATCGCGCCGCGACGCAGCCTGTTCGGTGCGCCCAAGCATCCGTACACGGAGGCGCTGCTCTCCGCCGTGCCGCAACCGACCCCGGGCATCCAGCGCGAGCGGAAAATCCTGAAGGGCGACGTGCCCAGCCCGATCAACCCGCCCAAGGGCTGCCGTTTCCACACCCGCTGCCCCTATGCCTTCGACCGCTGCCGGGTGGAGGAGCCGGTGCTGCGGCCCGTGGCGGATGCCCTGGCGGAAGGGCATGTCAGCGCCTGCCACCTGCATGACCGTTCGGCGGCGGAAAATCCGCTCTCGGGGGCCAAGGGCGCGGCGCTTCTCGCCGTCGCCTGACGGTTTCGCCATCGCCACGCTTGACGAGGCGCGGTGCCGGGACGACTCTCCCAGATCAGGGCGGCCCCCCAATCGGTGGCCGCAGAGGCCAAATCTGGGGAGAGGCGCGATGCCGCAGGTGACACTGACGGTCAACGGCACGAAACACACGGTGGAGGTCGAGGCCCGCACCCTGCTGGTGGAGACACTGCGGGAACAGCTTCGCCTCACCGGCACCCATGTCGGCTGCGATACCAGCCAGTGCGGCGCCTGCGTCGTTCACATGGGCGGGGACAGCGTGAAGTCCTGCACCATCCTGTCCGTCCAATGCGATGGCAGCGACATCACCACCATTGAGGGTCTGGCCGCCGCGGACGGCACGCTGCACCCGATGCAGGAAGCCTTCCGGGAATACCATGCGCTTCAATGCGGCTTCTGCACGCCCGGCATGGTGATGTCCGCCATTGACCTGGTGCAGAAGCACCCGGACGGGATGAGCGAGAAGGAGATCCGGGAAGGGCTGGAGGGCAACCTCTGCCGCTGCACCGGCTACCACAACATCGTGAAGGCCATCGCCGCCGCGCAGGATGTGATGCAGGGCCGCGTGCCGGAACTGGTGCGCGCCGCAGCCGAATAGACCGGGACTCCGGTTGGGTGCTCCGCGGACTTAGCCCCCCGGCAGAGGGGGCGCCGCGGCGGGCCAGCCTGTTGCAACGCGACGGGGAGGAATCAAGCAATGAACGTGGTGACGCCCTTCGAGGGCATCGGCGCCAGCCTGCGCCGCAAGGAGGATTTCCGGTTCCTGATGGGCCGCGGGCAGTATGTGGATGACCTGAACCGGCCGGGCCAGACCCATGCCGTGATGCTGCGCAGCCCCCATGCCCATGCGACCATCGACCGCATCGACACCGCCGCCGCCAAGGCGATGCCGGGGGTCAAGGCGATCTTCGTGGGGGAGGATATGGCGGCCGAATCGATCGGCGGCATTCCCTGCGGCTGGCAGATCCACAGCAAGGACGGCTCGCCGATGGCGGAGCCGATGCACCCGGCCCTGGCGCTCGGCAAGGTGCGCCATGTGGGCGACCCGGTGGCCGTGGTGATCGCGGAGACCAAGTCCCAGGCGCGCGATGCGGCGGAAGCCATCGTCGTGGACTACACGCCGCTGCCCGCCATCTCCGGCACCGAGGCCGCGCTGCAACCGGATGCGCCGCAGGTGCATGAGGCCGCGCCCGGCAACCTCTGCTACGACTGGCATATCGGCGACAAGGCGGCGCAGGAAGCGGCCTTTGCCCGCGCCGCGCGGGTGGTGAAGTTCGAGACGACGAACAACCGCCTGGTGCCGAACGCCATGGAACCCCGCGCGGCCATCGGCGATTTCGACAGCTTCTCGGGCGACTACACCCTCTACACCACCAGCCAGAACCCGCATGTGATCCGGCTGCTGATGGGCGCCTTCGTGCTGCACATTCCCGAATCCAAGCTGCGCGTGGTGGCGCCCGATGTGGGTGGCGGCTTCGGCAGCAAGATCTACCACTATGCCGAGGAGGCCATCGTCACCTGGGCCGCCGGCAAGGTGAAGCGGCCGGTCAAATGGACCTGCGAGCGGTCCGAATCCTTCATGTCGGACGCCCATGGCCGCGACCATGTCTCCGCCGCCGAACTGGCACTGGATGCGGAGGGAAAAATCCTCGCGCTGAAGGTGCACACCCTGGCGAATATGGGCGCCTATCTCTCCACCTTCGCACCCTGCGTGCCGACCTATCTCTACGCCACGCTGCTGTCCGGCGTTTATGCGATGCCGGTGATCTATGCGGAGGTGAAGGCGGTCTTCACCAACACCGTGCCGGTCGATGCCTATCGCGGCGCCGGGCGGCCGGAGGCGACCTATCTGCTGGAACGGCTGATGGATGTGGCGGCCGCGGAGGCCGGGCTCGACAAGGTCGAATTCCGCCGCCGCAACTTCATCCGGCCCGACCAGTTTCCCTACCAGACGCCGGTCGCCCTGCAATATGACAGCGGCGACTACCATTCGACGCTCGCCGCCTGCCTGGAGACGGCGGGCTGGGCGGGGTTCGAAGCCCGCAGGGCCGAGAGCAAATCTCGGAAGAAGCTGCGCGGCATCGGCATCTCCACCTATGTGGAGGCCTGCGGCATCGCGCCCTCCGCCGTGGTGGGCTCGCTCGGCGCGCGGGCGGGGCTGTATGAGGTCGGCACCATCCGCGTGCACCCGACCGGGAGTGTCACGGTGCTGACCGGGGCGCATAGCCACGGGCAGGGGCACGAGACCACCTTCGCGCAGCTCGTGGCCGACAAGCTCGGCGTGCCGACGGCGAATGTGGACATCGTGCATGGCGATACCGCCAAGGTGCCCTTCGGCATGGGCACCTATGGCAGCCGCTCGCTGGCCGTGGGCGGGTCCGCGATGGACAAGGCGATGGACAAGATCATCACCAAGGGCAAGCGCATCGCTGCCCATCTGATGGAAGCCAGCGTCGAGGATGTGGAGTTCGAGCGAGGCACCTTCCGGGTGGCCGGCACGGACAAGACCAAGTCCCTGACCGATATCAGCCTGGCCGCCTACGTCCCCCACAACTACCCGATCGATGAGATCGAGCCGGGGCTGGAGGAGACGGCCTTCTACGACCCGAAGAACTTCACCTATCCGGGTGGCTGCCACATCTGCGAGGTCGAGATCGACCCGGAGACCGGGCGGACGGAAGTGCTGAACTTCACGGCGGTGGACGATGTCGGCCGGGTCATCAACCCGATGATCGTCGAAGGCCAGGTCCAGGGCGGCGTCGCCCAGGGCATTGGCCAGGCGCTGCTGGAAGCGGCGATCTATGATGCCTCCGGGCAACTCGTCTCCGGCTCCTTCATGGATTACACCATGCCAAGGGCCGGCGATCTTCCGGATGTGGGCGTCGCCACCCATACAACGCTCTGCACCCACAACCCGCTCGGGGTGAAGGGGTGTGGCGAGGTGGGAGCCATCGGCTCGCCGCCGGCGGTGATGAATGCGGTGGTGGATGCCTTGCGTGACTATGGCGTGCGCCATGTGGAAATGCCGGCGACGCCGCAGAAGATCTGGGGCATCGTCAACAGCCACAGGCTCGCGGCGGAATAGAGAGGGGATTCGGGACCATGTATGATTTCGCCTACCACAAGCCCGCCTCGGTCGCGGATGCCGTGAAGATCCTGGCCTCCGACCCCGAGGCGCGTCCGATCTCGGGCGGCATGACCCTGCTGCCGGCGCTGAAGCTGCGGCTGAACAAGCCGACCGCCGTGGTCGACCTTTCCGGCATCGCCGAACTGCGCGGCGTGAAGCGGGAGGGCGACAAGCTGGTGATCGGCGCCCTGACGAAGCATTTCGAGGTCGCGACCTCCGCCGAGGTGAAGGCCGCCATCCCGGCGCTGGCCGCCATGGCCAACACCATCGGCGACACCCAGGTGCGCAATCGCGGCACCATGGGCGGCTCCGTCGCCAATAACGACCCCTCGGCTGATTATCCGGCGGCGCTGCTGGCGCTGGGCGGTTCGATTCAGACCGACAAGCGCACGATCCCGGCCGATGAATTCTTCAACGGCATGTTCACCACGGTGCTGGATGTGGGGGAGCTGGTGACGGCGATCCACATTCCCATCCCGGAGAAGGCCGGCTACGCCAAGATGCGCAACCCGGCCAGCCGCTATTCCATGGCCGGCGTCTTCGTCGCCAAGGGCGCGGCGGGCGTGCGCGTGGCGGTGAACGGCGCCGGCGCCAATGGCGTGTTCCGCGAGAAGGCGATGGAAGCCGCGCTGGCCGCCAACTGGTCGCCGGATGCCGTGGCGGCGGTGAAGGTCGATGCCGGCCTGATGAATGGCGACATCCATGGCAGCGCCGAATACCGCGCCCACCTGGTGACGGTGATGGCCAAGCGCGCGGTGGTGGATGCCGGCTGAGCATCTCTCGCATGACGAACTGGTGGCGCGGCATGAACGCGCCACCGACGGCATCCTGCATCTTCACCTGCGCAATCCGGCCAATACCGATGGCCGGCTGATGATCACCTTCGCCACGCACAACACCGGTGCGCGCTACGCTTCGCTGGAGGCGATCCACCGTTGGCTGCCCATGGATGTGCTGGCCTTTCGCGACCCCTCCAACGGCTACTACCTGTACCAGGATGGCGGCGCCCGTTTCGGCGCACTGCTGCGGGAGCTGGTGCAGGGCTATGATCCCGCGAAGATCCTGCTCTTTGGCTCCTCCATGGGCGGCTATACAGCGCTGCGCTGGGCGATCGAGCTGGGTGCGAGTTGTGTCGTCTCCAATCCCCAGGTGAATCTCGATTCGGCGGCGACCTTCGCCTGGCCCGATCTGCGCACCAACATCCTGCGCATTCCCCAGCGCGTGAACCTGGACGAGCTGCCGCCCGGCCCGCGCCAGGCCGCGTTGACGGTGCTGCACAGCCGGCATCCGATGGATCTGGACGCAATGCGGCGGCTGTTCGGCTTCTGGCTGACCGCGCCGGGCATGGTGCTGAACATGGAACAGGTGGCGGAGGAGGGGCATTCCTATCTGATCCGGGACTTCCCCCATTTCCGCCGGCTGGTGGAGACCACCCTGGCCCAGCGCAAGGCGCTGGCCGCCGTGCCGCGCCGGCCCGCCGCCGTCGTCGCGGCCTGAGCCTCGTCTTCTCAAGCCCCGATCCAGCCGGCAGGCTGGGCCGGGGCTGAAGGAGAATGGATGTGCGGATCGACGACCCGGCGGTGATCGCCGAAGTGCGGGCGGTGTTCGACCGCTATGAGGCGGCGCTGATGGCGAACCAGACCGAGACCCTCGATGCCATCTTCTGGGCCGATCCCCGCACCGTGCGCTTCGGCATCGCCGAGATCCTCTATGGGCATGAGGCGATCCGCGCCTTCCGCGCCTCCGTCACCGCCTATGCCCAGCGTATCCAGCGCCAGGTGCGGATCACCGCCTTCGGGCCGGATGTGGCCGCGACGCATCTGGAGTATGAGCGCATCGGCACCGGGCTGATCGGCCGCGAGACCAAGATCATGGCGCGAATCCCGGGGGAGGGATGGCGGGTGGTCTCGGCGCATGTCTCGCTGCTCGCCGGCGGCGATCCGGGGCGGGTCATGGGGGATCAGCGGTGAGCGGCGACAGACAGATGCATGTGGTGGTGATCGGCGCGGGCATCATCGGGGCCGCGACGGCGCTGGGGGCGCTGCGGGAGGGCTACCGGGTCACCATCCTGGAACCCGGCGAACCGGGCGGCGAACAGGCGGCGAGCTACGGCAATGGCTGCTGGCTCAGCCCGATGTCGGTGATCCCGCCCTCCAGCCCCGGCCTATGGAAGAAGGTGCCGAAGTTCCTGGCCGATCCGCTGGGGCCGCTGGCGATCCGCTGGTCCTATTTCCCCAAGGTGCTGCCCTGGCTGGCACGCTACCTCTGGGCCGGATGGACCGAGGCGAAGGTGGAAGCCACGGCGCGGGCCCTGCGGCCGCTGCTGGTCGGCTCCCCGGCTTTGCACAGGGATCTGGCCGAGCAGGCCGGCGTCGGCGCGCTGATCGAACAGCGCGGCCTCGTCTACATCTATGAGAACCGGCAGCAATTCGAGGCCGAGGCCGAGGCGCTGGCCTGGCGGGTGCGCGGGAAGGTCGGCATCGAGTGGCTGGAACTCGACGCCGATGAGATGCGCCAACGCGAACCCGACCTCGACCGCCGCTACACCTTTGGCGCGCTGGTGGAGGAGGGCGGGCATTGCCGGGACCCGGGCGGCTATGTCGCCGCCCTGGTGGCGCTCGCCCGGTCCGAGGGTGCCGCGCTGCGGCGGGAGAAGGCGACGGGCTTCCGCATCGAAGGCGGCCGCCTGAAGGCCGTGCTGACCGAAGGCGGGGAGGTGGCCTGCGACCGGGCGGTGATCTCGGCCGGCGCCTATTCGAAGCATCTCGCCGCCGCCGCCGGGTCGAAGGTGCCGTTGGAGACGGAGCGCGGCTATCACGCCATGGTGGCGGATGCCGAGGCCGGGCCGCGCACGCCGATGATGCCCTATGACGGCAAGATGTCGATCACCTGGACCGATCGCGGCCTGCGCTGCGCCGGCCAGGTGGAGATCGCGGGGCTGGAGGCGGCGCCGAACTGGAAGCGGGCGGAGATCCTGCGCGACCATCTGCTGCGCAGCTTCCCCGGCCTGCCGCGCGACCTGCCGGCCAGCCGGGTGAAGATGTGGATGGGCCATCGCCCCTCGATGCCCGATGGCCTGCCCTGCATCGGCCCTGCCGGTGCCTCCCCGGACGTGCTCTGCGCCTTCGGCCATGGCCATGTCGGGCTGGTGGCGGCGCCGCGCACGGCCACGGCCGTGGTCGATCTGCTCGCCGGTAGGCCGTCTGCGCTCGATATCGAACCATTCCGGCCGTCGCGCTTCGGATAATCGCGCTTTTCGCTGGTTTTTCTTGCTACCTGGTGCAATCTTGCATGGTGGCGGCCCTGCATCGTGTCGGGTCGTGTCCACCAGTACGGATTGCATAAGATCGTGTTTCCCGACAACGAGCAGGGCGGCGCCGGGTCCGTCGAAGCCGAAGTGAAGTGGTACAATGCCCGCAAGGGTTTCGGCTTCGTCCTGGGACCGGATGGACAGGACGTCTTCTTCCACGCCTCGGCCTTGACCGAGGCGGGCATCGAGCCGCCGGATACCGGCGACAAGCTGAACTGCGAGATCGGGACGGACCGTCAGGGCCGGCGCCTCGTCACGCGGATCTATTCCGTGATCAAGGGGCCGGGTGGTGGTGACAGGGCCCCGCGCCCCGGTGCCTTCGGGGACCGTCCGCCGCGCCGCGACTTCGGCGGCGCCCCGGGCGGCTTCGGCGATCGTCCGCCGCGCCGCGACTTCGGCGGCGGCGGCTTCGGTGACCGTCCGCCGCGTCGCGACTTCGGCGGCGCCCCGGGCGGCTTCGGCGATCGTCCGCCGCGCCGTGACTTCGGCGGCGCGCCGGGTGGCTTTGGTGGCGGCTACGGCGGCGCCGCCGCGGGCGGCTTCGGCGCGCCGCGCGGCAATTTCGGCGATCGTCCGCCGCCGCGCCGCGACCGGGCCGAGGAAGGTGGGCCGACCTATGCCGTCAGCGGCACGGTGAAGTGGTTCGACCAGGTGCGCGGCTTCGGCTTCGTCACCCCGGAAGATGGTGGCCAGGACGTGTTCCTGCACTCATCCGTCCTGCAGCGCGCCGGCCGCGCCGATGTGCAGCAGGGCGAGAAGGTGGCGCTGGATGTGCGTGACGGTCAGCGTGGCCGCCAGGCCGTCAATATGAAGGAATAGGCCCGCTCTACCCTGGGTTGCGTGGCGCCTGTGCTTGAGGGCGCCACCCTACAAGTCATCACGCTTCATGCGGCATCTGCGGGACCCCGGCCGGGAAATCGGCCGGGGTCTTTGCGTTCAATTCATCTTTTTCGCCTGCAACGCGCATTGCATCTGATTCGTTTACGCACTGTTCACGGTTTACGGGGAGTGTAGGGCCACCGCGACGGCCGATGCGCCGGATGTCGGGACGATCCACGGGAAGACCCCGGAGAACCACACCATGTCATCCACCCGCCTTGAGCCTTTGCCCCTGACGGGGTCCCTTGCCGGCCCGAGCCTGCCACCCCGTCAAGCCGGGCTGTTCTACGACCCGGTCCTGCGCATGGGCATTTCCTGGCTGGACGGCGCCGCGCCGCGCCCGGTGCCACGCAGCATGCCAGCGTCGGGCCAGCACGCCCGCATGGTGCAGGCCGTCGCCGGCATCGTCGCCATCGCCGCCGAACGGGCGCGGCAGAACGGCGAACTCCCGGCCCTGCGCGATGCGCTGGAACGTGCCCTTGGGCAGAACCAGGGGGAGTCGGAGCCCACCGATCCGCGTGAGCAGGGATTGCCCGAGCCGGCGCCGATCCACGACGCCGATCGCGGCAATGAGGGGGAACGCCTGGGCACCCTGCTGCGCCGCCAGTCGCGGCGCTGAAGCGCGGCTAGCCGAAGCGGGTCGGCCTCAGGCCGCCCTGCAACCAGTTCACCAGCGTATAGATGTCATAGACCGGCAGGCCGAGTTCTGCCTGCAAGGCGGCCGCATAGGGCGGCATATTGGTGCATTCGAGCACGATCGCACCGACCTCCGGATGTCGCGCCACCAGGGCGCGCCCGGCCTCCAGGATGTCCTGCTCGGCCAAAGCGACATCCAGGTCCGATTTTTCCGCCTTGATGAGCACGCGGAAGAATTCGCGCCCCGTCTCCGTCCCCTCCACCGGCACGTCCAGCGGCACATTCGCGGCCTGGAGATGCGCGGGCGTCAGAGAGGCGCGGCTGACGGTGATGACGCCGACACGCCGGCCGGGCGGCAGCATGGCCTGCACCCAGGGCACCTGCATCAGGGAGGATGTCGCGACCGGCACCTGCACGGCCGCCGCCAGCTCCGCCTGGAACAGCGACAGGAAGCCGCAATTGGTGGTGATGGCCTCCGCGCCCAGATCCACCAGGTCCTTCGCCGCGGCGATGAAATCCGGCAGCAGACCGCGCGCGCCGTTCAGCACCACCTTCTCCGGACTGGCGCCGCGCACCACGCGGAACAGCACCGGAAAGGGCCAGGTGGTGCCATTGCCCATGTCGCCGGGGATTCGTGGAAAGCGGGCTTCCAGCATCAGGATACCGAGCGGCGCGCCATAGATGGATTTGCCTCCGCGCGCGAGGCGCGGAGCATTGGAGAAGGTTTGCATGGGCGAAGCGTAGCCCTGCCTCGTTTTCTGTCCAGACGCCCGACGCAAGGGGTTGCGCGCCCGTCACGGGGGCGGTTCCTTGTGCCGTCAAACAGGCAAAACGGGATGCCAAGCCCATGAAACTCCGACATCGCCTTCTTCTGCCCCTGCTCGCCCTGATGGGCGCGGCCCCGGCCATGGCGCAGGACAACTGGCCGTCACGGCCGATCGAATTCCTCGGCGGCTTCCCCAACGGCTCGGGTGTCGACATCTATGCCCGCCGCATCGCCGCGCCCCTGTCGCAGGCGCTGGGCGTGCCGGTTGTGGTGAACAACCGCGTGGGCGCCGGCGGCAACATCGCCTCCGCCCATGTGGCGCAGGCGCGGCCGGATGGCTACCTGATCCTGTTCGGAACCGCCGGCACGCATGCGATCAACGCCTCGCTGTATCGCCGCCTGCCTTTCGACCCGATGCGCGACGTGACCCATATCGCGCATCTGGGCGATGTGCCGAATGTGCTCATCACCAGCACGCAGCAGCGGCCGCAATACACCGATTGCGCGGCGCTGGTGGCGGATGCGAAGGCCCGGCCCGGCGCGCTGAACTATGCCAGCACGGGCAATGGCGCTTCCACGCATCTGGCGGGTGCGGTCTTCGCGGCGGCCGCGGGGATCGACATGCTGCACATTCCCTTCCCCGGCCAGGGGCCTGCCATGGCCTCCCTGCTCGGTGGGCAGACCGACCTGTTCTTCAACCAGGCCGGCCCCTCGGTCGGCATGATTCGCCAGGGCGCCGTGCGCGGGCTGGGCGTGACCACCCCTCAGCGCCTGGCCGCGCTGCCGGATGTGCCGACCATCGCCGAGGCCTGCAACCTGCCGGGCTTCGAGAGCACCACCTGGTACGGCGTCTTCGGCCCTCCCGGCCTGCCGGCACCGATCCAGCAGCGCCTGAACGCCGAGATCCGCAAGATCATCGAGGCGCCGGAATTCCGCGACTGGCTGGTGAACACCCAGGGCATCGCGCCGTCGAACGTGCGCACGACGGAGGAATTCCGCCAGGTGCATGAGCAGGACATGGTGCGCTGGGGCCAGATCGTGCGCGCCGCCGGCGCCCAGGTGGACTGACAGGCGGGTGGACTGACAGGCGGGAAGGGGGCCCATGGCCCCCTTTCCACCGAAGCTTGCGTCCTTGGCTTAGTTCCGCCGGCGGCGCTGGGCCGCTTCCTCCTGCCGCATGGTCACGAAGACCTCGTAGTCGGAATGCTGCGTCGGCACCCAGCCGATGACGTTGCCGCGTTCCACCGCGCGGTGGATCTCGGGATGGGCGGCGGGCAGGGCGAGGTGGAAGGCGGTGATATCCGCCTTGAAGCCATCCGGCGTGTCGCGGCGGACCACGATCGGGCCGTTCTTGATCGGCCGCGACTGCCAGATGATGCGCAGGTCGCGCATGTTCAGCAGGCCCTTTTCCGCAGTTGCCCTCAGCATGCCGCGGGAGAAGCCCTCCGAGGCCTCGCCGACGCCGGAGGCCCAGGTGACGCCGGCATCGAACTGCCGGCCCATCACGGCGACGATGGCCTGTTCATGGCCGCCGGCGAAGCCGGTGCGGCTGAAGAACTGCTCCGGATTGATCCCGGCGGCGCGCAGCTCCGCGCGGGGGATCAGGTAGCCGCTGGCGCTGTTCGGATCGGCCCAGGCCATGGTGCGGCCCCGCATCTGCTCGATCGTCGTGATGCCGCTATCGGCGCGGGTGTACATGACGGCGATGTAGCTGGTGCTCTGATCGGCTTCCTGCGTCACCAGGATCGGCTCGACATTGCCGTTCGATTCCATCCAGCTCGCCGCATAGGCGGCCGGCGACATGGACGCCATCTCGATGTGCTTGCCGGCAAAGGCCTGGACCACGCCGGAATAGTCGCTGGCCTGGAACAGCCGCACGGGGACGCCGAAGGTCTCCTCGATCAATCGCCCATAGGCGCCGTAACGGCCGATGCGATCCGCCTCATTCTCCCCGCCCAGGATCCCGATGCGGATTTGTGGCAGCTGCTCCGCCCAGGGGCGGCGCCCCTTGGCCGGCATGGCCGGCGCCTGGGCCTGGGCCTGGGCAGTGAGGGGAGCGAGGGCGGCGGCGGCGATCAGGGCGCGGCGGCGGATCAGCATGGGTGCGGGTGCCTCGGTGACGGTGCGGCGACAGTAGCGTGACGGTCGGCGAGAATCACCAGGATTGGGCGTTGGGGCGCAGGATCGCCTTGGTCGTCGTGGCCAGGTTGCGCGGTTCGGGCTTCGGCATCTCCGGCCGCTCCATCCGCCCCCAGCCGGCCGCCTCCGCCACCGTGCCGCCTTCCATGACGATGCGGCCGCGCACGATGGTGGCGACCGGCATGCCCGCCGTCTCCATCCCCTCGAAGGGGGTGAACAGGCTGCGCGTGCTGTGCAGCTCCGCGCCGCGGATCACGCCCTCCTTCGCCGGGTCCACCACGGTGATGTCGGCATCGGCACCTGGCTGGATCACGCCCTTGCGCGGGTAGAGCCCGAAGGCCCGCGCCGGGGCGACGCAGGCCATGCGGATATACTGCTCCATGGTCATGCGGCCCTGATGCACCTGCGTCAGCATGAGACGCATGGAGGTCTCGACGCCCGGGAAGCCGCAGGCATTGTCCCAGAAGCTGGCATGCTGCTTTTCCGCCATGGCATGCGGCGCATGGTCGGTGCCGATCATGTCGATGGTGCCGTCCAGCAGCGCCTGGAAGATCGGCTCCCGCTGCGCACCCTCCCGGATCGGCGGGTTCAGGCGGGCGATGCGGGCCTTGTCGCCAACCAGATCCTCGGCGGCGAGCAGGAAGTATTGCGGGCCGGTTTCCACCGTGATCGGCACGCCGCGCCTCTTGGCATCCCGGATGATGGGGATGGAGCGCATGCAGGACTCATGCGCGATATGGATGCGCGCGCCGGTCCATTCGGACAAGGTGATGGAGCGGTTGAGGCTTTCCAGCGCGGCGATATCGGCGCGCGCCGCCAGATGCGCGAAGGCATCGTCGCGGCCCGCCGCCTTCATCCGGTTCTCGCGCCAGAACAGGATGGGCGAGTTCTCCGCATGGATGGTGCAGCGCAGGCCGAGCCCGGCCAGGATCTCGAAGCCTTCCAGCACCGCGCCGTCATTGGGCGCGGGCAGGTTGCCGGTGGTATTGCCGTAGAACAGCTTGAAGGCGATGACGCCGGCCTCCGCCAGCGGCTCGATCGCATCCAGCGCGCGTTCGTCGAGCAGGCCGTACAGGCCGTAATTCACATGCGCCTGGCGGGCCGCCGCTTCCTGCTTGATGGCCAGCGCATCCAGCGACCAGACCGGCGGGTCGGTGTTCGGCATGTCGAAGATGGTGGTGACGCCCCCGGCCGCAGCGGCGCGGGTGCCCGTGGTCCAATCCTCCTTCTGGGTCATCCCGGGTTCGCGGATGTGGGTGTGCACATCGATGGCGCCGGGGATGACGAATTTGCCGGTCGCCGCCATGGTCCGGCGCGCGCGCGGCGCGAAGTCGCGATGGCCGACGAAGACGATCAGCCCGTCCTTCACGGCGACATCGGCGGCGAAGCGGCCGGTCTCGTTGACGACAGTGCCGCCGGTGATGAGCAGGTCCGCGTAGAGTTCGGTCATGATCAGATCACCCAGCCGCCATCGACGGTGAAATCCTGCCCCGTCGTCTGGCGCGACAGGTCGGAGGCGAAGAACAGCACGGCATTGGCCACGTCGACATCCGTGCTGATGCGGCGCAGCGCGTATTCGCTGGCGTGCTTCACGCGCGCTTCGTCGAGGCTGATGCCCTCCTTCCGCGCCATGGTGGCGAGCACATTGTCGAAGCGATCGCCCTCCACCATGCCGGGGGCGACGCAGTTCACATTCACATTGTGCGGGCCGAGTTCCAGCGCCGCCGATTTCGTCAGCCCACGCAGGCCCCATTTGCTGGCGGAATAGCCGGCGCGCCCGGCGCGGCCGCGCATGCCGAAGGTGCCGCCGACATTGACGATTTTTCCCGATTTTGCCGCGATCATCCCGGGCGCGAAGGCGCGCATGGTGAGGAAGCAGCCGGTGACGTTCAGGCGGAGGATTTCGTCGAATTCCTCCGGCGTCGTCTCCCAGAAGGTTTTTCCGAGTGGGCCGCGGCCGCCGGCGATGTTGATCAGGGCGTCACAGCGGGGAAAGCTCGCCAGCACGGACTTCGCCATGGACTCCACGCTGGCGGCATCCATCAGGTCACAGCCGAAAATCTCGGCGCGGCGGCCCATGGCGCGGACCTGTTCGGCGACCGGCTCGATGGCGGCGGTGTCGCGGCCGACCAGGGCCAGGTCGGCACCATGCTCGGCCAGCAGCAGGGTGCAGGCGGCGCCCATGCCCTTGGCGGGGCCGGTCACCACCGCCACGCGATCCTTCAACAGCATGGATGTCCTCTCCCCATCAGTACCTCCCTCTCCCCCTGACAGGGGGAGAGGGCCGGGGTGAGGGGGGCTTCATCGACCGGCGGCCACGCCCCCCTCACCCAACCCTCTCCCCCTGTCAGCGGGAGAGGGCTCCCATCACTCCGCCTTCAGCAGCCGCTTCGACCGCGTCCAGCCCTTGGCCATGGCGCGGCAATGGCAGGCCACATGCGGCGCCACCGCCTCGCACCATTCGCGCGCCCCGGCATTCACGCCGCGCAGCCGCTCGGCGGCGGCATTCGCCTCCCGCGCCAGCTTCGCCTCATCCACGCCGAGCACGCGGCGGTCGCGCAGCCGCCATTGGCCGGCGACCATGACATCGGCGACGGCGCTGCCATCCTCGGTCCAGACCATCTGGTTCGCCGCATCGTTCAGCGGCGCCCAGTTCACATGGTCCAGGTCGAGCAGCACCAGGTCGGCATTGCGACCCACCTCGATGGTGCCGCCCTCCAGCCCCATGAGCTTGGAGGAGCCCTGCGTCGCCAGCCGCACCGTCTCCGCCGTGCCGAGCCAGTCGTCATCCTCCGCATCTTCCCACAGACGCGACGCGAAGGCGGCGAGGCGCATGGCCTCGAACATGTTCTGGTTGTCGGAGGAGGAGGAGCCATCGGTGCCGATGCCCACCGTCACCCCCGCCGCCAGCGCCTTGCGCACCGGCGCGATGCCGGAGGCCAGCCGCATATTGGCACCCGGATTGTGCGAGATGCCCGCACCGCGTTCCGCCAGCAAGGCAAGGTCGCCTTCGGTCAGCCAGACGCCATGCGCCACGCTGAACCAGGGGCCGACCAGGCCGAGCTTGTCCATATGGCCGAGCAGCGTGGCGCCGTCGTAGCGGATCTCGCCGCCCGCGGCCTGGTAGCGCGCTTCGGCCACATGGCTTTGCATCGGCAGGCCATGCTCGGCGGCAAGCTTGCGGCAGGCCTTCAGGAAATCGTCGGTGCCGTGCAGCGGGATGGTCGGCGCCACGCCGAAGCGGATGTTCTTCGTGCCATGCGACCAGCCGCGCGCGATGGCGTCCATGGTGCCCAGGGTCTGCGCCGCCGGGGCGGCGGACATCGCGGCGACCTTGCTGCGGAAGGGCTCGGGCAGGCTCTCGATCAGGCCGGGCGTCGCCTGGAAGAAGGTGAGGTCGCCCAGCATCGGCGCCAGCACCGCGCGGATGCCGACGGCCGCATAGGCCTCCGCCATCGCATCCAGCCCCTCGGCGGTGGGCAGCGGGATTTCGGAGGGCAGGTCATAGACCGCGGTACAGCCCTTCTTCAGGTTCTCCACGGCGTTCAGCGCGGAGGACAGGTACTTGTCCTGCAACAGCCGCCCGCCGGTGACCCAGGGCGCGTGGGCCAGCAGCAGTGCCAGGTCCCATTTGTCACCCGAGCCCTTGGCGAGGCCGCCATGGCCGTGGCTGTGACCATTCACCAGGCCGGGGATGATCAGGCGGTTGCTGGCGTCGTGGGTCTGCGCGGACTCCACCTGCGTACCGGGCGGCAGCAGCGCGGCGATCTTGCCGTCCTCGACCAGAACGTCCTGGTAGCTGTGGGACAGCGCATCCGGCGCCAGAACACGGGCGCCGGTCAGAAGGGTCTTGGACATGCTTTCAAAGCCTCGCGTGACATGCGGCCGGTGCGTTTTGCACCGGCCGAGCGGCCGACTGGCCGCCGCCGCTTATGCGGCGAAGCCAAGCCGGCGGAGCCGGCGCCCGGCGATTGAGGGCACAAAAAAGACTCTGATACGGGCGGCCGAAGGCCGACCGTATCAAAACATCCGCTCGGACTTCGGCGGCAGGTAGCGATCCGTAAACATGCTCTCGGCGCTCGGCGGGTTGGCGACGCCCAGCGCCTCGGCATTCACCTGCACCAGCTGCTGCGCGCGGGCCATGTCGAGGTGGCCCATGCCGCCGGCACGGCTGTTCGGCGTGATGATGGAGCGGTCGCGCGTCATGGCGAAGCGGCGGGTCTCCAGCGCCTCGTCGAACAGCGCCTCGCGCCGCTTCAGCGCCGCCATGCCGCCCGGCACGTCGTTCAGCAGCGCCTTGAGGCCGTCGATCGAGGCCTTCACGAAGCGCGCCGCCGCTTCCTGGTTCCGCTCCAGCCACTCGGCGCGGACGAAGACGCCCGAGCCGTAGAGGTCGAGGCCATGTTCGGCATAGGGCCAGGAGAGGATGTTGTCCTCAGGGATACCCAGGCCGACCAGGTTGAAATGCACGGTGAAGAGGAAGCCCGTCACCGCATCCACCTGGCCGGTGCGCAGCATGGTGTCGCGCAGGTTCGCGGCCATGGAGGTCCAGCGCACGCGGCTGGCATCGATGCCGGCCACCTTGGCGAAGGCCGGGAACAGCAGGCGGGAACCTTCACCCTCCGGCGCGCCCAGGCTCTTGCCGGCGACATCCTGCGGCTTCTCAATTCCACGGCCGCGCATGGTGACGATGGCGGCCGCCGTGCGGTCGAAGACCGGGTAGAGCATCACCAGCCGGCTGTTCGGATTCTCCGCGTTGAACTTCACCGCGCCGGAGAAATCCGCGAAGCCGATGTCATAGGCGCCGGAGCCCACCTTCACGAGCGCATCGCCCGATCCGAAGCCACGATCCATGCGGACGGCGAGCTGTTCGCGCCGGAAGATGCCGCGATCCTCGGCCAGGGCCCACATGCCGTGGTTGCCCTGCAGCGCCCAGTCCAGGGTGAAGCGGATGGCGGTCTGCGCCTGGGCGGTGCGGATGGCGGGAAGGGCGAATGTGGTGCCGGCGGCGGCGGCCATCAGGGTACGACGGTTCAGCATCGGTGGTCCTCCTTGTTGGTCGGCACCATAGCCGGGAAATGTGATCTGTCATCGCCCTGACGGGGGCGGAGGGGCTGGCGAGCCACCAAAACTGCCCAATTTTCGGGCGGTCTGTCCAGTCCCTGGGCTTTCAGCCCGGGATGCGGCGCTGGCTGCGCTGCGCCAGGTACAGCGTCGCCCCCACCATGATGAGGGTGCCCCAGAACAGCCCCCAGCCCGGCGCCTCGCCGAAGGCCAGCAGGCCGATCATCGCCGCAGCCGGAATCTGCACATACTCAATCGGCGCCAGCAGCCCGACCGGCGAGCGCCGTGCAGCCCAGGAGGCGAGGAAATCGCCCATCAGGGCAAAGGCCGACCCGGCCACCAGGAACAGCAGGGCGCGCGGGGAGGGGGTCTGCCAGACGAAGGCGGAAACCGGCCCCCAGATCAGCACGGAGCAGATGGCATACCAGGCCACGACCCGGGCGGGCGGCTCGGTGGAGGACAGGTTCTTCACGGCCACCAGCACCCCGGCCCCGCAGGCGCCACCCGCGAGCGCCGCCAGCGTGCCGGCCGTCGACGCCGAATCCAGGCTGATCCCCGGTCCCACCACCACCAGCACGCCCGCGAATCCCATCGCCGCGGCGATGGCCCGGTCCCAGCCCACCTTCTCGCCCAGCAGCAGGAAGGCCAGCGGCAGCGCCCAGAGCGGCTTGGCATGCAGGATCGCCACCGCATCGGCCAGCGGCAGCCAGAGCAGCGCGAACATGGAAAGGAGGAAGCTCGCCGAGCCGGTGGCGCAGCGCGCCAGATGGGCGCCGGGCCGACGCGTGGCCAGGGCCGGCATGCCCTGGCGCAGCATCCAGGGCAGCATGACCAGGGTGGTGAAGACACCGCGTGCGAAGGGCACCAGCGGCACCGGAAGGCCATCCTGCATCGCGGCGCGGAAGCAGGCATTCATCCCGGCGAAAAACAGGCAGCAGCCCAGCATCAGCCCCATGCCGGCCAGCAGGCGGCGTCCCTCCGGGGATGGGGACACCGCCCGCATGGATTATCGGCGTTCCGGCGCCAGCTCCGCCTCCAGCTCCTTGATCCTGGCGATCAGGGTCGTCCGCAGGGTGGGGGAGTTGTGGGGCTTGATGCCCGCCAGCGTTTCCTTCAGCTCCGCCAGCAGGCGGCGCTTTTCCTGTGGCGAGCGGCGGATCGGGCGATTGTCGGAGAACTGCCCCTCATGCGAGCGCATCGGCGTGACCTTCCCGGGCTGTTGTTGCGCCACGGGGTTAGGGGCAGGGACGTCAGGCGTCAACGCGGGCAATGGGCCGCCCACGACGTTGGCATCTGCCCAGCGCTCGGGCAGATTGCGCCTGCCCGATCCGGGCCGCTTGTCCGGACAGCTTGCCTGAAACACGGCGGCGGCGCAGATATCGGCTCGCGCGGGCTCCGGCCACGGCGGCCGCGCGACAGGGACGAGCAACGGGGAACCGACAATGATGCCGAAAGCTTTCCAGCCCTCCCGCCGCGCCGTGTTGCTGGGGGCCGCCGGCGCCCTGGCGGCGCCCGCCATGCTGCGCGCGCAGCCGGCCGCCATCAAGCTGGGCATTCTCCAGCCCGTCACCGGCGCGCTGGCGCAGGATGGCGAATATGGCCGCCTCGGCGCCGAACTGGCGATTGCCGAGATCAACGCGACGGGCGGCATCAAGGCCCTCGGCGGCGCGCAGATCCAGATGGTCTTCGGCGATGCCCGTTCCTCGCCCGAGGGCGGCACGGCGGAAGTCGAGCGCATGCAGGCGGAGGGTGTGGTGGCCGTGGTCGGCGGCTTCGCCAGCCCGATCTGCCTCGCCTCCTCCCAGGCCGCGTCGCGCTACGACCTGCCCTATGTGGCGGATGTCGGCGTGTCGGACGCCATCGTCACGCGCGGGCTGAAGAACACGTTCCGCTTCTCCCCGGGCTTCGGCAGCATCACCGCGGCAGCGCTCGACAACCTGGTCAAGCTGAACGACGCGGCGGGCAAGCCGGCCAAGACCGTCGTCGTGGTGCATGAGGATGGGCTGTTCGGCTCGGGCATGGCGCGCCTGATGGGCACGGAACTGCCGAAGCGCGGCTTCGAGGTGCTGGAGACGATCAGCCACCCGACCCCGGCGCGCGACATGTCCAATATCGCGCTGCGCATCCGCGCGCTGAACCCGGACCTCATCATCCCCTCCAGCTACTACGCCGAATTCGTGCTGCTGAGCCGCACGCTGCAGCAGCGCCGCATCCGGCCGAAGGGCATCTACTGCGTGCTGAACGGCGCGGCCTCCAACTACCGCTTCGTCCGCGAATTCCCGGATGCGGCCAACCTGGTGATGGACGTGAATCACTGGGCCGATCCGCGCAAGCCGAAGACGGCGGAGCTGCGCCGCACGGTGGAGGCGCAGAACCGCTTCTGGCTGTACAACACGCCGATGAACTACTCCGCCGTGATGCTGGTGGCCGATGCGCTGGAACGCGCCGGTGCCGCCGACCGCGCCAAGGTGATCGACGCGCTGGCGGCGACGGACGGGAAGTTCGACCGCCACATCATGCCCTATGGCCCGACCAACTTCGTCAATGGCCAGAACCAGGCGGGCCAGGCGGTGAACACGCAGATCCAGGGCAACGACATCAAGGTGATCTTCCCGACCGAATTCGCCGACGCCCAGGCCGTCTTCCCCTGGCCGGCCTGAAGCTTTCCATGACCCTCAGACGCCGGGCGTCGGCCATCCGGCCGCCTTGGCTCCGCCGCACGCGCGGCGGCGGCCATTCGGCCGCTCGGCGCGCCTGGAAGTAGGCGCGCCGCATGCGGTCCTTCCCCCCTGAGATTGTGATGGAGGCCGTGGCGAACGGCCTCCTCACCGGGGCCGTCTATGGCCTCGTCGCGCTGGGTCTGACGCTCGTCTATGGCGTGCTGCACATCATCAACTTCGCGCATGGCGCATTGCTGACGCTTGCGATGTATGCGGCCTGGGTGGCCTGGGCCGCCTTCGGGCTGGATCCCTACGTGGCGATCCTGCCGTTGGTGCCGATCTTCTTCGCACTCGGCTATGGCGTGCAGCGGCTGGTGATCGGCCCGGCGAGCGGTGGCAATGACCAGAACATCCTGCTGGTGACGCTGGGCCTTTCCATCGTGCTGGAGAACGCCATGCTGGCGATCTTCCGCTCCGACACGCTCTCCGTTCAGGTCGACTACGCGATGGAGGTGATCGAGGCGGGACCCATGCTGCTGTCCTTCCCGCGCGTGGTGGGCTTCGGCGTGGCCTTCGTGGTGGCGGCCGTGCTGTTCGTGCTGCTGCGGATGACGGATACCGGGCGGGCGATTCGCGCCGTGGCGAAGGAACGCACCGGCGCGGCGCTGGTCGGCATCGATGTCGGGCATGTCTATGCCGTGACCTTCGGCATCGGCACCGCCTGCCTGGCAGTGGCCGCCTGCCTGCTGCTGCCGTCCTTCTATGTGAATCCGCGCGTGGGCAATGCCTTCGTGCTGGTCGCCTTCACCATCGTCGTGCTGGGCGGCATGGGCAGCGTGCCCGGCGCGCTGCTCGGCGGGCTGGCGATCGGCGTGGTGGAGAGCCTTTCGGGGCTCTATCTCGGCGACAGCCTTGGGCAGCTCGGCATCTTCGTCATCTTCATCCTGGTGCTGCTGTTCAAGCCGACCGGCCTGTTCGGGGCCAAGGCATGACCGCGCGCGATGTCTGGCCGATCCTGGTCTTCGGCGCGGTCGCCGCGCTGCTGCCGGTCTTCGTCACCGCCGGCACGCTGCTGAATTTTGCGATCTTCACGCTGATCCTGTGCCTTGCCGCGCAGGGGTGGAACATCCTCGGTGGGTTTGGCGGGCAGTATTCCTTCGGGCATGCGGCCTTCTTCGGCACGGGTGCCTATACCGCGGCGGTGCTGCAGGTGCGCTACGGCGTGAACCCCTATGTCACCTTCCTGGCCGGCATCGCGCTGGCCGCGCTGGTGGGTTGGGTGATCGGTTTCCTGTCCTTTCGCTCCGGCCTGCGCGGCAGCTATTTCGCGCTCGTCACCCTGGCCTTCGCCGAGGTCTTCCGAGTGCTGTCCAATGCGGTGCCCTTCACCGGCGGCGCTGCGGGGCTGCTGATTCCGCTGGACCAGCGGGCGGCGAATTTCCAGTTCGAATCGCGCGGCTGGTTCTACCTGGTGGTGCTGGCGCTGGTCGTCCTGGCGCTGCTGATGACCCGCGCCCTCGAACGCTCCCGCCTCGGCGCGCAGCTGGTCGCGGTGCGGGAGAATGAGGAGGCGGCGCGGGCCGTGGGCGTCGATGCGCTGCGCGTGAAGCTTTCCGCCATCACCTTGTCGGCGGCGATGACGGGCGCGGCGGGCGGGCTCTATGCGCAGTATTTCCTCTATCTCGACAGCACCATCGCCTACGGCGCCTGGATCAGCGTGGAAGCGCTGCTGGCGCCGATCATCGGTGGCGCGGGCACCGTCTTCGGCCCGGTGATCGGCGCCGTCATCCTGCACACGCTGGCGGAGGCGACGCGCATGATGGTCGGCCGCATCCCCGGCATCGACCTGGTGATCTACGGCATCCTGCTGATCCTGGTGGTGCGCTTCCCGCCACGGCACCTGCTGCGCTTCCTGCGGTGGCGCCGATGAGTTTTCTTCAAATTCGCAACGTCTCGATGCGCTTCGGCGGGCTGATGGCTGTGTCGGACGCCAGCTTCGACGTGGCCGAGGGCAGCATCACCGGGCTGATTGGGCCGAATGGCGCGGGCAAGACCACGCTGTTCGCCATCGTCTCCGGCTTCCAGAAGCCGACCAGCGGCCAGGTGATGTGGCGCGGTGCGGAGATCACCGCGCGCCCGCCGCATCTGCTGGCCGCCGAGGGCCTGTCCCGCACCTTCCAGATCGTGCAGCCCTTCGCCGGCCTGAGCGTGCGGGAGAATATCGCGGTCGGCGCCTTCCTGAGGCACAAGCGCCGCGCGGATGCGATCGCGTTGGCCGAGCAGGTGGCGGAGCAGGTCGGGCTGACGGCGGAACTCGACAAGCCCGCCGCCGCGCTCACCGTCTCCGGCCGCAAGCGCGTGGAGTTGGGCAAGGCGCTGGCGACGCAGCCGAAACTGCTGCTGCTGGATGAGGTGCTGGCCGGGCTCAACCCCAGCGAGGTGCGGGATATCGTGCCGGTGGTGCGCGCCATCCGCGATTCCGGCGTGACGGTGCTGATGATCGAACACGTCATGCAGGCCGTGATGAATCTGTGCGAGTCGGTGCATGTGCTGGCCCAGGGCCGCATCATCGCAAGCGGCACGCCGGCGCAGGTCGTCGCCACGCCGGCCGTGATCGAGGCCTATCTCGGCCATGGTGCCGCCAGCCGACTGTCAGGGGGCGCGCATGCTTGAAGTGCGGGACCTGGTCGCGGGCTATGGGCTGACGCGGGTGCTGGAAGGTGTGTCGCTGGACGTCACGGCGGGGGAGATCGTGGCCGTGCTCGGCTCCAACGGCGCCGGCAAGACCACGCTGAACATGGTGCTGTCCGGGCTGGTGAGGCCGCGTGGCGGGGAGGTGCGCTTCGCCGGCGAACGCATCACCGGCCTGTCGCCGTCGCAGGTGATGGCGCGCGGGCTGATCCAGGTGCCGGAAGGTCGCAAGATTTTTCCGAACCTCAATGTTCGCGAAAACCTGGAGCTGGGATCGTACCGTCGCGCCAAGGCCAACCGCGCGAAGAACCTGGAGAAGGTCTTCGCGACTTTCCCACGGCTGCGGGAACGCGTGGCGCAGGCGGCCGGCACGCTTTCGGGCGGCGAACAGCAGATGCTCGCCATTGGCCGTGGCATGATGGCCGAGCCGCGGCTGCTGATCCTGGACGAGCCCTCGCTCGGCCTGTCGCCGCTGCTGGTGGAGGAGATGTTTGCCTTGATCCGCCGCCTGCATGACGAAGGGCTGGCGATCATGCTGGTCGAACAGAATGTCGCCCAATCGCTGGACCTCGCGCAGCGTGCCTATGTGCTGGAACACGGGCAATTCGCCCTCTCCGGCCGCAGCGCCGATGTGCGCGAGAATCCGGAACTGAAACGCGCCTATCTCGGACTTTAGGGGTAAGGAAAAAACGCCATGGCCATCGTGACGCCGGGGGTCGAGCCCGCCTCCACACTTCTTGCCGCGCCTTCGCCCCAGTGGCTGGGCGAATGGTCCGCCTTCGCGGCGCGGTCGCGCTTTGCCGACCTGCCGTCGGAGGTGGCGCAGCGCACGCGTCTCGCGCTGCTCGACTGCATCGGCGCCATCGCGGCGGGCGCGCAGGAAGGGGAGGTTCAGTCCCTCGCCGCGCGCATGATCTGGCGCGAGGGTGGCGGTGATTCGCCCGTGATCGGCTTCGGCGGTGGCGCGCGGCCCGGCACCGCGGCCTTCCTCAACGGCACCTCCGGCACCATGCTGGAACTGGATGAGGGCAACCAGTATGCGCGCGGCCATCCCGCCATCCATGTGGTGCCCGCCTTGCTGGCCGCGCCGCGCGGCGATGGCGCCAGCTTCCTGATGGCGCTGGCGCTGGGCTATGAGATGGGCAGCCGCGTGGGCATCGCCAGCAAGCTGAATGTCGCGATGCATCCCCACGGCACCTGGGGCACGCTTGGCGCGGCCGTGGCTGTGGCCAAGTTGCATGGCGCCAGTGCGGCAGAGTTCCGCGGCACCATCAACATGGCCGCCTCGCTCGGCCTCGCCACCTCCCGCAAGAACATGCTGGAGGGTGGCACGGTACGGAACACCTATGCCGGCGTCTCCAACATGCTCGGCCTGACGGTCTGGGACCTGGTGCGCGCCGGCTTCGAGGGGGAGCGTGACGGCGTCGCCACCATCTTCGGCGAGGTCTCCGCCAGCGATTTCCGGCCGGAGGAGATGGTGCTGGATCTCGGCACGCGGTGGGAGGTGGCGCGCAACTATTTCAAGCGCCACGCCGCCTGCCGCTACACCCATGGCGCGCTGGATGCGCTGGCGCGCATCACCGCCAGCACGGGCAAGCTGGACCCGGCGCAGGTCGCCTCCATCGCGGTGCAGACCTATGTCTGGGCGGCGCAGCTCGACAGCCCCGCGGCGCCGAACATGCTGGCCGCGAAGTTCAGCATTCCCTTCGCGCTGGCCACTTTCATCGTCCACGGCGCCGCCACCGTGCCCGCCTTCCGTGGGCCGGCGCGGGAAAATCCCGAGATCCTGGCGCTCGCCTCCCGCGTCACGGTGGACGAGGATGCGGCGATGACGGCGCAGCTTCCCGGCCTGCGCCCCGCCCGCGTCACCCTGGTGATGCGCGACGGCACGCGGCATGTGGCGGAGGTCACGACGAATCGCGGCGATACCGAGGACCCCTTCACGGAGGCCGAGGTGCGCGAGAAATTCCATGAACTGGCCGATCCGGTTTATGGGCGCGACCGCGCCTCGGCGATCGAGGGCGCGGTGATGGGAATGGGGCCGCAGACCGAGGCCTCCGCATTGGTGGAACTGTTGAAATCATGAGTCTGGATGCCGTCACGCTGGCCGTCCTCAAGGGGCGGCTGGAACAGATCGCCGATGAGATGGATGCGACGCTGTACCGCAGCGCCTTCAACCCGATCATCGCCGAGGCGCGCGACGCCTGCCACGGGCTGTATCACGCGGAAACCGGCGCGACCCTGGTGCAGGGCACCAAGGGTTTGCCGATTTTCGTCGGCGCCATGTCCTTCGCGGTGCAGGCTGTCATCAAGCGGGTGCAGGCGGGGGCGGGGCTGGAGCCGGGCGATACCTTCATCTTCAACGACCCCTATGAGGGCGGCACCCACCTCAACGACTTCCGGCTGGTTCGTCCGGTGTTCCGATCGGGCAAACTGTTCTGCTGGCTGGCGAGCGTGGGGCATTGGCTCGACATCGGCGGCAATGTGCCCGGCAACTACAATCCGCGCGCGACGGAAAGCCATCAGGAAGGCGTGCGCTTTCCGCCGGTGAAGCTGATGCGCGCGGGTGTGATGCAGCAGGATATCCTGGACATCCTGGCGGCCAATTCCCGCGTGCCGCAATCCAACTGGGGTGACCTGAACGGCCAGCTCAATGCGCTGGATCTCGGCGAGCGGCGTCTGCTGGAACTGCTGGACGATACCGGCGATGCGGTGGTCGATGCCGCCTTCGGCGCGCTCGCCGACCGCGCCGCGGCCCTGATGCAGGCGGAGGTCGAGGCGCTGCCCGATGGGCACTACGCTTTCGAGGATTACCTCGACAATGACGGCGTGGTGGATGAGCGGCTGGTCATCGCGCTGGACATGACGGTGCAGGGCGGGCGGATGACGCTCGACTTTTCCCGGTCCTCCGGCGCCTGTCTCGGCCCGATCAATATCAGCTACGCCACCAGCGTCGCCGCCTGCTACGTCGCGCTGAAGCATGCCTTCCCGGATGTGCCGGCCAATGCCGGCGTGCTGCGGCCGATCGACTTTGTCATTCCCGAAAGCTCCCTGCTGGCGGTCGGTCCGCCGCGGCCGGTGGCGGGCTATACGGAGACCATCCTGCGGCTGATCGGCGTGATCTTCGGTGCGCTCGGCAAGGCCGTGCCGGAACGCGCCACGGCGGCGCCCTTCGGCACCATCAATGCGCTGTCGCTGTCCGGCCAGAAGCAGGACGGCACGCGCTGGGTGATGTTCTCCTTCTTCGGCGGCGGGCTCGGCGGCAATCCGGAATCGGATGGGCTGCACCACGCCAACAATCCGATCTCCACCGCGACGATTCCGCCGGCCGAGATCATGGAAGCCGCCTATCCGGTGATGTTCACCCAATGGGCGCTGCGGCCGGATAGCGGCGGCGCCGGTCTGCATCGCGGCGGCGTCGGCGCGGTGTACGAGATCGAGGCGCTGTCCCCCGGCACCACGGAAGTGGCGCTGCTCGGCGAGCGTGGCCGCTACGCGCCCTTCGGCGTGGCCGGCGGTGGCGAGGGCGCGCTGAACCGCTTCGCCTGGCAGGATGGCGAGGGCTGGCAGACGCCGCCCATGGCCAGCAAGATCGTCGGCGTGAAGCTGCAGCGCGGCCAGCGGCTGCGGCTGGAAAGCCCCGGCGGCGGCGGCTGGGGCGACCCGGCGCAACGAACGAAGGAGGCCGTGGCGCGTGACCTGCGCCTTGGTTTCATCACGCCCGAAGTGGCCAAGCGCGAATACGGATACGAGGCATGAGCGTGGACCATAAGGGCGGTGCCGTTGTTGGCGTCGATGTCGGCGGCACCTTCACCGACCTCTTCCTGTTCGACCCCTCGGCCGGCACCTTCCGCACCGCCAAGGTGCCGTCGAACCGGGGTGATGAGGCCGTGGGCTTCATGGCCGGGCTGCGCAAGCTGGGCGGCCCCGCGGGCTTCGAGGCGATCGTGCATGGCACGACGGTTGGCACCAATGCGCTGCTGGAACGCAAGGGCGCGAAGCTCGGCGTCATCACCACCGCCGGCTTCCGCGACGTGCTGGAAATGCGCCGCCGTGACCGGCGCAACACCTGGGGGCTCTGGGGCGAGTTCTTCGCGGTGACCGACCGCGACATGCGCCTGGAAGTCGCCGAGCGCGTGCTGGCCGATGGCAGCATCCACACGCCCGTGCAGGCCGAGGAGGTGGCGGCCGCCGCGCGGGAATTGTTGGCAGGCGGGGCGGAAGCCTGCGCCGTCATCTTCATCAATTCCTACGCCAATGCCGCGAATGAACGCGCCGCCGCGCTGGCCGTGCGGTCGGTCTGGCCGAATGCGCATGTCTCCGTCTCCTCCGAGATTTTGCCGGAGATCCGGGAGTTCGAGCGTGCCTCGACCACCGCGCTGAACGCCTATCTCCAGCCTGGCGTCGCCAGCTATCTCGGCAAGCTGGAAGCGGCGCTGGCGGAGGATGGCTTTGGCGGCCGCTTCCACATCGTGCAGTCGAATGGCGGCATCATGTCCACCGCCACGGCGCGCAACGTGCCCGTGCGCACGGCGCTGTCCGGCCCGGCGGCGGGCGTGATCGCGGCGGCGGCGATCGCCAAGGCGGCGGGCTTCGAGAACGCCATCACCTGCGACCTCGGTGGCACCAGCTTCGACGTGTCGCTGGTCAGCCGGGGGCGGATGGAGTTGGCGGCGCAGGCCACCATCGATTTCGGCCTGGTGATCCGCAGCCCGATGATCGAGATCACCACCATCGGCGCCGGCGGCGGCTCCATCGCCCATGTCGATCGCGGCGGGCTGTTGCAGGTGGGTCCCGAGTCCGCCGGCAGCCGGCCGGGGCCGGTCTGCTATGGCCAGGGCAATACGCGGCCGACGCTGACGGATGCCAATGTCGTGCTTGGACGCATCAATGCGGACAAGCCGATCGGCGGCGCGCTGGCGCGGCTGGATGTGGAAGGCGCGAAGGCCGCCATTGCCGAGCATGTCGGCAACCCGCTCGGCCTCGATCCCATGCGAGCGGCGGAGGCGATTGTCCGCGTCGCCAATGCGAAGATGGCTGGTGCCATCAGGCTTGTGTCGATCGAGCGCGGGCATGATCCCCAGAAATTCGTGGCGCTGCCGTTCGGCGGTGGCGGCGCGCTGCATGTGGGTGCGTTGATCAAGGAAGTCGGGCTGCAGGCCGCGCTGGTGCCGCGCTTCCCGGGCGTGACCAGCGCCATTGGCTGCGTCATCGCCGATGTGCGGCACGACCAGGTGCGCACGCTCAACCTGAACCTGGATGGCATCGACGCCGCCGCGCTGGATGCGCGGATGGTGGAGGAAGCCGCCGCCGCCCGTGCCGTGGTGGATGGCGCCGGCCTGCCGGTGACGCGCACCGAAATCCGCTTCGAGCTCGACATGCACTATGCCGGCCAGACCCATACGGTGGGCGTGCCGGTGCCGGTGCATGTCATCAAGGGCACCACCGGCGTGTCGGAGGCCATCATCCGCATGGCCTTCGAGGCCGCCTATCAGACCGCCTTCAGCCGGCTGCTGCCGGGCCTGCCGATCCGCATCGTCTCCCTGCGCACGGCGGCCATCGGCGTGCGGCCCGATTTCGACCTGAAGGCCCTGGCCCCGCCCAAGGATGCCACGGTGGAGGGTGCAGCGCGCGGCGTCCGCCAGGTGTGGTTCGACGGTGCCTGGCACACGGCCAATGTGTGGTCGCGGCTGGACCTGCCGGAGGGTGCGCGGGTGCATGGGCCGGCGATCCTGGAACAGGGCGATGCCACGGTGGTGGTGGACCCCGATCTGGTCGCGCGCGTCGATGCCTATGGCAACCTCATCATCGAGCGGGAGTGACGCCGTGCTGACCGATACCGCGCTGCTGCTCTGTGACCTGCAGAATGATTTCATCCATCCCGATGGCGCCTATGGCAAGGCAGGGCAGGGGGCGGCGGATATCGCCGCCATCCCGGCGCGGCTGAAGCCCTTGGCGGATGCGGTGCGGGCCAAGGGTGGCTGGATCGCCTCCACCCATTTCACGCTGTTCACCGGCAAACAGGGAGAACCCTTCATCGATCCGCATCTGCGCCACCTGCGGCCCTTCCTGAAGAAGGGTGACTTCGTGCAGGGCAGCTGGGGCCATGCGGTGGTCGATGAACTCGCGCCCTCCGACCTCGCGGTGGAGAAGGTGGGCTATGACGCCTTTTACCAGACCCGGCTCGAATGGATTCTGCGCAAGGCGGGCATCCGCAAGTTGCTGGTCTCGGGCATCGTCACCAATGGCGGCGTGGCCTCCACGGTGCGCGGCGCGCATGTGCGCGAATTCGACGTGACGGTGCTGGAGGATGCCTGCGCCGCCTTCAGCCGTGAGGTCCATGAAACGGCCATCGCCGCGCTGCGCCCGGTCGCGAAGATCAGCACCGTCGCGGCCGAATTGGCGAAACTGCAATGAGCATCCGCCGCGAACAGGACCCGGTCTTCGACGCCGAGGTGCCGGTCGCCATCATCGGTGCCGGCGCCGCCGGGCTTGTCGCGGCGCTGGCCTGCCGTGGCGCCGGGGTGGAGCCGCTGGTGCTGGAGCGGGATGCGGTGCCGCGCGGCAGCACCTCCCTCTCCGCCGGCCTGATCCCCGCCGCCGGCACGCGCTTCCAGCGTGCCCATGGCATTGCCGATGACGCCGCCACCTTCGCCGCCGACATCCAGCGCAAGGCGCATGACCATGCCGAGCCCGGCACCGTCGCCACCGTGGCGCGGGAGGCGGCGCCGACGCTGGAATGGCTGTCCGACGCGCATGGCCTGGATTTCAGCGTCGTCCACGACTTCGACTATCCCGGCCACAGCCACCGCCGCATGCACGGCCTGCCCAGCCGCAGCGGTGCGGAGCTGGTGGACCGGCTGCGCAGCGCGGCGGAGGCGGCGGAGGTGCCGCTGCTGACGGAAGCGCGCGTCACCACCCTGGTGCTCGACCAGCACGGCACCCCGCGCGGGCTGATCGCGCAGCGGCCCGATGGCAGTGTCGAGCGCATCGGAGCGAAGGCCATCGTGCTCGCCTGCTGCGGCTATGCCGGCAACAAGGCGCTGGTCGCCCGCTACATCCCCGATCTGGTGGAGGCCGTCTATTTCGGCCATCCGGGCAATGAGGGCGAGGCCCTGGCCTGGGGCGAGGCGCTGGGCGCGGAGCTGCGCGACATGACGGGCCATCAGGGCCATGGCTCCGTCGCGCATCCGCAGGGCATCCTGGTGTCCTGGGCCGTCATCATGGAGGGCGGCTTCCAGGTGAACGCGCAGGGCGCGCGCTTCTGGAATGAATCCAGCGGCTATTCGGAAGCCGGCGTCGCCGTGATGCGCCAGCCCGGCGCCATCGCCTGGGACATCTTCGACGGTCGCATCGCCGCCATCACCCGGCAGTTCGAGGACTTTCGGCAGGCCGAGGCGCAGGGCGCGGTGCTGGTCGCGGACAGCATTTCCGAGCTGGCGCGGATGACGAAGCTGCCGCTGGAATCCGAGATGGCGACCGTCGCCGCGCTGAAGGCCGCCGGCGCCACGGATGGTTTTGGACGCAACTGGCAAGGTGTCGCCCAGCTCGCGCCGCCCTATTGCGCGGTGCGCGTCACCGGGGCGCTGTTCCACAGCCAGGGCGGCCTCGTCGTGGATGGCCAGGCGCGCGTAAAACTTGCGGCGGGCGGGATCGTCCCAAATCTCTTCGCGGCCGGCGGCGCGGCCTGTGGCGTATCCGGGCCGGAGGCTTCGGGCTATCTTTCGGGCAATGGCCTGCTCAGCGCGGTCACCCTCGGCCGCATCGCGGGGGAGGCGGCCGCCGCGCTCGCGCAGAAGGGATAGGGGAAGACAAGAATGGATGGCATGAGCAACCAGGGCCTGGGCGAACAGTTCGGCATCGGCCAGCCGGTGCGGCGGAAGGAGGATGTCCGCCTGCTGACCGGCCGCGGCACCTATACCGACGACGTCAACCTGCCCGGCCAGGCGCATCTCGCCATCCTGCGTTCCCCGCATGCCCATGCGCGCATCCTGTCGCTCGACACCACGGCGGCCCAGGCCGCGCCCGGCGTGCTGCTGGTTCTGACCGGGCATGACGCGGCGGCGGACGGCATCGGCCTGTTCCCGGTGATGGTGGATGTGCCGGCACTGGCCGGCACGGCGCCCCTCTACGCCCCGCCGCGCGCCATTCTGCAGACGGAGGCGGTGCGCTTCGTCGGCGACCCCGTGGTGGCCATCGTCGCCGAGACCCGCCTGCAGGCGATGGATGCGCTGGAGCTGGTCGAGATCGACTACGACATGCTGCCCTCCGTCACCGATACGGCGCGCGCGCTCGACGCCGATGCGCCGGTGATCTGGCCCGAGCACGGCAGCAACCTCTGCGTCACCTGGTCCAACGGCCGCGCTGCCGAAACGGATGCCGCCTTCGCCCAGGCGCACAAGATCGCCAAGGTCGAGTTGGTGCAGAACCGCTTGGTCGGCAATCCGATGGAACCCCGCGTCGCCGTTGGCGCCTTCAACACGGAGCGTGACCGCTACGAGCTGCACAGCCCCAGCCAGGGTGTGATGAAGGTGCGGGAGTCACTGGCGAAGTTCATCTTCAAGATCCCGATGGAGAAGCTGCGCGTCGTCTCGCTGGATGTCGGCGGCGGCTTCGGCCTGCGCGGCAAGAATTTCCCGGAATCCGCCATGGTGCTCTGGGCGGCGAAGAAGCTGGGCCGGCCTGTGAAGTGGCGCGCCGACCGCACGGAGACCTTCTTATCCGACCCGCATGGCCGCGACCATGTGACGAAGGCGGAGATGGCCTTCGACGCGAATGGCAAGGCGCTCGGCATGCGCACGGACACCGTCGCGGCCATGGGCGCCTATCTGTTCGACATGGGGCCGCGCATCCCGACCGTCGCCGGCGCGCGCATTGCCGGCACGGTCTATGACCTCCAGGCGGTGAACCTGAACGTCCGCTGCGTCTTCACCAACACCCATTCGACGGATGCCTATCGCGGCGCCGGCCGGCCGGAAATCGCCTATACTGTCGAACGCCTGCTGGATGTTGGCGCAGGCCTGTTCGGTATCGGCAAGGACGAGATCCGCCGCCGGAACTACATCCGCCAGGACCAGATGCCCTACACCAATTGCGTGGGCAACGACCTGGACAGCGGCGATTTCGCCGGCACCCAGCAGATGGCGCTCGACCTTGCCGACTGGGACGGTTTCGAAGCCCGCCGCGCCGCATCCGAGGCGCGTGGCAAGAAGCGCGGCCGTGGCATCGGCTATTTCATCGAGGCCTCGGGCGGCCAGCCGCAGGAATGGGCGCGGCTGCATATGACGCCGGAAGGCAAGGCGCGGCTGCATGTCGGCACCTTCAGCCACGGCCAGGGGCATGAAACCGCCTTCGCCCAGATCGTCCATGCCCGCCTCGGCATTCCCTTCGAGGATGTCGAGCTGGTGCAGGGCGACACCGATACGGTGGAGCAGGGCTTCGGCACCGGCGGTTCGCGTTCCTCCCAGATGGGCGGCGTCGCGACGTCGCGCGCCTCGGAAGCCGTGCTGGCCAAGGCGAAGCGCATCGCCGCGCATCTGCTGGAAGTGGGCAGTGCGGATATCGAGTTGCAGGGCAGCCGCTTCGTCGTCGCCGGCACCGACCTCTCCGTCACCTGGACCCAGGTGGCCGCCGCCGCCGCCGATCCGGCGAAGCTGCCGGAGGGCGAGGCGCCGGGGCTGGATGAGCAGGTGCTGTACAAGCGCAGCACCGAATGCAATTTCCCGAACGGCTGCCATGTGGCGGAAGTGGAGATCGACACGGAGACCGGCGTGCTGACCGTGGACCGCTACGCGGCCGTCGACGACGTCGGCAATGTCATCAATCCGATGCTGGTGCATGGCCAGTCGCATGGCGGCATCGCCCAGGGCCTCGGCCAGGCGGTGCTGGAACACGCGGTCTATGACAGCGAGTCCGGCCAGTTCCTGACCGCGACCTTCCAGGATTATGCGATGCCGCGGGCAGGGGACCTGCCGGACCTCGCCATCGGCTTCAACATCGTGCCGACGCCGATCAATGAGCTGGGCGTGAAGGGCGCCGGGGAGGGTGGTGCCTGCGGCGCGCCGCCGGCCATCGTCTCGGCCGCCTGCGACGCGCTGGGGCAGGACCATATCGACATGCCGCTGACGCCCGAACGGGTCTGGCGCGCCTTGGGCCGCTGAGGGCCTTTCTCAGTCGGCAAAGGACAGGCGCAGTTCCGCGCCACCCGGGATCGCCCGCTGGTCCACCCGCTCCGCCTGGCGGGTGGCCAGCCACAGGGCAAAGGCTTCCTGTGCCGCGGCGGGGCCGTCCAGGTCGCCGATATCCGGCCGCGCCGCGGGCTTTGGCAGTGGCTCCCCGGGCCAGGTGGCGGTCAGCAGTACATGGTCCGTGGCGTAGTGGGCCTGCACGGTGATGGTGGCGACGCCGCGCTCCACCAGCAGTTCCGCCAGTTCCAGCAGGGCATGGCCGACCTGCGTCATGGTCTGCCGCTGTGCGCCCCAGGCGCCGCCCAGCGCCTCGATCCGGTCGAGCAGCCCCTGGGTCATGCCGGGACCCGGCGTGATGATGAAGCTGGCGCGCTGCACCACCAGGGGCGCGGTCAGCAGGTTCAGCAGGATCGCCGCCAGCGCGCCGGCGGTGACCGGCGATCGCAGCAGCGGCGGCAGCACCTGTTCGAAGATCGGCACATGCAGCAGCGTGCCGAGGCCGATGGCGATGCCGAGCCCGACGGTGAAGGTGCGCCGCGCATCCAGCATGCGGGCCGCCATCAACTGGCAGCCGCTGGCGATCATGAAGCAGCACACATACAGCAGCATCGCCGCCGCCACCGGTTCCGGCACCAGCAGCAGCAGCGCCAGCAGCTTCGGGCAGCAGGCCAGCGCCAGCAGTGCCAGCGCGGCGCAGATCGTCACGCGCCGCGCCAGCACCCGCGTGGCGATGGTCAGGCCGACGCAGGCCGAGGATGTGCCGGTGGGCGCCGCGCCCATCAGCCCGGACAGCACCACGCCGAAGCTGCTGGCCATCAGCCCGCGCCGGATCGGCGGTGCATCCGGCCTCAGCCAGCCGCCATCCGCGGCGCGCTGGATCGCCACCAGGTCACCGGTGGAAGACGCCAGCGCCGCCAGCATGGCGACGATGAAGGGCGGCAGCATGGCCAGGTCCAGCCCGCTGGGTGCCGGCGGCATCGGGCGCGGCAGCGCCAGCCAGGGCGCCTGCGCCAGCAGGCTGGCATCGCCCAGCCCCGCATCCAGCACCTGCGCCGCGACGATGCCCAGCGCCGCGCCGATCATCACCGCATAGCGACCGAGGGCGCCGCCCTTCAGCACCACGGCCATCATCACCGCCAGCGTGCCGAAGGCGATGATGGGGTACAGGATGGGCGCATCGGGTGCCGTGGTGGCGGCGAAGGCGCGGGGCAGCAGGCTGACGCCGATCAGGCACACCACCACGCCGGCGACCTCCGTCGGCACCACCTTCTGCATCCGGCGCAGCGTGGCGGTCAGCACCATGCCCAGCAGCCCGGCGACCACCGCCGCGGCGCTGACGGTCGCCAGATCCGCCCCCGGCGCCGCCGCCAGATAGACCGCGACGAAGATCGGCGCCGGGATGGAGGCGACGGGATAGCCGGAGCCGAGCGGCCCGCGCGGCAGCGTCTGGATCAGCCCTGAAATCCCGAGCGCCGCCACCGACAGCGCCAGGAAGTTCAGCAGGTCGAGCTCCAGCAGCCCGAATTGCGCGCCGACCAGCCCCGGCAGGATCAGGTAGATCGACTGGATCGCGACCTGCTGTGCCGCCAGGGCCAGCGTCTGGCCAGCGCCGGGCCTGCCGTCCAGCTCGTGTTCAAGTTGCGGTGGCCGGGTTGTCGGGCGATCCTGGCGAGGGGCGAGGAGGCGGCGGAGCAGGCGTCCTGGCAGATCAGGCTCAAGGCGAATGCGCCGCATTCCTTCCAGCAATGGCCAGGGCGACCCGCCGAATCGCGGCAGGATGAACCGCATATGGCCCGATGTAATGACGCAGGTTACCGAAGCTGTCTGAATAGACTGTCATCGATGCTAACACGGGCCCGAGCCGGCGCAACGACCTGATCGCGCCACGACATCTTGGCGCGGCCCATATTCCGGCATCTTCCGGACCGATCCGCGGCCCTCATTCTGTCAGCAGCAGCGCCTGCCTGCGCAGCAGCCAGACCGCGCGCTCGAACTGTGCCGTCGCCGCGAACAGGGCGGCGCGGGCGGGCGGGGGCCAATCCGCCTCGTCCCGCACCAGGCGGCGGCGCAGGCCATCCATCATGGCGCCCCGGTCATCGGCCATCTGGCGCAGCAGCGCCGCGTCCTCCGCGTCGCCGCCCCCGGCCAGCTCCGCCAATTGGCCGAGCAGCAGGTGCAGCGCCTCCGCCATGCGCTGCGCCGTCTCCTGCAGCGCGGGCCCGCCGCTCGCGGCGGTGGCGGTGAATTCGCCCAGCGTCTCCCGCAGCGCGGCCAGCCCGGCATTGGCCGCCTCCAGCGTCACCGCGCGGCCCAGGATCCGCCGGTCGCCACCCCGGGCGATCGCCTCCGCCAGGAACATCGCGACGGCGTGCTCCAGGGCCGCGCCGGCCGCCAGGTTCCGGGCGGCCTCGCCGGCCGGGCGCTCCGGCTCCGCCCGCAGCGGGTCGATCAGGCCCGGCAGGCGGCGCGCCAGGCGCAATTGTTCGCGGGCCGCGAGGTCCAGCGCGGTCGGCGGATGGTCCAGGGCGCGGTCATAGAGGTAGCGCGGACGGGCCGCCTGTTCCTCCGGGCTGTCGGGGCAGAGCCGGGCCAGCAGCGCCAGGGTCCGCCCCGGCGCGGCGAGGCCGATCAGCGCGGAGGTCAGTTGCAGCAACAGGAACAACACGCCGATGCGGCTGGACGCTTCCGGCACCACCACGGCCAGCCCCGCCAGCAGAAGCGGCCAGCCGCTGAGGTGTTCGAGCAGCAGCAAGGCCAGGAACAGCAGCGCGCCGGCGGCCTTCAGCAGCGCCTGGAACATCGCCAGCCGTCGCGCCGCACCGCGCAGCCCGGCCGCCAGCAGCAGCACCGCCCCGCCCGAGCCGAGCGAGGCGCCGCAGACCGCCAGCGCCGCCTGCTCGAAGCCGATCACCCCGGCCGCATGCAGCGTCATCGCCAGGATGCTGACGGTGGAGGAGGACTGCGCGAGGGTTGTGACCGCCGCGCCGGCCAGGAAGGGCAAAGCGAGGCCGGCGACGCCGCCGAAGGCGGTCAGGTCCCGCCACTCCCGCAGCGTTGCCGCGCCCTCCTTCACCAGGTCGAGGCCCAGGAACATCAGCGCCAGGCCGAACAGCGCGCCGAGCACCGGCCTCAGCCGGCCATCGCGGTCGAGGTTCAGCGCCCCCATCAGCCCGACCAGGCCGATCACCCAGAGCACCGCGAGGTGAATATCGACCGTCGCCAGCAGCACCAGCCCGGCCGTGCCGGGATTGGCGAAGGCCGCCAGCGGCAGGGACTGGCGCAGCGACAGCACGCCCGACTGCACCAGGGCGGTCAGGATGAAGGTCACCGCATTGCTGCTCTGGGTCAGGCCGCCGAGCACCAGCCCGGTGGCGGCGCTGGCCAGCGGGCCGCGCGTGGCCTGCGCGGCCACCGCCCGCATGCGCCGCCCGGCCAGGGACTGCAGATGCGTCCCCAGCCCCTTGATGCCCACCAGGAACAGCCCGATGCCGCCCAGCAGCGCGCCGAGCAGTTCCATCACCAGATCAGAAATCGCGTCATGAGAACGTCATAAATAGCGGAAATTCCTACAGATATCGGAGAATGCCCCAGCCGCGCCGCCCGGTCCATGCCTTCCGGTCCGCGAGATGCCGCGCCTGGCGATTTCCTGTTGAAGATTCAAACGCTTCTGGCCGCTGACCCGGATCGGCCCGTTCCGCCTTGCCGGAAACTGCGCTAGCCTCGTTGAAACGGCCGAGAGAGAACACGGACGTGCCGCCAGCACTTGCCTTGACCATTCCCCCCGAGACCGATGCGGTATCCCGCCTGCTGGACGCGCTGGAAGGCTTTGCCGAGGCGGCGGAGCTCTCGCCCAAGGCCGCGCATCGCCTCTCGGTGGTGGTGGAGGAACTGGCCGCCAATGTCGTGATGCATGGCAGCACCGGCCCCGGCGCCGCCACCTTCGTCGCCGTGACAGTCAGTCAGGAGGGCGACGAACTGGTCGCCACCATCGAGGATGACGGCCGTGCCTTTGACCCGCTGGCCCGTGCCTCGCCGGATACGGAGGCCGAGCTGGAGGATCGCGACATCGGCGGCCTCGGCGTGCATTTCGTCCAGAAGATGACCCGCGACCTCCGCTACAGCCGGGAGGATGGCCGCAACCGGCTGGTCGCCGTGCTGGACGCGGCCGGCTGAGCGGCAGGCCCGCCATGCCGCAGACGGCCCTGGCCGCCCCCGCGCTGGGCGCGGTGCAGCAGGGCCTTGCCGCGCTGGCCGGCTTCGCGGAATCCGATGTGCTGCGCAACCGGCTGCTGCGCGCCGCGCCGCTGCTGCCACGCCTGCCGCTGGACCGCGCCAGCATCGACCATCCGGACTGGGCGGCGCTGCTGGATGCGGTGACGGTGCAGGAGACGCGGATGTTCCGCGCCGGCGCGCAGATCGCGGCCTTCCGGGAACTGGTCCTGCCGGCGCTCCTGCCAATGCTGGGCGATGGCCCTCTCACCCTGGTTTCGGCCGGCTGCGCGACGGGGGAGGAGGCCTGGACGCTGGCCATCCTGGCCGCCTGCACCGGGCGTGACTGGCGGGTGGAGGGGCTCGACCTCTGCCGCCCGGCGCTGGAGGCGGCGCTGGCCGCGCGCTACCACCTCGGCCCGCCCGATGCCTTGCGGGAGGTGCCGGAGGCCGATCGCGCCTGGCTCGACATCGCCGATGGCTGGTTCGAGCCGGTGGCGGCGCTGCGACCGCGGGTGCATTTCCGCCGCGCCAACCTGCTCGCCCCCGACCTGCCCCCGGCGGCGGCTGATGCGATCCTGTGCCGCAATGTGCTGATCTACCTGACGGAGGAAGGCCGCGTCGCGGTGCTGCGCCAGTTGGTCGCGGCGCTGCGGCCGGGGGGGGCGCTGCTGCTCGGACCGACCGACCGGCCGCCGCCTGGCCTTGGCCTCGCCCCCTGGCATCGCGACATCATCGGCATCTGGCGGCGGGTGGATTCAGATGGCTGAGGCAATCCGGGCCGGTGGCCAGATCTTCGCCCTGCCGCCCGGCGCCCTGGAGGTACCGGCGGGCCTGCTGCGCCCGGCGCCGCTGGCCAATTCCGGACTGCTGGGCCTCGCCACCGTGGCCGGCCAGGTGCTGCCTGTGCTGGAAGCCGCGGCGGGGCTCGGCGGCGGCCCGGCCTGGGTGCTGCTCGATCGTCCCGGTGGCCGGGTGGTGGTGGCCGGGGAGGCGCTCTGCGCCCTGCCGGAGGGTGGCGCGCCGCCGCTGCTGCCGCCCCGCCCCACGGCCCGCCGCGCGCCGGCACCGCTGCCGGCCGGGCCCGGCGGCTGGTCGGTGCCGATGCGCCGTGGGGCGCAGCGGCAGGTGGCGCTGGCCGCCGAATTCGGCGCCTTGCGGATGGTGCTGCCCTTCGCGGCGCTGGAACGCGTGGTGCCGATGACGGAGCTGCGCCCGGCGCCGGCCGCCGGCCCCGCCGCGCTCGGCTATACGGTGGCCGCCGGAGCGCCGGCTTTGGTGCTCGATCCGGCCTGGCTGATGCAGGCCGACGGGCCTGCCATGCCGGCGACATTGCTGCTGCTGTTCCGCCATGGCGGCCGCCGTCTCGGCCTGCCCTGCGGCCGGGTCGGCCCGGCCCGGGCCGGGGAGGCGACGCTGGTCCAGCGCCTCGATGCCGTGGCGGAGGCACTGGTCGCCGCGCCCCTGGCCGAGGCCGCCCTGCCGCCGCCCCCCGAACCCAGTCGCGCCCTGCTGCTCTGCGCCGCCGGTGGCCAGGCCTTCGCCCTGCCGGTGGAGGAGGTGCTGGCGGTGATCCCGCCCATGGCGCTGACCCAGGCGCCGCACAGCCTGGGCGACCGGGCGCTGCCCGGCTTTCGCGGCATCGCGGCGCATCGGGGCGATGTGCTGCCGGTGCTGGATGCCGGGGAACGTCTCGGCGCGCGGTTCGTGCTGGACTCGCCCTTGGCGGAGGCGCCGATGCTGCGGCTGACGGGCGGCACGCCCGTGGCGCTGGCCGTCAGCCAGGTCACCGGGCTGCGCCGCATCCCGGAGCGGCTGATCTCGGCCGTGGCCGGGGAGGGGATGGTCTCCGCCGTGGTCGCCCTGGGCGATGCGCCGCTGCCGGTCATCCGCGCCGCCGTGCTGGGCGCATGGCGGTGAAGCAGATGGGCAGAAGCCGGTGATCCGCGTTCTCGTCGTGGACGACAGCGGCTTCATGCGCATGGCGCTGCGCCGCATCATCGAGGCGGAGGGCGATCTGCGCGTGGTCGGCGAGGCGGCGGATGGCGAGGCCGCCATCGAACAGGCCGCGAAGCTGCGCCCGGATGTCATCGCCATGGATGTGGAGATGCCGAAGCTGGACGGGCTGGAGGCGACGCGGCGGATCATGGCGCTGCCCGATCCGCCGGCCGTGCTGATGGTCAGCCACCATACGCGGGACGGCTCGGCCACGGCGCTGTCGGCGCTGGATCGCGGGGCGGTGGACTATCTCTGCAAGGATGGCGACCTGGGCGGCGTCGATCTGTCGATGCTGGACCGCGAATTGCGCGGCCGGCTGCGGCATTGGGCGGGCCAGCGCGCCACGGTGCGGCCGGCGGCGCGGGGCGCGGCCCCGGTGCGCGTGGTGAAGGCGGCGGGGGGCTGCGACGTGGTGGTGCTCGGCGCCTCCACCGGCGGGCCGGATGCGCTGGCCGCCTTCCTCTCCGCCGCCGGCCGGCTGCCGGTGCCCTGCGTGGTGGCGCAGCACATGCCGGCCGATCTGGCGCCGGATCTCGCGAAGCATCTGGCGCGGCTGTCCGGCGTGCCGGTGGGGGTCGGCAGGACGGGACAGAAGCTGATGTCGGGGGAGGTCACCGTCATCCCCGGCGGCACCGATGGGCATCTGGCGCGCGGGGCGGGCACGGAGCTGATCTTGCGGCTCGCGGTGGGGGCCGCGGCGGTGCATCCTTCCGTCGACCTGCTGTTCCAGTCGGCGGCACTGGTGGCGCGGCGCGCGCTGGGCGTTGTGATGACGGGGATGGGGCGGGACGGGCTGCTGGGGGCGCGGACGATGCAGGACAGGGGGATGCCGGTGCTGGCCCAGACCATGGCGACCTGCGTCGTCGGCGGCATGCCCGGCGCGGTGATCGAGGCCGGCCTCGCCATCGAGACCGCGGACCCCGCTGGCCTCGGCCGCCGTGTTGCCGCCCTGGTGCGGGAGGTGGTGGCGTGACCACCCTGGATCGCGATCTTCTCGACGCCTTCGTGCCGGAATTCGAGGCGGAGGCGGTGCGCCTCGCCATGGTGCGGGATGCCGCCGCCGCCGGCCGCGCGCTGGACCAGTTGCGGGCGATGGCTGCCGCCCTCGGCGCGCCGTCCCTGGCCTTGCTGGTCGAGCGCACGACCCAGGCGCTGGACCCGCTGGACTGGCCCGCCTTGCATGCGGGGGCGGAGGCCCTGGCGGCGCAGGCGCGTGCCGTCGGCCAGGCCGGGCGCGACGTGCCATTGGCGGAAGCCGCGCCCATGCCCGCCGCCGAACCCGCCACCGAACCCACTGAACCGGCCGCCGCCTTCCTGGACCGGGAGATGCTGGAAGCGCTGGCGCCGGAATTCGCCGCCGGTTGTGCCCGGCTGGCCGCCGCGGCGGGTGTCGTGGAGGCCGGTCGCGCGCTGGACGGGCTGCGCGCCATGGCGGGCGCGGTCGGGCTCGCCTCGCTGCTGCGGCTGCTGGAGCCTGCGGCGGGGCTGCTGGAGCCCTTCGATGCCAAGGGCCTCGCCGCATTGGCGGAGGCGCTGGCGGCGCAGGCCGCACGCATCGTCGCCGTCGGGGCCGATCTCGACCTGCCGGAGACGCCGGCCGAGGCGCCAGCCGGGGTGATGCCAGCCGGGGTGATGCCAGCCGGGGTGATGATGGACGCGCTGGACCCCGAATTGCTGGCCGCCTTCGCGCCGGAATTCGCCGCGGCCTGCACCCGCCTCGCCGCCGCCACCGACCCCGCCGCGGCGTCCCGCGCGGCGGAGGCGCTGCGCGGCATGGCGGGGGCGCTGGGTCTCGATTCGCTGCGGGTGATGCTGGAAGGCGTGCCGGCCGAGAGCTTCGATGCCGTCGCCCTGCCACCTTTGGCCTCCGCCTTGGCGCGGCAGGCGGAGGCCATCGCCGCCGCCGGCCATGACCTGCCGGTGGAGCTCGCCGCCCAGGCCGCCCCGCGCCGCCGCGTGCTGGTGGTGGATGACAGCGCCATGATGCGCCGGCTGGTGAAGGAAACCCTGGCGCTGGACCCGGATTTCGAAGTGGTGGGGGAGGCGGCGGACGGCATCCAGGCGCTGCTCGCTTTGCAGCGCCTGACCCCCGACCTGACGATGCTGGATATCGAGATGCCGGAACTCGATGGCCTCGGCGTGCTGCGGCGCTGGGCGCTGGAGGGCGGCGGCGCCATCGTCATCGTCTCCTCCGCCGCGCGGCCGGGCAGCGCCACGGCGGTGGAGGCGCGGCGGCTTGGGGTGTCGGGCATCGTGGGGAAACCCTCCGGCGCGCTCAGCCCTGATCTGCGGGAACGCCAGGGGGTGGCGCTGCTGCGCACCGCGCGGCGCGCGGCCGGCCTGCCGGTGGAGGCGCCGAGATGATCGAGGACGAAGCCCTCTGGCAGGAATTCGCGGGCGAATCCGAGGATCACCTCGATGCCATCGACCGCATCCTCTCGGCCGGTGAATCCGACCGCTCGGCGGTGGACCGGCTGTTCCGCGCCTTCCATTCCCTGAAGGGCATGTCGGATGCGCTGGGCGCGCCCGGCATGAAGAATGTGGCGCATCGCTGCGAGGACCTGCTCGGCCTGGCCCGCAACGGCAAGCTGGCGGTGGCGGGCGCCGTGGCGGATGGGCTGCTGGCGGCGGTCGATACGCTGCGCCGGCAGCGCGCCACGGTGCTCGGCCAGCATCGCGACGTGCCGGCGCCTGCCGATCTTCTCGCGCGCCTTTCCGCGCTCGCGGATGCCGGGCCGGCGCCGGCGCCAAGGACGGAGGCCGCTGCGCCGCCGCCCAGCCTGGGTGCCGGGGAGGCCCTGCGCGGCGCGCTCGCCTCCCGCTTCCAGAACGCTGCGCCGCTGCTGGCCGGGCTGGTGGCGGAGCGGCGGGCGGAGGCGTTGCGGGAGGCCGCGGAACTCGCCGAGGCGGCGCGGCTGCTCGGCCTCGCCCGGCTGGCCGGTGCTCTGGACCGGCTGGCGGCGCAGGCCGGGACCATCGCCGCGCTGCCGGCCCTGGGAGGGTTGCGGCGCGGCTTGCTGCTGTTGCAGGAGGTGGCCGGGGAGGCGGCGGGTGCAGCTATGCTCGCCGGCCCGCCGGGCGGTGAATCCGTGGCGCTCGGCCCGCGGCTGGCGGCGCTGGCCCTGCAGCTCGAAGCCGCGCTGGCCGGGGGCGATGCCACCGCCGCCATGGCCACGGCGGAGGAGGCGGCGGAGGTGGCCTGCGCCTTCGGGCTCGATGGGCTGGAACATCTGCTGCTGGCGCTCGGCGACCTGGCCGACCGCGCCGCCGATCCGGATGCGGCGGCCCTGCTCGCGGCGCAGGGGCCGGCGCTGGTCGAGCGGCTGCGCCATGCCGCCGAGGGCGGCCTGGCGGGGCTGCGGGCCGTGGCGGATGCGCTGCCGGGTGGCGAGGCGATGGATGCCCGGATTCCCGCCGCCTTCGCCACCCTGCTCGGCGCCGAGGGCCGCAGGCGGGTGATCGCGGCGGTGGAGGGCGGGCGGCTGCTGGTGCGGCTGCGGCTCGCGATTGGCCTGCCGGCGGAGCTGGAGGCCGCGATCACCACGGCCCTGGCGGCGGAGGCGGAGGTGCTGACCAGCCGCACCGTGCTGGACGGCCAGCCGCCGCATCTCGACATGCTGCTGGCCGGGCCGGCGGAGTTCGAGACGCTGTCCCGCATCGTCACCGCCGCCGATCCGGCCCGCCGCGCCGTGCTCGACCTGGCCCCGGCCGAGACTGGCCCGGCGCCGGAGGCCGCGCCGCTGCGCAGCGCCCCGGTCACCATGCGGGTGCGGCAGGAGACGATCGACCAGATCATCGCGCTGGAGACGGAAGTGCGCGCCGCCGCTTTGGCCCTGGCGGAGACGCTGGACGATGGCGGGGCGAGCGAGGCGCTGGCCGCCCTCGGCGCGCTGGAACGCCGGCTGTCGGGCGGTGCGGCGCGCGAGCTGGGCGTGGCGCTCGGCCGGCTGCGGCAGATGCATGAGACGCTGGAACGGGCCGAGACGCGGCTGGCGGTCGGCATGCGGCGGCTGGACGATTCGGTGATGGAGTTGCGCGTGGTGCCGGTCGGCACCCTGTTCGGCCGCCTGCCCCGCGTGGTGCGCGCCGTCGCCCAGGCCTCGGGGCGGGAGGTGGAACTGGTGATGGAGGGGGAGGACGTGACCATCGACCGCTCCCTGGTCGAGCTTCTGGCCGACCCGCTGCTGCACCTGACGCGCAACGCCGTGGACCATGGCATCGAGCCGCCGGAGGTGCGGGAGGCGGCAGGCAAGCCGCGCCGGGGCATCCTGCGCGTCTCCGCCGCCCGCCGCACCGGCCAGGTCCGCGTGCGCGTTTCCGAGGATGGGCGGGGCATCGATCGCGCCCGTGTGCTGTCCCGTGCCGTCGCGCGCGGCCTGGTCAGCGCCGAACAGGCGGCGGCGATGGGGGAGGAGGAGATTTTCGCCCTGCTGTTCCGCCCCGGCTTCTCCACCGCCGAGACGGTGACCGAGACCTCCGGCCGCGGGGTCGGGCTGGATGTGGTGCAGGACGCGATCCGCCGCGCCGGCGGCACGGTGGAGGTCGCCAGCGTCGCCGGCCAGGGCACCAGCTTCACCCTGCGCCTGCCGCTGACCGCTGCCGTGCAGACGGTGCTGCTGGTGGAGGCCGCCGGGCATCTCTATGCGCTGCCGGCGGCGCGGGTGGAGGCGGTGCTGGAAGCCGATGCCTCCGCCGGCTGCGAGGTGCTGGAGCTGGCGGCGCTGGTGGGCGACGGGCGCGGCAGGGCCAGCCCGAAGGCGGCCCCAGGGGGCGCCATCGTGATCGTGAAGTCCGGCGGCCGCAGCTTTGGCCTGGCGGTGGACCGGGTGCAGCGCCGTACCGACCTGCTGCTGCGCCCGCTGCATCCGGCCCTGGCGGCGCTGCCGGGCATCGGTGGCGTGGGGGTGCTGGGCAATGGCGAACCGGTGGTTGTGTTGGAACCGGACGGGTTCGCCCCCGAAGTCGCGATGGGCTGAACGAAACAGCCCTGGCCTGCCGCTGGACGGCCGGGCGCAGCACCGCTAGAGCCCGCGCGACAGGCCGCGTTTGGGCGATTCGCCACGCGGTTTGAGACAGGCCGAATCGTCTTTTTTGGGGAAGGACTGCCCGTGATTGCCCGACGCCACGCGCTTGGTGCCGGCGGCCTCGCGCTGCTGCTGGCCGCTTGCCAGAATGTTGTTCCGTCCCGCGTCCTGCCCGAGGACGGCACCATCGACCTGCTGACCCTGCTGCGCGGCAAGCCGGAGCATCGCCGCTTCGCCGCCGCGCTGGAGATCAGCGGCGCGGTGCCGCGGCTCGGGCTGCGCAGCGGGGCGGTGACGCTCTTCGCCCCGGTGAACGAGGGTTTCGATGGCCTGCCGGCGCCGGTCCTGGCCCTGCTGGACAATCCCCCGGCGAACCCCACCGAGGCGCAGCGCGCCTTGGTGCAGCCCATCGTCTTCGCCAATGCGGCCTTCGGCCTGCTGCGCTTCGAGGATATCGCGGCGCGGCGCAACACGGTGGTGACCTGGGACCGCGCGCGGCTTCAGGTGCAGCCGAGCGGCGGCCGCACCGCGACGCTGGTCCGCGAAGGCGTGACCACCGTGGCCGGCCGGGCGCCCCCCGCCATCACCCGCGGCAATGTGCTGGCGGCCGACGGCGTGTTCCATGTGACCAGCGCGCCGGTGCTGCCGGGCTGAAGGTCCTGCCGGGCTGAAACGCCCGGTTCAGAAGTCGTAGAGGCGCGCCGGATTGTCCACCAGCACGGCGCGCCAGCAGGCCTCATCCGGCATCCAGTCGCCGAGCAGCGCCAGCAGGGGGGCAACCTCCGGCTTCGGCTCGGCCTGGTTCGGATGCGGCCAGTTGGAGCCCCAGAGCAGTCGCTCCGGCGCCGCCGCCACCAGCCGCCGCGCCAACGCCGCCACATCGGCGTAATCCGGCGGGCCGCTGCGCGAGGTGCCATAGGGCGAGGACAGCTTCACCCAGACATGCCCGGCCTCGACCAGCCGGAGCAGCGCCCGCATCGGCGGGTCCTCGGGCGCGACCGGCGCCTCGAAGCGGCCGATATGGTCGATCACCACGGGGCAGGGCAGGGACCGGATCAGCGCCTCCCGCGCCTCCATCTCGCCGCCGTCGAATTGCAACTGCACATGCCAGCCGAGCGGCGCCACATGGGCGGCGAGCGCCTGAAGCCTGTCCCAGGGCACCAGCCCGCCCTTGAGCAGGAAGGCGCGCGCCCCCCGCGTGCCGGCCGCGTGCAGCCGGCGCAGCTCCGCCACGGGCGTCTCCGGCGTCACCACCGCCACGGCGCGGGCCGTATCCAGGCCCAGCGCGGCCACCGCATCCAGTGTGCAGGCATTGTCGGCGCCATAGGCGGTGGGCTGCACCACCACGGTGCGGCCCAGGCCGAGCTTGCGGCGCAGCGCCGCATAGGCCGGCAGGTCATAGGCGAAGGGGACCGGGGAGGGGTTGGTCGGCGCCACCGGATAGCGGGATTCGGGGCCGTAGATGTGCATGTGGCAGTCGGTCGCCTCGGCGGGGACCGGAAAGCGCGGGCTGGTCATGGCGTCTCCTTTGCCCCGCAGCCAAGCCGCCGGGTGGGAGGTTGTCCAGCCGGCCGGGCCGCCATAGGGTGCCGGCAACGGAGTTCGGGAGGAAAAAATGTTGCATCGCAGGACAATCCTGTCTGGCGCCGCCGGTCTTGGCGCCACCGCGCTGGCCGGCAGCCCGGCGAAGGCGAGCTGGGAGCCGACGCGGCCGGTGCAGCTCATCGTCGGTTTCGCGCCCGGTGGCGGCGCCGACCTCGCGGCGCGGGCCATCGCGGAGGCCTCCTCCAGCTTCTTTCCCGCGCATCTGGTGGTGATGAACCGGCCGGGTGCCGGCGGGGCGATCGCGGCGCAGCATGTGGCTGGGCTGCAGCCCGATGGGCTGAACCTTCTGGTCGGCGGCGGCAGCGAGAGCACCTCCCTGCCGGCCTTCCGGGAGCTGCCCTATGATCCGAAACGCTCCTTCCGCTCCATCATCCGGCTGACGCGCCAGCCGCTGGTGATCGTCTCCAGGAAGGGCGGGCGCTTCCCGGATATCGCCTCCGTGGTCGCGGCGGCGAAGCGCGATCCGGGCGGTGTGCCGCATGGCTCCTCCGGCCAGGGCTCGATCTACCACGCGGTCTTCGTGCTGTTCTCCAAGGCCGCCGGGATCGAGTTGCTGCATGTGCCCTTCAGCGGCGGCGCGCCTTCGCTCCAGGCGCTGCTCTCGGGCACGGTGCAACTCGCGGTGCTGGCGCCGGAGGAGATGGCCGGGCTGCTGCAGGCCGGCGAGGTGACGCCGCTGGCGGTGGCCTCCGAACAGCGGCTGGAACTGATGCCGCAGGTGCCGACGCTGCGGGAATCCGGCTTCGACGTGGTGGTGGAGAACATGAAGGGCATTTGCGCCCCCGCCGGCCTTTCGGATGCGGCCGCCGCCTCCCTGCACGACCGGTTCAGGCAGGGCATGCGGCAGCCGGCCTGGCGGACCTTCCTGGAACGCACCGGGGCGATGGATGGCTACCTGGATGGGCCGGGCTTCCAGGGGGCGATGGATGGCGTGCTGGACGCGCTGCGCGCCAGCCTCGGCCGGCCTGCCTGAGGCGAGGACAGCCGATGGCCCTCACGCCGGGGCCCTCGGCCGCGGTCAGTCGCCGAAGCGCAGCGCCAAGGCGGTGATGTCGTCGGCCTGGGGGGCGCCATCGGCGAAGGCAGTCACGGCGCGCAGCACGGTATCGACCACCTGGCGCGGATCGGTGCCGGCCTCGGCCAGGGCCGCGTCCAGGCGTTCCCGCCCGAAGAAGCCGCCCTTGTCGTCCTCGGCCTCCGAGACGCCGTCGGAATAGCAGAACAGCGTCTCCCCCGGCGCCAAGGTGAAGGGGTCGGAGGCATAGGGAATGCCCTCCATCACGCCGAGCGCGGTCTGGCGCCGCAGTTTCTGCAGCAGCCGGGGCGGCGCCGCGCCGCCCAGCAGCAGGGGAATGTCGTGCCCCGCCACGGCGATCCGGCCTTCGCCGGTGGTGCCGTCGATCACGCCGACCACCACGGTGACGAAGGTCTGGCTCTCATTGTCGGCCGAGAGGTCGTCATTGGTCATGGCGAGGATGTCGCCGGGGTCCGGCGCGCCATCCGTGGGCGCCAGCCGCTTCGCCGCCGCGCGCATCAGCCCGAGCGTGCGCGCCATGGTCAGCCCGGCCGGCGCGCCCTTGCCGGAGACATCGGCGACGGCGAACAGCATGTGCTTCGCATCCAGCCGCAGGCAGTCATACAGGTCGCCACCCACCTGCCGCGCCGGCACCATCGCCGCATGGACGGAAAGCTGGCCGGTCGCCGCCGCCACGAAATCGCGCGGCACCAGGGAAAGCTGCGCGGCGCGGGCCGATTCCAGCTCCGCCTCCAGCGCCGCCAGCCGGGCATCGGCGAGGTCGCGCAGCCGCTTCTTCTCCAGCACCGCGCCGAGGCGGGCCTTCAGCAGCGGCGGGTCGAAGGATTTCGGCAGGTAGTCCTCGGCGCCCAGCTCGATGCAGCGGACGATCTTCTCCATCTCCGTCAGGGCGGAGATGACGATGACCGGCGGCGCGGCGCCGCGCGCGGCGTGCAGCTGCTCCAGCACCCCGATGCCGTCCAGGTTCGGCATCTCCAGGTCCAGCAGCATGATGTCGAAGCGCGCCTTCTCCAGCGCCGCCAGCCCCTGGATGCCGTCCTCGGCCATGGTGACATTCGGGTAGCCCAGCTCCGCCAGCCGGCGCTTCAGCACCAGCCGGTTGAAGCTGCTGTCGTCGACGACGAGGATGGCGACATCCTCGCTGGGCGTCATGCTCTCGCTCATGCCCGGCCCCGGTCGGCGGCCATCGCCTCGACCACGCTGCGGGTTTCGGCCGCCAGTTTGGACAGGTCGATCATGGTCACGGTGATCTCCTCGGCGGCCGTCGCATTGGACTGGCCGATGCGGGACAGGGTGCTGACCCTTTCGGTGATGGAGGTGACGGTGGCCTGCTGTTCCTCCATCGCCACGGCGATGGCGCCGGCCAGCCGCGCGCTTTCGGTGACCAGCGTCTCCAGCTCATCCATCGCCTCGCCCACCGCGGCGGCGGTGCCGCTGCCTTCGCGGGTGCGGCGGCCGGCGACGAGCACGACATCGGCGATTTCCTGCGCCAGCCCCTCGCTGCTGGCGGCCAGCGCCCGGACTTCCTCCGCCACAACGGCGAGGCCCCGGCCGTGCTCGCCGGCGCGGGCGGCCTCGATGGCGGCGTTGATCGCCAGGATATTGGTCTGCGTCGCGATCTTGGCGATGGTGCCGGCGATGCGGGTGACGCGCTCGGTATCCTCGGCCACCGCATCCACCAGCTCGATCAGGCTGCGCAGCTTCACCAGGTTCTCGGCCAGCAGGGTCTTCGATTCATCGGCGCGGTCGCTGCTGTCCTGCGTCGTCCGGTTGACCTCCCGCACCGCATCCTGGGTATGGCCGAGCGCTTCCTCCACCTGCCGCAGCTCCGCGAGCTGGGTCATGGCGCCGTCGGAAACCTGGCCGATGGCGTCCGAGGCCTGGGTGGTGGCGATGGCGGTGCGGCGGGCATTTTCCAGCGCCGTCTCGGTCAGGTTGCGGGCCGCGATCAGATTGTCGCGGAACACCAGAAGGGCGCGGGCCATGTCGCCCACCTGGTCGGTACGGTCGGCGCCCGGCACGGTGGTTTCCACCGCGCCGCGTGACAGGCTGACCATGGCCGAGGCGAGGCGCGACAGCGGCCGCGCCAGCAGCCGCACCAGCACCACCCAGACCAGGGCGCAGCCCACCAGCCCGGCGGCGGCGGCGGCCAGCACGATGGTCCGCGCCTGCGATTCCAACTGGCGCGCGGCGGCCAGGCTGTCATCGGAACTGCGCTTCACCTCGGTCCGCGCCGCGGTGGCGACGCGGTTGAAGGCGGAGGCGAAGTCCAGCCATTCCTCATGCAGCGGGCCGAACTGGTCGCGCTGCCGGGCGGCGAAGGCGGCGCGGACCTGTTCGGTGAATTCGGGCAGCCGGCGGGCCATGTCGATGCCGCCGCCGAGCACGATCGGGTCGATCTGCGGGCCGAGCACATCGACCATCCGCTGGAAGGCCTCGCCGATCAATTGTCCGTTGCGGATCATCCGCTGGGCGCTGGGGCCGGGTTGCAGCACGCCGGCGATGACGCTGGCGAAGGCCGAGGAGAAATCCGCCACATGCAGGGCGAGGTCGTCCACCGCCGTATCGGCCTCGCGGTCGCGCAGGCCGAGCTGCTCGATGATGACCACCTGCCGGCCGACGACGACCAGCGCGGCGCCGGACAGCAGCCCCACCACCATCACCATCAGCAGCGTGATGAGCCCGGCGCGCACGCCGATGCGCCCGAACCAGGCGCTGAAGCGCGAGGCCTTGGGGCGCGGATGCGCGCGGGCGGGGGCTCCGCCTGTCGGGGCGGTCGCGGGGGGCGGTGCAGCCATTCGGGGTCCGGGTGGCCTTCTGGAACTGGCGGCAGGCTACAGGCCGGGCGGGGCGGCAACAAGCGCGGGCGGTCCGGGCATGATTGGGGGCATGGTTTGACGACCGTCGCGGGGCGCCTGATGCTTCCCCCACGCATCATGCGGAAGGGGAGAAAATGACCATGGCCGAGCATCCGTTCACGCTGGAAGACCTTGAGACGCTGCGGCAATGGGACACGCCGACCATCTGCAATGCGCTGGAATATGTGCTGCCGGCCCGCCGCGGCCATGGCTTCACTGTGCGTCCGCTGGTCGCCGCGGACCGCAAGCTGCCGCCGATCTGCGGCCTGGCGCGCACCGGCACCATCCGCGCCGCCGCGCCGTCGGGCCGGCCGAAGGAGGTGGACCGGAAGATCCGCCTCGGCTGGTACGATTATGTGGAACGTGCCTCCCTGCCCACCATCGTGGTGCTTCAGGACCTGGACGACACCCCCGGCGTCGGCGCCTTCTGGGGCGAGGTCCATTCGGCCGTGCACAAGGCGCTGGGCGCGCAGGGCGGCGTGACCAATGGCTCGATCCGCGACCTCGACATGCTGGCGCCGGGCTTTCAGCTTCTGGCCGGCGTGGTGAATCCGAGCCATGCCTATGTGCATATGGTCGCCTATGGGCAGGAGGTCTCGATCCACGGCATGCATGTGCAGCATGAGGATGTGGTCCATGCCGATCATCATGGCGCCGTGGTCATCCCGCATGATGCGGTGCGCAAGATTCCCGCCGCGATCGAGCTGGGCGCGCGGCGGGAGAAGGTGATCCTCGACCTGTGCAAGGACCCGGAATTCAGCGCCGCGAAGCTGGCCGCGGCCATCGCCCAGGCGGACGAGATCCACTGATCTGATGATGCTCCGTTGGCTTCTGCCCCTGTTGCCGGGCCTGGCCCTGGCGCAGGGGCCGGGCTGGGACTCGCGGGCCGCCGAATGGGCGCCCGCGCTGCGCGCCTGCCTGGAAGGGCGCGCGGGCGCCATGGTGGTGGAGGCCTGGGAGGCAGCGGGCGGCCTCACCGCCCGGCTGCTGCTGCCCGACGGCGCCCGGGAGGATTGCCAGGGCGGCGCGCGGCGCCCGGCCGGGCCGCCCCGCTTGGGCGAGGGGCTGCGCGCCTTCATGCTGGAACGCCGCTGCGTCGATGCCTGGCGGGTGGTGGATGATGCGGGACGCGAACAGGGCTGGCTGGCCTATCCGGAGTGTCGATGAAAGACGTGTTGTGCCGTGTCCGCCCGGAATGGGTCGACCACTACGGCCATATGAACCTGGCCTATTATCTGGTCGCCTTCGACCTCGCGACGGATGAGGTCTGGCCCGAATGGGGCCTCGGCCCGGCCTTGCGGGCGCGGGGGTTGGGCACCTTCGCGGTGGAGTCCTGGCAGGCCTATCGCCGCGAAGTGGTGCTGGACGCGCCACTGGCGGCCGAAAGCGCGCTGCTGGCCTTCGACGCCAAGCGGCTGTTGCTGCGGCACCGGCTGTACCATGCCGGGGAAGGCTGGCTGTCGGCGGAGAATGAGGTGCTGTTCCTCTGCGTCGATCTCGCGACGCGCAAGGTCGGTGCCTGGCCGGAGGATGTACTGGCGCGCTTTGGGCAGGTGCAGGTGGCGGAGGCGCCGCAGCGGTTGGCGCTGAAAGGACAATCCAAAAAATAAGTTAGCGGCGATCGAAATTTATCTGTCAAATGGAGGAAATCCAAATATGTATTGCAGAACACTCGCATAGTATTTCTCAGGAGGTCGAATATAATTAAATAGAAATATAGACTCTTTATTCTCGAAATATCGAAGAAAAAAGTCACCGTTTTCGGCGCGAATGATGTGCGCTCCCGCGAGCGTTGCCATAAGCGACGCTTCTGTTGTATCATTGCCGACAACAAAACGATTAATTTCATGCCGCTGTCGAGATAGCAGCTTACTTGCGTCATCGTAACCCTTCGATGCCGAAATTGCTAAACCCGCGGCAGCAACGAAAATCAGAAATTTCCTAAACAAGAAAACTCTCGTCTTGGACGGAAATTTTAGCGTAACTACAAGCCATGAGGACGCAAGAAAAACTGCGGTCGACGCGAAGAATTGGTCGTTATAAATTAATAATGAGCATTCGGCAGCAAGATAAATAACACCCAAAATTATAACTGCAGCAAGAAAATTCATTTTTCGATTGATTTTCTGTCGAAGGCGCCGAAGTTCTTCCAGGCTGAGTAGTGCCAGATCTTTTTCTTTAAGCGTGCTGTCGGGATTATTTCTAAGATCGAAGGCCCATCCTATCGATATCGAAATTAAACTGAGAAAAATAAACGGCAGGACAGACGATCCCTTGGTGATATGATCGTTGATCCCAACCAGAAAATTATAATTCCCAAGAAATTTTCTGTAAAAAAACCAGGAGTATAAATAGGTCGAGCAGAAAATGTAGGTTGGGGCTGCGACTACAAGGCTTGAGAGGTATTTCATGACACAGCTCCCCTTCTACGATGATCTAATTCCTTGGTTTCATTTTTTGGGCGCACTGGTGATTGAATCCAGTTTCGGTAAGCTACTTAATGGCATGCGGATGCGTCAGCGGTAACCCGCCGCCTGCAACTCGAACAACTCCGCGTAGCGCCCGCCCTCGGCCAGCAGTTCCTCATGCGTCCCCTGGCTCTCCACCTTCCCCTCCGCCAGCACCAGGATGCGGTCCGCCATGCGGACGGAGGAGAAGCGGTGGGAGATCAGCACGGCCGTCTTGCCCTGGCTGAGCTCCTTGAACCGGGCAAAGACCTCATATTCCGACCGCGCATCCAAAGCGGCGGTGGGCTCGTCCAGCACCAGCACCTCCGCCTCCCGCATATAGGCGCGGGCAATGGCGATCTTCTGCCACTCGCCGCCCGATAGCTCGACGCCGTTCTTGAAGCGCTTGCCGATCATCTGGGCCAGGCCCTCCGGCAGCCGCGCGATCACGGCATCCGCCTGGCTGCGCTGGGCGGCGCGTTCGATGCGCGGCGTATCATCGCGGGCGGTGATGCGGCCGACGGCGATGTTGTCGCCGGCGGTGAAGTTGTAGCGCACGAAATCCTGGAAGATGACGCCGATGCTGCCGCGCAGCGCGTCCAGGTCGTAGTCCCGCAGGTCGCGGCCATCGAGCAGGATGCGGCCCTCCACCGGATCGTAGAGCCGGGTCAGCAGTTTCACGAGCGTGGTCTTGCCGGCGCCGTTCTCGCCGACCAGGGCCACCACCTCGCCCGCCTGCAGGGTGAAGGACAGGTGGCGCACGGCCCAGCGCTCGGCGCCGGGGTAGCGGAAGCCGACATCCTCGAAGACGAAACCCTGGCGGATGGGGGTGGGGAAGGGCAGGGGATCGGCGGGTGACAGGATCGCGGGCGTCACCTCGAAGAAGCGGAACAGGTCATCGAGATACAGCGCCTGGCTCGCGGTGGTGGAGAAGCCGGCGAGCAGACCTTCCAGCAATTGCCGCAGCCGGCGGAAGGAGCCGGCGAGGAAGGTCAGGTCGCCGATGCTGAAGGCGCCTTCCAGTGTGCGCCAGACGATGAAGGCGAAGGCGACATAATAGCCCACCGTGCCGATCGCGGTGAAGGCGCCACCCCAGAAGGCGCGGCGCTGCGCCAGCCGCCGGTTGCCCGCATAGAAGGCGGCCGAGACCTGGGCGTAGCGGTCGATCAGGAAGTCGTTCAGGCCAAAGACCTTCACCTCCTTCGCCGTTTCGGCGCTGGCGGCGGTGGCGCGGACATAGTCGAGCTCGCGGCGTTCCGGCGCCCGGAAATAGTCCAGCGCGTAGCTCTGGGCGTTGAAGTGGGATTCACCCAGGAAGGCGGGCACCAGCGCCACCAGCAGCAGCAGGATCAGCCAGGGGGCATAGAGCAGCAGGCCGGCGGCGAAGCTCGCCACCGTCAGCAGGTCCTGCACCTGGTTGAAGATCTGCCCCATCAGCCCCATCCGCCCGCTGGTCTGGCGGCGGGCGCGGTCGAGCTGGTCCTGGAAGGCGGCATCCTCGAAGGTTTCGAGGTCCAGCGTCGCCGCATGGCGCATCAGGCGGATGGAGGCGTCGTTCGCCACCCGCTCCCCCAGCAGCGCATCGACCAGGGCGACGAGGCGGCCGAGCAGGTCGCTCAGGATCGCCAGCCCGAATTCGGCGGCGACCAGCCAGGCGAGCCCGTTCAGCCGGCCTGATTCCCACCAGCCCCAGGGGCTGTCAGGTCGCGGCTGTTCTCCGAGCAGCGCCACCACATCGTCGATGATGAGCTTGCCGATGAACAGCGCCATCACCGGCAGCACCGCCCGCACCAGCCGCAGGGCGAGGGAGGCGCTGGTGAGCCAGGGGCTGGTGCGCCAGACCATGGCCAGGAAGGGCCATAGGTTGCGCAGCGCGCCGAGCCTCTCGCGGAAGGATTTGGCCATGCGGGGCGGAGGGGGACGGCGGCCACTCATCGGCGATTCACGATCCAGATTCCACAGCCGATCAAGGCGAGCGCGCCGATCAGGGCCGGGGTGATGGGCTCCGCCAGGATGAGGGCGGAAAAGACCACGCCGAAGGCCGGCGTGAGGAACAGGAAGGGCGCGAGGCGGGAGGCCGGGTGCCGCGCCACCATCCAGAACCAGGCGATGTAGCTGGCGACGGCGACGCCCAGCACCTGATAGGCCAAGGACCACCAGACCACGGCGCTGGGCGCGAAGATCCCGGCCTCGCCCCGGGCGTAGCCGAGCGGCACGAGGAAGGACGACACGGCGAGCTGATACAGCAATGTCCGTTCGGGGGCGATGCGGGTCAGGCGGCTGGCCTTGATGGTGGCGATGGTGCCGCCCCAGGCCAGCCCCGCGAGCAGCGCCAACGCATCGCCCGCGAGCTGGGTGCCGCCGAGGCGGTCGGCGAAGATCAGCGGCGGGCCGCAGAAGGCCAGCAGCAGGCCCGTCAGCTTGCGGGCCGTCAGCCGGTCATCCGGCAGCAGGAAATGGGTCGCGATGGTGGCGAAGAACGGCCCAGTATAGAGCAGCACGGCCACGCGCGCGGCCGTGGTGCGTTCCAGCGCGGCGAAGATCGCCCAGAACTCCAGCGCGAACAGCGCGCCGCAAAGCAACCCCGCCGCCAGCGTGCCATCCCGCCGCAGCACAGCGACGCCGCGCCACCAGCACCAGGCCAGAACCGGCGGCACCGCCAGCGCGGAGCGCAGCCCCGCCTGTACCAAGGGGGAGATACCCTCCCCACCCAGCTTCATGGCGACCTGCGCAAAACCCCAGCTCGCGCAGAGAACCAGCAGCAGCGCGATATCGGCAGGCGTCAGCCGCGGCGTCACGCCTGGTGGCGCAGCACGCCGCCGACCACGGTGGCCTTTACCTGGGTGCCGGCGATGTCCTCCCCGTTCAGCACGTCGCGGTCGAGCACGATGCAATCGGCCAGCTTGCCAACCTCCAACGAACCCTTGTCCCGCTCCTCCCGCTGCGCCCAGGCGCCGAGGGTGGTGTAGGCACGGATCGCCTCCAGCGGGGTGATGGCCTGGGAGACATCGAGGTCGGCGCCGCCGGTGGTGCGGCGGGTGACCATGGCGGCCATGGCGGTCCAGGGGGAGACGCGACATACCGCAAAATCGGAATGGCCGGGGGCGGGGATGCCGGCATCGATCAGCGCGCGATGCGGCCACATATGGCGCATCGCCTCCTGCCCCCGATTGGCGACATAGGCCTCTCCCAATTCATCCATGAAGCCGGTGGCGGAGCTGTCGACAAATCCCCCGCGCTTCAGCCGCTCCAGGATTCCGGGCGTGACGTAGCAGCAGTGCTCGACCCGCATCCGGTGATCCGCCACGGGATGCGCGGCGAGTGCGGCCTCCATCACGTCGAGGGCAAAATCGATGCCGCGGTCGCCGACGCCCTCGATCATCACCTGCAGGCCGGCCCTGTGGGCGGCCGTGGCGCGCTGGATCAGGTCGTCCTTTTCATAGAGCAGCATGCCCGTATTCGGCATCGGCTCCCCAGGCACGGGCGTGCCGCGATAGGGCTCCCAATAGGCAGCCGTGCGGCCGGAGGTGGAACAATCCGGGCACCACTCCACGCCGATCATCCGCAAAAAATCGTCGCCGAAGCCGGATTGGATGCCGGCGGCGATCAGCGCCGGCACCAGCGGCTCGTCGCGGCCGGAGGCGATGATGCCCATGCGCATCCGCCATGTCCCGTCCCGCCGCATCTTCTGGTAGGCGCGGATCGCCTTCGTCGGCGTTAGCGAATTGGCAACGGAGGTAATTCCGGCGGCGAGGCACTGGTCCTGCACCTGCTCCATGCCCTCGGCGATATCGGCCTCGCTGTCCTGGTCGTGCAGGGCGTTGAGGAAGACATGCGCCGCCGTCTCCCGCACCAGGCCCGTGAAGGCGCCATCGGCACCGCGGTCGAAGCGGCCGAAGACGGGGTCGGGGGTGTCCCGGGTCACGCCACAGGCGGCGAAGGCGGCGGAATTGGCCAGGCCGAGATGGCCATCGGTGCGCAGGATGAAGATCGGGCGGTCGAGGCTGGCGGCATCCAGCTCCGCCAGCGTCGGATAGCCGCCGGAGGCACGCTCATTCAGCCGGTAGAAGGCGCACCACTGGCCGGGCGCCGCCTGCTGGCAGCGGGCACGGATGCGGGCGAGCAGCGCGTCGCGCGTCGCCACATGCTCCGGCGAGACCAGCGTCCAGGTCCGCAGCCGCAGCGCATAGGCATCCGGATGCGCGTGGCTGTCGACGATGCCGGGCAGCACACGCCGGCCCTCGGCGTTCAGGATTTTCGTGCCCGGCCCGGCAAGGTCGCGCAGGTTGTCATTGCCGAGCGCGACGATGCGGCCGCCTAGCGCGGCGAGCGCACTGTATTCGGTGGCCACCGCATCCATGCTGGCGATGCGGGCATTGAGCAGCAGGAAATCGAGCATCGGCATCAACCTCGCGGGGTATGTCGGGACGGCGTCTGCGCAGATTGCGTCCCCACAAAGAACCTAAGAAAATTTACCTTTATTTTCTGCGGAGAAGAGTATATATTCCGAAACGCGCATCGTCGAGGAGATTCCATGTCAGGGCTCAATACGAAAGAGGGTGGTTCCTCAGCGCGGGTCGAGGTGCGTGCCTATACGCGTGTTCTGAACGGTCAGGTCGTTGACGTCCGATCTCATTCACGCAGTGATCCTCCAGGCGGAGATGAACCTTCGGCGTCCCCGTCGCTTTCGCCCCAAGGCGGTGGACGAGAGGGCTTTGGCCTTGATCCTGTCCCTCCATCCTTGTCATCGCCCCAGACATTTGCGGCTTGGTCGGAGCGGAGGCGCGCCGCCTGCGACACACAGCGCATCCTGGACGAGGCCCGATGCAGATCGCTTCGCAGCGAACCGTGTTGGCAGAGTGCATACGCCCGCATGGATCAATGCATGCGCGGCGTTCCCGTTATTCCTCTTTTTACTGGACGCTGACATGGACGCCACAGACGACGAAGACGTCATCGCTACCCGGACGTTGGATGTGGATGGAAAGCCCCGCTTCCACATGCGAATCTATCGGCCACAGCCAGAGGACGGCGGCAATTACTGGAGGTGCCGTTATGTGGTGGACGGGCCTCTGACCCGCCATGCCAGCAGCCAATGCGGCATAGATGCCATGCAGGCGCTGTTGCTCACCATCTACATCCTTGCCACTGAAGCGGACGTCTCCGAGGAGAATGTGATGAAGCGCCTGAGTTGGGGCGGTCAGTCGCAGCATTTCGGCATTCCGTCCGGCGCTGCCGATCCGGGAATGGCTGAACTGTTGAAGCTTTCGCAAGAGCCTTCAACCTGAAGCGGTCGCAAGGCCGGCCCTCTGTGCCGGCCGCGTGTCACGCTGCGATCCTGTCGATATGGTCGCGCAGCCGATACCACCCGCCGACGAACGGCAGGAACCAGGGCGAGCCCGTATAGGTCGGCTTCGTCGGGAAATTCAGCCCGTCCAGCGCGAAGCGCTCATTCGCCGCGCCGGCCAGTTTCAGCGCGACGTTGTGACCGAGCCAGGTGGCCATGGCGACTCCGCTGCCCTGGCAGCCGGCGGCGAAATGCACGCCGTCCTGCACGCCGATATGCGGCAGGTAGTCGAAGGTGAAGGCCACATAGCCGGTCCAGGCATGGGTGATTTTTGTCCCCGCCAGTTCCGGGAAGGCCGCCGTCATATAGCCGTGCAGCGTCGGCGCGGATTGCTCCGCCGTCGCGGCCCGGAAGCTGGCGCGGCCGCCCCAGAGCACCCGCTTGCCGTCCGGCGAGGGCCGAAAATAGTTCAGCACGCGCTTGCTGTCTGAGATCATGCGCCGGCCCGGGAACAGCCGGTCCATCGTCTCCGCCGGCAATTCCTCGGTGGCGATGATGTAGGAGTTCAGCGGGATCAGCCGGCGCGCCAGCCAGGGCAAGGCGGTGCCGCGCGGGTCCTTGGAATAGCCGTTGGTGGCGACCAGCACCGCATCCGCGCGCAGCTCGCCCTTGTCGGTGGCCAGCCGGAAGCCGCTGCCCTCCTGCTTCACGCCGGTCACACGCACGCCATCGACCAGCCGGGCGCCGGCCTTCTCCGCCGCCGCCGCAAGGCCGCGCGCATATTTGCCGGGGTGCAGGCTGCCGGTCGCCGCGGCGGCCATGCCGCCATGGTAGTGGTCGCTGCCCAGATATTCGCGCTGGCGCGATTTGGGCACCATTTCCGTCGGCAGGCCGGTCAGCTCCGCGATCCAATCGGCCTTTTCGGCCATGGCGCAGTAGTGCCCTGGCGACCAGGCGGCGGCGTAGCGGCCGCAGCGGACATAGTCGCAATCGATCCCCTCCCGCGCGATGGTCTCCTCGATGAAGGGGAAGGAGGCGGCGGCAGCGCCCGTGATGCGGCGCGCCTCCTCCGCGCCATAGGTCGCCTCCAGCCCGGTTGAGGCCACCTTCAGCCCGCCCGAGACCATGCCCCCGTTGCGGGAGGAAGCGCCCCAGGCGATGCGCTCGGCATCGATCACCGTCACCTCATGCCCCAGTCGCCGCAGGGTCAGCGCGGCGGAGAGGCCGGCATAGCCGCCGCCGACGATGGCGACCGCGGTGCGGTCGGGCAGGGCGTTGTCGCGGTCGGGCGGCTCGGCGGCTTCCCACCACCAGGGGCGCGCCTTGAACGCGGGAGCGAAGATCGGATGAAGATCAGTCATTGCCGTGGCGCGCGTCCCGCTGTTCACTTGCTGCACAGCGAGAGGTTCCCGCCGGAGACGCTCCGGATCAAGGGACCCGATTGGGGCTTCATCAAAAAGGGGATTTTCGCATGCAAAGCTTCCAGCAGGACTGCGTCGAATTGGCGCTGGAAAAGTTTCGGCGGGGCGAGGTCAGCCGGCGCGGGCTGATGGCGGGGCTCGCGGCGCTGGGCGTGGCATCGGCGCTGCCCGACCAGGCGCAGGCCCAGGCGGCGCAGCGGCTGGTGATGGTGAATTGGGGCGGCATCGCCAACCAGGGCTTCGGCAACAACTACGGCAAGCCCTTCGAGACGGCGAATCCGGGCGTGACGGTGGTGCAGGACAGCACCGGGCCTTCCGCCGGGCGCATCCGCTCCATGGTCGAATCCGGCCGCGTCACCTGGGACCTCTGCGACAGCTCCGCCACCTCGGCCTATCTGCTGGGCGGGATGAACCTGCTGAACCCGATCGACTACAACGTGGTCGACCGCGCCAATGTCATCGGCCCGACCTTCGCGCTGGAACACGGCGCGGCGCCCTATTCCTTCAGCAATGTGCTCGTCTATGACAGCAGCAAGTTCCCCACGGCGCCGACCGGCTGGGCGGATTTCTGGGACCTGCGCAAATTCCCGGGCACCCGTCTGCTGCGCCGCGATGCCGCCGGCGCGCTGGATTGCGCGCAGATGGCGCTGGGCAAGGACATCGCCAATCTCTACCCGCTGGATATCCGCGCCTGCCTGGCCAAGGTGCGGGAAATCCGGCGCAGCCTGGTGTTCTGGACCAGCGGCTCCGAGTCGGAGCAGTTCATCCGCACGGGCGAGGCGGTGATGGGCATGGTCTGGCACACCCGCGCCAAGGTGCTGGAGACGGAGAGCAACGGCCGGTTCAAGTTCATCTGGGACCAGGGCATCCTCCAGCCGGGCATCTTCGTCAGCCCGCGCGGCAATCCGGGCGGCGCGCTGGCGCAGCGGCTGCTGGCCTCCATGCTGGCCAATGCGGCGGGGCAGGTGGAGTTGCTGAAGCTGATGGGCAACGGCCCGACCAACCCGAATGCCGCGGCGCTCGTGCCGGAGGAATTCAAGAAGTACAACCCGACCGAACCCGCCAATGCCCGGGTCCAGGTGGCGCAGGACGGCCGCTGGTGGGGGCAGAATTATGCCCAGGCCAATGCGGACTATATCGACATGGTCACCGGCTGAGGGCAGGAATGCTGCGATGCGGCAAAGGCCGCATCGCCGACAGCGCTTAAGGGACCTCATGCCGACGATCCTGGTGAAATCCGGTGGCGAGCGCGCCATGCCGGAATGGCAGCGGCATTTCGCCGAATTCGCGCCGGACCTTGATGTCCGCTGGTGGGACGATGCCAGCGTGGCGCCGGAACAGGTGGACTACGTGCTGGTCTGGGACCCGGAGCCGGGGCGGATTGGCCGCATGCCGAACCTCAAGCTGATCTTCGGCACCGGGGCGGGCGTGGATTTCATCACCGCCGATCCGGACCTGCCGAAGCATCTGCCGCTGCTGCGCATGGCCACCAAGGGCTCCACCCAGCGGATGGGCGAATTCGTCTGCTGGGCGGCGCTGTCGCTGCTGAAGGATGCGCGCAGGGTCGCGCTGAACCAGGCAGCGGCGCGGTGGAAGTTCTTCGAGCCGGAATTCACCGCGCGCGAAAGCACCATCGGCGTCATGGGCCTGGGCAATATGGGCAGCCGCGCGGCGGTGATGCTGCAGGGCCTGGGCTTTCCCGTGCGCGGCTGGTCCCGCACGCGCAAGGACCTGCCGGGCGTGACCTGCTTCGCGGGCGCCGAGGAATTCGACGCCTTCCTGGCGGAGACGAAGATCCTGGTCTGCCTGCTGCCCGCCACGCCGGAGACGCAGGACATATTGAGCACGCCTTTGCTGGAAAAGCTGCCGAAGGGCGCCGGCCTGGTGAATGTCGGCCGCGGCAGCCACCAGAAGCTCGGCGACATCATCGCGGCGCTCGATTCCGGACATTTGTCGGGCGCCGTGCTGGATGTGTTCGAGAAGGAACCGCTGCCGGCGGAAAGCCCCGCCTGGGCGCATCCGAAGATCATCGTGACGCCGCATATCGCCAGCCTGCCGAGCCGGCGGGAACGCGCGGAATATGTGGCGGCCGCGATCGCCGATCACGCGGCGGGCCGCCCGCTTCCCAATCTCTACGACCACGCACGAGGTTACTGATGGCGCTTCCCGCCGCTCCCACCCGCCCCGATCCGGACCATGTGCCGACCGAGCAGGAGCTGCGGGAGGATCTGGCCGCCGCCTACCGGCTGATCGCGCTGCATGGCATGACCGACCTGGTCTTCACGCATCTGTCGGTGCGGGTGCCGGGAGAAGGCCACAGGTTCCTGGTCAATCCTTATGGCCTGCTGTTCGAGGAGATCACCGCCTCCTCCCTCGTGCTGGTGGATGCGGAGGGGGCGCCGAAGCAGGCGACCGCATGGCCGGTGAATCCGGCCGGCTTCGTCATCCATTCCGCCGTGCATCTCGGCGCGCCGAACGCGAATTGCGTGATGCACACGCATACCCTGGCCGGCATGGCGGTGGCGGCCCAGCAGGGTGGGCTGCTGCCGCTGAACCAGATGATGATGGAGTTCATGGGCCGCGTCGCGATCCATGACTATGAGGGCGTCGCCGCCGACGACAACCTGTCGGAACGCGAGCGGCTGGTGCAGGACCTCGGCGACAAGCCGGCGATGATTCTTCGAAATCACGGCCTGCTGACGGTGGGGCACACCGTGGCGGAGGCCTTCTACTGGATGTGGTATCTGGAACAGTCCTGCCGCATCCAGATCGCCGCGCAATCCTCCGGCGCGCCCCTGGCCGTCGCCTCCGACGCCACGGTGGAGCGCACCCGCAAGCAGTTCAGCACCGGCCCGACCAAGGGCTGGCTGCCCTGGCAGGCGCTGCGGCGAAAGCTGGACCGCGAGCAGCCGGACTACCGCGCATGAGCGGCGCGACGGGCCATGCCCTGGCGATCGAGCGACTGAGCAAGCGCTATGGCAGTTTCACCGCCGTGGCCGATGTCTCGCTCGCCGTGGGGCAGGGGGAGTTCCTGACCCTGCTGGGGCCTTCGGGCAGCGGCAAGACCACCATCCTGATGTGCATCGCCGGCTTCGTCGCGCCGAGCGAGGGCGCCATCCGCCTCGATGGCCGTGACATCACCGCCTTGCCGCCGGAACGCCGCGACTTCGGCATGGTGTTCCAGGGCTATGCGCTGTTCCCGCATATGACCGTGGCGGAAAACGTCGCCTTCCCGCTGCGCGTGCGCAAGCTGGGCGCGGCGGAGCGGGAGGCGAAGGTGCGCGCGGCGCTCGACCTGGTGCAGCTTTCCGCCTTCGGCGACCGCCTGCCGCGCCAGCTTTCCGGCGGCCAGCAGCAGCGCGTGGCGCTGGCCCGCGCGCTGGTCTTCGAACCCGCGCTGCTGCTGCTGGACGAGCCGCTATCCGCACTCGACAAGAAGCTGCGCGCCGAATTGCAGGATGAGTTGAAGGCCCTGCACCGCCGCATCGGCCGTACCTTCGTCAATGTGACGCATGACCAGGAGGAGGCGCTGTCGCTCTCCGACCGCGTCGCCATCCTCAACCATGGCAAGCTGATCCAGCAGGGCGCACCGGCGGAACTGTATGAGCGCCCGGCGACACGCTTCGTCGCCGACTTCCTCGGCAAGTCCAACTTCCTGCACGGCACGGTGCGGGAGGTTTTTGCGGGGGGCTTCGCCATCGGCGCCGGCAGCACCCGCGTCGTGACAAGCGCCGCCGATTCGCCGCCGCTCGGCAGCCAGGTGCTGCTGAGCCTGCGTCCGGAGAAGATGGCGTTGCTGGCAGAAGGCGAGACAGCCGAGAACAGCGTGACCGGCATCATCGAGAGCTGGTCCTATCTCGGCGCCGGCTATGCGCTGAATGTCGCCGTGCCGGATTTCGGCACGTTGCGCATCACGCTCTCCACCTGGAACGCCCCGATCGCGCCGCGGGAAGGCCTGGCGCTGCGCCTCGGCTGGAGTGCCGCGGCCAGCGTGCCGGTTGTGGATGACGCGCCATGATCCGGCGGCAGGATGCCGGTTGGTGGCTGCTGATCCTGCCGGCCTTCCTGCTGATGACGGCCTTCTACGTCGCGCCCATCGCGCAGGTGCTGGCAATATCCTTCACCGAGCCGACGCCGGGCCTGGGCAATTACGAGCGGCTTTTCACCAGTGAGAGCGTGCAGCGGGTCATCATCACCACGCTGCGCATCTGCCTCATCACCACCGCGCTGTCGCTGCTGCTGGGCTATGTCCTGTCCTATCGCATCGCGCTGTCCAGCCCTTCGGCGCAGCGCTGGTGGATCCTGGCGGTGCTGGTGCCGCTGTGGATTTCCGTGCTGGTGCGCGCCTTCGCCTGGGTGACCCTGCTGCGGCGGCAGGGGCTGGTGAATGAGACGCTGATCGCCAGCGGCGTCATCACCGAACCCCTCGCGCTGGTCTGGAACGAATTCGGGATCATCGTCGGCATGGTGCACTACATGGTGCCCTATGCGGTCCTGCCGATGCTGGCCAGCATGCGGGAGATCGACCCGCGCCTGCTGGCCGCCGCGCGCGGGCTGGGCGCAAGCCGCCTGACCATCTTCGGGCGCATCTTCCTGCCGCTGTCGCTGCCGGGGCTGCTGGCGGCGGGCCTGCTGGTCTTCATCTTCTCGCTGGGCTTCTACATCACCCCGGCGCTGCTCGGTGGCGGCAAGACGCTGATGGTGGCGGAGTGGATCGGGTTGCAGATCCTGGACCTGCTGCGCTGGGGACTGGGGACCATGATGGCGACGATGCTGGTCGTCGCCATCCTGACGACGCTGGCGGTCTTCGCCCGCGTCGTCGATCTGCGGCGCATCTTCGGAGGTGGGGCATGATGACGCATCGGCCCGGGCCCTTCGCCCGCATCTCCGCCGGCGTGGTGGCGCTGTACCTGCTGCTGCCGATCAGCATCATCATCCCGGTCTCGATGACCGACCAGCGCTTCCTGTCCCTGCCGAAGGAGGCACTGTCGCTTCAGCACTATGCGACGGTGTTGAGCTCCCCCGAATGGCTGGGCTCCATCTGGCAATCCTTCCTGATCGCCATCGCGGCGACCGCCATCGCCGTGGTCGCCGGCACACTCTGCGCCATCGGCTGCTGGCGCCTGTCGCGGCGGAGCACGGACCTGATCCGGGCACTGATGCTGCTGCCGATCATCATCCCTTCCATCGTCTATGCCATCGGGCTGTATCGTTATTTCGCAGGGCTGGATCTGCTGGACCGCTTCCTCGGCGTGGCGCTGGCGCATGGGGTCACCGGCATCCCGTATGTGGTCATCACCGTCTCCACCGCGCTGGCCGCTTTCGACCCGAGGCTGGAACAGGCGGCGCGCGGCATGGGGGCGTCGCTGATGCAGACGCTGCGCTGGGTGATCCTGCCGCGCATCACGCCGGGCATCCTCTCCGGCGCCATCTTCGCCTTCATCCATAGCTGGGACGAGCTGGTGATCGTGCTGTTCATCGCCAGCCGGGACGTCTTCACCCTGCCGCGCCGTATCTGGGATGGTATCAACGAGAACCTGGACCCGGCCATGGCCGCCGTAGCGGTGCTGCTGGTGATCTTCACCACCGGGCTGCTGTTGCTGGATCTGATGCTGCGCCGGCGCCGGGCGGAATAGCGCCCAGCGATGACGGTCCTGGCCGCATGAGGAGAATGGCGATGTCCGAACCGACCTTCCGCAAGCTGGACTGGGTGCTGCGCGGGCTGATGGTGGTGCTGTTCAGCATCGCCGGCGCGATGAAGCTGACGGCGCATCCCTTCGAGCTGCATGGCTTCGCGCATTTCGGCTACCCGCTATGGTTCATGTACGCCATCGGCGTCATCGAATTCGCCGCGGCCTTCGCGCTGCTGCATGCGCGGCTACTTCTGCCTTCCGCCGCGCTGCTGGGCGCCGTGCTGGTGGGGGCCGTGGTCAGCCATCTGCGCGTCGGCGACCCGCTGCCCATGGCGCTGCCGGCGGTGATCTCGCTGGCGATCCTGGCAGGCCTGGCCGCCCTGCATCTGTCGCGGTCACGCCGGCTGGCGTGACCGGTGCTGGTGTGATCGGGGCTGGGTTCCGGCGCGTTCCGTGCTAGGTCCCGGCGATGGAGACCAAAGCCCCCACCCCGCGTGCCGTCCTCGTCGGAATCCAGACGCCGGAGGTGGACGACATCGCCCATGCCGCCAGCCTCGAGGAGCTGGGGCGGCTGGTGAAGACCCTGGGCTATGAGGTGGTGGGCGAAGTGTCCCAGCGCCGCGAAGGCACCGGTGCCGGGTCGCTGCTGGGCAGCGGCAAGCTGGCCGAGCTGGCGGCGCTGACCGGCGGCACCGGCGAGATCGGCACCATGGCGCCGAAGCCCACGGCCAAGGCGCGCCAGCGCTTCGAAACCGCGCCGGACGTGCCCGGGGCCAAGCCGGCGGAGGAAGACGCCCCCGTCGCGCGGCCGGAATTCGTCATCGTCGACCACGAGCTCTCGCCCAGCCAGATCCGCAACCTGGAACGCGCCACCGGCGCCCAGGTGCTGGACCGCACCGGCGTGATCGTCGAGATCTTCCATCGCCACGCCAATACGCGGGAGGCGAAGCTGCAGGTGGAAATGGCGCGGCTGAAATATGTCGCGCCGCGCCTGCGCGAATCCTCCGGCGGCGGCGGCCGGCAGCAGGGGCCGGGCGCGGGCGAGACGACGCTCGACCTCGATCGCCGCAAGATCCGCGACCGGATTTCCGAGCTGAAGGACCAGTTGGAGGCGGTGCAGCGGGACGCGGACAACCGCCGCTCCGCCCGGCGCGATCAGCTTCGGGTGGCGCTGGTGGGCTACACCAACGCCGGAAAATCCTCGCTGATGCGGGCGCTGACCGGCAGCCAGGTGCTGGTGGAGGACAAGCTGTTTGCCACGCTGGACACCACCGTGCGCATTTTGCAGCCGGAGACGCGGCCGCGCGTGCTGGTTTCCGACACGGTTGGCTTCATCAAGCAACTGCCTCATGACCTTGTCGCGTCGTTCCGCTCGACCCTGGCGGAGGCGCTGGAGGCTTCGCTGCTGCTGTTCGTGGTCGATGCCTCCGACCCGACCTATGAGGCACAGCTGGAGGTCAGCCGCAGCGTGCTGCGGGAGATCGGCGCGGATGCGGTGCCCTCGCGCCTGGTGCTGAACAAGATGGACCGGGTCGACGCCGCCGCACGCGCCGCGCTCGCGGAAAAGCATCCCGATGCGATCATGCTCTCCGCCCATGCGCCCGGGGATGTCGCCGCGCTGCGCGAAACCCTCATCGCCTTCTTCGAGGCGCAGATGGAGGAGGATGTGCTGGTGCTGCCCTATGCCAAGCAGGGGCTGATCGGCGAGGTCTATGAAAGCGCCCGCGTGCTGTCGGAGGACTATGACGAGAAAGGCCGCGTCTTGAAGATACGCGGCCTGCCCGGCGCCATTGCGAGGCTGCGACGCAGCCTCGCCTGACTTCAGCAAGACGCATTTTCCGAGTCGTCAGGCGAAGCCGCCTGACTTGAAAATGCTTTACCTCTTGGTCACGCCCCAGAACACCGGCACGGTGGTCGGCCGCAGCCCCTCGATATTGCTGCGATGCGCGGCCAGGGTGCGGAACTGGCCGGCATTGATATAGGGCAGCACGCGATAGGCGCGGGCATGGACGCGGTGCAGGATCTCCTGCCGCTTCGCCGCGTCATTCTCCTCCCACCAGGACCGGCGCAGCGCCTCCAGCTCCGCATCGCAGGGCCAGCCGGTGAGGCCTCCCTCGCAGGGGCTGGCGAGATACAGGTTGGTCAGCGGGTTCTGGCCGTCCAGCACATTGGCCACCGTGACGAACATGTTCCAGCCGCCCTGCTCCACCGGCTCCCGCCGGTTGCGGCGCTGGGTGACGGTGGCCCAGTCCATGCTCGGCACATCCATGGTCAGCCCGCCGCGCTGGAAGGCGGCGGCCATGGTCAGGGTGGCGGCGTTGTTGATCGGGCTGTCCGCGGCGTTCATGAAGACGACGCGCTGGTTCGTATACCCAGCCTCCCGCAGCAGGGCGCGGGCGCGGTCGAGGTTCTCGCCGCGCAGGCCCTCGGCGCCGGCATCCGATTGCAGCGGCGTGTTGCAGAAGAAGTAGGCGGGGCAATAGGGCACCTGTTCGGAAGGCCGCACGCCCACGGCGTTCAGCACATCCTGCTGGTTGATCAGATGCAGCAGCGCCTGGCGCGCCTCCGGCCTGTCGAAGGGCGGCTGGGTGTGGTTCAGCCGCAGCCAGACCATGAAGCCCACCGGATTCAGCGCGAAGGTGCGGATGTTCCGGTTGCGCTCCAGCACCGGGATCAGGTCGGGGGAGGGCTGTTCGATGAAGTCGATCTCACCCGCCTGCAGGGCCGCCGCCGCCGTGGCCGGGTCCGGCATCGCCACCCATTCCAGCCGGTCGATGTTCACCACCTTGCCGCCGGCCAGGCCATCGGCCGGCTCCGGGCGCGGGCGATAGGCGGGGTTGCGGAGGTAGACGGCGCGGTTGCCGGCCTGCCATTCGCGCGGCTGGAAGATGAAGGGGCCGCTGCCGGTCGCTTCCGTGATCGCGGTGCTGGCCGGCGTCGCCGCGATTCGCTCCGGCATCACGAACAGCGCGCTGGCGGTCGGGCGGGCCAGGGCTTCCGTCACCAGGGCGAAGGGGCGGGACAGGCGAATGGTGAAGGTCTTCTCGTCCACCACCTCCATCGCCGCCGTGGAAGCGGCCAGCGCCCGGCCGACGATATCGCGCTGCGACCAGCGGCGGATGGAGGCCACGGCATCCGCCGCGCGCACCGGCGCACCGTCATGGAAGGCGAGACCCTCGCGCAGGGTGAAACGATGGCTCAGCCCATCGGCGCTGGCCTCATGCGTCTGCACCATCTGCGGCCGCGCCACGCCCTGGCTGTCCAGCGCGAAAAGCTGATCGTAGACCATGAAGCCATGGTTGCGGACGAAGGCGGCGGTGGAGTTCACCGGATCCAGGCTCGCCAGGTCGTTGATCAGCACCACCCGCAGCGTCGACTGTGCCGAGACGACGGCGGGTGAAAGGCTGAGGGCGGCCGCGGCCACAAGGCCGAGCCAGCGTCTGCGCATCATCGGGTATCATCCTGCCTAGCGAAGGGGCGGATCATCTCCGCCAACGGTCCGATACGCAATCTTCTTGCGTCATCGCCGGGTTGACGGGTGGGGATCACCGCATGACAGTCTGGTCACGAAAACGACGCGCGGAATGGGGTTGGTCGACTGCATGGGCCAGGATGTGATTTTTTCCGGCGGGCGCGTGTTTCGCGGCCTGGCGGGCGGCTTTGCCGAGGCGCTCGCGGTGCGGGACGGCCTTGTGCTGGCCGTGGGCAGCCTGGCGGAGGTGACGGCGGCGGCGCCCCAGGCCCGGCATGTGGCGCTGGAAGGGCGGGTGGCGATTCCCGCCTTCAACGAGGCGCATATGCACCTGCTGCCCTACGGCCTTGCGCTGGCGGGTGTGAACCTGCGGGCCGAGGAGGTGCGCAGCCTTGATGAGGTGCTGGCGCGAATCGGCAAGGCCGCGAAGGAAGCGCCGAAGGGCGCCTGGGTGCTGGGTCGTGGCTACGACCATGCGGAGCTCGATATCGGCCGGCATCCAACGGCGGCGGAGCTGGACCGCGTCTCCCCGGACAATCCCGTCTTCATCGTCCGCACCTGCGGCCATATGGGCGTGGCGAACAGTGCCGCGATGCGTGCCGCCGGCGTCGGCCACAACACGCCGGACCCCGAGGGCGGCGTGGTGGAGCGCAAAAGCGGGGCGCTGACCGGCCTGTTCCAGGAACGCGCCATGCGGCTGATCCGCGACGTGGTGCCGGAGCCGGATGAGGCGACGCTGGTCGACGCCATCGAGCGTGCCGGCCGGCACCTCGCCTCGCTCGGCTTCGCCTCCGCCACCGACATGAATGTCGGCATGACGGCCGGCATGGCGGAGGTCGCAGCCTTCCGCACCGCGGTGGCCAGCGGCCGGTCGCTGATGCGGATGTGGAACGTGCTGGCCGGCAATCCGGAGGGTATCGCCCTGCAGGCCTGGGAGGCCGGGCTGCGGCCGGGGCAGGGCGACGACATGCTGCGCTGGGGCGCGGTGAAGGTGTTTGCGGATGGCTCCGCCGGCGGCCTGACCGCCGCCTTCTTCGACCCGTATCTGGAGAGCGCCGGCGGCGGCACGGGCGTCTTCACCTTCCCGGACGAGAAGATCCATGCGCTGCTGAAACTGTTCCACGAACAGGGCTGGCAGCTGGACATCCACGCCATCGGCGATGCGGCGATCGAGCAGGTTCTGGTCGGCATGGAGATGGCCGATACGCCGGAACACCCCTTTGCGGGCCGTCGTCATCGCATCGAGCATTGCGGCTTCCTGACGCCGCACCAGCGCAAGCGCATGTTGGCCCGGGGCATCCTGCCGGTGCCGCAGCCGGCCTTCATGTATGAGTTCGGCGACCTCTACATCCGCAACCTCGGCCGGGCGCGGAGCGAGGAGGCCTATCCGATGCGGACCTGGCTGGAGGAGGGACATCACCCGGCGGCCTCCAGCGATTGCCCTGTCTCCTCGGTCGATCCCTATGCCAATCTCTTCACCATGCTGACCCGCAAGACCAATCGCGGCACGGTGCTTGGGCCGGACCAGACGCTGACGGCGGAACAGGCGGTGCACTGCCAGACCTGGTGCGGCGCCTATACGCAATTCGCCGAGGACCGCCGCGGCACGCTGGAGCCCGGCATGCAGGCCGATATCGCCGTGCTGTCCCGCGACATCTTCGACTGTGAGCCGGAGCTGATTTTGCGCGACACGCGGGCCGACCTGACGCTGCGCGGCGGTGAGGTGATCTTCGACCGCCACGGGGCGCTCGCGCCATGCTGAGGCATGCGGTGCAGCGGCTGATGCTGGCGGTGCCGGTGATGTTCGGCGTGCTGCTGGTGGGCTTCCTGCTGATGCAGGTGGTGCCGACCGATCCCGCCATCGTCCGCGCCGGGCCGAATGCGAGTGCCGAGGTCATCGCGCAGATCCGCACCGATCTCGGGCTGGATGAGCCGCTCTACGTGCAGTTCGCGCTTTATGTCTGGCGGCTGGCACATGGTGACCTGGGCGTTTCCATCATCAACAACGTGCCGGTCTCGGGCGAGCTGGCCTCGACCATCGGGCCGACCCTGGAACTGATGGTGGCCAGCCTGATCTGGTCCATCCCGCTCGGCATCGCCATGGGCACTGTGGGTGCCTATTGGCGCGGCTCGCTGATCGATCGCGTGGTGATGGCCTTCAGCGTCGCGGGCGTTTCCGTGCCGGTCTTCTTCCTCGGGCTGGTGCTGATCTGGTTCGTGGGATTCCAGTGGCAGTGGCTGCCCTTCACGGGGCGCGAGGGTCCGCTCTGGGCCTGGCAGGGGCTGCGAGCGGTGATCCTGCCGGCGATCACGCTGGGTGGCGTTTTCGTCGGGCCGGTGGCGCGCATGACGCGCACGGCGGTGCTGGATGTGCTGGGCGCGGACCATGTCCGTACCGCGCGCGCCAAGGGGCTGTCGGAACGGCTGGTGGTCACGCGCCACGCGCTGCGCAATGCGATGGTGCCGGTGGTGACGCTGATCGGCTTGCAGATCGGCTTCCTGCTCGGCGGCGCGGTGGTGACGGAGACGGTGTTCTCCTGGCCCGGCGTCGGGCGGCTCGCGGTGGGTGCCATCCTGTCCTCCGATTTCCCGATGGCGCAGGGCACCATCATCGTCCTGTCGATGGGCTTCATCCTGGTGAATCTGACGGTGGATCTTCTCTATGGCGTGCTCGACCCGCGGGTGAGGGCCGGATGAGCACGACCGTGACCGAAGTTGTCCCGCCGGCACGCCCCGGCACGCTGAAGATCCTGCTGCGGGAACCGGCGGCGGCCGTGTCGCTCACGGTGGTGGTGCTCGTGATCCTGGCGGCGCTGCTGGCACCCTGGCTGGCGCCCTACGATCCCTTCGAGACCGACCTGATGGCGGTGATGCAGCCGCCGGGCGAGGGCGTCTATCTGCTGGGCACGGACGGGCAGGGGCGGGACATGCTGTCGCGCATGCTGCACGGCCTGCGCGTGACGCTGGCGATGGGCGCACTGAGCCTCGGCATCGGTGGCGTCATCGGCGTCGCCATGGGTTTCGCCGCCGCCTATTACCGGCGTATCGACGGGCTGCTGATGCGGCTGGCCGATATCATGCTGTCCTTCCCCGCCATCCTGTTCGGCCTGGCCATCGCGGCGATCTTCGGCCCGGGCGTGACAGCCGTGGTGATCGCGCTGGCGGTGGCCACCATCCCGCTGATGGCGCGCATCGCGCGGTCCACCGCGCTGGTCGTGCTCGGGCTGGATTACATCGAGGCGGCGCGCGCCCAGGGCATGGGCGATGCGCGGCTGATCTGGCGGCACCTGATGCCGAACTGCGCCAGCCCGATCCTGGTCTTCGCCACGCTGCGCTTCGGCCAGGTGATCCTGCTGGGCTCCGCGCTGTCCTTCCTCGGCCTCGGTGCGCAGCCGCCGATCGCGGAGCTGGGCGCCATGGCGGCGCAGGGGCGCACCTTCCTGTTCTTCGCGCCGCATATCTCGGTCATTCCGGCCATCGGCATCTTTGTCGTCGTGCTGGCCTTCAACGTGCTGGGGGATGCGCTGCGCGACGCGCTCGACCCCCGGCTGCGCATCTAGTCAGGCAGGGAGAAAAAATATGAGGTTCCTCAAGGGCGCGATGGTCGCTGCCTTGGCGATGGTGACGGCGCTGCCGGCACTGGCGCAAACCCCGCGCAACACCGTGGTGTTCCTGCGCGAGATCGACGCCGACCGCTACGACCTGCACCGCTCCACCGCGCGCAGCGCCGGTGAGGTGGTGGGCATGATGACCGACACGCTGGTCACCATGGACTTCGACGGGCAGACCATTCGCCCGGGCCTGGCGGAGCGCTGGACCGTCTCGCCGGACGGCAAGACCTACACCTTCCATCTGCGCCGCGGCGTGACCTTCTGCGACGGCAAGGAATTCACCGCGGAAGACGTGGTCTATTCCATCAACCGCTGGATCTCCCGCGAAACGCGCAGCCCGGTGGCCTGGCGCGCCGGCCCGGTGAAGGAAATCCGCGCGGTCGACGCCCATACGGTCGAATACGAGCTGAACGAGCCCTTCTCCGAATTGCTGTCGCAGCTCACGCTGTTCTTCGCGGGCATCATCGACAAGGCCACGGTCGATCGCCTCGGCGCCAATTTCGGCAGCCAGGGCTTCAACGGCACCGGCCCCTATTGCTGGCAGTCCTGGACCCCGCGGAACGAGCTGGTGCTGACGCGCCACCCGAACTACCGCTGGGGCCCGCCCATGTACCAGAACCAGGGCCCGGCGCATGTCGAGCGCATCGTCTGGCGCGTGGTGCCGGAACCCTCCGCGCGCCTGGCCGCCATCCAGACCGGCGCGGGCGACGTCACGCAATACATCCCGACCGTGGCGATCACCAATCTGCGCCGCGTGCCGACCGTCTCCGTGCTGACGCAGCCGAACTACTTCTGGGACTTCTACCTGGGCTTCAAGGTCGACAAGCCCGTGATGAATGACCGCGCGGTGCGCCGCGCCATCCATCAGGCGGTGGACCGGGAGGCGCTGGTGCGCGCCGTGTGGTTCGGCCATGCGCAGCCGGCGCTGAACATCGTCAACCCGAACACGCTGGACTACGATGCGCAGTCGGACACGATGGTGCCGCGCTTCGACATGGCCGCCGCCCAGCGCACGCTGGAAGAGGCCGGCTGGGTGATGGGCAGCGATGGTGTGCGCGTGAAGGACGGCCAGCGGGCCACCTTCCTGACCTACGGCATCAACACGCTGGAGAACCAGCGCCAGAGCGAGATCATCCAGCAGCAGTTGCGCCGTGTCGGCATCGAGATGCGCATCCAGCTTTTCGATGCGACCGTCGCCTGGGGCCGCATGGCGACGCAGGAATTCGATGCTCTGTTCCTGTCCTACCCGTACTTCTCCGCCGGCGACGCGCTGAGCCTCTACTGGCACAGCCGGGCACGTCCGACGCCGAACCGGATGAACTGGAACAACCCGCAGACCGATGCCTGGCTGGACGAGGCGCGCAGCGCCACGGACCCGGCCGTGCGCCGCACCGCGCTCGCCAATCTGCAGCGCCAGCTGGCGGAGGAAGCGCCCTGGCTGACCACGGCGCGTGAGAACCTGTATGTCGCGGTGTCCAACCGCGTCACCGGCCTGCGCGCCCATGGTCTGTATGGTGCAGGCATCTACAAGGCGCTCGACATGCGCACGACGCGCTAAGAAGAAGGGAAGAAACGGCATGACCACCACCGTCATCCGCAACGCCGATCTCGTCGTTGCATGGGACGCCTCGGCGAAGCAGCACATCTACCTGCCCGATGCCGATGTGGCCTTCACCGGCGGCACCCTCAGCTTCGTCGGCCGCGGCTATGACGGCCCGGCGGAGGAGGAGATCAGCGGGTCGGGGCTGATGGTCATGCCGGGGCTGGTGAACATCCACTCGCACCCGTCCAGCGAGCCGATGAACAAGGGGCTGATCGACGAGATCGGCTCCCCCGGCCTGTACAATTCCTCGCTGTACGAATTCATGCCGATCTTCCGGGCGGATTCGGAGGCGGTGCCTTCTTGCGTGCGCGTGGCGCTGTCTGAACTGCTGCTGTCGGGCGTGACGACGGTGGCGGACCTGTCCATGGCGCATCCGGGCTGGATGGACCTGCTGGCCGAATCCGGCATGCGCGTCTGCATCGCGCCGATGTTCAAGTCGGCGAAATGGTTCACCAAGAACGGGCATGTCGTCGAATATGAATGGGACGAGGCGGCCGGCGAGAAGGCGATGGCGGAGGCGCTGTCGCTGATCGAACGCGCGGAGCAGCATGAAAGCGGCCGCCTGTTCGGCATGGTGGTGCCGGCGCAGATCGACACCTGCACCGACACGCTGCTGAAGGACAGCTTCGCCGAGGCGGAGAAGCGTGGCCTGTCCTGGCAGATTCATGCGGCGCAATCGGTGGTCGAGTTCCACGAGATCACGCGGCGCACCGGCAAGACGCCGATCGGCTGGCTGGATTCCATGGGGCTGCTCAGCGACCGCAGCATCATCGGCCACGGCATCTTCCTCGACGACCACCCCTCGACGAAGTGGTGGACCGACAGCGACATGGGGCGGCTGGCGGAAACCGGCACCACGGTGGCGCATTGCCCCACCGTCTTCGCGCGGCGTGGCATCACGCTGAAGCATTTCGGGCGCTACAAGCGGGCCGGGGTGAATATGGGCCTCGGCACCGATACCTATCCGCACAACATGCTCGATGAGATGCGGCTGGTCGCCTATCTCGCCCGCACCCAGGCGAACGACCCGCGCAGCATGACGACGACGGAGCTGTTCGACGCGGCGACCATCGGTGGTGCCAAGGCGCTGGGCCGCGAGGATATCGGGCGCCTCGCGGCCGGTGCGCGCGCGGACTTCGTGCTGGTGGACGTCACGCATCCGATGATGCGCCCTGGCCGCGACCCGGTGCGCAGCCTGGTCTATGCGGCCGGCGACCGCGCGGTGCGCGATGTCTATGTCGATGGCAACAAGGTGGTCGCTGACGGCAAGGTCACCACCATGGACTATCACGGCGCCGCCGCGCATCTGCATGAGGCGCAAAAGCGCATCATCGAGAAGGCGCCGTCGCAGGACTGGGCGCATCGCCCGGTCGAAGTCTCCTCGCCCCCCACATTCCGGTGGTCATGAACCCTCTTCTTCAGATCGAAGGGCTGCGGACAGTGTTCCGCAGCGCCAATGGCGATATCCCCGCGGTGGACGGCGTGGATCTGACGGTGCCGCGCGGCAAGACGCTCGGCATCGTCGGTGAATCCGGCTGCGGCAAATCCATGCTCTCGCTCTCCGTCATGCGACTTGTGCCGCGGCCGGGGCGCATCGCCGCGGGGCGTGTGCTGCTGGACGGTCAGAACCTGCTCGACCTGTCGGAGTCCGGCATGCGCGCCGTGCGCGGCGGCCAGGTGGCGATGATCTTCCAGGAGCCGATGACCAGCCTGAACCCGGTGCATCCCATCGGCCTGCAGATCATGGAGGCGATGCGTGCCCACGACACGAAGGCGAGCAAGGCCGAACTGCGCGACCGCGCCATCGCCGCGCTCGACCGCGTGCGCATCCCGGCGCCGGCGCGGCGCTTCGACGAATTCCCGCACCAGCTTTCGGGCGGCATGCGCCAGCGCGTGATGATCGCCATGGCGCTGGCCTGCAAGCCGAAGCTGCTGATCGCCGACGAGCCCACCACGGCACTGGATGTCACGGTGCAGGCGCAGATCCTCGACCTGCTGAAGGACCTCCAGGCCGAAACCGGCATGTCGATCGTGCTCATCACCCACGACCTCGGCGTGATCGCCGAAATGGCCGATGAGGTCGCCGTGATGTATGCGGGCCGCATCGCGGAGCGGGGCGCCGCGACGGAACTCTTCGCCAGCCCGCAACACCCCTATACCCTCGGCCTGCTCGGCTCCGTGCCGCGCCTGGACGAAACGCGGGACGAACTCCTGGCCATCGAGGGCAGCGTCCCGCCGCCCTTCGCATTACCAAAAGGCTGCCGCTTCGAACCGCGCTGCCCCTTCGCCATCGCCGCCTGCCGCAACGCCCCCCCGCCGCTGGAGGAGGTGGCACCCGGCCATTACGCCGCCTGCATCCGCGCGCCGGTCGAGAACAGCCTGGACATCGCCGCATGAGCGCGCTGCTGGAGGTCGAGAACCTCACCAAGCACTACCCGGTGAAGAAGGGCATCGTGCTGGCCCGGCAGGTCGGCACCGTGCGCGCCGTGGATGGCGTGTCCTTTCGCATCGAGCGTGGCGAGACTCTGGCCATCGTCGGCGAATCCGGTTGCGGCAAATCCACGACCGCCCGTCTCGTATTGCGGCTGATCGAGCCCACCGGCGGCACCGTCCGCTTCGATGGGCTGGAGGTGTCGGGCGCCGCGCTGCGCACCCTCCGTCGCCGCGTCCAGGTGGTGTTCCAGGATCCCTATGCCAGTCTGAATCCGCGCCTGCGCGTGGCGGATACCATCGCCGAGCCGATGGAGGTGCATGGCATCGGCACCGCCGAATCGCGCGCCGCGCGGGTGAAGGAGTTGCTCGGGCTGGTCGGCCTCGCGCCCTTCCACGCACAGCGTTACCCGCATGAATTCTCCGGCGGCCAGCGCCAGCGCATCGGCATCGCGCGTGCGCTGGCGGTGCAGCCGGAGCTCATCATCTGCGACGAGCCAGTCTCGGCGCTGGATGTCTCGATCCAGGCGCAGGTGGTGAACCTGCTGAAGGATCTGCAGCGGCGCTTCGGACTGTCCTACCTGTTCATCGCGCATGACCTGGCCGTGGTGCACCACATGGCCGACCGCGTGGCGGTGATGTATCTCGGCCAGATCGTCGAGACGGCGCCGAAGCGCGCCATCTTCGACGCGCCGCTGCATCCCTATACGCGGGCGTTGCTCTCGGCGATTCCGCACCCCGATCCGCGCCGGCGCGGCATGGTGAAGCCGATCGGCGGCGATGTGCCGAGCCCGATGAACCCGCCCAGCGGCTGCCGTTTCCACACGCGCTGCCCCTTCGCCCAGGATCGCTGCAAGGCGGAGATGCCGGAACTGCGCGACCTCGCCCCCGGCCACCGCGTCGCCTGCCACTTCGCGGAGACGCTGCCGCCGCATGTCGGCGTGGCGGAGAACGGCATGTCGCCGGTCGCGGCGCAGCGCCTGGCGCTGTACGCGGCGGCCAAGGCGCGCAAGTCCATCCGCGCGGCCTGAAAGCCAGCCTTGCGGCGCGTGGGGGACTGACGGGCCTGCGCCACCTGTCCTACCCTGCTGCCACAGGGCGAGGGGGAAGCGGGCAATGATCATGTCACTGGTGGCGCCACGGCTGATGGTGATGGGTGGCGGCGCGGTCAGCCGGCTGGGGGAGGTGCTGGGCCAGCTCGGCCTGTCCCGCCCCCTGGTGGTCACCGACCCCTTCATGCTGTCTTCCGGCCTGCTGGAACGCGCCCTCGCGCCGCTGCGCGCGGCGGGCATGACACCCGCCGTGTTCTCGGACACGGTCCCCGACCCGACCGATACGGTCATCGCCGCCGGCGTCGCCGTCTTCGCGGCCGGCGACTATGACTGCCTCATCGGTTTCGGCGGCGGCAGCCCGATGGACACGGCCAAGGCCATGGCCATCCTCGCCGCTGCGCCGGCGGGCGCGAAGATGCGCGACTTCAAGGTGCCGGCCGCCGCCAACCGGGGCGCCGTGCCGATCATCTGCGTGCCCACCACCGCCGGCACCGGCAGCGAGGCGACGCGCTTCACCGTTATCACGGATACCGAGACGGATGAGAAGATGCTCATCGCCGGCCTCGGCGCGCTGCCGCTGGCCGCCGTGGTGGACCATGAGTTCACCTTCGGATTGCCCGCCCGCATCACGGCGGATACCGGCATCGACAGCCTGACCCATGCGCTGGAGGCCTTCGTCTCCGCCAAGGCCAACCCGGTCTCCGACGACTATGCCCGCAGCGCCATGCGGCTGATCGCACCCAATCTCCGCCGCGTCTGGGCCGACCCCAAGGACGCCGCGGCGCGGGAGGCGATGATGCGCGGCGCGACCCTGGCGGGCCTCGCCTTCAGCAATGCCAGCGTGGCCCTGGTGCATGGCATGAGCCGCCCCATCGGCGCCCATTTCCATGTGCCGCATGGCCTCTCCAACGCCATGCTGCTGCCCGCCGTGACGGCCTTCGGGCTGGAGGCGGCGCGCCCCCGCTACGCGGAGGCGGCGCGGGTCATGGGCGTGGCGACGGAGGCGGAGGGCGACCAGGCCGCCGCCCAGCGCCTGGTGGAGGAGCTGCGCGCGCTGAACCGCGACCTCGACGTGCCGAGCCCTGCCAAATGGGGCATCGATGCCGACAAGTGGAACGGTCTGCTGCCGCTGATGGCGAAGCAGGCCATCGCCTCCGGCAGCCCGGGCAACAATCCGCGCGTGCCGGATGAGAGCGACATCGTCGCCCTGTACCAGGCCAGCTACGGGGCCAGCTAAGGGGCCTGATCGCCCGCCGGCATCGCCGATGCCCGCCAGGCCTGGATCCAGTCGGGCAGGGCGGAGGGCGGCAGCGGGCGGCCGACGCCGAAACCCTGGGCAAGGTCGCAGCCGGCGGCCGCGGTGGCGCGCCAGACATGGCTGTCCGTCACCCCCTCCGCGATCACCAGCATGCCGCGGCGGCGCGCATGGCGGACGATGCGTTCCACCTCGCCACGGGCGCGGCGGTCATCCGGCATGGCGATCACCAGGCTGCGGTCCAGCTTCACCCCGGCGAAGGGCAGTTCCAGCAGCCCGCGCCGCCCGTCATCCAGGCTGAGATCATCCAGCAGCACGCCGAAACCGGCACGCTCCAGGCGGATCAGGGCGCGGCGGAGCACGGACCGGTCGCGCACCTGGGCGCTTTCCGTCAGTTCCAGCAGCAGGTCGTCCGGTGCCAGGCCGGATTCCGCCACCAGCCGTCCGAGCCAGACCGGCAGGTCCGGCTTCACCAGCTCTGCCAGGGGCAGGTTGAAGGACAGGCGAATGCGATGCTGGCCGCGATGGGCCGCCAGGGCGGTGATGGCGCGTTGCGCCACGGCGAAGGTCAGGCGCGCGCCAAGACCGGCGCGCTCGGCCAGCGGCACGAAATCCCCCGCACCCAGTGCCGCACCTGGCCGTTCCCAGCGCGCCAAGGCCTCCACCATCACCGGCCGGCGATCGGCCAGGCGCACCATCGGCTGGAAGCGCACGGTGATCTCGCCCCGGGCCAGGCTCGTGGCGAGCGCCGGCGCATCGCAGGCCGCCAGCGCATCCTGCGAACGCCCGGCCTCCAGCATGGCGGCGAGGGGGATGCCTTCGGCCGGGGATTGGCGCAGGCCGGGCGGCGGCCGCTGGCCGGGCAGGGTGACCACGACCAGGTCGGTACCATTGAAGGGATCCTGCGCCGCGCTCAGCAGTGCCCGGCTGCCCGCACCATGCTCCACCACCAGATGGCGGGGCGCATCGCCCGGGCCCAGCATGTGGGAGAGCGCCTCGGCAGAGGTGGCCATCAGTATCGGCGGTGGCCCTGCCATGCGGCGCACGGCGTCCCGGGTCGCGGCGATGACCTGCGGATCGGTGGCCACCAGCAACACGGTGCCTGGCTCCGACAGGGCGCGACCGTGGCGCCTCAACATCCTACGCACATCCTCCGAACCAGGCAGGGAACCAATGGGACCCGGGTGTCCCCATAATCACAAATTCGTGACAACGCCAGTGTCCGTCTGAAAACCATAACATGGCCCGCTGGGTGGTGCGATTTCACCAGGTTTCAACATGGCGGCGAATCCGCGGGCCCAGCATGGCCTCGCTCTGCGAGGCCGGGCAAGCACAGTCGCGTGTTGGCCCGAAGTCAGGCGCGGCGCGGCAGCCAGGGCTCCTCGGCCCAACGCCGGCGCAGGTCCAGATCGCTGCGGGCGAGCAGGCGGGTCCAGGAGTCGGGCGCCCGGAAACGCGGCTCCTGGCCACGGATGCCGCAGTGCTCGGCGAAATCGGCGTCGGCCGCGACGGCTTCCAGCCCCCGCAGCAGGGCGGCACGGAAGCTTTCCGGCGCGCCGGTGTTCAGCGCGAAGCCGCGATGCGCGGCGGCGACCAGATCCAGCCCCTGCTCGCGCAGCGTAGCCAGTTCGGGAAGCAGCGGGCTGCGCCTTGCGGCCGCGATCCCGATCCCGTGCAACTTGCCCTCCCGCAATCCGGCGATGGCCTCGGGCAGCGCCAGCATGGCGGCGACGACATGGCCCGAGATAGCTGCCTGCCGCGCGGCGGCGGCGGAGGGAAAGGCGAAGCGCGGCAGGTCGAGCCGGCCATCCAGCCGCAGCGCGGCGACATGCGCGGCGGTGCCTGGCGCCGGCGTGCCGAGGGTGCCGCGGTCACCCAGGTCGCGCAGCTCCGCGAGGTCCCGCGGGCCCGAATGGGCGCCGACCAGCACCATGCTTTCCTCCACCAGGGCCGCGAGCGGAGCGATGCGGTCGCCCGGAAAGGACTCCCCCTGTTCGATCGCCCGGGTGAGGAGGAGGGGGGAGGTGACCACGCCGAAGACCCGTTGGTCCGGCGCGGCCTCGGCCAGGGCGGTGACCAGGTCCAGGCCCAGCCGGCCGGGCCGGTTGCGCACCACCAGGGTCAGGCGTGGCAGGGCGCGCTCGAGGAAGGGGGCGAAGCCGCGTGCCCAGAGATCGACCGCCGAGCCCGGGGCCGCGCCGACCAGCAGCTCGGCCGGGTTGCGGCGCGTGGCGCGCGCCACGCCCGGCATGGCCAGGGCGCCCACAAGGCCCATCACGGCACGGCGGCGAAGGGTTGCGGCTGTCACGTCGCCTGGGCCTGGGCCGGCGGCGCCGCGACTTCCTTCGGCCGCAGCGACTTGGCGCCGGTGTAGAGCACCAGCGGCGCGGTGATGAAGATGGAGGAGGAGGTGGACAGCACGATGCCGAACAGCATGGTCCAGGCGAAGCCCGCCAGCGCATCGCCACCGAACAGCGCCAGCGGCAGGGCCGAGAGGAACAGGGTGGCGGAGGTGCCGATGGAGCGGTTGAGTGTCTCGTTGATCGACAGATCGACCACGTCCCGAAGAGGCATCTGCTTGTATTTGCGGAGATTTTCCCGCATTCGGTCGAACACCACGACCTTGTCGTTCACCGAGAAGCCGACGATGGTCAGGATCGCCGCGATGGTCTGCAGGTTGAATTCGATCTGCGTCACCGCGAGGAAGCCGATGGTCTTCGTGGTGTCCAGGATCAGCGTGATGATGGCGGCAATGCCGAACTGCCATTCGAAGCGGAACCAGATATAGACCAGCATCGCCAGCAGGCTGATGGCCAGCGCGATCATGCCGCCGCGGAACAGCTCCGACGACACGCGCTCCCCCACCGCCTCCACCCGCAGCACCCGGGTGCCGGGGCTGGCTTCCTCCAGCGCCGCGCGCACGGCGGCGACGGCACGCTGGGTGCCGGCCTCGTCGCCCTGCACCGGCAGGCGGATCAGCACCGCATCGGGCGCGCCGAACTGCTGCAGGCCGACATCGCCGAGATTGAGGGCGGAGGCGGCGGCGCGCAGCCGGGCGAGGTCGGCCTCACCCTGGGTGCGGACCTCCATGACGATGCCGCCCTGGAAGTCGATGCCCCGGGCCATGCCGGGATAGATCGCCAGCACGACCGAGGCGATGGACAGGAAGGCGGAGAGCATCAGCCCGGCGATGGCACCCTTCATGAAGGGAATGCGCGTGTCGTCCGGGACGATGCGGAACAGGGGGCGGGATAGGGCGCGAAACATCAGATTGTCCTCGGACCGCCGATATCAAACAGGAAGCGTCTGCGGACGGCGGCGACGATACCATGTCGCCACCATCAGCCGCACCACCACGGTCGCCGTCCACATCTGCACCACGGTGCCGACCGCGACCGTGACGGCGAAGCCCTTCACCGGCCCGGTGCCGAAGCCGTAGAGGCAGGCCATGGCGATCAGATTGGTCAGGTTGCTGTCCATGATGGTGCCGGAGGCCTTGGTGAAGCCAAGTTCCAGCGCCGAGATGGGCGTTCGCCCGTTCCGCACCTCCTCCCTGATCCGTTCATTGATGAGGATATTGGCATCCAGCGCGGTGCCCAGGGTCAGCACGATGCCGGCGATGCCGGGCAGGGTCAGCGTCGCGCCCATCACCGACAGCACGCCGATCATGATGACGAGGTTGGCCAGCAGCGCGATATTCGCCAGCCAGCCCAGGAAGCCATAGGCCAGCCCCATGTAGAGAAACACGAAGCTGGCCCCGACGGCGAGGGAGATGACGCCGGCGCGGATCGCATCCGCCCCCAGCTCCGGTCCCACCGTCCGTTCCTCCACCACCGTCAGCGGCGCGGGCAGGGCGCCGGCGCGCAGCAGCACGGCGAGGTCATTGGCGCCGCGCACGTCGAAGCTGCCGGAGATCTGGCCGCGGCCGCCGGTGATCGGTTCGCGGATGTTCGGCGCGGTGATGACGCGCTCATCCAGCACGATGGCGAAGGGCCGGCCGACATTCTGGCGGGTGACGTCGGCGAAGCGGCGGGTGCCGATGGAATCGAAGGTGAAGTTCACCACCCACTGGCCGTTCTGGTCCTGCCCGGCGCGGGCATCGGTCAGGTTCGCTCCATCCACCTCGACCCGGCGGCGCACCGCATAGCGTTCCTGGAACCGGTCGCCGGCCAGGAACATGGTCCCCGGCGGCGGTGTCGGCGCCTGGAGGTTGGCGGATTCGTCCAGCAGATGAAAGGTCATGCGGGCGGTCTGGCCCAGCAGGGTCTTGATCCGGGCGGGGTCCTCGACGCCGGGAAGCTGCACCAGGATGCGGTTGGCGCCCTGGCGGGCGATCAGCGCCTCCGCCACGCCGGTTTCGTCGACGCGCCGGCGGACGATCTCCAGCGACTGCTCCACCGCATTGCCGGCCTTGGCGCGCAGCGCGACCTCGGTCAGCGTGGCGGAAACCAGCCCGTCGGGGGCCGTGGTCACCTCGATATCCGGCTGCTGCGACCCGGCGCCGGCCGGCACCACGATGGCGGCCTCCCGCAGGATGCGGGCCATGTCGGCGGCCCGCGCAGGGTCGGAGACCCGCAGGCTGATGCGGCGCTCGGCCGGGTTGGCGGCGAGGCCGGTATAGAGAATGCGCGGATTGGCGGCGGTGGCGCCACGCCGGGCGACATCGACCAGCGCTTCCAGCCTCTCCCGCACCATGGTCGAGGTATCGACCTCCAGCAGCAGGTAGCTGCCGCCGCGCAGATCGAGGCCGAGGTTGATCTGGCGGGCCCAGTCCGGCAGCGCGCTGCGCGGCAGGACATTCGGCAGGGAGACCAGGATGCCGAGGAGGCAGACGCCGATGATGGCGAACACCTTCCAGCGGGCGAAATACATCATGGAAGCAGCCAGACCCCAATGGTGAAGGAGCGGCCCTATTACCCCATGCGGGGGGCTATGCCACCGGGCCGGAAGATGCGGCGCGCCCCCCCCTGATGCAAGCCCGCGCGCGACGCAGTATCACCCTGTGGCTTGAAGAAAGGGTTTTTCACGATGTCGCTGCGCGTGGCGGTCCTCGGGGCCGGACATTTCGGGCGCTTCCATGCGTTGAAGGCGGCGCGGGCCGGGGGGCCGCTGCGGCTGGTCGCGCTGCATGATGCCGACCCGGCGCGCGCCGCCACCGTCGCCGCCGAATGCGGCGTGCCCGCCTTTCCGGCGGCGGAGGCCATCGCGGCGGCGGAGGCGGTGATCGTCGTCGCGCCGACGCGTTTCCACGCCGCGCTCGGCCGCCAGGTGCTGGAGGCCGGGCGGCACCTGTTCATGGAAAAGCCGATCGCCGCCACGCTGGCCGAGGCGCGGATGCTGGCCGATCTGGCCGCCGAGCGGGGCCGCGTGCTGCAGGTGGGCCATATCGAGCGCTTTTCCGCCGCCTTCCGCGCCGTGGTCGCGGCGCAGGAAGGCGGGCAGGCCGTGCATTGGGAGGCGGTGCGCGCGGCCCCCTTCCGGCCGCGCTCCCTGGATGTGTCCGTCGTGCTGGACCTGATGATCCATGACATCGACCTGGTGCTGAAACTGGCCGGCGAATCCCCCCGCAGCGTCGAGGCGGTGGGGGCGCGGGTGATGTCGGACCATGCCGACTTCGCCGTGGCCCGGCTGGGCTTCTCCGGCGGTCGCGCGGCGACCATCACCGCGTCGCGCGTCTCGCTGGCCATGGAACGGCGGCTGCGGGTGCTGGGGCGGGAGGGGGAGATGAGCGTCGATTTCCTCAACCGCGGCCTGGCCATGCTGCGCCGGGGCGGGGCGGAGCCGGTGGCGAACATGCCCGACCACGGCATCGACCGCGCCGGCTGGACCGATCATGACAGCCTGGAAGCCGAACAGGCCGGTTTCGCGAGTGCCTGCGCCGGCACGGCCCCGGTGGAGGTTGGCGCGGCGGAGGGGATCGCGGCGCTGGAGGTGGCGCTGGCCGTGGAGGCCGCGATCGGGTGAGCCGGGCTACAGCGCCCGGTGCAGCCGCAGGCCGGAGGCGGTGAAGCCCAGCCCCTCATAGAAGGCGTGCGCCCGCAGGCGCTGCTTGCCGGAGGTCAGTTCCAGCGTGTGGCACCCCGCCTGCTTCGCCCAGGCCGCGCCGGCTTCCAGCAGCAGGCGTCCCACCCCGCCGCTGCGCGCGGCCTCATCCACCACCAGGGTCATGATCCGCGCGACGGGGCCGATATGCAGGATGCTGGCGCGGTGCAGGGCGATGACGCCTAGCAGCCGCCCATCCTCCTCTGCCACCAGCACCAGATCCTCAGGTGCCAAAGCGGCGAGTCGCGCCCGCAGATCGGATTCGGTCACCGGATAGCCGAGCTGGTCCAGCAGCCCGCGCATCTGCGGCACATCGCCGGGCACGGGCGGGCGCAGGGCGATCATGGCGCCATCCGCCGCAGCACCACCTCGGCCGCCGCGACGCTCGGCAGGCCCTCCGGCGGACGCAGCTTCGTCAGCATCTCGGCGAAGCCGGCGCGCTGGGCGGCGGCCTGGGCAGGGTCGGTCAGCAGGCCGGCGAGTCCTTCGGCCAGCGCCTCCGCCGTTGCCGCCTGTTGCAGATATTCCGGCACCACCTGCCGTTCCGCCAGCAGGTTCACCAGGCTGGCAAAAGGCACGCGGACCAGGCGGCGGACGATGGCCGCCGTGATCGGATGGACCTTGTAGGCCACCAGATGCGGCACGCCGGCCACCGCCATCTCCAGGCTGGAGGTGCCCGACTTGATGAGCCCCGCGGAGGCGGCCGCGAAGGCATCGTGCTTGCCGGCCAGGTCGGTCACCAGGATCGGCCGCACCGGCCAGTCCCTTGTGCCCGCCGCCACGGCCTCCGCCACCACGGCCGAGACCGGCAGCACGGCGGTGAGGCCCGGCACGCGATCCGCCACCAGCCGCAGCGCGGCGCCGAAGACGGGAAGCAGGCGCTTCACCTCGCTGCGCCGGCTGCCGGGCATCACCACCAGCAGGGGCGTATCGGCCGCCAGCCCGTGGGCCGCGCGGAAGCGGGCGGCGTCGCCGGCATCGACGCCGGATTCCAGCACCGGATGGCCGACGAAGCTGGCGGGGATGCCGGCGGCCTCGAAAATCACCGGCTCGAAGGGCAGAAGGCAGAGGATGTGGTCCACCGCCGCCTTGATCTTGGCGACCCGCCCCGGTCGCCAGGCCCAGATCTGCGGCGCGACGTAATGCACCACGGGAATGCCGAGCGGGCGGATGCGCTGTGCCAGCCGCAGGGTGAAGCTGGGGGCGTCGATGGTGACCACCACGGCCGGGCGCCGCGCGGCGATCTCCGCCACCGTCTCATCCAGCCGGCGGGCGAGGCGGCGGATATTGGGCAGCACCTCGATCAGCCCCATCAGCGCCAGTTCGCGCATCGGGAACAGGCTCTGCAGGCCCTGTTCGGCGAGGCGGTCGCCGCCGATGCCGGCGAAGGCCAGCCCCGGCGCGCGATCCCGCAACGCCGCCACCAGCCGGGCGCCGAGCACGTCGCCGGAGGCCTCACCGGCCACCAGATAGACCAGGCTCATGCGAAGCACGCCGGACGCGGGGCGGGAACGGGGCGGCGCGGCCAGTCGCGATGGTTGCGCACGGCGCCATGCGCCCGCACCTCCGCCACCAAGGCGGGATCGAGCGTGTGGAACAGCCAGCCCGGCGCATCCATGCCGCCGGCCGCGACCACGCCATCCTCCGGGAATCCGTGATCCGGCGGGCCGAAGATGGCCGCCTCGCCGTGATTTTCGTCCAATGCGACCGACCAGGGGGCGAGGCCCAGCGTCGGCGTCACCGCGACAAAACACTGGTTCTCCAGCGCCCGCGCCGCCGCGCCGATTCGCACCCGGGCAAATCCGCGCAGACTGTCGGTGCAGGAGGGGGCGAGGATCAGCCAGGCGCCGGCCTCCACCTGCGCGCGGGCATGCTTGGGGAATTCCACATCGTAGCAGATGGAAATCCCGATCCGCCCCCAGGGCGTGTCGAAGACCGCCGGCGTGGCGCCGGAGGCGACGCCCCAGCGCTCCGTCTCGAAGCGCGTCATCGCCTGCTTGTCCTGGAAGGCGACGCGGCCATCGGGGGCGATCAGCGGGGCGCGGTTGATGACGCGCCCATCCTCGGCCCGCATCGGCAGGGTACCCGGCAGCAGCCAGACCCCGGCGCGCATGGAAGCGGCGCGCATCGCGGCCAGGATGGCATCCGCATGCGCCACCATGGCGGCGAGTTCGGTGGCTTCATCCGGCGCAGCACCGCCGGCCAGCGCCGCGCCCAGCTCGACGCAGGCATATTCCGGCAGGACGCAAAGATCGGCGCGGCCCTGTGCCTCCGCCAGGAAGCCATCCAGCCGCGCCTCGAAATCCGCGACCGAGGCCGGGCGGCCGACCGGCCAGGCGAGCAGGCCGAGACGCAGGGGGAGGGGCGGGGGGGCGGTCAAAGCGTCTTGGTCCAGAAGACCAGCTCATGCGCCGATTCCGCGTCCTGGCCGATTTCCTTCCAGTCGAAATGGACCTTCAGCTCCGGCCGCCGGACATAGCCGCGCCGGCCCCAGAAGGCATCCAGCGGCACCTGGCCGGGCGGTCGGCGCGGGTCGTCCTCGGCGCGGGTCACGGCGCAGAAGGCGGCCTCGGGCAGGGCTAGGCGGCGGGCATGGGCCTCGCGCTCGATGAAGAAGCGGACTCCGGCGCCCTGCCCGCGATAGGCCTGCAACAACACCGACTCGCCGAAATAGCAGAAGCGCGCCGGATCCAGCCCGGCGGCCCGAAAAGCCTCCGGCACCTGGGCATGGGCCTCCGCCATCGGCTGGCAGGTCGCGGCGCCGACCACGCGGTCGCCATCGCGGCAGACCACGATGGCGGCGCCGGGCCCATCGGCATAGGCGCGCATATAGCCCCGCTCATAGGCCTCATCACCCTCATAGAGGTAGGGCCATTCCCGGAAGACCGCGATGCGCAGCCGGGCGAGGTCGGCCAGCAGGGGATGCAGGGCCGGGCCGGCCAAAGTCTCGAAGGTGAGATGGATTTCCGCCATGCCCCGATGCATAGGGGCGGCGTGGCGGACAGGAAAGAGCGCGCGCGTGGATGTGGCGGTGGAGGCGATCGGATTGGTCGCCGGCGCGATGACGACCTCGGCCTTCATCCCCCAGGCCTGGAAGACCTGGCGCAGCGGATCGGCGCGGGATTTCTCCCTGGCCCTGCTGGTGCTGCTGGTTTTGGGCAATACGCTGTGGTTCGGCTACGGTTTGATGAAGGGCTCCACGGGGCTGGTGGTGGCCAATATCGTCACCGTCCCGCTGACCTGTTTTATTCTCTGGGTGAAGTTGCGGCGCGGCTGAGCCCATGAAAAAGCCCCGCCGAAGCGGGGCTCTTTCAACTTTGCCCAGGTGTCAGCCCGAAGCTCAGGCCAGGGCAGCCACCGCCGCGTCGCGGCTCGGATGGATCGCCAGGATCTTGTCGAAGCCGCTGATCTCCAGCACTTCGCGCACCGGCGCCTGGGGGGAGGCCACGGCGAAGCTGCCGCCGCCGGCCTTGGCCTGCTTGGCGGCCTTCAGCAGCACGCGCAGCCCGGCCGAGGAGACGTAATGCACCTCCGCCAGATCGGCCACCACCTTGGCACCACCCTCCAGCAAGGCGAGCAGCTTGGTTTCCGCCACGGGGGCGGTGGCGGTGTCGAGGCGGCCCGTCAGGGCGGCGACCTTCACCCCCTTGTCGGTGCTTTCCGAAATATCCATGAAGCCTGTCCTGTCCTGAGCTCGCGTCTACGGGTTGTCTTAGACCATCGGCGCGTAGCGCGCGATCTGCGCATAGATTTCCCGGATGGCATCGGCCAGGGACCGGTTCAATTCCTCAAGATCGGCCACCGCGTCGATGCGCGCCTGCACCCGGTCCAGCTCCTGGGTCGACAGGATCAGGGAGAACAGGCCGCCGGCACGGCACAGGCCGATCAGCATCGAATCGCGCGGGTCGGGGATGTCGTCCTGGAACAGCACGCCCATGATGCGGGCCTTCACCTCCCGCTCCTCCTTGTCGGAGATCACCGGGTAGCGGCGCTCCGGAAACACCCAGAGGAAGCGGCCCTCGACGCGCTTGAGGATGCCCTTGGCGACCAGCCGCTCGAACAGCGCGTCGCGGTATTCGTCGGCATCCGCCGCCAGCGTCTCGATCCAGTGGCGGCTGTCGCCGGCTTCCGGCGCGGCGACGATCTGCGCCAAGGCGCGATCCAGCAGCGCATCGCCGGTCGGCGCCGGGTTCACCACATAGAGGCGGGTCGGGTCGGTATCGATGCGGCCGGCCAGCGCCAGTTCGGCGAGCACGGCGCCGGCCACGGCGTAGTCGCCGGAGGGGGCCGCGCGCTCCTGCAAGCGCCCGCTTTCGTCATCGAGCATCAGGAGGAGGATTTCCTCCGGCATCGTCAAGGACATGGCGTTACAAGGCTCCCTGGCCACAAGCCGGATGTCTGTCCCGGCGGGCGCCAGGGAAGCGCGCGGCGGGGGTGAAGTCAACGTAACTGGCTGCAATCAATCGCCTTGCAGCGCCGCCTCCTGCTCCGCGGCCCGCAGGAAGGCGGCGAGGCCGTCGCGCACCACCTGCGGGTCCAGGTCGCGCAGGATGAAGACGAGGCGGGAGCGGCGCGGCGTGCCCTCCGGCCAGGCGGGCAGGCGGGTGGGTGGGTGGAACAGGTGCTGCACGCCGTGGATCACCACCGGCCTCGATTCGCCCACCAGATCCAGCAGGCCCTTGATGCGCAGCACCGAGGCGCCGCGCGTCATGGCCAGCATCTCCAGCCAGCTTGCGAGGCCAGTCCAGGGCAGGGGCTTCTCGAATTCCAGGCATAGCGCCTGGATGCGCGGGTCATGCCGGTTGCGGTCGTGGTGATGATGGTGGTGATGGCCATGCGGCGCCGCCGCGCCGATCCAGGCGGCGACATCCGGCATCTTGGCCGAGGCGTCATAGGCCCCGGCATCCAGCAGCGCCGCCGCCGGCACATCGCCGGCGATGGCGGGCAGGATCGGTGCGGTGGGATTCAGCATCAGCAGCCGGTCGGTCAGCGCCGCCACCGCGTCCGGCGGCGCCAGGTCCACCTTGCTGAGCACGATTCGGTCCGCGACGGCGGCCTGGCGCAGCGCCTCCTCCTGGCTGTCCAGCGTTGCCATGCCGGTCGCGGCATCCACCAGCGTCACCACGCCATCGAGGGCGAATCGGCGCGCCATGCGCGGATCGGCCATCAGCGTGTGCAGGATGGGGGCGGGGTCGGCGAGGCCGGTGGTCTCCACCACCACCCGCGCGACAGGCTGGCCGGCCAGCATGCGGTCCCAGATGCCGTCCAGCGCGGTCAGCAGGTCGCCGCGGATGGTGCAGCACAGGCAGCCGGCATTCAGCAGCACCGTATCGCCATCCAGCCGTTCCACCAGCAGATGGTCCAGGCCGATCTCGCCGAACTCATTGATGAGCACGGCGGTATTGGCCATGGCCGGCTGTTTCAGCAGGGCATTCAGCAGCGTGGTCTTGCCGGCGCCGAGGAAGCCGGTGAGCAGGGTGACGGGAATCGGGCCGCTCATCCGTGGCTGTGCCCGTCATGGCTGTGTCCCTGATGGGAACCATAGAGCGCTTCCGGGTCCATCAACGGCTCGGCGATGGTCGCCAGCTCGCCGTCGCGCATGGCGCGGAAGAAGCAGTTGCGGCGGCCGGTGTGGCAGGCCACGCCATGCTGCTCGACCAGCGCCAGCAGCGTGTCGCCATCGCAGTCCAGCCGAAGCTCGACCAGCTTCTGGATCTGGCCGGAGGTCTCGCCCTTGCGCCAGAGCCCCTGGCGGGAACGGCTGTAGTAGCAGACCCGGCCGGTCGCCAGCGTCTCCTCCACCGCTTCCCGGTTCATCCAGGCCATCATCAGCACCTCGCCTGTATCGTGCTGCTGGGCGATGCAGGCGACGAGGCCGCGCGCGTCGAAGCGCACCGCATCCACCAGCTTGTGGGCGTTCAGGGTGGCGGCCCCGCTTCGTGCGTCGGTGGTGGGTGTGTCGGTCATGGTGAGGCATTATATGGGAGGCGAGGGGGATGCCTACCGCCCCCCGGATGAGGAGATACGGCGATGGCGGAGGCGAAGGACGACCAGCGGCTGGAAGCCCAGCTGGACCAGGCCGCCGCGACCTGCCAGCGCCACGGCGCCCAGCTGACGGAATTGCGCCGCCAGGTGCTGCGGCTGGTGCTGCAATCGGGGCAGCCGATCGGCGCCTATGCCCTGCTGGACCAGCTGCGCGGTGCCCGCCGCGGCGCGGCGCCGCCCACCGTCTATCGGGCGCTTGATTTCCTGCTGGCCCAGGGTCTGATCCACAAGGTGGAGCGGCTGAACGCCTTCATCGGCTGCGACGAGGCCGGCCATGGCCATGCCCATGGGCCGGAGCATCCGCACCAGTTCCTGATCTGCGGCCAATGCGGCAGCACGGCCGAAATCTGCGACCCGGCCACCCTGGCCGCACTCAAGGCCGCCGCCGCGCGCCAGGGCTTCGTGCCGCACCGGACCATGGTCGAGATGGAGGGTCTCTGCGCCCGCTGCGTCGCAGCAACTGCTGATGGGAATGCAACGGCGGCCTGATCCACCGCTGCGGGACTGGCATTTGTGACGTTCGTGCTCAACTACCTAGAATTGAGAACGTTGCATCCTTGTTCCGGTCTGGCAGAAGCCGCTCATGAACCATGGTCTCGATGTGCCCGATGGCCGGGCGGCCGCGCTGCGGCTGCTGCGGGAGCTGCGGCAGGTGGATGGGCGCACCGGCGTGCGGAACAGCCGGATCGCCTTCGATGTGGCATTGCTGTTCTACGAGGCCAGCCTGGGCGCGGAGCCGGCGCTGTCGGTCGACCAGCTCGCCGCCAGCAGCGGCTATAGCGGGCCAACCGTGCGTCTGGTTTTGAAGCGCCTGCTCGACGCCGGCACGGTCCAGCCGGCGCGGCGCATCGGCAAGACCCAGCTCTATGCCATGACGCCGGCGGGGCTGACGGGCTTCGCCGGCTATGTCACCGCCATCCTGGCCTTCCGGGGCCCCTGAAGCCTTGGGCGCCCTGAAAGGCCGGGCGCCCGGCGACCACAGCTATTGTGGCAGCAGCGCGAGGCTCTGTTCGAGGTCGGCGATGATATCCGCCACCTCCTCCAGCCCGATATGCAGCCGCACGGCCTGGCCCGGCAGTTCCGGCGTGACCTTGCGCACCAGCATGCCATTGGTCGGCAGCGCCAGGCATTCATAGCCACCCCAGCTCGCGCCGATGCCGAACAGCTTCAGGCCATCGACGAAGCGGAACACCTCCGCCTCCGTGTAGCGCGGCTGGAAGACGATGCCGAACAGCGAGCAGCCGCCGTCGAAATCGCGCTTCCACAACTCGTGCCCCGGCGCGCCCGGCAGGGCCGGGTGGCGCACTTCCAGCACCTCCGGCCGCTTCGCCAGCCAGGCCGCGACCTGGAGCGAGCTTTCCGCCTGGTGCTTCAGCCGCACCGGCATGGTCCGCACGCCGCGCAGCGCCAGCCAGCAATCATCCGGGCTGGCATAATGGCCGAGCGCGGAGGCCATGCCGCGGACGATGTGGTGATGTTCCTTGCTGGCGACGGTGACGGAGCCCAGCAGGATGTCCGAATGCCCGCCGACATATTTCGTCAGCGCCTGGATCGAGACATCGCAGCCATGGGCGAAGGGCTGGAAGCTGTGGATGCCCCAGGTGTTGTCGATCATGCTGATGGCGCCGTGGCGCTTGGCCACCGCGTTCAGCGCCGGCACGTCCTGCACCTCGAAGGTGTGGCTGCCGGGGCTTTCCAGATAGAGAACCTTGGTGTTGGGCGTCCAGAGCTTCTCCAGCCCCTCCGCATCGATGCAGGGGTCGTAGAACTGCGTCTCGATGCCCCAGCCGGGCAGCACATTCTCCGCCAGGTTGCGCGCCGGGCCATAGACGCTGTCGGGCATCAGGCAGCGGTCGCCAGCCTTCAGCCAGGCCATCAGCGGCACCGTCACGGCGGACAGGCCGGTGCCGGTGATGGTGCAATGCGTGCCGCCCTCGATCTCGGCGACCACATCCTCCAGCTGCCAATGGGTCGGGCCGCCCTGGGTGCCATAGGTCATCACCCGTTCGAAGCGGCGCTTCCCATTCTCCCGCCGCGCCTCGCAGGAGGGGGAGGTGACGGTGGAGCCGCGATGCACCGGCGGGTTGACGAAGCCGAGCGCGCGGATCGGCGGCCGCGCCGCATGCGACATGCGGGTGGCGAAGGCGTGCTTCTTCTCGCCGGCGGCGGGAACATCGTCGGGCATCAGGTTACGTCCTTGGGGGTTTCCGGGCGGCTCGCCCATTCGGTCCAGGAGCCGTCATAGACGGCGGGTTCAGGCAGGCCGGCGCGCAGCGCGCCCAGCGCCACGACGCAGGCGGTGACGCCCGTGCCGCAGGAGGTGACGATCGGCCGCGTGTCGTCGGCGCCGCGCTCGGCGAACATCGCCTGCAGCGTCGCCACATCCTTCATCGTGCCATCCGGCCCGACCAGATCGGCCGCCGGCAGGGATTTCGCGCCGGGCATATGGCCGGAGGGCAGGCCGGGGCGCGGTTCCGGCGCCGTGCCGTCGAAGCGGGCCTTGGACCGCGCATCGAGGATCAGCGCTTCCCCGCCGCCCTGGCGGATGATGCGCTTGATGTCGCCGATGCCGGCCAAGCGGCGGGCGATCAGGTCGGCGATGAAGGTGGCGGAGGTTTTCGGGGTGGCATCGCCGGTCTCGATCGGGCGACCCTCCCGCTGCCATTTCGGCAGGCCACCATCCAGCACCGCGGCCTTCTCATGCCCGAACAGCCGCATCATCCACCAGCCGCGCGGGGAGGCGCGCAGCCCGTGCTGGTCGTAGAAGACCACGCGCGTGTCATTGCCGATGCCGAGCGCGCCCATCAGCTTCTCGAACCGCGCGGGGGTCGGGATCATATGCGGCAGGCTGCTGTCGGGATCGGCGATCTGGTCGATGTTGAACAGCAGCGCGCCGGGGATATGCGCCTTGCGGAAACCGTCCGGCGCATTGCCCTGCTCATTCGGCAGATAGGTGGTGCAGTCCAGCACGACGAGGTCGGGCTTGCCGAGCTCGGCCGCCAGCCAGTCCGTGGATACCAGCAATTCCATGGCCTTCACTCCGGCAGGATGATGTGGATGCGGCGGTTCTGGCGGCCCTTGCTCTCCAGCTTGGAGACCTCCACCCGCCCGATCTCCCCGGTGCTGCGCACATGGGTGCCGCCGCAGGGTTGCAGGTCCACGGGCGAGTCCACCGGCCCGATGCGCACCAGCCGGATGCGCCCGGCGCCGCGCGGCGGCTGCACCGACAGGGTGCGGACCATCTGCGGATTGGCGTCCAGCTCGGCTTCGGTGATCCAGCTCGTGCCGGTCGGATGGTCGGCGGCGACCAGGGCGGCGAGTTGCTTGGTGAACCATTCCTTGGCCGGCGGGTCGGGCAGGTCGAAATCGAGGCGCGACTTCTCGGCGCCGATCTGGTTGCCGGTGGCGTAGATGCCGGGCAGCACGCTGCACAGCAGGTGCAGCGTGGTGTGCATGCGCATGTGCCGGTGGCGCCGCGCCCAGTCCAGGCTGGCCAGAACCTCCGCCCCCACCGGCGGCAGCGCGGCGCCGGGCGCCAGGGTGTGGAGGATGGCGCCGGCCTCGCCCTTGGTGGCCTCGGCCACCGTGGCCTCCCCACCCTCCCAGCGCAGCATGCCGGAATCGCCGGGCTGGCCGCCGCTGCGGGCGTAGAAGACGGTGCGGTCCAGCACCACGCCGCGTTCATCGGCGGCGATCACGCGGGCCGGGGTTTCGCGCAGATAGGCGTCCTCGGTGAAAAGCGGCTCGGTGGTCATCAGTCTTTCCATTGCTCGCGCAGCCTGGCGCGGTTCACCTGAAGCCACAGCAGGGCCAGGGCCGCCGGTGCGTTCTGGATGCGGTTGTCGGCCACCATGCGGAAGGCTTCCTCCGCCGGCAGCAGCAGCACCCTGGTTTCCTCATGCTCGGTGGCCAGGCCATGGGTGCTGGCGGTGGCATCGGCCAGGTCGACCCGGGCGCAGTGGAAATGCACCACCTCGTCGCAGCCGCCCTGCATGAGCTGGAAGCGGCCGATGGTCTCCACCGCCAGCGCCGTCAGGCCGGTTTCCTCCGTCAACTCGCGGGTGGCGGAGGCCACCGGATCCTCGCCCGCCTCCAGCAGCCCGGCCGGGCATTCCGTCATCACCGGCGGCAGGCCCGCGGCCAAGGCCGGCAGGCGGAACTGCTCGATCATGGCGATTCGGTCGGTCGCGGGGTCATAGGGCAGGATCAGCACGCCCTGGCCACGCCGCCACAATTCCCAGGTCAGGATGCCGGAGGGCGTCCCGTCGAAGCGGGCATACCGGAAGCGAACGCGCTGGAGGGCGAAGCGCTGGCCCCAGACCACCTCATCCTCCAGCACCTCCAGCCCTGGCCAGGGCGGGATGGGCGGGGCCTTCTTGTGGCGCGGGGGCGTTTCGGGGGGCGGGGGCGGGCTGGCGCTCATGCCCGGCCGACCCTACCCTTGGGCATCAGGAACGTCCATGTCCCGCATCCCATCGCTTCCGATCCTCCCTCCGGTCCCGCCGGCACTCGCCGCCGCACGGCGCCGCGGCATCCTTCTGGTGCTGGGCGCCTCGGCCGCCTTCGTCGTCTCCGCCGCGCTGGTGAAGTCGATCGGGCCGGCGATTCCGCTGCCGCAGATCATCCTGTTCCGCAATTTCTTCGCCCTGCCGCTGCTGCTGCTGATGGTGATGCAGGCCGGCGGCTTTCATCTGCTGCGCACGAGGCTGCCCTGGCGCCATGTGGAGCGCACCTTCTGGGGCATGTGGGGGATGATCGGCGCCTTCCACGGCTTCGTGTACCTGCCGCTGGCGACCGCGACGGCGCTGGGCTTCACCATGCCGCTGTTCCTGACCGCGCTGTCCACCGTGCTGCTGGGGGAGAAGGTGGGCTGGCGCCGGTGGTCCGCCGTGGTGGTCGGCTTCGCCGGCGTGCTGCTGATGGTCCGGCCCGGCTTCGGCGGCGCCGCGCTGCCGGTGTTCAGCGTCGGCCTGGTGCTGCTGGGCGCGCTGGGCTGGGCCATGGCGATGATCAGCATCCGCCGGATGGGGGAGGCGGGGGAGCCCGGCGTGTCCATCGTCTTCTGGTTCGCCATCTGCTCCGCCACCGTGGCCGGGCTCGCCACCATCCCGGTCTGGGTCACGCCCTCGCCGCGCGAATGGCTGCTGCTGGCGGGCATCGGCTGTGTCTCGGCGGTCGCGCAATTGCTGATGACGGCGGCCTATCGCCGGGGGGAGACGACGCTGCTGGCGCCCTTCGAATATTCCGGCCTGATCTGGACCATGCTGGTGGGCATCCTGGTCTGGTCCGAATGGCCCGACGGCTACGAACTGGCGGGCTTTGGCGTGCTGGTCGGCGCGGGACTGTACATCTGGCGGCGGGAAGTGGTGCGGGCGGCGGAGGCGCGGCGGTGACCGAGACCTTCGACCCGAGGTCGCACCGCATGATCGCCGAACAGCGCTGGTTCGAGGATTTCCGGCTCGGCGAACGCTTCCCATTGCCCAGCCGCACCATGACCAGCGCCGTCTTCCTTGCCTTCCAGGCGGCCAGCGGCGACAATCACCCAATCCATTACGACCGGGACTACTGCCGCGCCCATGGCCTGCCGGACATGCTGGCGCATGGCTACCAGGTGGCGATCCAGACCGCCGCCGGGGCCGGCATCTTCCCGCATCTGGTGCAGGAGTCGCTGAAGGCCTTCCTGGAACAATCCAGCCGCTTCGTGCACCCGGTCTTCCTCGACGACACGGTCTATCCCTGCCTGGAGGTCGATGAGCTGACGCCGAATCGCAGCACGGGCGTGGTCGGGCTGCGCAGCACCGTGCACAACCAGAAGGGCGTGCTGGTGCTGGAAGGGCGGCATCGCTACCTGCTGCGCAAGCGCGGCCAAGAGACCGTTTGAGAACACCGGCGGGTCGGTCCCGTGGTGCTTTTCCGCCCCCGCGGCGTTGCCGGATTTGCCGATGCAACCAGCATCGGCCGCATCCGGCGCCCGGCAGGGACGAAAAATCACCTGCGGGCCCTCAGCCGCCGGCATTCTCAAACGGTCTCTAACCCAGAAGCTGCTCGATCCGCCGGGTCGCCGGGTGGTCCGGATGGGCGCGGCGCAGCACCGCCAGATGCGGCGCCGCCGCCTCCCGCCGCCCGGCGCGGATCGCGGCCTCCGCCAGATGCTGATGCGCCAGGGGATGGTCCGGCAGGACGCGCAGCGCCGACCGGAAGGCGTTTGCCGCCGGGCCTGCCTCACCCAGCCGCTCATGCAGCCGCCCGAGCTGGACGAAATGCTCCGCCTCCTGCCGCGCCGCGGCGTCGAGCTGGTCCTCCAGCACCTGGCAGGCGGCCTCCAGCGCCGCGGCCTGGTCGATGGGCGGCGGGCCGGGGGGCGGTGGCGGCGCATCCGGCGGCACCAGGATGGGGGCGAAGAGGCTCGGCTGGTCGGGGAACCAGCGGCGGCGCACCGCCTCATTCGACTCCGCAAAACGCGCCAGGAAGGCGGCGGCCTCGGCGGGATGTGGCTGCCAGCCGCGGCCGGGCAGGGCGTCCGACACCGCATTGCTGAAGCGCCGCCAGAGCAGGGAGGCGGCGGTCAGCCCCTCCGGCCGCGCCTTCAGCCGTTCCCCCATCGCGCGCATCAGGTCGATGCCGGCGGAGGTGACGGAGAGGTTGCTCTGCCGGTCGGGATGATCCGCCGGCACCGCCAGCGGGGCCGCGCACAGCGCCAGGAAATCGTCCACCGCGTCGCCATTCACCAGCCGCGCCCGGTCGAAGATGCGCACCACCATTGCCGCTTCGCCGAAGACCTTCGCCCAGCGATCGAGCAGCCGGCGGTAGTCGTAGTGCCGCAACCGCTCCGGCCCGTGCTGCGGCAGGGTTGGCGGGTGGATGGCGGCGACGCGCAGCGACTGGCTGTAGCTGCTGGCCGCATGCTGGTCCTGCCGCCGCAGATAGACCACGACGCGGATGCGGGATGCGTAGGGCGCCAGCAGGTCGCGCAGCCGGGCGACCTCCTCCTCATCTCCCAGCAGCCCGCCGCATTGCTCGGCGGAGAGGATCACCAGCCGCGTGGTCGCCGGCAGCCCCGCCATCTCGGCCGCGAAGTCGCGGCGGAACTGCGCCAGCCGCGCTTCCGCGCCAATGCCGTCCCACAGCGCCGGATTGAAGTGCCCCAGCCGCGACAGTGGCACCAGGGAGGCCGGCAGCATGCCGTGATTGGCCCAGCCGGGGGAGGTCGGGTAGCAGATTCCGAGCCTGGCCAGCGCCGCCCGCTGCCCGCCCAGCACCCGCTGGATGGAGGAGGTCCCGGTCTTCGACTGGCCGATATGGACGAGGAATTCGGGCTTCACGGCGTCTTCTTGAATCACAGCGTCTTCTTGAACCAGACCCGCGCATGGCCCGCCGGCATGCCGTCCAGCCGGCCGAATTCCGCATAGCCGTTGCGCAGCCAGAAATCCGGCGCCTGGAAGCTGAAGGTGTCGGTATAGGCCTGGCCGCAGCCACGTTCGCGGGCGATGCGTTCCGCCCGCCTCAACAACTCGGAGCCGACGCCCTTGCCACGCAGCTCCCGCGACAGCCACATCCAATCGACGAACAGCCAGCCCCAGAAGGTCAGGCCCAGCAGCCCGCCACGCACGGTGCCGTCCGGCGAGCGTGCCAGCAGCGTCACCGGTTCGCGGTCATAGGGGCCGCCCATTTCCTGGTTGAAGGTGTGCAGCCCGCGCTGGATGGCGGCGACCGCGTCGAGTTCCGGGAAATTGTCCTCATGGATCTCGACTCCCGCATCCGGCCGCATGATCTGTGGAACCGGCGCCTTCTCCGGCTCTGGCGCGTCCTCTACCCCATCGGCCATGCGGTGCCGCTCCTTCTGACGTGTTGCGGCGCGGCAAGTGGCCATATCGCGCGGCGGCTGAAAAGACCTGGATTGTGCAACAAGCCGGGATGCTCAGCGCGGCCGCAGCGCCATCAGCGCCTGGGCCAGCGCCCGCATCTCCGCCGCCGCCACCGATTTCGGTGCGGATTCCGTGATGCCGAGGCCGCCGGCGAAGGCCTGGGCGATGCCGGTGCGGTTGCCGATGGCGGGTTCCAGCCGGGTCAGGGCGCGCTTGTCGAGTTCCGCCAGGATCTGGGTCAGCAGCTTGCCGCTGGCCGGCGCGCGGTTCAGGGCGATGGCGGCCGGGCGCTTCTCGCCCCTCGCCAGTTCCAGCGTCGCATCCATCGCCCAGAGATCGGCGGAGGAGGGCTGCAGCGGCACCAGCACCAGATCGGCATTGCGGATGGCGATGCGCGCGTCGGTGTCCGCATGGGGTGGCGTGTCCAGCAGCACGACATCCTGGCTGCGGCGCAGCTTGTCCAGGCTGGCCGGCACCCGCCAGCCTGCCGGCGCCTCCAGATGCAGCGGCAGCGCCCGCGGCCCGGCCGAGGCGCGCTCGGCGCCCCAACGACTCAGCGTCTGCTGCGGATCGGTGTCCAATAGCGCGACCTTCATGCCGAGGCTCGCAAGCGCGGTGGCCAGATTGGCACTGAGGGTCGACTTGCCCGCGCCACCCTTGCGCTGCGCGACGGCGACGACGAAGGCCATGTCCGCGACTCCACGACCAGTTGCCCGCAAAGCCTAACAGCAAGTCACGCGAAGGTCCCGGTCAGCGGCGATTCGGCTGGGCATCCGGCCGGGCGCGATCCGGAATCGGACTTTGGCCGAGATTGCCGGCCCCCTCGCTGCCCCGGGGCAGCCTCTGGCCGGGCACCTCCGGCGCCGGCAGCGTGCGATGGCCCGCCGGCGGCTCCGTGCTGGGCGGCTGCTGCGGGGGCGTGCCGACGCCGACCGGCGGGCGCGGCTCCGCCTGCGGCGGCGTGGTGGCGCCGCGCGGGTCCGAAGGCCGGCCGGCACGATCGCCGGGCAGCTCGGTGCGCGGCGGCACGGCGCTGGCGGCGGGTTCGCGGTCGAGCTGCTGCGCCCCGGCGGAAGCCAGCGGCAGCAGCAGGGCGGGGAGCAGGAGAAGGACATGGCGCATGGCACGGTAGCGCCACGGGGCGGCGATGGTTCACCACGGCCACGCCAAATTGCCCCCCCTGTTTGCCTCCCTGGGCGGCGCATTTGCCATGGCCCCGATGTAGCCTGCCACCCATGGACCTGCCGCCCGAACTCCTGACCCCCACCGAGATGGCCCGCGCCGATGCGGCGGCGATGGACGGCGGCATTCCCGGCCTGACGCTGATGGAGGCCGCCGGCCGCGCGGTGGCGCGCGCCATGATGCGGCGCTTCCGGCCGGTGCGGGTGCTGGTGCTGGCCGGCCCCGGTAATAATGGCGGGGATGGCTATGTCGCGGCGCGGCTGCTGGAACAGGCCGGATGGCCGGTTGCGGTTGCCGCCCTGGCGCCACCCCGCCCGGGCAGCGACGCCGCCGCCGTCGCCGCGCGCTGGCGCGGCCGGATGGCGCCCTTCGCGGAGGATGAGGTGGCGCGCGCCGGGCTGGTGCTGGATGCGGTCTTCGGCGCCGGCCTGTCGCAGCCGGTGGCGGGCAGGGTCGCGGCGGTGCTGGGGGCGGCGCGGGCGCCGGTCGTCGCGGTGGATGTGCCCTCCGGCCTCGATGGCGCGACGGGGGTGGTGCGGGGTTTCGCGGCCGCCGCCGCGCTGACCGTCACCTTCTTCCGCCTCAAGCCCGGCCATCTGCTGCTGCCGGGGCGGGCGCTGTGCGGGGAGGTGGTTCTGGCCGATATCGGCCTGCCTTCCGCCGTGCTCGGCGCCATCGCGCCCAGAACCTTCCGCAACGGGCCGGCGCTGTGGCGCCTGCCGGCGCCGGCTGCGACGGACCACAAATATGCGCGCGGCCATGTCGCCGTGGTGGCCGGGCCGGCGATGACCGGCGCCGCCCGGCTGGTGGCCGCCGCCGCGCGCCGTGCGGGCGCCGGGCTGCTGACCCTGCTGGCGCCGGATGCCGCCACAGCCGCCGTGCTGCGCGCCGGCGACCCCGGCGCGATGGTCAGCGAGGCCGGCGCGGCGGCGCTGCGGGAGGATGCGCGGATCGGCACCTGGGTGATCGGCCCCGGCCTGCCGCCCGATGCCGCGACGCGGGCGATGCTGCGGGAGACGGTGGCCGCCGGCCGCCAGGTGGTGGCCGATGCCGGGGCGCTGCGGGCCGCGACCGGCGATCCGGCCGCCCTGGCCGGCTGTGCCGTGCTGACCCCCCATGCCGGCGAATTCGCCGCCGTCTTCGGGCCGCCGGGCGAGGACCGTCTGGCGGCGGTGCGTGCGGCGGCACGGGCCACCGGGGCGGTGGTTCTGCTGAAGGGCGCCGATACGCTGGTCGCCGCGCCGGATGGCCGTGTCGCCATCAATCACAATGCACCGCCCTGGCTCGCCAGCGGTGGCACCGGCGACGTGCTGGCGGGGATCGTCGCCGGGCTGCTGGCCCAGGGCATGCCGCGTTTCGAGGCCGCCGCCTGCGCCTGCCACCTGCATGGCGCCGCCGCCGCGCTGGCGGGCAGGGGACTGCTGGCGGAGGATCTGCCGGCCCATCTCCCAACGGTTCTTTCGTCCTTTGCCCCACACCATGCCGGCGATGTTGCTCGACGGCCGGGCGCCTCTCGGGCATCATTCGTGAAACATGCTGAAAGGAAGCGTGATGTCTGACGTCGCCACCCCGCCCGGCCTGATCGACCGCGCGCTGCGGCGCGTCACCTCGCTCTGGCGGGACATCGCCTCCTCCGCCCCGGCGGGGGAGGAAGGCTTCGCGGCCCAGATGCGGGCCTGCCTCGACGCCAAGGGCGGCGAGGTCTCCGCCCGTTCCCGCGCCGCGCGGCTCGCCCAGAGCTACCTGGCGGCGGACGATGCGGCACGGGCCGAATTCCTGCGCGCCCTGGCCAGCTTCGATTCCGACGCTGCCGCCGTGACCGCGGCGCTGGAGGCCGTGACCCGCGCACCGGATGCCGAGGCCCGCGCCACCGCCAAGGCCAAGCTGCGGCGGGTGCTGGAACCGCCGCGGCTGCGGCTGATGACGCAGTTCACCACCATCCCCGATGGCGTGAAGTTCCTGGTGGAGCTGCGCGCCGACCTGATGGCGCGGATGCGCGGCGATGCCATGCTCCAGGCGCTGGAGGCCGATCTGCGCGGCCTGTTGGCGAGCTGGTTCGACGTCGGCTTCCTGGAGCTGCGCCGCATCGACTGGTCCTCGCCGGCGGAGCTGCTGGAAAAGCTGGTGGGCTATGAGGCGGTGCACCGCATCCGCACCTGGCGCGACCTGAAGAACCGCCTGGATTCCGACCGCCGCTGCTACGCCTTCTTCCACCCGCGCATGCCGAAGGAACCGCTGATCTTCGTCGAGGTGGCGCTGGTGGAGGGCATGGCGGCCAGCGTGCAGGGGCTGCTCGATGAAAAGGCGCCGCTGCTCGATCCGCGCAAGGCCGACACGGCGGTCTTCTATTCCATCAACAACTGCCAGCGCGGGCTGGATGGCATTTCCTTCGGCAATTTCCTCATCAAGCGGGTGGTGGAGGTGCTGGGCGCGGAATTCGGCAACCTGAACTGCTTCGCCACCCTCTCCCCCATCCCCGGCTTCCGAAGCTGGCTGGAGGCGCGGCTGGAGGCGGCCGATGCGACGCTGGTGACGGAGGAGGAGGCGCAGGCGCTGCGTCTCGTCGCCCCGCCTGAGATGGCCATCGCCGCCCCCGGCGCCGACCCGGCCGATGCCACGCCGGAAACCCCCGCCCAGACGCTGCGCCGGCTGATCGCGCGGCGCGGCTGGGCGCGGGTGGAGGGCACGGCGAAGCTGCTGGAGCCGATCCTGACCCGGGCCTGCGCCCGCTATCTGCTGGCGGAATCGGGCCGTGACGGCAAGCGCGCGCGCGACCCGGTGGCGCATTTCCACCTCTCCAACGGTGCCCGCGTCGAGCGGCTGAACTGGCGTGGCGATACCTCCGACAAGGGGTTCCGGGAGGCCTGCGGGCTGATGGTGAACTACCGCTACGACCCGGCGAAGATCGAGACCTACCACGAGGACTATGCCGGGGAGGGCAAGCGCGCCGCGTCGCCGGCCATCCGCAAGCTGGCCAAGGGATTTCTGTGACCCCGGCTTGAGTGACGCGCGCGCCGCTGCAAGGATCGGCCGGTAGAAAAGACCGGGTGGAAGCTGTTGCAGGGATCAGGGGCGCGCGGCGTGCTGGGCGTGCCGGATGTGCGGCGCATCGTGCTGGTGGGGCTGCTGGTCTCCATCGCGCGGTGGCTGGAGATGCTGGTGATCGGCGTGGTGGTCTGGCAGCAGACGCACTCCGCCTTCCTCGTCGCCATGATGACGCTGCTGCGGCTGCTGCCGATGGGGCTGTTCGGCGCCTTTCTCGGCGTGGCGGCGGACCGGGTGCAGCGGCGCTCCGCCCTGCTCGCGATGCTGGTCGTGCAGGCCTGCCTGGCGGCCTCGCTTTCGGCGCTGGCGCTGTCCGGACTGCTCGCGGTCTGGCATCTGGGCCTGGCCAGCTTCATCGCCGGCATCGTCTGGGCCGCCGACAATCCGGTGCGGCGGATGATGCTGGGGGAGGTGGTGGGCGCCAGCCGCATGGCGCGCGCCGTTTCCATCGACGTGGTCGCCAACAATGCCAGCCGGATCGCGGGGCCGGCGGTGGGCGGCACCATCCTGGCGGCGGCGGGGCTCGGCCCGGCCTTCCTGCTCTGCGCCGGCTTCTATCTGCTGGCGGTGCTGGCGGCGCTGCGGCTCGCGCATCGCTCGGTCATCCAGCCGGCGCGCGGCGGCGTGCTGCGTGACATGCAGGCGAGCTTCGGACTGGTGCTGCGCACGCCGGGCATGGCGGGCGTGATGATCGTGACGCTGATCTTCAACCTGTTCGGCTGGCCGGTCTCCTCCATGATCCCGGTGATCGGGCAGGAACAGCTTCGGCTGGGGCCGGAAGGCGTCGGGCTGCTGGCGGGGATGGATGGGCTCGGCGCGCTGCTGGGGGCGCTGCTGCTGGTGCCGCTGGTGCGGCCGGCCTGGTACCGGGCGATCTATGTCGGTGGCACGGCGATGTATTGCGGCATGTTCGTGATCTTCGCCGCCATGACCGCGGCGCTTCCCGCGGCGCTGGCGCTGCTGCTGGTGGGCATCGGCAGTGCCGCCTTCGCGGCGATGCAGGCGACGCTGGTCTATACCACGGCGCCGCCCGAGATGCGGTCGCGCGCGCTGGGCGTGCTGTCGGCCTGCATCGGGCTCGGGCTGCTCGGCTTCCTGCATCTGGGGCTGATGGCGCAATGGCTCGGCGCGCCGACGGCCACCATGGTGATCGGGCTGGAGGGGATCTGCGCGCTGCTGCTGACGCGGCGGTGGTGGCGGGCAGGGTAGGAATCCCCGGTCGCGGAGGCATGGCGATGGCGCTCGCTGGCCCCAGCGCCTAGGCTGCCACAGCCGGCATCCAGCGGGCGACCACGCCTCGACGCCTTGCGTGCCCCAAGCCTGCCCCACTCGGCAAGGATGTCAGGACAGCATGACCCACGCCGTGTCGCGATTCCCCATTGTCGGCATCGGCGCCTCGGCCGGTGGCGTCGAGGCTTTGCAGGCCTTCTTCCGCGCCATGAAGCAGCCTTTGCCCATGGCCTTCATCGTCGTCACGCATCTGGCGCGCGGGCGCCTCAGCTCGCTGCCGGGCATCCTCGCCGATTGCACCAGCCAGCCGATCGTGCCGGCGGAAGACGACCAGAAGGTGGAGCCGGGGCACACCTACGTCCTGCAGCAGAACGCCGTCATCACCCTCGAAGGCGGCCGCATCGTGCTGCGCCCCCAGCCGGCCGAGCGCCAGCGCGAACGCCACCCGATCGACGTCTTCCTGGCTTCCCTGGCGGAGGACCAGCAGCATTGCGCCATCGGCATCGTGCTGTCCGGCAGCGGCAATGACGGCACGCTGGGCCTCAAGGCGATCAAGACCGGCGGCGGGCTGACCATGGCGCAGGGGGCCAATGGCACCTCGCCGCAATATGGCGACATGCCGCACAGCGCCATCGCCGCCGGCGTGGTCGATCTGGTGGTGCCGTCGGAGCACATGATCGCCCGGCTGGCCGAGCTTTCGGAGAATTTCGACGATCCCGCCAATGAAGGGCTCGACGACCAGGCCAGCGCCGCCGCGCATGCGACCATCGCCGGCATTCTCCAGGCCTGCGTCGGCCACGACTTCTCCGGCTACAAGGACCGCACCTTCTTCCGCCGCGTGCAGCGCCGCATCCATGTCCTGCGCCTGCCCAGCCTGGATGCCTATATCGCCCGGCTGCGCGCCGATGCCGATGAAGCCCGCCGGCTGTTCCAGGACCTGCTGATCGGCGTCACCAGCTTCTTCCGCGACGCAGGCGCCTTCGCGACCCTGGCCGAGCGCGTCATCCCCCGGCTGTTCGAGGGGCGCGGTCCGGGTGAGGCGGTGCGCGTCTGGGTCCCCGGCTGCGCCACCGGGGAGGAAGCCTATTCCCTGGCCATGCTGCTGCGGGAACATATGGACGACCATCCCGGCGGTCCGCGCGCCCAGATCTTCGCGACCGACATCGATGAGGCGGCGCTGGCCGTGGCCCGGCGCGGCCGCTACCCCGCCGCGCTGCTGTCCAACCTGGCGCCGGCCCGGGTGGCACGGCACTTCACGCCGGAGGCGGCGAGCTTCGCCGTGGCCAGGCCGCTGCGCGACCTGTGCGTGTTCTCGCCGCACAGCCTGATCAACGATCCGCCTTTCTCCCGCATCGACCTGATCTCCTGCCGCAACCTGATGATCTATCTCGGCGCCAGCCTGCAGGACCGGGTGATCCCGCTGTTCCACTATGCGCTGCGTCCCGGCGGATTCCTGTTCCTGGGCATCGCCGAGACCATCGCGCGCCATGCCGATCTGTTCATGGCGGATGACAAGGTGCATCGCATCTATCGGCGTCGGGACGCCAGCGCCGCCGCCGGCTCGGCCGTGGGGCTGCTGGCCAATGTCCCGGGCACCGCCCGCATCTGGCCCACACGCATCGCCTCGCGCCCCGCCACCACCGCGCGCGGCGGGGAGTTGCGGCAGATGGCGGAGGCCCTGGTGCTCGACCATTTCGCCCCCGCCCATGTGGTGGTGAACCGGGATGGCGATGTGCTGCACCAGTCGGCGCATCTCGGCCGGTATCTGGAACCCGCGACCGGCCGGCCGAGCCGGCAGCTTCTGGCGATGGCCCGCCCGGGCCTGCGCTTCGTGCTGCGCGCCGCGCTGCGGGAAGCGATGGAGACGCAGGCCCGCGTGATGCGCCGGCAGGTCGAGATCGAGGGTGAACGCGAGCGCATCTGCATCAACCTGACCATCACGCCGATGCCGATGCGCGAGGCGGGGGACCGGCTGTTCCTGGTGGTCTTCGCCGAGGCGCCTGCCGCGATACCGGCCGTGCTGCGGACGCGCGAGCCCGCCGAACAGGGCGATACGCAGCGCCTGGAACGCGAATTGCGCGACACGCGCGAGCGGCTGCAGGCGATCACCGAGGAATACGAGACGACGACCGAGGAGTTGACCTCCGCCAATGAGGAAATGGTCTCGGTGAATGAGGAACTGCAATCCACCAATGAGGAGCTGGAAACCTCGAAGGAGGAGCTGCAATCGGTGAATGAGGAGCTGCGCGCCGCCAATATCGAGCTGTCCGGCAAGATCGACGAGCTGGACCTCGCCAATGGCGATCTGCGCAACCTGTTCGACAGCACCCAGATCGCCACGCTGTTCCTGGACCGCCACCTGGTGATTCGCAGCTTCACGCCGGCCGTCACCAGCATCTTCAACCTGGTCGCCGCCGATCGCGGCCGCCCGGTCACCGATTTCGCCAGCCACCTGGACAAGGTGGATCTGCGGCGGGAGACGCAGGGCGTGCTGAATGCGCGGGAAGCGATGGAACGCCGCGTCACCGCGCGCGACGGCCGCGTCCACTACCTGATGCGCCTGCTGCCCTATCGCAGCGCGGAGGGAAAGGTGGATGGCGTGGTGCTGACCTTCATCGACGTCACCAAGGTGGTGGAGAGCGAGATCCTCGGCACGCTGGTGGATGAGTTGAACCATCGCGTGCGCAACATGCTGCAGGTGGTGCAGGCCGTCGCCTCCAGCACCTTGCGCCGCACCGGATCGCTGGAAGAATTCCGCGCCGCCTTCGGCGGGCGCATCAAGGCGCTGGCGCGCGCGCATGAGCTTCTGGCCGACCAGGGCTGGACCACCGTGGACCTGGAGACGCTGATCGCCAGGGAGGTCGCGCCGCATGCCGATCGGGCGGATCGCGTCACCTTCGGCGGCGCCACGGTCCTGTTGCGCCCGAAGGTGGCGCTGACCCTCGGCATGGTGCTGCATGAACTGGCCACCAATGCGGTGAAGCACGGGTCGCTCTCCGTGCCGCTGGGCCGGGTGCAGATCGGCTGGGACGTCGACGGCCCGGCGGCGGCGGCGATGCTGCACATCACCTGGGCCGAACTCGGCGGGCCGCCGCCCGTGACGGGCGAGCAGCGCCGGGGTTTCGGGACGGAATTGATGGGACGCATGTTGAGCCACGACCTGGGCGGCCAGATGAAGATGGCGTTGCAGGCCGGCCAGCGGGTGATCACGCTGGACCTTCCGCTTGCCGGCCATGCGGAGCCGTTGCCGACGCCGAGCGAAGCGGCGGCATCCGCCGGGTCATCCACCGGAGCACTGAACGGAAGCGCCCCGTGACGCGGTGCGGCCTGGCCCGGTTGCTCCGCGCCTGATCGACGTCCTAACCCAGCCCGAAGCGGACCGTGATCCGGGACCCCGGCCCGCCGGCGAATTCCACCAGCCCGCCGATCGTCCCCGCCATGGCATGCACGATCCGCCCGCCGAGGCCGGTGCCGGAGACCTGCTCCTGCCCCGCGCCGCCGACGCCGTCATCCTCCACCCGCAGCACGCCCGCATCGCCTTCCCGCGCCAGGGTGACGCGGATCGGCCCGCCTTCCGGCACGTCGGGATAGGCGTATTTCAGCGCATTGGTGACCAGCTCGGACAGGATGACGCCGAGGGACACGGCGCGATCCGGCGGCACTTCCAGCGGGGCCCCGGTGAAGTCGATGCGCGCCGTCTCCACGCTGCGGCCGATCTCCGCCAGCAACCCGCCCAGATAATCGGTCAGGGCGACGGAGCGCACATCGGCGGAGGTGTAGAGCCGCCGATGCACCTGGGCCACGGCGGCGATGCGGTGGCGCACGGCGGCCAGCGCGGCGCGCGCGGCGGGGTCGGCGACGGCGCCTTCCTGAAGCCGGGTCAGGCTGGCGATGATCTGCAGGCTGTTGGCGACGCGGTGGTTCACCTCCTGCAGCAGCAGGGCGCGGCTGGCGGCCAGTTCCTCCGCCCGGTCGCGCGCCTCCCGCACCGCGGCCTCGGCCTCGGCCTGCTGGCGGCGCATGGCGGCGCGCTGCACGGCGCCCTCGATCGCCCGTTGCAGCAGCAGCAGAAAGCTCTCGCCGGGGGTCTTCACCACGAAGTCCTCGGCCCCCGCCCGCAGCGCCGCTACCGCCACCCGCGTCTCATCCGCGCCGGTCACGAAGATCACGGGCGCCGGGTCGGGCAGGGCATGCAGGGCGGCCAGCGTCTCCAGCCCATCGGCGCCGGGCATGTAGTGGTCGAGGCAGATCGCCGCGAAGCCGCCCTCCCGCGCCATGGCGACGCCCTGCTCGCCGCCGCCGGCGGTGACCACCTCATGCCCCATGCGCCCGAGCGCACGCTGCACCAGGCGGCAGAGCGCCACGTCGTCGTCGATATACAGGATGCGGGAGGCCGGGGGGATCATGGGGCTGTTGGAGGCACCTGGATGACGGCGAGGAACAGTCCGAGCTGGCGGACGGCCTGGGCGAAGGTTTCGTAATTCACCGGCTTGGTGATGTAGACGGAACAACCGAGTTCATAGCAGCGGCGGATTTCCCGGTCGTCATCCGTTGTCGTGAGAACGATCACAGGTGCGAGGCGCAGCACCGGGTCGGCCTTCAGCCGCGCCAGGATGTCGATGCCGCTCATATCCGGCAGGTTCAGGTCGAGCAGCACCAGCACCGGCGCGCCGCCCTGCCGGCCGGGGCCGAACAGATGGTCGACGGCGGCGGTGCCGGAATTCAGGTGCAGCACGTCGTTGTAGACGCCGGCACGCTTCAGGTTCTTCTCGATCAGCCGGGCGTGGCCATCGTCATCCTCGATCATCACGATGGTGACGGCCTGGGCGGAGACGTTCATGCGGATGGTTCCTCAAGCGGCGCCGCCGGCGCCGGGTCGGGCGCGGGCAGGGCATCGGGCAGCAACAGTGTGAAGGTGGAGCCGACGCCGAGCGTCGAGACCAGGCGGATGTCGCCGCCCATGCGGCGGGCCAAGGCGCGGGTATGGGCCAGGCCGATACCCTCGCCAGGCTGGTCCTGCGGGCCGGAGCGGCGGAACAGCTCGAACACCCGGACATGGTCGCGGGCGGCGATGCCGCGGCCATTGTCGACCACGTCGATGGCGTTCATCCCCGCCTCCCGCCGCCCGCGCAGCAGGATGCGGCCGGGGCGCGCCGGGTCGAGGTATTTGGTGGCATTGTCGAGCAGGTTGCCCAGGATCTGTTCCAGCGCCAGCCGGTCGGTGCGCAGCGTGGGGAAGGGCGGCTGCAGCGTGATCTCGGCCCCGGCACGGTCCAGCTGGTGCTGCAGGCTGGCGGCGATGCCTTCCAGCAGCGCCTGCAACGCCACCGGCTCCTCCGCCAGCCGCCGCCGGCCTTCCCGCGACAGGGCCAGGATGGCGCCGATCAGCCGGTCCATCCGGTTGGTGGAGGACCGGATGAAGCTGATGGCTTCCGGGATATCCTCCTCCACCGCATCGCGCACATCCTGCGTGATCAGCGACGGCGCCTGCGTCTCCGCCCGCTGCATCAGCCCGCGCACCGCCTCGATGGCCGTCTCCAGCTCCTGCGTGAAGCCCATGACATTGACCAGCGGCGCGCGCAGGTCGTGGGAGACGATATAGGCGAAGCGCTGGATTTCCTCATTCGCCGCCATCAGGGAGGTCGTGCGGTCGGCAACACGCTGTTCCAGGCTGGCATTGGCGCGTTGCAGCGCCGCCTGTGCCGCCTGCAGGTCGCGGGTATAGAGGCTGGCGATGCGCAGCGTGCCGACGCTGACCAGGGCGATCAGGACAAGGCCGCTGGCCGCGACGATGAGCAGGATGCGGCCGGCCCGGTCGAGGCTGGCGCTGCGCCGCTCCTGCCGCGCCACCGTGCGTTGCTCGATGCCATTCAGCACCTGCCGCACGTCATCCATCAGGGCCTTGCCCCGGCCGTCGCGCATCAGGGCGATGGCGCCCGGCATGTCGCCGGACTGGGCAATCTCGATGGTCTGGCGCAGCTCGGCCAGCTTGGCCTCGATCCGCCGCCGCAACTCCGCCTGGACCGGGACATTGCCGCCATCTGCGGCAACCTGCGTGGCGAGCCGGGCGAGTTCCGAATCCAGCTGCGCTTCGGCATTGCGATAGGGCTCAAGATAATCCGGATCCCCCGTCAGCAGATAGCCGCGCTGGCCTGTCTCCGCATCCTGGAGGGAGCTGAACACCTCGGCGGTGGTGACCCGGATCTGCTGCGTGGCCACCACAGCGGCCGCATAGCCGCGGGTTTCCTGCACCATCCAGACGAAGCCGACGCCGATTGCCAGCAGGATGAGGAAGCCCAGCGCGGTCAGGCCAAGCGTGATGCGGCCGAAGGCGGCCTGGGTCCAGGTCATGTAGCCATTTCGATTTCATTCCGGCAGGCGAGCGGTCGGCATCAAATCGCCGAGCGGGGCGACAATAGACAATAGCATGGCGACGACCGATCCGGCTTCGGACAACACATCGCCGTGAACATGGCTGCCCACCCCGCCGCGCGCGGCTGTGCTTCGCGCCGTGGCCAGCACAGCCTATCCTGGTCGCAGAAACCGACCCGGGAGGGCCGACACTTGACCGTAGAACGTCCGATTCAAAAAGCGCCCCAGGTGAAGGGCGTGTCGCACCGCCTGGCGGTTCTGCACGCGCTGGAACGCAAGCTGCTGTGGCTTTCCGCCTGGATGATCCACCACGCCAACCATGTCCGGCCGAACCGGGATGGGCTGAAGGTGGGCGGCCACCAGGCCTCCTGCGCCTCCTCCGTCTCCATCCTCGCGGCGCTGTATTTCGAGATTCTGCGGCCGCAGGACCGCGTGGCGGTGAAGCCGCATGCCGGGCCGGTGTTCCATGCCATCAACTACCTGCTGGGCCGGCAGGCGCGGGAGAAGCTTTCCACCCTGCGGCAGTTCGGCGGCATCCAGCCCTATCCCAGCCGGGAGAAGGATGGGGCGGAGGTGGATTTCTCCACCGGCTCCGTCGGCCTCGGCGTGGCGCTGACCACCTTTGGCAGCCTGGTGCAGGACTATGTCCGGCTGCATGGCTTCGGGCGGCCGGAGATCGCGGCGGGGCGGCATGTCGCCATCGTCGGCGATGCCGAACTGGATGAGGGCAATATCTACGAGGCCCTGCTGGAAGGCTGGAAGCACGATGTCCGCAATGTCTGGTGGGTGGTGGACTACAACCGCCAGAGCCTGGACAGCGTGGTGCCCGACCGCCTGTTCGGCCGGATCGAGGGCCTGTTCCGCGACATGGGCTGGAACGTCGTCACCCTGAAATACGGCCGCCGCCTGGAAGCCGCCTTCGCCCGGCCGGAGGGGGAGGCGCTGCGGCGCTGGATCGATGACTGCCCCAACAGCCTCTATGCCGCGCTGACCTTCCAGGGCGGCGGCGCCTTCCGCCATGCGCTGCTGGCGGAGCTTGGGCGCGTGCCGGGGGTGCGCGCCATCATCGACCCGCTGACCGATGACGAGCTGGCGGCGCTGATGACCAATCTCGGCGGCCATGACATCGAGACGCTGACCGAGGCCTTCCGGGCCGCCGATGCGGCCGGCGACCAGCCGACCTGCTTCATCGCCTATACGGTGAAGGGCATGGGCCTGCCCTTCGCCGGGCACAAGGACAACCATGCCGGGCTGATGACGAAGGAGCAGATGGCGACCTTCCGGGACGTCATGGGTATCCGCCCCGGCCATGAATGGGACCGCTTCGAGGGGCTGGACCTGCCGGAGACCGAGATCCAGGCCTTCCTTGATTCCATCCCCTTCGCCAAACCGTTGGCGCCGGAAGGGCGGCGGCTGGACTCGCCGCTGATCCCGGTGCCCGCCACCCTGCCGGCGCCGCGCATTCCGCCCGGGCGGATGATGTCCACCCAGGCCGCCTTCGGCGAAATCCTGGCCGAGATCGGGCGCGGGCAGGGGGCGAATGCCCCGCTGGCCGAGCGCATCGTCACCACCAGCCCGGATGTCACCGTCTCGACCAATCTCGGCCCCTGGGTGAACCGGCGCGGCATCTTCGACCGGCATCTGAAGAACGACGTGTTCCGCGATGCCAAGCTGGCCAGCGCCCAGCGCTGGGGCATGGGGCCGGAGGGGCAGCATATCGAACTCGGCATCGCCGAGCAAAACCTGTTTCTTCTGTTGGGCGCCCTGGGCTTGTCCCATTCCCTGAACGGCGCGCGGCTGCTGCCGGTGGGCACGGTCTATGACCCCTTCGTCAACCGCGGGCTCGATGCGCTGATCTATGGGTGTTACCAGGACGCACGGTTTCTTCTGGTTTCAACGCCGTCCGGCCTGACCCTCGCCCCGGAAGGCGGCCAGCACCAATCGGTCAACACGCCGCTTCTCGGCATCGCCCAGGACCGGCTGGCGGCCTATGAGCCGGCCTATGCCGATGAGCTGGCGGTGCTGATGCGCTTCGCCTTCGACCACATGCAGAAGCCGGAGGGCAGTTCCGTCTGGCTGCGCCTTTCCACCCGTGCCCTGGCCCAGCCGGAGCGCCGCCTGGATGCGGAGGGTGTCATCGCCGGCGGCTACTGGGTGGTGCCGCCCGGCCCCGGGGCGAGGCTGGCCATCGCCTATCAGGGGCCGGTGGCGCCCGAGGCGCGGGAGGCCTTCGAGGCGGTGCGGGAGGATATGCCCGATTCCGGGCTGCTCGCCATCACCAGCCCGGACCGGCTGCATGCCGGTTGGCTGGCCCAGGGCCGCGCGCGGCGCGAGGGTCGGGCAGGCGAATCGGTGGTGGAGAAGCTGCTCGCGCCGCTCGACCGCGACGCGGCGCTGGTGACGATCCTGGACGGCCACCCGGCGGCGCATGCCTGGCTGGGCTCGGTGCGGGGCCAGCGCGTGGTGCCGCTCGGCGTCGACCGCTTCGGGCAGGGCGGCGACCTGCCGGACCTCTATGATGCCTATGGGTTGGACGCGGCGGCGATCCTGGATGCCTGCGCTGCGGCGGTGCTGCGCGGATAGCTGCGAAGACCCGCTTGGCGCCGGGCCGCCGGGCGGATAGGTAGCGGCCAAGCGCGCGGGCGTGGTGGAATTGGTAGACACGCTGGATTTAGGTTCCAGTGGCGCAAGCCTTGGGGGTTCGAGTCCCTCCGCCCGCAGGATTTTCGCCGCCTTTGGCCCAAAGGCGGCCTCGGCCTGGCCCGGTTTCGGGCCGGTCCCCATTGCCCCCGGCGCCCTTGGGCGGTAACGGGGCGGGCCTCAAAGCGTCTTGCGCCCGTCATGGGCGCCTCTGTGCATAAAGAAGGTCCAAAATGCAGGTCACCGAGCTTCCCGCCGAGGGGCTGAAAAGGGCGTTCCAGGTCGTCGTCCCGGCCGCGACCCTCGCCGAAAAGCGCGACAAGCGCCTGAAGGAACTGGGCGCCGACCTGCGCCTGCCCGGCTTCCGGCCCGGCAAGGTGCCCGCCGCCGTGGTCAAGCAGCGCTACGGCCAGGCCGTGGCCGGCGAGGTGCTGGAACAGTCGGTCGATGACGCGACCCGCCAGGTGATCGCCGATCGTGGCCTGCGCCCGGCGCTGCAGCCGAAGATCGAGCTGGTGAACTACAGCGACGGCGCCGATCTGGAATACAAGATCGACCTGGAGCTGCTGCCCGAGATCCCGATGCCGGATTTCGCCGCCATCGCCCTGGATCGCCAGAAGGCGACTCCGGAAGACGCGCAGGTGGACGAATTCCTGGCCACCATGGCCGGCCGCCTGGCCACCACGGAAGACGTGGCGGAAGCCCGCCCGGCCGTGAAGGGCGATGTGCTGGTCGTCGACTTCGAGGGCCGCACCAAGAACGAGGATGGCAGCCTTTCCGAGCCCTTCCCGGGCGGCACGGCGACCGACACCCCGGTGGAAGTGGCCGGCGAGGGTTTCATCCCCGGCTTCACCGAGCAGCTTGAGGGCATGAGCCCGGGCGAGAAGAAGGACATCTCCGTCAGCTTCCCGGCCGAATACGGCTCCGCCGCTCTGGCCGGCAAGGATGCGGTCTTCGCCATCAACGCCAAGGCGCTGAAGGTGAAGAAGCTGCCGGAGATGGACGACGAATTCGCCAAGCGCCTGGGGCTGGAGGACATGGCCGCGCTGCGCGCCAAGGTCGTCGAGAACCTGCAGGGCGAATACGACCAGCTCGCCCGGATGAAGGTGAAGCGGGCGCTGCTGGACGCGCTGGCGGAGAAGGCGGTGTTCGAGGTTCCGGCCGGCATGGTCGAGGGCGAGTTCGCCCAGATCTGGCAGCGGGTGGAGCAGGACCTGAAGGCCGGCCGCCTGGATGCCGACGACAAGGGCAAGGACGAGGAGACGCTGAAGGCGGACTACCGCGCCATCGCCGAGCGCCGCATCCGCCTGGGCCTGCTGCTGTCCGAGATCGGCCGCACCAACAATATCCAGGTCTCGAACGACGAGATCGCCAACGCCATGCGCCAGGAAGCCAGCCGCTATCCGGGGCAGGAGAAGGAGGTCCTGGAGTATTTCCGCAAGAATCCCCAGGCGATCGAGGGCCTGCGGGCGCCGATCTTCGAGGAGAAGGTGGTCGATTTCGTGCTGGAGCTGGCCAAGGTCACCGACCACCAGGTGGCCCCTTCCGAGCTGACGACCCAGGCTGAATAAGGGTTTTCGGCCCGTCCGGAACGACCCGCGGGGCGGCGCCCATGGCCCGCCCCGCTTGCTTTTGCCAGCCCGCCGCACCAGTTCCGCGCTCCTTTGGGGCGGTGCATCCGAGGGGGGGCTTTGCGGCGGGCGCCGCTTTCCCCATCTTAAACGGAATGGCAGAGATTCGCTGTCAGACTGCGGTCTCGATGCGGGGAACCGGGTCAGGGACCCAGTCGGGGAAGCCCAGTCAGGGGAATGCGCCCATGCCGGCGACGGAAGGGCATGAAAGGGACCACCATGCGTGACCGCGATCCGGTCGAATTCTACAACAGCTCCCTCGTCCCCATGGTCGTCGAGCAGACGGCACGGGGCGAGCGGGCCTATGACATCTATTCGCGCCTGTTGAAGGAACGGATCATCTTCCTGACCGGGCCGATCTTCGACCAGGTCGCCTCCCTGGTCTGCGCGCAGTTGCTGTTCCTGGAAAGCGAGAACCCGAACAAGGAGATCGCCTTCTACATCAACAGCCCGGGCGGCGTCGTGACGGCCGGCCTCGCGATGTATGACACCATGCAATACATCCGCAGCCCGGTCTCCACCGTCTGCGTCGGCATGGCGGCTTCCGCCGGCAGCCTGCTGCTGACCGCCGGCGCCAAGGGCAAGCGCTACGCCCTGCCGAACAGCCAGGTGATGATCCACCAGCCCTCCGGCGGCGCCCAGGGCCAGGCGAGCGACATCGCCATCCAGGCGCGGGAAATCCTGAAGACCCGGGAACGCCTGAACCGCATCTACGTGCACCATACCGGCCAGCCGATCGAGGAGATCGAGGCCAAGATGGAGCGCGACACCTATATGACGGCCGAGGAGGCCCGGGACTTCGGGCTTCTCGACCATGTGGTCGAGCAGCGCCCGCTGCCGCCGGCCGATCCGGTGAAGATCTGAACCCCCCCGGGGCGGGGCGCGGCAGGGTGCCGCGCCGTCACCCGAACGGTGGCACTTTCCCCCGCGCGCTTGCGGGGCTACATTCCTTTGTTTCCCGCCCCCCGGCCGGGGGGCAGGCGTCCCGCGCCGTCAGCCTGCCAGGCGGTCGCGGCTTGAGGCTTTCGGAGCGCGCATGAGCAAGTCCGGCGACTCGAAGAACACCCTGTATTGCTCGTTCTGCGGCAAGTCGCAGCATGAGGTCCGGAAGCTTATCGCCGGGCCAACCGTGTTCATCTGCGATGAATGCGTTGAGCTTTGCATGGACATCATCCGCGAGGAACACAAGACGCACCTCGTCAAGTCGCGTGACGGCGTGCCGACGCCCCGCGAGATCTGCAAGGTCCTCGATGATTACGTCATCGGCCAGGACCATGCGAAGAAGGTGCTCTCGGTCGCGGTCCATAACCACTACAAGCGCCTGGCGCATGGGGCGAAGGCCGGCGAGGTCGAGATCGCCAAGTCCAACATCATGCTGATCGGCCCCACCGGGTCGGGCAAGACGCTGCTGGCGCAGACCCTGGCCCGCATCCTCGACGTGCCCTTCACCATGGCGGATGCCACCACGCTGACCGAGGCCGGCTATGTCGGCGAGGATGTCGAGAACATCATCCTCAAGCTGCTTCAGGCCGCCGACTACAATGTGGAACGCGCCCAGCGCGGCATCGTCTATATCGACGAGGTCGACAAGATTTCCCGCAAGTCGGACAATCCGTCGATCACCCGGGACGTGTCGGGCGAGGGTGTGCAGCAGGCGCTGCTGAAGATCATGGAAGGCACCGTCGCCTCCGTACCGCCGCAGGGCGGGCGCAAGCATCCGCAGCAGGAATTCCTGCAGGTGGACACCACCAACATCCTGTTCATCTGCGGCGGCGCCTTCGCGGGGCTGGAGAAGATCATCGGCTCCCGCGGCAAGGGCTCCGGCATCGGCTTCGGCTCCGAGGTGCGGGCGCCGGATGAGCGGCGGACGGGTGCGATCCTCAAGGAGGTCGAGCCGGAAGACCTGCTGAAATTCGGCCTGATCCCGGAATTCATCGGCCGCCTGCCCGTGGTCGCGACGCTGGAGGACCTGGATGAGAAGACCCTCATCGAGATCCTGACCAAGCCGAAGAACGCCCTGGTGAAGCAGTATCAGCGGCTGTTCGAGATGGAGGGGGCCAAGCTCACCTTCACCGAGGACGCCATGAAGTCCGTGGCGACGCGGGCCATCCAGCGCCGCACCGGCGCGCGCGGCCTGCGCTCGATCATGGAGGCGATCCTGCTGTCCACCATGTTCGACCTGCCCGGCCTCGAGGATATCGAGGAGGTGGTGGTGAACCGCGAGGTGGCCGAAGGCCGTGCCAGCCCGCTGTTCATCTATGGTGAACGACCTGCGGAGCAATCTGCGGGCTGAGTGATGGGGTCGGGTCCCGTGGACCCGGCCTTGGATGGCTCCCCTGGCATGAGGACCCCGCATGGGGCGCGCCTTGTGATGGTGGGGTAGGGGGGCCATCTGTTTGACAATCCCGTGGCGCCGGGAACCGTGCCGATAACCAGGACCCCAGGGGGGATCATCCTGGGGGCGGTTTCCGCGCCGATCGTCCAAAGTGAGGTCCGATATGGCGGCCAATCCCACTGAACCCGTCCGCGGCGAACTGCTTCCCGTCCTGCCGCTGCGCGACATCGTCGTTTTCCCCCATATGATCGTGCCGCTGTTCGTCGGGCGCGAGAAATCCGTCCGCGCGCTGGAAGCGGTGATGCGCGACGACAAGCAGATCCTGCTGGTCGCGCAGAAGAACGCCGCGCAGGACGATCCGGGGTCGGAGGACCTTTACCAGGTCGGCACCGTCTCCACGGTGCTGCAACTGCTGAAGCTGCCGGACGGTACCGTGAAGGTGCTGGTCGAAGGCGGCCGTCGCGCGAAGATCGACGCCTATAAGGGCACCGAACCCTATTTCGAGGCCTTCGCCGCGACGACGGAGGAGCCCAAGCCCGAGGGGCGTGAGCTGGAGGCGCTGGCCCGGACGGTGGTCGCGCAGTTCGAGCAGTACATCAAGCTGAACAAGAAGATCGCGCCGGAGGTGCTGGTCTCGATCAACCAGATCGAGGAGCCGGCCAAGCTGGCCGATACGGTGGCGAGCCACCTGAACCTGAAGATCTCCGAGAAGCAGGAGCTGCTGGAGATCGTCGGCGTCGGCCCGCGCCTGGAACGCGTCTTCGCCCATATGGAATCGGAGATCGGCGTCCTCCAGGTGGAGAAGCGCATCCGGAGCCGCGTGAAGCGGCAGATGGAGAAGACGCAGCGCGAATACTATCTGAACGAGCAGCTCAAGGCGATCCAGAAGGAGCTGGGCGAGGGCGAGGAAGGCAAGGACGAGGCCGCCGAGCTGGAGGCCAAGATCAAGGCCACCAAGCTGTCGAAGGAGGCCCGTGACAAGGCGATGGCGGAGCTGAAGAAGCTCAAGACCATGTCGCCGATGTCGGCCGAGGCCACCGTTGTGCGCAACTACCTCGACTGGATGCTGTCGATTCCGTGGAAGAAGAAGTCCCGTATCCGCAACGACGTGGTCGCGGCGGAAGCGGTGCTGGATGCCGACCACTACGGCCTCGACAAGATCAAGGAACGGATCATCGAGTATCTGGCGGTGCAGTCCCGCAGCTCGAAGATCCGTGGCCCGATCCTGTGCCTCGTGGGCCCGCCCGGCGTGGGCAAGACCTCGCTCGGCAAGTCCATCGCCAAGGCGACCGGCCGCAATTTCGTGCGCATGTCGCTGGGCGGCGTGCGGGACGAGGCGGAGGTGCGTGGGCACCGGCGGACCTATATCGGCTCCATGCCCGGCAAGGTTCTGCAGGGGATGAAGAAGGCGAAGTCCTCCAACCCGCTGTTCCTGCTGGATGAGATCGACAAGCTGGGGGCCGATTGGCGCGGCGACCCGTCCTCGGCCCTGCTGGAAGTGCTGGACCCGGAGCAGAACGGCACCTTCAACGACCATTACCTGGAGGTCGACTACGACCTGTCCGACGTGATGTTCGTGACCACGGCCAACAGCCTGCGCATGCCGCAGCCGCTGCTGGACCGCATGGAGATCATCCGCATCCCCGGCTACACCGAGGATGAGAAGGTCGAGATCGCCAAGCGCCACCTGATCCCCAAGGTCAGCGAGGCCAATGGGCTGAAGAAGGGTGAGTGGAGCATCTCGGACGAGGCGATCCACGACATGGTGCGCTACCACACCCGGGAAGCCGGCGTGCGCAACCTGGAGCGTGAGCTGGCCGGCATCGCCCGCAAGGCGGTGAAGGAGATCGTCTCCAAGAAGGCGAAGAAGGTCGCGGTCACCGTCAAGAACCTCGAGAAGTTCGCCGGCGTGCGGAAGTTCCGCTACGGCGAGGCGGAAGCCGAGGACATGGTGGGCGTGGTCACCGGCCTGGCCTGGACCGAGGTGGGCGGCGAGATCCTGACCATCGAATCGGTGGTGCTGCCGGGCAAGGGCGCGGTGAAGACGACCGGCAAGCTCGGCGATGTCATGCAGGAAAGCGTCTCCGCGGCGCTGTCCTATGTGCGCAGCCGCTCGATCAACTTCGGCATCAAGCCGACGGTCTTCGAGAAGCGGGACATCCATGTGCATGTGCCGGAAGGCGCGACGCCGAAGGATGGCCCCTCGGCCGGCGTGGCGATGGCGACCTCCATCGTCTCCGTGCTCACCGGCATTCCGGTGCGCAAGGACATCGCCATGACGGGCGAGATCACGCTGCGCGGCCGGGTGCTGCCGATCGGCGGGTTGAAGGAGAAGCTGCTGGCGGCGCTGCGGGCTGGCGTCACCACGGTGTTCATCCCGAAGGAGAATGAGAAGGACCTGGCCGAGATCCCCGACAACGTGAAGAAGGGGCTCACTATCATCGCCGTCAGCCATGCGGATGAGGTCATCTCCCAGGCGCTGGTGCGCAAGCCGGAAGCGATCACCTGGGAGGAGCCGGCCGAGCCGGCGCCTGCCGCGGGTGGCGCGCCGGGCGACGGGGCGGCTGTGCGCCCGCACTGAACCGACCGGACCATGTCGGGGGCAGGGCGCGTACCGAAAGGTGCGCGCCTTTCCCTTTTTTGGGCTGAAAATTCTAACCGCGGCGCAATCTTCCACAGGTCCGCGCGATGCCATGCGTTCCCGGCGTGGCTCTATCGAAGAATTGGCGGATATCCGCCGAAAATCGGGCGCCGCGGCGTTGACTGCCCTGAAACGCCGCTCCTAGTGTGCCGCCATGGCGGGGCGTGATTCGGGCCCGTTCGACGATGCGAAATGAACAGGAACCTGAAAGGGAGCCCACATGAACAAGCAGGATCTGGTCGCCGTGGTTGCGGAGGCTGCTGACATTCCGAAGGCCAAGGCGAGCGACGTGCTCGACGCGGTGTTCGATGCGATCGAGAAGGCGCTGAAGACCAGCACCGAAGTGCGGCTGGTGGGCTTCGGCACCTTCAGCACCTCCAAGCGCAAGGCCGGCAAGGGCCGCAATCCGCGGACCGGCGAGGAGATTGAGATTCCGGCGACCAACACGGTGCGCTTCAAGGCTGGCAAGAGCCTGAAGGACGCCGTGAACTGAGACTGGTTCGCCAGAATTGCGTGAGAGAAGGGCCGGCCCGCAGGGGCTGGCCCTTTTCCGTTTCGGGACCCCTTGGCGCCGTGCCGCAGGGCGGCTAGGCCTCTGGCATATCCGGGGCGCTTAGCTCAGCGGTAGAGCGCCTGTCTTACACACAGGTGGTCGGCGGTTCGATCCCGTCAGCGCCCACCACGCCTATTCCGGCTGCACGCCGAGTTCGCGCAGGATGCGCCCATAATTCCCGTATTCCTCGCGGATCATCCGGGTGAGCTCGGCGCGCGGCACGAAGCTCACCGGGCTGCGGCTGGTCGCCAGAACCCGGCGCACCGTGGGATCCTCCAGCGCCGTGCGGCAGGATTCCTCCAGCCTGTCCAGGATCGGGGCAGGGGTGCCGCGCGGGGCGTAGATGCCGACCTGGGAGAATTGCTGCGCATCGATGCCCTGTTCCCGCGCCGTCGGCACATCCGGGAAATCCGGATGCCGGTTGGCCGAGAACACCGCGAGCATGCGCATCCGCCCCGCCTGCACCAGCTCCGCCACCGAGCTGACGATGGCGGCGGAGAAATCGAGCCGGCCGGCCAGCGTGTCGTTCACATGCGGCGCCTCGCCGCGATAGGGAATGTGGTTCATCTCCACGCCGGTCGCCCGCTGTACGCGCCACACGGCGAGCTGCGGCAGGGAATTCGGCCCGGGGCTGCCGAAGCTCAGTGGCCGCCGCCGGGCTTCCGCCACCAGGCCGGGCAGGTCCCGGATCGGGCTTTCGGCGCGCACGGCGACGGTGATGACGTTTTCATTGGTGCCGCAGACGCCTTCGAACTGCTCCGGGCCCAGGCCCGGATTCCGCAGCAGATGCGGCTGCACGACGATGGCGGTCATCGGCGTGTGGCCCAGCGTGTAGCCATCCGGCGCCGCGGCCGCGACCACCCGCATGCCGACGACGCCGGAGGCACCGTCCCGCGTGTTCAGCACCAGGGGCTGGTGCAGCGTGCGCTGCACATGTTCGCCGATCGCCCGGATCAGCACATCCGCCGCGCCGGGCGAATAGGGCATGATCATGGTGATCGGACGCTCGGGATAGCTGCCCGCCTGACTTCCTTGGGCCATGGCGGGGGCGAGGGGGGCCAGCGCGAGCAGCGCGGCCAGCATCATGTGGCGCATGGTCTCACTCCTCGATGATGGCGACGGCGCGGGTCCAGCCGGCGGAGGCGCGCTCGATCTTCACGGGAAAGCAGGCGACGGTGAAACCATCGGCCGGCAGGGCATCCAGGTTGCTCAGCTTCTCCATGTGGCAGTAGCCGATCTCGCGCCCGGCGCGGTGGCCCTCCCAGATCAATGAGGCATCGCCGGTTTCCTTCACCCGCCGGGCGGTGTGGCTGAAGGGCGCGTCCCAGGACCAGGCATCGGTGCCGACCACGCGGACGCCCTGTTCCAGCATCCAAAGCGTCGCCGCCTTGCCGATGCCGCAGCCGGTATCGAGGAAGTCGGGCTGGCCGTAGCGGGCACCGGCCGCGGTGTTCACCACCACGATCTCGAGCGGCCGCAGCACATGGCCGATGCGGTCCAGCTCCCGGCGGATATCCTCGGGCGTCGCGACATAGCCATCCGGCAGATGCCGGAAGTCCAGCTTCACGCCGGGTTGCAGGCACCAGTCCAGGGGCACCTCGTCGATCCGGATGGCGGGACGCCCGCCCGGGACCAGCGCCTCATCCATGCGGGAGAAGTAGTGGTAGGGCGCGTCGAGATGCGTGCCGTTATGGGTGGAAAGGGTGATCTCCTCCACCGCCGCATATTCCCCCTCCGGCAGCGCCTCCACCGGCACGCCCATCAGCGCGGCCATGGAGGGCGCGGTGTCGTGGTGATTGCGGTAGTTGATCTTGGGCAGCATGTGCGGCGGGTCGGAGGCGATGCCCGCCTTCAGGGTCGATGAGATGTCGATGATGCGTCTCGGCATGGTGCCTGTCCGTTCCTCGGTGGTCTTGTTGTCAGCAGGGCCAGTTCGGTGCTGGCAGAATTTCGGCGCGGCATTCGCCGAAGCCGATCGGCACGGCGCCGGGCGCATGGGCGCGGGCGCGAAAGATCACCTCGTCGCCATCCAGCAGAAAGCGCCGGGTCTCGCCGCCGGGCAGGGCGATGGGGCCGGTCAGGGCGATCTCGGCCAGGCAGGCGCGGGCCTCCGGCTCCGGTCCGGAGCAGGTGCCGCTGCCCAGCAGGTCGCCCGGCAGAAGGCTGCAGCCATTGGAGGCGTGGTGCGCGACGAGCTGTGCCGGCGTCCAGTACAGGTTGGCGAATTCGGTCGCGGTGATGCGGGCGGGTGCGGTACCGGCCTGGCGCATCGCCGGGGTCCGCAGCAGCACTTCCATGGCGAGCGACAGATGGCCCGCGGCGCGGTTGTCGGCGCTGTCCAGATGCGCCGGCACCGGCAGATCGCCGGGTGGCCGCGGCGCGGCCGCCGTGGCGAAGGGGATCATGGCCTCCGCCGTCACGATCCAGGGCGAGACGGTCGTCGCCATGCTCTTGCCCAGGAAGGGGCCGAGCGGCGGCATTTCCAGCATCTGGATTTCGCGGGCCGACCAGTCGTTCAACAGCCCGTAGCCGAACAGCCTCTCCGGCGCCGCGCGCATCGGCACCGGCGTGCCCAGTTCATTCTCCCCGGCGATCCAGATCGCCAGTTCCAGCTCGAAATCCAGGCGCCGCTCCGGCCCGAAGCTGACGCTGCCATCCTCCTCCCGCCGCTGGCCGTTCGGTCGCACCACCGGCGTGCCGCTCACACGCAAAGAGGAGGCGCGGGAGTGATAGGCGATCGGCAGGTGCGAGAAGGCCGGCGGCAGCGGGGCGGAGGGGTTCTTCAGCGCGCCGAGCCGTGCCGAATGGTCGCGGGAGATCATGAAGTCGGTGAAGTTCGCCACAGCCGCAGGCAGGTGCAGCGTCGCCTCCGCCATCGGCAGGGTGATGCGGTCCGCCACGGCCTGCCCGGCGCCGCCCTGGCGCAGCAGCGCGGAGGCGGCCTGGCGCAGCGCCGCCGAAGCGGGACGGCCCAGCGCCATCAGCGGATTCAGTGTCGGCGCGCCGAGACCTTCCGCCGGAACCAGCCCCAGCTCCGCCGCCGCGCGCAGGTCCAGCACCCGGTCGCCGATCGCCATGCCGGGACGCGTCGCCTCGCCGGGGCGGGAGAACAGGCCGAGCGGCAGGTTCTGGATGGGGAAGTCGGATTCCGGCGCATTGGCCGCGGGAATCCAGGCCCGCAAGGCGGGATCATGCGTTTCGTTGGTCGTTTCCATGTGGGCCATCCTGTCGCGCTGGACAGCGTCTGGCTAGATGAAATATAAAATTTTCAGATGATCGATCAAACCCAGGAAGCCACACCCGGCGAGGCCACCCTCGCGGAATCCGCCGCGCGCAAGCTGCGGCGAGACATCATTGCCGGCAGCCTGCCGCCGGAGGCGCGGCTGCGGCTGCGCGAGCTGAGTGCCCGCTATGGCCTGGGCGCCACCCCCTTGCGGGAAGCGCTGGCACGGCTGGCGGCGGAGGGGCTGGTGCGGCTCGAGGGGCAGAAGGGCTTCTCCGTCCCGCCCGTCACCCGCGCGCATCTCCAGGACATCACCCGGTCGCGCCAGATCGCGGAGGCGGAGGCGCTGCGCCTCGCCATGGCGGAGGGCGGCGCGGAATGGGAGGACGGCATCGTCGCGGCCCTTTCCGTGCTGGGGCGCGAGATCAGCCGCCGCGACATGACCAGCGAGACCTGGCTGGACAGTTACGAGGATCGCCACCATCGCTTTCATGCGGCGCTGATCGCCGGCTGCCCGTTGCCCTCCCTGAAGCGCTTCTGCGACGAGTTGTATGTGCAGAAGACGCGCTATCGGCGGATCATCAAGATCGCGGCGCCGGACTGGGACCATATGCTGCGTGTGCATGCCCGGCTGGCCGAACTGGCCCTGGCGCGCGACCCCGCCGCGGCCGGGGAACTCGTCACCCATATCGGCAAGACGGCGGAACAGGTGGTGGAGGTGCTGGAGGGCATGGCCCGGCTTGGCGATCCGGCCTGACCCGGCTGGTGCCGACGCCGGCATCCCACAATTTTTTTGTCATGAAACCGGGCCTGCCCAGGAGGTTCGGCAGGTGGCACCACCCCCTGGCAGCCCGTCTCGTCGCTGCGGATCGATCGCGCGAATCGCGGAAAACACGACCGCCTGCCGCCATCCCGGGGGACGCTGGCGGGGGGCGTGCAGGGGTCATTCCCGGCATGGCCGAGGCTGTTGACAGCCACGCCACGCCACCCTATTCCCCGCCACACAAGTTCGCGGGCGGGTGTAGCTCAGTTGGTTAGAGCGCCGGCCTGTCACGCCGGAGGTCGCGGGTTCGAGCCCCGTCACTCGCGCCACGCGGACTTGCTACTTTCCTTGGAAAGTTAAGATCAGGGTGTGCACCATCGGTGCGCGCCCTTTTTCTTTTTTGGGCTGGGCACGAAGTTGCGTATGTCAACGCTTCCATCATGCAGAGGCACTATGGCGAAGTGTGGCGAGGGCGGGTATTCTCCGCTGCGCTGCAACGCGATGGGGACGGGGCCTGCGGGATTGGCGCAGTTGGCCCTGCCTTGGCGCGCAAGTGGAACAGCCCGGGTGCCCTTGGCGGCCTCGGGCCAGGCAAGGATGGCCGAAGCACCATGACCCAGCCGCTGCTGGCAGAGTATTTCCCGATCCTGGTGTTCCTGGGCATCGCCGGCGGCATCGCCTGCGCGATGGTGGGCGGCGCGCTTCTGGCCGCGAAGCAGAAGCCCTATGCCGAGAAGCTCTCGGCCTATGAATGCGGCTTCGAGCCTTTCGACGATACGCGCCGGAAATTCGATGTGCGATTCTACCTGGTCGCCATCCTGTTCATCATCTTCGACCTGGAAGTGGCCTTCCTGTTCCCCTGGGCGGTGACGCTCGGCGAGATCGGCTGGTTCGGCTTCCTGTCCATGATGGGCTTCCTGGGCGTGCTCACGGTGGGCTTCATCTATGAGTGGCGCAAAGGCGCGCTGGACTGGGAATGAAGCCTTTTAGGGGAGGCCGGCAGGGCGCCCGGAGAATGGCATGAGCGGTTCGAATGCAGACCAGATCGCCTGGAACAGGGAGGCTCTGCCCCCCGGCCCGGCGCAGGATTCCGTGGTGCGTGGCATCACCGGCGAGATCGAGGAAAAAGGCTTCGTCATCGCCAACCTCGACAAGGTGGTGAACTGGGCCCGCACCGGCAGCCTCTGGCCGATGACCTTCGGCCTGGCCTGCTGCGCGGTGCCGATGATCCACGCCTATATGGCGCGCTACGACCTCGACCGCTTCGGCATCATCCCGCGCGGATCGCCGCGGCAGTCGGATGTGATGATCGTGGCCGGCACGCTGACCAACAAGATGGCGCCGGCCCTGCGCAAGGTCTACGACCAGATGTCGGAGCCGCGCTGGGTGATCTCCATGGGCTCCTGCGCCAATGGTGGCGGCTATTACCACTACAGCTACTCCGTGGTGCGCGGCTGCGACCGCGTGGTGCCCGTGGATGTCTATGTCCCGGGCTGCCCGCCGACCGCCGAGGCGCTGGTTTATGGAATCCTGCAATTGCAGAAGAAGATCCGCCGCACGGGGACCATCCTCCGTGGCTGACGCCGACGCCCTCCAGGCGCTGGGCGCCGCTATCGCCGAAGCCGCCGATGCCCTGGTTGGGGGTGCCGTGGTGGAGGAGGTGTTCGTGGAACGTGGGGCGGAGCTGGTGCTGCGCGCCCGGCGCGAGCAACTGGTCCCGCTGATGCTGATGCTGCGCGACGATCCGCGCTTCGCCTTCGAACAGGTGATGGACATCTGCGGCATGGACTGGCCGGAGCGCGCCGAGCGTTTCGAGGTGGTCTACAACCTGCTTAGCCTGGCGCTGAACCAGCGCGTGCGCGTGCTGGTCTCGACCGATGAGGCGACGCCGGTGCCCAGCCTGATCGCCGTCTGGCCGGCCGCGACCTGGTATGAGCGCGAGGCCTGGGACATGTACGGCATCGTCTTCGAGGGCCAGACCGACCTGCGCCGCCTGCTGACCGATTACGGCTTCGAGGGCCATCCGCTGCGCAAGGATTTTCCTCTGACTGGCCATGTCGAGGTCCGCTACGACGAGAGCCGCAAGCAGGTGGTTTATGAGCCTGTGGCGCTGACGCAGGATTTCCGGTCGTTCGACTTCCTGAGTCCCTGGGAGGGCATGACGACGCTGCCGGGTGACGAGAAGGTGCATCAGGTGCGCGCCGAACGCGGGCAGATCGAGGGGCCCCAGAAGGGGAATCCAGCATGACAACGGAACTCGTCAGCGGCCTGCCGCAGATGGATGGGCCGAACGCTTCGCAAAAGCTGTTTGACGCCGAGACGCACACCATCAATTTCGGCCCGCAGCACCCGGCCGCGCATGGCGTGCTGCGCCTCATCCTGGAGATGAAGGGCGAGGTGGTGGAGCGTGCCGATCCGCATATCGGCCTGCTGCATCGCGGCACCGAGAAGCTGATCGAGTACAAGACCTACCTCCAGGCGATGCCGTACATGGATCGCCTGGATTACGTCTCCCCGATGTGCATGGAGCACAGCTTCGTCCTGGCGACGGAGCGGTTGCTCGGCATCGAGAATGACGTGCCGCTGCGCGCCAAGTGGATCCGCACGATGTTCGCGGAGCTGACGCGCATCCTGAACCACCTGCTGAACGTCACGACCTATGCGCTCGACGTCGGCGCCATCACGCCCTCTCTCTGGGGCTTCGAGCAGCGCGAGCATCTGCTGGAATTCTACGAGGCGGTCGGCGGCAGCCACTACCACGTCAATTACTTCCGCGCCGGCGGCGTGGCGAAGGACCTTCCGGCAGGGCTCGAGGACAAGATCGGCGCCTGGTGCCAGCGCTTCCCGAAATTCCTCGATGAGCTCGAAGGGCTGCTGACGCAGAACCGCATCTTCAAGCAGCGAACCGTCGATATCGGCGTGATGACGGCGGAGCAGGCGATGTCCTGGGGCTTCTCCGGCCCCTGCCTGCGCGCCTCCGGCTGCGCCTGGGACCTGCGCAAGTCGCAGCCCTATGAGATGTACGACCAGCTCGACTTCGAAATCCCGGTCGGCGTGCAGGGCGATTGCTACGATCGCTACCTGGTGCGGATGCAGGAGATGCGGCAGTCGCTGCGGATGGTGGAACAGTGCCTGGGCCATATCCGCCCCGGCCCGGTGAAGATCGCCGACCACAAGATCTCCCCGCCGTCGCGCGGCGAGATGAAGCGGTCGATGGAAAGCCTGATCCATCACTTCAAGCTCTACACCGAGGGCTATCACGTGCCGGAAGGCGCGACCTATACGGTGACCGAGGCGCCGAAGGGCGAGTTCGGCGTCTATATGGTGGCCGACGGCACCAACCGCCCCTATCGCTGCAAGATCCGCGCGCCCGGCTTCGCGCATCTGCAGGCGATGGAGGCCCTGTCCAAGGGGCATATGCTGGCCGATGCGGTGAGCATCATCGGCAGCCTGGACATCGTGTTCGGGGAGATCGACCGGTGAGTTTTGCGCAGCCCACGCATTTCGCCTTCGATGAGTCCAGCGAAGCGGAAATCACTAAAATTCTTGCCAAGTATCCGGAGGCGAAGAAGGCCTCCGGCACCATTCCGCTGCTCTATGTCGTGCAGCGCCAGATGGGCCGCAGCACGGGCAGCGCCTGGGTGCCGAAGGTGGCGATGGATGTCATCGCCGAACGCCTCGGCATGGCGCCGATCCGCGTCTATGAGGTCGCGACCTTCTATTTCATGTTCAACATGAAGCCGATCGGCCGTCACCACCTCCAGCTCTGCGGCACCACGCCCTGCATGCTGCGCGGCTCGGACGATGTGATGCGCGCCTGCCATGATGCGGCGCATGTGCAGGTCGGCCAGACCTCGGAAGACGGGCTGTTCACGCTGACCGAGGTGGAATGCCTCGGCGCCTGCGTGAATGCGCCGGTGCTCCAGGTGGATGACGACTACTTCGAAGATCTCGACTACGACCGCACCGTGGCGCTGATCGAGGCGCTGAAGCGTGGCGAGAAGCCGACACCCGGCAGCAGCATCGGTCGCCAGACCAGCGCGCCGGAAGGCGGACCGCTGACGCTGATCGATGTGGGGGGAGAATAGGCCATGGCACTCTCCGACAAGGACCGCATCTTCACCAACCTCTACGGGTTGCAGGACTGGCGGCTGCCGGCGGCGCAGCAGCGCGGCAACTGGGACGGCACGGGCGGCATCCTCGCCAAGGGTCGTGACTGGATCATCGAGGAGATGAAATCCTCCGGCCTCCGCGGCCGTGGCGGCGCGGGATTCCCGACCGGCATGAAGTGGTCCTTCATGCCGAAGCAGGCGAGCGAGCGGCCGCATTATCTCGTCGTCAATGCCGACGAATCCGAGCCCGGCACCTGCAAGGACCGCGACATCATCCGCCACGATCCGCATACGCTGATCGAGGGTTGCCTGATCGCCGGCTTCGCCATGGGCGCGCATGCGGGCTACATCTACATCCGCGGCGAGTACTACAACGAGAGCCGCGTGCTGGATGCGGCGATCGACGAGGCCTATGCGGCCGGGCTGCTCGGCAAGAACGCGGCGGGGTCCGGCTGGGACTTCGATCTCTACGTCCACCGCGGCGCCGGCGCCTATATCTGCGGCGAAGAGACGGCGCTGATCGAGAGCCTCGAAGGCAAGAAGGGCATGCCGCGGCTGAAGCCGCCATTCCCGGCCGCTGTCGGCCTCTATGGCTGCCCGACCACGGTGAACAATGTCGAGACCATCGCCGTGGTGCCGACCATCCTGCGCCGTGGCGCCGCCTGGTTCGCCGGCTTCGGCCGCCCGAAGAATTCCGGCACGAAGATCTTCTGCATCCAGGGCCATGTGAACAAGCCCTGCAATGTGGAGGAGGAGATGAGCATCCCGATGCGGGAGCTCATCGAGCGTCACGCCGGCGGCGTGCGCGGCGGCTGGGACAATCTGATGTGCGTGATCCCGGGCGGCAGCTCCACGCCGCTGCTGCCGAAGCACATCTGCGACGATGTGCTGATGGATTTCGATGCGCTGCGGGAGCACAAGTCGGGCCTCGGCACGGCGGGTGTGATCGTCATGGACAAGTCCACCGACATCGTCCGCGCCATCGCCCGCCTGTCGCGCTTCTACAAGCATGAGAGCTGCGGCCAGTGCACGCCCTGCCGCGAGGGCATGGGTTGGGTCAGCCGCATGATGGACCGGATGGTGCAGGGCCGCGCCGAGGTCGAGGAGATCGACGTGCTGGAGGATGTGACCCGCCGCATCGAGGGCCACACGATCTGCGCGCTGGCGGATGGTGGCGTCTGGCCGGTGCAGGGGCTGATCCGGCACTACCGGCCGGTGATGGAAGAACGCATCGCCGCGTACAAGGCCGCGCATGCAACGCCCCCGATGCCGATGGCGGCGGAGTAACGACAATGGCCAAGGTCACGGTTGACGGGATCGAAGTCGAAGTCCCGAACGGCGCCACGGTGCTTCAGGCCTGCGAGGCCGCGGGCAAGGAAATCCCGCGCTTCTGCTACCACGAGCGGCTGAGCGTCGCCGGCAATTGCCGCATGTGCCTGGTGGAAGTGGAGAAGGCACCGAAGCCGGTCGCCTCCTGCGCCTATCCGGTCGCGGATGGCATGGTGGTGAAGACGGACAGCCCGGTGGTGCGCAATGCACGCCGCGGCGTCATGGAATTCCTGCTGATCAACCATCCGCTGGATTGCCCGATCTGCGACCAGGGCGGCGAGTGCGACCTGCAGGACCAGGCGGTCGGCTACGGCATGGACCACAGCCGCTACCGCGAGGCGAAGCGGTCGGTGAAGGACAAGAACATCGGGCCGCTGATCAAGACGATCATGACCCGCTGCATCCAGTGCACGCGCTGCGTCCGCTTCTCGGCGGAAGTCGCCGGCACCTCCGAACTCGGCGGCACCAATCGCGGCGAGAACCTGGAAATCGGCACCTATGTCGAACAGGCGCTGACCAGCGAGCTCTCCGGCAATCTGATCGACATCTGCCCGGTCGGCGCCCTGACCTCGCGCCCCTATGCCTTCGTCGCGCGGCCCTGGGAGCTGCGCAAGACCGAGGGCATCGACGTGCTGGATGCGACCGGCACCAATATCCGCATCGACACGCGCGGCCCGGAAGTTCTCCGAATTCTGCCGCGCATCAATGAGGATGTGAATGAGGAATGGATGGCCGATCGCGGCCGCTTCTCCTTCGACGGCCTCAAGCGCAAGCGGCTGGACCGGCCCTGGCTCCGTGTCGACGGCAAGCTGCGGCCGGCGAGCTGGGGCGAGGCGTTTGCCGCCATCGCGGCGAAGCTGAAGGGCCTGCCCGGGTCGCGCATCGGCGCCATCGCCGGCGACCTCGTGGAGGCGGAGAGCCTTTTCGCGCTGAAGGCGCTGATGGCGAAGCTGGGCTCGACCAATCTGGACTGCCGGGTGGATGGCGCGGCCATCGACGTGTCGCGGCCCGACTTCTACCGCTTCAACACGACCATTGCCGGGATCGAGGAGGCGGATGCGCTGCTGATCGTCGGCAGCAATCCGCGCCATGAATCGCCCGTCATCAACGCCCGCATCCGCAAGCGCTGGGCGCAGGGGCGCTTCCCGGTCGGGGTGATCGGGCCGCTGGGCCTCGACCTGACCTATGGGCATGAGCATCTGGGCGACAGCCCGGCGGCGCTGCGCACCCTTATCGAGGGCACGCACTGGTTCAGCCAGACTTTCCGCGCGGCGAAGAAGCCGATGGTTCTGCTGGGGCGCGGGGCGCTGGCGCGACCGGATGGCGCGGCGGTGCTGGCGGCGGCCTGGCAGGTGGCGGCCAGCGCCGACGCGCTGCGGCCGGACTGGCACGGCTTCAACCTGCTGCATCTCTTCGGCGGCCAGGTCGGCGCGCTGGCGCTCGGCTTCCTGCCGGGCGAGGGTGGGCAGGATATCGGCGGCATGCTGGGCGGCGGCGTCGATGCGCTGTGGCTGCTGGGCGCCGATGGCGTCGATCCGGCGATGATCCAGCCGGGCACCTTCGTCATCTACCAGGGCCATCACGGCGACCGGGCCGCATCCCGCGCCGATGTCATCCTGCCGGGCGCCGCCTATACCGAGAAGGACGGCACCTGGGTGAACACGGAAGGCCGCGTGCAGCGTGGCCATCTGGCGATCCATCCGCCCGGCGAGGCGCGGGAGGATTGGCGCATCATCCGCGCCGCGAGCGAGGCGCTGGGCGCGACGCTGCCCTTCGACACGCTGGCGCAATTGCGGGATGCCATGCCGCTGGCCGAGGGTTTCGAACGCGGCTTCTGCACCGATGCGACCGGGCCTTCCGGCGATGTCGGCGGGCTGTCGTCCACGGCCTTCAGCCTGCCGCTGGCGAATTACCACCAGGCCGATGTCATCAGCCGCGCCTCCGAGGTGATGGCGCAATGCGCGGCGACCTATGCCGCGCCGATGGCCGTGGCGGCGGAGTAGGACGATGGACGCTTTCCTCGCCACCCCCCTGGGGGTGCTCGCACTGACCGTGGCCCAGGCCATGGCGCTGCTGGTGCCGCTGCTGATCGGTGTTGCTTATCTCACCTGGGCCGAGCGCAAGGTGCTGGCCGCCATGCAGATGCGGAAGGGGCCCAATGTCGTCGGGCCCTTCGGCATGCTGCAGCCTTTCGCCGACGCGCTGAAGATGCTGATGAAGGAAACCATCATTCCTTCCGGCGCCGCGCGGGCGCTGTTCATCATGGCGCCGATGCTCACCTTCATGCTGGCGATGCTGGCCTGGGCGGTGATCCCGGTGAATGAGGGCTGGGCCATCGCCGATATCAATGTCGGCATCCTGTATCTCTTCGCGATCAGCTCGCTCGGCGTCTATGGCGTCATCATCGCCGGCTGGGCCTCCAACTCGAAATACGCCTTCCTCGGCGCGCTGCGCTCCGCCGCGCAGATGGTCAGCTACGAAGTCTCGATGGGCTTCGTCATCGTCACCGTGCTGCTCTGCGTCGGTTCGCTGAACCTGAGCGACATCGTGCGGGCGCAGGAGGGGATGTGGTTCATCATCCCGCTCTTCCCGATGTTCATCATCATGTTCATCAGCGCCCTGGCCGAAACCAACCGCGCCCCCTTCGACCTGCCGGAAGGCGAGTCCGAGCTGGTGGCCGGCTTCTTCGTCGAATACAGCAGCATGTCCTTCGCGCTGTTCTTCCTCGGCGAATACGCGAACATGATCCTGATGAGCGCGCTCATCACCATCCTGTTCCTGGGTGGCTGGTACGCACCCTTCGACATCGCGCCCTTCACCTGGGTGCCCGGGCCGCTGTGGTTCATCTTCAAGATCTGCTTCTGCCTGTTCGTCTTCATCTGGGTGCGCGCGACCTTTCCCCGCTACCGCTACGACCAGCTGATGCGTCTGGGCTGGAAGGTGTTCCTGCCGCTCAGCCTGCTCTGGCTGGTGCTGACCGCCTTCGTGCTGAAGATCTTCGGCTGGCTGCCGGGAGGAGTTTGATCCATGGCAACCCTCGATCGCGTCGCCCGCAGCCTGTTGCTGACCGAACTGGTCGGCGGCATGGCGCTGACGCTGAAGCAGTTCTTCAGCCGCAAGGCGACCATCAACTACCCCTATGAGAAGGCGCCGGTCTCGCCGCGCTTCAAGGGGGAGCACGCGCTGCGCCGCTACCCGAATGGCGAGGAACGCTGCATCGCCTGCAAGCTGTGCGAGGCGATCTGCCCGGCCCAGGCCATCACCATCGAGGCCGAGCCGCGCGAGGATGGCAGCCGCCGCACCACGCGCTACGACATCGACATGACCAAGTGCATCTATTGCGGCATGTGCGAGGAAGCCTGCCCGGTGGATGCCATCGTCGAGGGGCCGAACCTGGAATTCGCCACGGAAACGCGGTCGGAGCTGATCTACGACAAGGGCCGGCTGCTGGATAATGGTGACCGCTGGGAAGCGGCACTGGCCCAGCGGCTGACCCTCGACGCGCCGTATCGCTGAGGGGCAGGGGAATGATTGCCGCCATCGCCTTCTACCTGTTCGCCGCCATATTGATCGCCAGCGCGGTCATGGTGGTGACCAGCCGCAATCCCGTGCACTCCGTGCTCTTCCTGATCCTGGCCTTCTTCAACGCCGCGGCGCTGTTCCTGATCGCGGGGGCGGAGTTCCTGGCGATGATCCTGGTCATCGTCTATGTCGGCGCGGTCGCGGTGCTGTTCCTGTTCGTCGTGATGATGCTGGATGTGGACTTCTCCGCGATCCGGGAAGGCTTCCAGCGCTACGCGCCGGTCGGCGGCGTCATCGGCCTGGTGCTGTTCGCGGAGCTGGTGTTCGTCTTCGGAAGCTGGAGCTTCGCCGACAACGCGGCCGGGCTGCGGCTGAACCCGATGGAGCCGGGGGTGGAGAACACCCGGGCGATCGGGCGCATTCTCTATACGGATTATGTCTGGCTGTTCCAGCTTTCCGGCCTGATCCTGCTGGTCGCGATGATCGGCGCCATCGTGCTGACGCTGCGCAACAAGCCCGTCGCCAAGCGCCAGGATATCGGCAAGCAGGTCTCCCGCATGGGCAGCGTCAACCTGCGCCAGGTGCGCAGCGGCGCCGGCCTCGCGGAGCTCGGGATCGAGCGTCCGCCGGTGGATGCGCCAGCCGCCAAGCCCAAGCCTGTCGAACATGACCATGCCCATGGGGGGCACCACTGATGCTGGCCATCGGCCTTGCGCACTACCTGACGGTGGGTGCCATCCTGTTCGTGCTGGGGGTGCTCGGCATCTTCCTGAACCGGAAGAACATCATCGTCATCCTGATGTCGGTGGAGCTGATCCTGCTGGCGGTGAACCTGAACCTGGTCGCCTTCTCGGCCCAGCTCGGCGACCTCACCGGGCAGATCTTCGCCATGCTGATCCTGACGGTCGCCGCCGCCGAGGCGGCCATCGGCCTCGCCATCGTCGTCATCCACTTCCGCAACCGCGGCACGATCGAGGTGGACGACGTGTCCACCCTGAAGGGCTGAGCCCATGTATGTCGGCGCGATTTTCTTCCCGCTGCTCGGGGCCTGCATCGCGGGCTTCCTGGGCCGCTGGATCGGCGACAAGCCGGCCCAATGGGCCACCGTCTTCTTCATGGCGCTCGCGGCCATCTGCGGCTCCGCGGCCTTCATCGACGTGGCGCTGGGCAGCGCGCCCGGCGTCGTGCCGCTGTTCACCTTCATCGATGTCGGTGGCTTCGAGGTGTCCTGGGCGCTGCGCTACGACACGCTGAGCGTCGTGATGGTGGCCATGGTCACCTTCATCTCGACGCTGATCCACCTCTATTCGGTGGGCTACATGTCGCATGACGCGACGGTGCCGCGCTTCTTCGCCTATCTGTCGCTGTTCACCTTCATGATGCTGATGCTGGTGACGGCCGATAATCTGGTGCAGCTGTTCTTCGGCTGGGAAGGCGTCGGCCTCGCGAGCTACCTGCTCATTGGCTACTGGTATGAGAAGGAAAGCGCCAACCGTGCGGCGATGAAGGCCTTCATCGTCAACCGCGTCGGCGACGTGTTCTTCATGCTCGGCATGGCGCTCACCTTCTGGACCTTCCAGTCGGTGGAGTTCGAGACGATCTTCGCGGGTGTCGAGGCCGTGCAGAACCAGACCTTCCTGGGCCTGCCGTCGCTCGAGGTCATCGGCATGCTGCTGTTCCTCGGCGCCTGCGGCAAGTCGGCGCAGATCGGCCTGCACACCTGGCTGCCGGATGCGATGGAGGGGCCGACCCCGGTCTCCGCGCTGATCCATGCGGCGACCATGGTGACGGCCGGCGTCTTCCTGATGGTGCGCATGTCGCCGGTGCTGGAATACGCACCGACCACGCTGACGGTCATCACCATCGTCGGCGCCACCACGGCGATCTTCGCGGCGACCATCGGCTGCGTGCAGAACGACATCAAGCGCATCATCGCCTATTCGACCTGTTCGCAGCTCGGCTACATGTTCTTCGCGGTCGGCGTCGGTGCCTATCAGGCGGCGATGTTCCACCTTTTCACCCATGCCTTCTTCAAGGCGCTGCTGTTCCTGGGCGCCGGCTCGGTCATCCATGCCATGTCGGATGAGCAGGATATCCGGCGCATGGGCGGCATCTGGAAGAAGATCCCGCTGACCTATGTGATGATGTGGGTCGGATCGCTCGCGCTGGCGGGCGTGCCGTACTTCGCCGGCTACTACTCGAAGGACATGGTGCTGGAGGTGGCCTATGCCGCGCATAGCGGGGCCGGGATGTACGCCTTCGCCATGGGCCTGCTGGCCGCCTTCCTGACCGCCTTCTATTCCTGGCGCCTGATCATCCTGACCTTCCATGGCGCGCCGCGGGCGGACCACCACACCATGGAACATGTGCATGAAAGCCCCTGGACCATGATGGTGCCGCTGTTGGCGCTGTCGGCCGGTGCGGTGCTGACGGGCTACTACTTCTACGACATGTTCGTCGGCCACCATCAGACCTACTTCTGGAACGGCGCGATCTTCACCTCCGAGGCCAACCAGGTTCTGGAGCACGCGCATCACGTTCCGTCCTGGGTGCCGCTGGCGCCGACCGTGGTCGGCCTGTCGGGCATCGCCCTGGCCTATGTGATGTACATGTTCGCGCCGAAGCTGCCGGCGATGCTGGCGAATGCGCTGCCGGGCGTGCACCGCTTCCTGCTGAACAAGTGGTACTTCGACGAGCTGTATGACGCGATCTTCGTCCGCCCGGCGATGCACCTCGCCCGGGTATTCTGGAAGACCGGCGACACCCGCATCATCGACGGCATGCCGAATGGCGCGGCGTCGCTGGCTGTCGGGGTGGCGGGCGGTGCGGTGCGGCTGCAATCCGGCCGGGTCGCCAGCTACGCCTTCACCATGATCATCGGGCTTGTCCTGTTCGTGAGCCTCATTCTGGTCGGAATGCCCCGATGAACACCGCCGGTTTCCCCTTGCTGAGCCTCGTCACCTTCCTGCCGCTCGCCGGCGCCCTCATCATCATGATGGTGCGGGGCGAGGACGCCGTGGTCGCCCGCAATGCCCGCTGGACCGCGCTCTGGGCCAGCCTGATCACCCTGGCGCTGTCGCTGCTGCTCTGGACCGGCTTCGACCAGTCGACGGCGGAGTTCCAGTTCGTCGAGCAGGTGGACTGGCTGCCGGAATATGGCGTCGGCTACCACATGGGCGTGGACGGCATCTCGGTGCTGTTCATCCTGCTGTCCACCATCCTGACGCCGCTCTGCATCCTCGCCTCGTGGGAGAGCGTGCAGACCCGCGTGCGCGAATACATGGTCGCCTTCCTGGTGCTGGAAGCGATGATGATCGGCATGTTCGCGGCGCTGGACTTCGTGCTGTTCTACATCTTCTTCGAAGCCGTGCTGATCCCGATGTTCCTCATCATCGGCATCTGGGGCGGGGCACGGCGCGTCTATGCGGCGCTGAAGTTCTTCCTCTACACCCTGGCGGGCAGCTTGCTGATGCTGCTGGCGATCCTGGCGGTGTGGTACGAGGCCGGCACCACGGACATCCCGACGCTGATGGAGACGGCCTTCTCGCCGCGCATGCAGTTCTGGCTGTTCCTGGCCTTCTTCGCCTCCTTCGCCGTGAAGGTGCCGATGTGGCCGGTGCATACCTGGCTGCCGGATGCACACGTCGAAGCGCCGACCGCGGGTTCCGTCATCCTGGCGGGCGTGCTGCTGAAGATGGGCGCCTATGGCTTCCTGCGCTTCTCCCTGCCGCTGCTGCCGCAGGCCTCGGCCGACTTCGCGCCGCTGATCTTCGCGCTGAGCGTGATCGCGGTGATCTACACCTCCCTCGTCGCCTTGGCGCAGGAGGATATGAAGAAGCTGATCGCCTATTCCTCGATCGCCCATATGGGCATCGTCACGCTGGGCATCTTCACCTTCACGGCGCAGGGGCTTTCGGGCGCGCTGTTCACCATGCTGAGCCACGGCGTCGTCTCCGGCGCGCTGTTCCTCTGCGTCGGCGTGCTCTACGACCGGGTGCATTCGCGGGAGATCGCGCGCTATGGCGGCGTGGCGAAGATCATGCCGGCCTATGCGCTGGTCTTCATGGTCTTCACCATGGCCAGCGTCGCGCTGCCGGGCCTGGCCGGCTTCCCCGGTGAGCTTCTGGTGATCGTCGGCGCCTTCAAGGTGAACCCCTGGGTGGCGCTGGGTGCCGCCATGGGCATGATCCTGGGCGCGGCCTATGCGCTGTACCTCTATCGCCGCGTCATCTTCGGGAAAATCGTGCGGGAGGATCTGAAGACGCTGCTGGATCTCAGCCCGCGCGAATACGCCACCTTCGCCCCGCTGATCCTGCTGACCATCTGGATGGGGGTCTATCCCTCCTCCTTCCTCAATTTCTTCGAGGCGACCGTGGCCGCGCTGGTCGCGCGCCATGAAGCCGCCCTCGGCGCCGCGCGACTGGCTGGGATGTGAGCCCGATGAACTGGACCCTTGCCACGCCCGAGATCGTCCTCGGCATCGCCGGCCTGCTGATCCTGGCCGGCGGCGTGATCCCGAAGAAGGAGACCTTCTTCCCCGTCTCCATGGCCGTGATCGGCGCCTTCGTGCTGACCGCGGTGCTGGTGATCGGGCAGGGGGAGGGCACCGCCTTCCTCGGCCAGTATGTCGCGGACGGCTTCAGCCGCTTCGCCAAGGTGCTGATCCTGCTGGGCGCCGCGCTCGGCGTCGTGCTGTCGCTCGACTTCAATGAGAAGGCGGGCATCGGGCGCTTCGAATATGCGGTGCTGATGCTGTTCGCGACGATGGGCATGATGGTCATGGTCTCGGCCAACGACCTGATGTCGCTCTATATCGGGCTCGAGCTGCTGTCGCTCTCGCTCTATGTCATCGCCGCCTTCGACCGCGACAATCCCCGCAGCGCCGAGGCCGGGCTGAAGTACTTCGTGCTGGGCGCGCTGGCCTCCGGCCTGCTGCTCTACGGCTCCTCGCTGGTCTATGGCTTCGCGGGCAGCACCAATTTCGACCAGCTGGCGGATGCGCTGGCGGGCGGCACGGTGGGCCTCGGCGTCGTCGTCGGGCTGGTCTTTGTGCTCGCCGGGCTGTGCTTCAAGATCTCCGCCGTGCCCTTCCATATGTGGACGCCGGACGTCTACGAAGGCGCGCCGACGCCGGTGACCGCCTTCTTCGCCACGGCGCCGAAGGTGGCCGCCATCGCGCTGCTGATGCGCGTGCTGGCTGGGCCCTTCGCCGATCTGGCGGCGCAGTGGCAGCAGGTGATCTGGGTGGCCTCGGTCGGCTCCATGCTGCTGGGCGCCTTCGCTGCCATCGGCCAGCGCAACATCAAGCGGCTGATGGCCTATTCCTCCATCGGCCATGTCGGCTACGCACTGATGGGCCTGGCGGTCGCCAGCGATGTCGGGCTGCGCGGCGTGCTGGTCTATATGGCGATCTACATGGTGACCTCGGTCGGCACCTTCGCGGTGCTGGTCGCCATGCGCCGCAAGGGCCGGGCGCTGGAACAGGTGGACGACCTGGCGGGCCTCGGCCGCACCGATCCGGCCATGGCCATGTGGATGGCGGTGTTCATGTTCTCCATGGCCGGCATCCCGCCGCTCGCCGGCTTCTTCGGCAAGCTCTATGTCTTCCTGGCGGCGGTACAGGGCGGCTATTGGGTGCTGGCCGCGGTCGGCATCGGCACCTCCGTGGTCGCGACCTACTACTACCTGCGCATCGTCAAGGTGATGTATTTCGACGCGGGGGATGAAGCGCTGGATGCGCGGCCGGCCGGCCTCACCGTGGTGATGACGGCGACCGGTATCCTGACCGTGCTGTTCTTCCTGTTCCCGGCGCCGATCATCGCCGCCGCCCAGGTGGCGGTCGCGGCCCTGGCGGGATGACCGTGCCCTTCGCGCCACCGGCCGGGTGGCGCCTGCGCATCCATGAAAGCCTTTCCTCCACCTCCGACCTTCTGAAGCAGTTGGCGGAGGCAGGGGAGCCGGAGGGCCTGGCCGTGCTGGCGCGGCGGCAGAGCGGCGGGCGTGGCCGGGATGGTCGCCCCTGGGAAAGCCCGGTGGGCAACCTCTACTTCTCCCTGCTGCTGCGGCCCGGCGGGCCGGCGCGGGATGCGGGCAAATGGGCCTTGCTGGCGGCGCTGGTGATGGCGGAGGGGCTGGCGCCCTTCGCGGCCAACCCGGCAGAGCTGCGCCTGAAATGGCCGAATGACGTGCTGCTGGGCGAGGCCAAGCTGGCCGGGGTGCTGTGCGAGAGCGCCGCGACGCCGGATGGCGGGCTCGACTGGTTGATCATGGGCATCGGCGCCAACCTCGCGGCCCCACCCGAATTGCCGGACCGCTCGACCGCCGGCCTCGGCGCGATCCCGCCGGAGCAGGTGGCTGCCTCCATGCTGGTGGCGCTGGAGCGGCTGCGCCAGCTATGGCGCGCGGAGGGGTTCGATGCGGTGCGCGCCGCCTGGATGGCGCGCGGCCCGGCCTTGCAGGCGCCGCTGACGCTGCGCGGCGGGCGTTCGGGCCATTATGCCGGCCTCGCCGAGGATGGCAGCCTGCTGCTGGCCAGCGAGGGCAGGGTGCAGGCCGTGACCACGGGCGAAGTCGCGTATCGGGAAGCGGGCTGAAAGACATGCTGCTGGCGGTGGATGCGGGCAATACCAATGTCGTCTTCGCGGTGCATGACGGCAGCGAATGGCGGGGCCGCTGGCGCATCCGCACGGATGCCGAACGCACCTCGGACGAATATGCCGTCTGGCTGCTGACCCTGCTGCAGCATTCGGGCCTCAAGCCCTCCGACATCACCCGCTGCGTCATCGGCACGGTGGTGCCGGCCGCGCTGTACAACCTGCGCCGCCTGTCCCGCGAATGGTTCGATTGCGAGCCGCTGGTCGCCCGCGCCCATCTCGACTGGGGTTTCGATATTCGCGTCGATGCGCCGCATGAGGTCGGTGCCGACCGGCTGCTGAATGCGCTGGCCGCCCACCACACCTATGGCGGGCCGCTGATCGTGATCGATTTCGGCACGGCCACCACCTTCGACGTGGTGGGCCGGGACGGGGCCTATCTCGGCGGTGTGATCGCGCCCGGCATCAACCTGTCGATCGAGGCGCTGCACCGCGCGGCCGCCCGCCTGCCGCGCATCGGCATCGGCCGGCCGCAGGCGGTGGTCGGGCGGAATACGGTGGCCGCCATGCAATCCGGCATCTATTGGGGCTATGTTGGCCTGATCGAAGGCATCGTGGCCCGCATCCGGGCGGAGCAGGAGGAGCATCCGGTCGGCGATCTGAAGGTCATCGCCACCGGCGGCCTCGCGCCCCTGTTCGCCGAAGGCACGACCGTGATCGAGACGACGGACCAGGATACAACCCTGGATGGCCTGCGCCTGTTGGCGGCACGCAATCCCGCCCCCATCTTCACCAGAACCGCGCGACGCGACGACCCCTGAGCCCACCCATCCCAGGCGCCTGAAGGCGACGGGATTGCGGCGGCCGGGCCTCGCGACGCGCCCCGAGACGACGAACGCTGCATAAGACTGGAACAAGAAGAATGACTGGTGACCTGGCCTTCATCCCGCTCGGCGGGACGGGGGAAATCGGACTCAACTTCAACGTCTACCGCTGTGATGGCGCCCTGCTGGCGGTGGACCTCGGCCTCGGCTTCGGCGGATCGGAGCATCCGGAAGTCGAGGTGATGGTGCCCGACCCGGCCTGGCTGGCCGAACGCCGCGACAAGCTGGTGGGGCTGGTGATCACCCATGCGCATGAGGACCATGTGGGCGCCGTCGCCCATATCTGGCCGAAGCTGCGCTGCCCCATCTATGCCAGCCCCTTCACCGCCTCCGTCCTGCGCCGCAAGCTGGGCGAGGCGGGTCTGGGCCAGCAGGCGGAGATCATCACCATCCCGCTCGGCGGGCGCTGGAAGCTGGGCGTCTTCGACCTGGAATTCCTGCGGGTCGCCCATTCCATCGTCGAGCCGCAGGCGCTGGCGATCCGGACGCGCCACGGGACCATCCTGCACACGGGCGACTGGAAGCTGGACCCCAACCCGCTGATCGGCCCGCCGACGGATGAGGCCGCCTTCGGGCGCCTGGGCGATGAGGGCGTGCTGGCCATGGTCTGCGACAGCACCAATGCCATGGTCGAGGGCCATTCGGGCAGCGAGGCGGAGGTCCGCCGCAACTTGGCGGCGCTGATCAAGGGGCTGAAGGGTCGCGTCGCCGTTTCCTGCTTCTCGACCAACCTGGCGCGCATCGAATCCATCGCGCTGGCGGCCAAGGGCGCCGGGCGGCAGGTGGCGCTGTTCGGGCGGTCCTTGCGCAACGCCGATGCCTCGGCGCGGGAATGCGGTTATCTCCGGTCCATCGCGCCCTTCCTGTCGGAAGACGATGCGGAGGATGTGCCCGACAACCAGCTTCTCATCATCTGCACCGGCAGCCAGGGGGAGCCGCGCTCCGCGCTCACCAAGATCGCCAGCGACACCCATCCGCATATCTCGCTTGGGGAGGGGGATTGCGTGATCTATTCCTCCCGCATGATCCCCGGCAACGAACGCGCCATCCTGCGGGTGCAGGACGAGCTGTCGCGCGCCGGGGTCAAGGTGATGACCGCGGATGACCACATGGTCCATGTCTCCGGCCATCCGGCGCGGGATGAGCTGAAGCGGCTGTACCAGCTTGTCCGCCCGAAATACGCCATCCCCGTGCATGGCGAATGGCGCCACATGAACGAGCACGCCAACCTGGCCGAGAGCCTGGGCGCCATCGCCTATGTGATCGAGGATGGTGACGTGCTGCGCTTCGCCCCCGGCAAGCCGGATGTGGTGGAAAGCGTGCCGGTCGGGCGGCTTGCGATCGACGGCGACCGGCTGCTGCGCCTGGACGGCGATGTGCTGGCGGCGCGGAAGAAGATGCTGCTGAACGGCGTCATCGTTGCCTCCTTCGTCGTCGACAGCAATGGCCGGGTGCTGGGCAAGCCCCAGGTCTCGGCCCCCGGCCTGTTCGAGGATAGCGGGGAGGAGCCGGGGCAGATCGCCGCCGACCTGGTGCGCGCGGTGGCCGAGATGCCGGGCAATCTGAAGCGGGAGGACGGGCTGCTGCGGGAAGCCGCGCGCACCGCCGTGCGCAAGGCCGTGGGGCGCCGTCTGCGCAAGCGGCCCTCGGTCGAAGTGCATCTGATGCGGGTATAGGGACGCACCCATGGGTTGGTTCACGGGCGTCATCGTCTATCTGCTGATCTGGTGGACGGCGCTGTTCATCGTGCTGCCGATCGGCACGAAGCCCGTGGACCTGCCGCCGGAGGATGGCGGCTGGCGCGGTGCGCCCGAGAAGCCGCTGCTGCTGCGCAAGCTGGTGGGCACCACGATTCTGGCCGCGATTCTCTGGCTCGGGGTCTTCGCCATCATGGAAAGCGGCTGGGTGAGCTTCCGGGATGGCTGGTGGGCCTATACCGGCCCCGGGAGTTCGGCGGTGCTGCCGGGACGTCCTGCACAAAATTAAGGCGGCAAACCCGCCTCCCCGCGGGTGCCGCCCTAAAAACAGGCACATTAGTTTTGGAAGCCTGTTTTTTGGCTTCCGATAGCGGCGATTGCTGTTGTGCCGCCTTGGGTGCCGAGGCCAATCTAGGTTCCAGAGGGAGGTTGATCCTCTCTCTGCCGTGTGACTGGCGTTTCCTCCCTAAACTCGGGCCGTACCCTCACGGGTGCGGCCCTTCTTTTTTACTCCGGTGACGGATCGGTGCAAGCACTTTCTTAAGGGGCGAAGCATTTTTCCGCTCTTTCCTTACCCAAGGGGCAGGTTGCACGTATTTTTGTTGCTGCGGTGCAGCAGGATACGCATTGCATCGCACAAATGACCCGCATGGCTGGCGCCAGGGGCCGGGGAACATTAGGTTCCCTCTCCCGTCCCTCTAGGAGCCGCCACTTGCGCCTCTCCCGCGCCTTCCTGCCCACCCTGAAGGAAACCCCGGCCGAGGCGACCATCGCCTCGCACCGCCTGATGCTGCGCGCCGGGCTGGTGCGGCAGACCAGCGCCGGCATCTATGCCTGGCTGCCACTGGGCTGGCGTGTCCTCCAGAAGATCGAGCAGATCGTGCGGGAGGAGCAGGACCGGGCCGGCGCCCAGGAAATCCTGATGCCGACCATCCAGTCGGCGGAGCTCTGGCGCCAGTCCGGCCGCTATGACGCCTATGGGCCGGAGATGCTGCGCCTGAAGGATCGGCATGACCGGGAGATGCTGTTCGGCCCGACCAATGAGGAAATGGTCACCGACATTTTTCGGGGATTCGCGAAGAGCTACCGGGATCTCCCTCGGAACCTCTACCATATCCAGTGGAAGTTCCGGGACGAGGTGCGGCCGCGCTTCGGCGTGATGCGCGGGCGCGAATTCCTGATGAAGGACGCCTATTCCTTCGACGTCACCAAGGAAGGCGCCCAGCACAGCTACCGCCAGATGTTTTTGGCGTACCTCCGCACCTTCGCCCGGATGGGGCTGAAGGCCGTGCCGATGCGCGCCGATACCGGCCCGATCGGCGGCAACCTCAGCCACGAATTCATCATCCTGGCCGAGACCGGCGAGTCCCAGGTTTTTGTGAGTCAGGACCTGCTGGACATGAATGCGCTCGAAGGCGCGCCCGACTACAATGCGGACCTGGCGCCGGCCGTCGACGCCTGGACCAGCCACTACGCCGCCACCGAGGAAATGCATGACCCCGTCGCCTGGGAACAGGTGCCGGAGTCCAAGCGGGTCTCCGCGCGCGGCATCGAGGTCGGCCACATCTTCTATTTCGGCACCAAGTACTCCGCGACCATGGGGCTTTCGGTGCAGGGCTCGGACGGCAAGCCGGTGATCCCCGAGATGGGCAGCTACGGCATCGGCGTCTCCCGCCTGGTCGGCGCCACCATCGAGGCGAACCACGACGAGGCCGGCATCAAATGGCCGGATGCGGTCGCGCCCTTCAAGGCCGTGGTGATCAACCTGAAGCAGGGCGACGCCGCCTGCGACGCGCTGAGCGAGCGGATGTATGCCGCGATCCCGGAGGCGCTGTATGACGACCGCGCCGAGCGCGCCGGCCCGAAATTCGCCGATGCGGACCTGATGGGCCATCCCTGGCAGGTCGTGATCGGCCCGCGCGGCGCCGCGAACGGCGTGGTGGAGCTGAAGCGCCGCGCCACGGGGGAGAAGATGGAAGTCTCGCCCGAGGATGCGCTGGCGAAGATCCTGGGCGCATGAATGCGCAGGGCTTCACGAAAAGCCCTCTCCCCCTGACTGGGGGGTTGGACGCATGCGTCCAACGGTGGGTGAGGGGGGCTCTCCAAGTTTCGCGCAACGCGACCAGCGAGCGCGACCTTCTGACGATCGCCCTCCATTCCACCACCCCCCTCACCCAAACCCTCTCCCCCCGTTGGGTGGAGAGGGCTTTCTGCACGGCGCGCTGATCCCATGTTCAACGCCTTCGAACGCGCCATCGCCTTCCGCTACCTGCGCGCCCGCAAGGGGGAGCGCTTCGTCTCGGTCATCGCGATCTTCTCCCTGGTCGGCATCGCGCTCGGCGTCGCCACGCTGATCATCGTCATGTCCGTGATGAACGGTTTCCGGATCGAGCTGCTGGGCCGCATCCTCGGCCTGAACGGTCATCTCGGCGTGCATGGGATCGAGCGGCCGCTGTCGGATTACGACGCCATCGCCGGGCGCATCCGTGCGCTGCCCGGCGTGGTTTCCGCCACGCCCATCGTGGAAGGCCAGGTGCTGCTGACCAGCGAGGCGGGTGGCGCCTCCGGTGGCCTGGCGCGCGGCATCAAGCCGGAGGATCTGCGCGCGCGCGGCCTGGTCGCCCAGAACATCATGGAAGGCTCGCTGGCGCGTTTCACCGGCGATGACGCCATCGTCGTTGGCACAAGGCTGGCCCAGAAGCTGCGCATCGGCATTGGCGACAAGCTGACGCTGGTCTCGCCCCAGGGCCGCACCACGGTCTTCGGCACGGTGCCGCGGGTGCGCGCCTATACCGTCGTCGCGCTGTTCCAGGTGGGGATGCAGGAATACGACAGCAGCTTCGTCTTCCTGCCCATGCCCGCGGCTCAGACCTTCTTCCAGACCGGCGACGCCGCAAGCCAGATCGAGGTCTTCGTGCAGGACCCGACCGGGGTGCGGGCGGTGACGCGGGACATCCGCACGGCGCTGCAGGGCACGCCGGTGCGGATCGTCGATTGGCAGGACGCCAATTCCAGCTTCTTCGCGGCGGTGCAGGTGGAGCGGAACGTGATGTTCCTGATCCTGACGCTGATCATCATCGTCGCCGCCTTCAACATCGTCAGCTCCCTCATCATGCTGGTGAAGGACAAGGGGCGGGATATCGCCGTGCTGCGCACCATGGGCGCCACGCGCGGCTCCATCCTCCGCGTCTTCCTGCTGTGCGGCGCCAGTGTCGGCGTTCTGGGCACGCTGATCGGCTTCACCGTGGGCTTGGTCTTCTGCCTGAACATCGAGGGCATCCGCCAGGCGATCCAGGCCCTGTCGGGCACCGAGCTGTTCAATGCGGAGGTCTATTTCCTGACCCGCCTGCCCGCCGTGGTGGATCCGAAGGAGGTGATGCAGGTGGTCGGCATGGGCCTCGGCCTGTCGCTGCTGGCGACGATCTATCCGAGCTGGCGCGCGGCGAAGACCGACCCCGTGGTGGCGCTGCGCAATGAGTAGCACGGCATCCTTGGAGCTCCGCGCCGTCACCCGCCGCTTCAAGACCGAGGCGGGGGTGCTGGAGGTGCTGTCCGGCGCCGACCTCACCTTGGTGGCCGGCGAGATCGTGGCGCTCGTCGCCCCCTCCGGCACCGGCAAATCCACCCTGCTGCATCTGGCCGGCCTGCTGGAAAAGCCGGATGCGGGGGAGGTCTATTTCGCCGGCCAGGCCGCCGGCACGCTGGGCGACGATGCGCGCACCGCCATCCGCCGCACCGGCATCGGCTTCGTCTACCAGTTCCACCATCTGCTGCCCGAATTCTCGGCCATCGAGAATATCGCCCTGCCGCAGATGGCGAATGGCGTGGCGAAAGCCGCGGCCGATGCGCGGGCGCGCGGATTGCTCGCCGATTTCGGCCTGACGGGGCGGGAGCAGCACCGGCCGGGCAAGCTCTCGGGCGGCGAGCAGCAGCGCGTCGCCATCGCCCGCGCGCTGGCCAACAAGCCGCGCGTGCTGCTGGCGGATGAGCCGACCGGCAATCTCGATGTCGGCACCAGCGACCGGGTCTTTGCCGAGCTGCTGGAAGCCGTGCGCGGGCAGGGGATGGCGGCGCTGATCGCGACGCACAACCCCGAACTGGCACGGCGCATGGACCGGGTGGTGACGCTGAAGGACGGGAAGGTGGTGAGGGGGTGAAGGGTGCTGAAGGCCCCAACATCCAGGAGAAGTTCGTCGAGGCAGGCGTCGTGCGGGCCTGCGATGTCATGAACGGTGCTGCGAAGGTTCCAGACGTATCTGGTCTATATGGTTGGTTCTTCGACCCTGGCCTCCTCGGATTGGCTTGCCGCGAGGGCCTCTGGCATGCTGATCGCCGCCTGCTTTATGTCGGGATAGCGCCCGCCCGGCATCGTGAGACGATCTCTAAGACCGCGCCCAGCACCCTCCGTAAGCGTATCATTGGTAACCACCTCCGAGGCAGCGCGGGTTCTTCCACGCTCCGGTTGTCGCTTGGCAGTATCTTGCGGGCGAATGCGGCATCGTCATCGCCGGTTCATGGCCTGCGTCTGGCGCTGGGGTCGTCGCGCTGAAGCTTCAGATGGGCGGAGGATGGCGAAGACAGGCTCAGCCAGTGGATGGCGCAGCATGGCAGCGTTACATGGGTCGAATGCCTCGAACCCTGGAGCTTCGAGCAAGCCCTTATCGCCGCGCACCGGTTGCCGCTCAACATCAAACACAACGCTTTCGAGGCCTTTCGGGCAAGGCTGAGGTCTCTGCGCGTCACCTCGGTCCGGGAAGGCCAGAAGAAGGCTCGGGGCTAACCCGGCTACCACGCCCCCCGATGCGGCGCCTCCGCCTCCGCCTCCAGCAGCGGCCCGACCACCTCGATGGGCCGCTGCCCGGCGGCGAAGACGTCGCGGCAGGGCAGGTCCATGGTCAGGTTCTCGGGATGCGGGCCGATCAGCGCCTTCAGGCGCTGTTCCGACAGGCCATAGACCACGCGGCCGATCCCGGCCCAGTAGATGGCGCCGGCGCACATGGCGCAGGGCTCGGCGCTGCTGAACAGGGTGGCGGTGGCGCGGACCTCCGGCGGCATTTCCCGGCAGGCGCGGGTGGCCAGCAGCCGCTCGGCATGGGCGGTGCCGTCGCCATGCGGCCAGCCCGGCACATGGAAGCCATTGCCCTGTTCCATCAGCACCCGGCCCTCCGCATCCGCCAGCAGCGCGGCGAAGGGGTGCTGGCCCGAGTCGCGCACCGCCGCCGACAGCGCGATGGCGCGGCGCAGCAGGGTTTCGTCATCCGTCATGCAGACCCCCATTCGGCGTGGTAGGAACCGGGCATGAGCTCCTTCGTCCATCTCCACACCCATTCGGCCTATTCCCTCAGCGAGGGTGCGATCAAGGCGGAAAAGCTGCCGGCCCTGGCGCGGGCGGCGGGGATGCCGGCGGTGGCGCTGACCGATTCGGGCAATCTGTTCGGCGCGCTGGAATTCTCCCAGGCCTGTTCCGGCAAGGGCATCCAGCCGATCATGGGCTGCCAGCTGTTCCTGTCCCGCGCCATCACGGATGACGGTGGGCGGAGCAACGACCCGTCACGGCAGCGGCCGGACCCGATCGTGGCGCTGGCGCGGGATGCGGCGGGTTTCGACAATCTCCAGCGGCTGTCCTCGGCCGGCTATCTCGGCAGCGATGTCTCCGGCCTGCCCTGCATCTCGCTCGCCACGCTGGACGCGCATCGGGCGGGCATCATCCTGCTGACCGGCGGCACCACCGGGCCGCTCGGCCGGCTGCTCTCCGAGGGCCGGCGCGACGCGGCGGCGAAGCTGCTGGCGCAGCTCAAGGACATTTTCGGCCCCGACGACCTGGTGGTGGAATTGCAGCGCCACGGCCTGGCCATGGAGAAGATGGTGGAGGCCGGGCTGCTGTCCCTCGCCGATGAGGCGGCGCTGCCCATCGTCGCCACCAACGATGTCTATTTCGCCGAGGCCACCATGCACGCGGCGCACGACGCGCTGCTCTGCATCGCCGAAAGCCGCGTAATCGCGGAGCCCGACCGCCGCCGCGTCACCGCCGAGCATTTCTTCAAATCCGCCGACGCCATGCGCAAGCTGTTCGCCGACCTGCCGGAGGCCTGCGACAACACCCTGGCCATCGCCCGCCGCTGCGCCGTGATGGCGGAATCGAAAAAGCCTGCCTTGCCGGTCTGCCCCAAGGTGATGCTGGGCATGACGGAGGCCGAGACCGTCGCCACCATGGCCAAGCGCGGGTTGGAGGGCCGGCTGGATGTGCTGGGGCTGGAGGAAGCGGCGCGCACCCCCTATCGCGAACGCCTCGACTACGAGCTCTCCGTCATCGAGAGCATGGGCTTCTCCGGCTACTTCCTGATCGTCGCCGACTTCATCCAATGGGCCAAGGCGCAGGGGATTCCGGTGGGGCCGGGGCGTGGTTCGGGCGCCGGTTCCGTCGCCGCCTGGGCGCTGCTCATCACCGATCTCGACCCGATGCGCTGGGGCCTGCTGTTCGAGCGCTTCCTGAACCCCGAGCGCGTCTCGATGCCGGACTTCGACATCGACTTCTGCCAGGACCGCCGCGATGAGGTCATCGACTATGTCCGCCGCGAATACGGCCTGGACCGCGTCGCCCAGATCATCACCTTCGGCAAGCTGCAGGCCAAGGCGGCGGTGCGCGACGTCGGCCGCGTCATGGGCCTGCCCTATGGCCAGGTGGACCGCATCGCCAGCCTGATCCCCTTCAACCCGGCCAAGCCCGTGACGCTGGCCCAGGCGATCGAGGGTGAGCCGAAGCTGCAGGAGATGCAGCGCGGCGACGAACAGGTGCACCGCCTGCTGGAAGTGGCGCAGGAGCTGGAAGGGCTGTACCGCAACGCCTCCACCCACGCCGCCGGCGTGGTCATCGGCCGCGAACCGCTGGTCGATATCGTACCGCTGTACCGGGACCCGCGCAGCCCGGACCTGATTACCCAGTACTCGATGAAGTATGTCGAGCAGGCCAGCCTGGTGAAGTTCGACTTCCTGGGCCTCAAGACGCTGACGGTTCTGCAGCGCGCGGTGGAGTTGTTGAAGGGGCAGGGGGTCACCATCGACCTCGATACGCTGCCGCTGGATGACGCCAAGACCTACGCCATGCTGGCGCGCGGCGATGCGGCGGGCGTGTTCCAGTTCGAAGGCCAGGGCATGCGCGAATGCCTGCGCATGATGCGCCCCGACCGCTTCGAGGATCTCATCGCGGCGGTGTCGCTGTACCGCCCGGGCCCCATGGCCAACATCCCCGCCTATTGCCAGCGCAAGCATGGCGAGCCCTGGGCGGCGCCGCACCCCAAGATGGCGGAGATCGTCGGCGAGACCTACGGCATCCTGGTCTACCAGGAACAGGTCATGCAGATCAGCCAGGAGCTGGCCGGCTATACGCTGGGCGGCGCCGACCTGCTGCGCCGCGCCATGGGCAAGAAGATCCGCAGCGAGATGGAGGCGCAGCGCAAGATTTTTGTGGAAGGCGCGACGAAGAACGGCGTGCCGGATGCCAAGGCCGGCGAGATCTTCGATCTCATGGAGAAGTTCGCCGAATACGGCTTCAACAAGTCGCACGCCGCCGCCTATGCCCTGGTCAGCTACCAGACCGCCTGGCTGAAGGCGAACCATCCGGTCGCCTTCCTCGCCGCGTCGATGTCGCTCGACCTCGGCAATACCGACAAGCTGGCGGGGCATATGCAGGAGGCCTCGCGCCTCGGCATCGCCGTGCTGCCGCCGGACATCAATCGCAGCGGCGCCGAATTCCGCATCGAGGCCAAGGAGGACGGAACGCCCGCCATCCGCTTCGCGCTGGCCGCGGTGAAGCGCGTCGGCATGGCGGCAATGAAGGAGTTGGTGGCCACCCGCGACGGCACATCGCCCTTCGTCACCCTGTCGGATTTCGCCGGACGTGTGGACCCCAAGCTGCTGAACAAGATGCAGCTCGAAAACCTGGCCCGCGCCGGCGCCTTCGACAGCCTGGAGCCCAATCGGGCGCGGATGGTGCAGGGCATGGAATTCGTGCTCCGCGCCGCGCAGGAAGCCGCCGAGCGCCGGCTGAATCCCACACGGGACATGTTCGGCGCCGAGACCGCGCCGCCCCCGCTGCGCCTGCCGGAAGCCGAGGACTGGCCCGAGCTGGAACGCCTGTCCTATGAGGCGGAGGCGGTGGGCTTCCACCTCTCGGCCCATCCGCTGGACACCTACAAGCGCGTGCTGACCAAGCTCGGCGCGGTCTCCTCCGCCCGGATCACGGAGAAGGCGCGGGCCGGCGCGGGCCGGATGCGGCTGGCGGGCACCGTGGTGGCGGTGAAGTCGGGCCGCACCAAGTCCGGCAATAAGATGGCCTGGGTGCGCTTCTCCGATGCCGAGGGCGGCTTCGAGGTCACCTTCTTCAGCGAGACCCTGGCGCGCGCCGACGGCATGCTGACCGAGGGCACCGCCCTGCTGGTGACCACCGAGGTGCGGATGGATGGCGACACCGTGCGCCTGACGGCGCAGGAGCTGGAGCCGCTGGAGAAGGTGGCGCAGTCCCAGGGCCAGGGCATCCGCCTCTGGCTCGACCAGGGCAGCGTGGTGGAACGGATCCGGGAGATGCTGGGCCGGGAAGGCAAGGGCCGCGGCGAGGTGCGCCTCGTGCCGATGACCGGCCCGGGGCAGGAGGTGGAGATCATCCTGCCCGGCCGCTTCAACGTCTCGCCACGGCTGATGCAGGCGATGAAGGTGCTGCCTGGCGTGTCGGACGTCGCGGAGCTGTAGCCGCGCGGCCTGCCCTCGGCTACCAATGTCGCGCCCGCAGGAGGGGGCCTATCCTGTCGCACGGCCAGCATCCCTTGCTCGACCTGTCGCCCGATCGCCGCGCCGCCGCGCTGATCGAATCCGCCCTGCTGCATGCCCAGGCGGCGCGGATGCGGGAAGTGGCGGCACCTTTCCTGGCGCGGCTCGACCCCGATTCGCGGCTGTTCGGCGAATACCTGGTGGAGGAGGTGGCACGCCTCTCCGCCCAGGTGGAGGCGCTGGCCCAGCTTCGCGAGGCGGATGCGCTGTCGCGGGAGGCGCGGATGCGCATCGACCCGCTGCGCTTCATCCCCGCCGAGCGCCAGCACGCCGCCGCCGAGGCCGAGGCGATGCCGGAGGAAGGCCCCGTCGCCTTTGATGTGGCCTCCGACGCATTCGTCGGCTTCGGCTGGTATCCGGCCGAACAGACCGATTCCGGCGCGCTGCGCTGGTCCGGCCCCTCGCGCTGCGCCACGGTGCAACTGCCGGCGCTGGGCGGTGGCCCGCTGCGCGTCACCCTCGCCCTGCGGGCGCCCTTCGGCGCGAAGCTCGACCTGCCGCGGCAGGATGTCTTCCTGGACGGGCTGAAGCTGGAGCTGGAACAGACGGCGCAGGAAGGGGCGGTGGCCACCTGCCAGGGCGTCGCCATCCTGCCCGAGCTGCCCGCCGGCGCGCGGCTGACGCTGCTGCTGCATGGCGAGCGCTACACAGACCCGGCGACCGGGCCCGTGCGGGACACACGGACGCTCGGCCTCGGTCTCGGCTGGCTGCGGATCGAGCGTGCGGCCTGAATGACGCGGCGCATCCTCGTCACCGGCGACCTGCTGCGGCCGCAGGACAGGGTCTTCAGGCCTTCCCAGAACGGCAATATCCAGTGGTTCCACCGCCTGGTGCGCCGGCCCCTGGCAGCCGCCAGCGGCCTGCCGGTGCAGGCGCTGCTCTGGGATGATCCGGACCTCCCGCCGACGGGCGGCGATGTGCAGGGCTTCGACACGCCGGGCTTCTACGCCGCGGCCGGCGCCGTGCCGGATGTCGAGGGCTGGGTCGGGCTGTTCGACGCGCCGGAGCTGCCGCGCGATGCCGTGGCCATGCTGGCGGCGCCCTTCGCGGGGGTCGCGGCGGTGGTGGGGTTCGAGCTGACGGAGCTGCAGAAGCGCCTGTTCACCTGGCTCGGCCTGCCCTGGATCGACGTGAACATCCACCCCTACCGCTTCGGCCCGGATGTGCTGTTCGCGATCCAGACCGACCATCCGGAGATCCTGGCACGGTTGCTGCCGCATCATGCCGAGGATCATGTCTTCGAGCCCTGGGCCGACCTGCTTTCCGCCACCGCGGTGAAGATGCCGCCGCGCCAGCCGGTCACGGCACAGCATCTGCTGGTCGGCCAGACGCAGGTGGACCGCGCCTTGATCCGCGATGGCCGGCTGCTGGACCTGTCGCATTTCGCCGCGAAACTGCATGCGGTGATCGGGCCGGAGGGTCCGGTGCTCTACAAGCCGCATCCCTACAATGCGGATGGCTTCGGCCTGCACCAGGTCGGGCTGCCCCTGTCGCGGGTGCAGGAGACGCGGGAGAATGTCTATGTGCTGCTGGCACAGGATCAGCTCCGCGGCGTCGTCGGCGTCTCCTCCTCGGTGGTGGCGGAGGCGCGGTTCTTCGGCAAGGAGGGCATCTTCCTCGGCACGCCGCCGATGCGAATCGCGCCGCGCCGGGCGGACCTCGCCCCGGGGCGGCATGCCAGCGTGGTGGATGCCTGGCTGTCGGCCGATTTCTGGCGCGACCTGCTGGCCCCGGTGCTGCCGGTGACGGCGGCCGACTACCGCCGCCCGGTGCTGCCGCCGAATGCGCTGCGCACCTCCCTGCGGCAGTTCTGGGGCTGGGACGAGATCTTCTTCCAGCTGCCCTGGGATCTGGCGCAGGGGCGGGCGCAGGGGCGGGGTTAGACGGCGACCTCCGTTGGCTCCTCCCCGCTGAAGAAGGGCAGGAAGGTGCCGAGGATCAGGTCCGGCCGCTGCTCCGCCGGATAGTGCCCGGTCGGAATCGCCCAGCCGCGCAGGTCCGGGGCCCAGGGTGTCCAGGCCTCCATCACCGCCAGGTGCCGGCCGACATGGCTGTTGCTGCCCCAGAGCACCAGCACCGGGCAGGCGATGTGCTTCTTGCCGAAATCGGCGCGGTCCATCTCGTAGTCCAGCGTCACCGTCGCGCGGTAATCTTCGCAGACCGCGTGGATCTGCTCCGGCGTGGTGCAGCGGGCGTACTCGGAAAAGGCCTCGGGCGCGAAGATGGAAAGCCCGACGCCTTTCTTGTTCAGCTTGTAGTTGATGTAATAGTCGAGGTCGGCACAGAGCAGCTTCTCGGGGAAGGGCGCCTTCTGCGCCATGAAGAACCAGTGGTAGCTCTCCAGACCCCAGCCCAGGGTGATGTTGGACAGCAGGTGCCAGGTCGGCACGATGTCCAGTGACGCCAGATGCGTCACGCAGTCCGGATGGTCGAGTGCCATGCGGAAGGCGACCCGGGCGCCGCGGTCGTGCCCGGCGACGCCGAATTTCACGAAGCCGAGGGATCGCATCACCTCCACGCCATCCTGCGCCATGGCGCGGAAGCTGTAGGCGGCGTGGTCCTCGCCACCCTCGGGCTTGCTGCTGTCGCCATAGCCGCGCAGGTCGATGGCAACCACGGTGAAGCGCTTCGCCAGTTCCGGCGCCACCTTGTGCCAGCTCACATGCGTCAGCGGATTGCCGTGGATGAGCAGCAGCGGCGGGCCGGCGCCGCCGATGGCGGTCATGATCTCCGCGCCGGCGGTGCGGATGCGCTGGTGCCGGAAGCCGGGCATCAGGGCGGCGGCCACAGGGCTTGGCGGCTGCGCCGCGGGGGGGCTGGGCGGCTGCGAGTCTTGGGACATGGATGGTTCCTCCGCCGGCAGGCTCGGCGGCGAAGGTGCCCGGGTCAAGACGGTGCGGTCAGCTCTCCGACAGCAGCCGGATCACCTCATCGGCGCAGGCCTCGATGGCCGCGACACCGTGCATGCGCTCGATGTAGCTGCGGGCGAAACGGCCCATGCGCTGGCGCAGCCCGTCATCGGCCAGCAGCAGCTCCACCGCATGGGGCAGCCCCTCCCGCGACACCAGCATGCCGGCGCCGGGCGGGATGCCGCCGGAGATCGTGTCGTGGAAGGCGATGACGGGAAGCCCGCAGGCCATGGCCTCCACCGTTGCACGCGGCAAGCCATCCATGGTGGAGGTATGCACCATGATGCGGGCGCGGCGCAGATGCTCGAACACCCTGCGCTGCGGCATCCGTCCCGGCAGGGACAGCCGGGGATTGCCCCCGTATTCCTGTTGCAGCGGCGGCAGCATCGGGCCGTCGCCGATCAGCAGCAACCGGTGGCGCTCGGCAAAGGGCAGCAGCACGCTCTGGTTCTTCCGAGGCTCTGCGAAGTTGCCGACATTGGCAATGTCATAGGCGGCATCGGCCAGCGGCACCGGCAGACCCGGCCCGACCGTGGGGAGGTCGACATATTTCGGCAGCACCAACGCCCGCTTGGTCCTGGCCAGCGCCGGGAAGTGCCGCTGCATCTGTTCGTGGTATTCGCCCAGCACCAGGCTGGCACGCGGCACCAGCGGGTCCGTCACGGCGCCGCCGATGACCAGGCCGATGCGCGTGGAGGCGGGCAGCGAATCCTGCACGTCCTGGTTCACCCGATAGCTGAGGCCCTTGTAGAACACCACATCCGGCGCGAATTCGGCGATTTCCGCCCGCAACGCGGCGGAGGTCTGGCGTTGCAGGATATCAGCGGGGTTGTCGGGCGCGCAGAAAGTGCCGGGCACGCTGCCATCCAGCAGCATCTCCCGCTCCGTCCCCGTGCCCGGATGCATGCGGAACATGCGCGCATCGACGCCGCGCGCGCGCAGCGCGCGCGCCAGGATCATGTCGCGTGTCGCGCCGCGCATATTGCGGCCGGCATGCGACATCACGATGGCGAGGCGCAGCTGGGCCTTCGTCACAGGCACGCGGCTGCGGGGCGCACCGCATAGGCCACATCGAGCGCGGCGAGGAATTCCGCGCGGCCCATCACGTCGCGGATGCTGGCGCCGAGGGCGGCGCGCAGTTCCGGATCGGTCGCCTGCACCATCACCCGCGCCAGGTCGACCGGCGCGGCGCGCTTGAAGTGCAGCCCATCCACATCCCGCAGCACCTTCTCCGCCATGCCGCCGATGTCGGAGACGATCAGCGGCGTGCCGGCGCGCCGCGCCTCCTGGATCACCACCGGCGAATTCTCCCACCAGATGCTCGGCACCACCACCCAGCCGACGCTGCGCATCAGATCCACCGCATCGGTCGGGTCGTAGCGGCCGGCGAAGGTCAGGCTGGGGCCGGCGGCTTCCACCATCGTCTCCAGCGTCGGGAACAGCCGCAGCACATCCTCCCGCTCCGCGCCGAACACCGTCAGCACGATGTCCGGATTGCCGCGCAGCGCCATGGGCAGCGCGCGCAGCAGCACGTCGAGCCCCTTGAAGGAGGTGGGCTGGCCGAAGAAGCCGAAGCGATGCGCCATGGTCGCGGCATCGGCGGGCAGGCGCGGCTGGTCGAGCATGGCGTCGCCCAGATAGTTCTCCACCACCGGGTCATGCGGCGCGGTCAGCCCCCAGTCGCGGTAGCGCGCGCGGATGAAGGCGCTGGGGTGGATCACCGCATCGAAGCGCGACAGCACCGACAGCAGCGTGGCCTTGCGATAGGCGAAGCGTTCCAGCGTCTGGTCCGGGAAGCAGGCCAGGCAGCGCAGCGGCGATTCCTTGCGGCACAGCTCCCGCGATCGGGTCTTCACCATCTGGCCGTGATGCAGGCAGATCGCCAGCATCTCATGGGTGGTCAGGACGAAGCGCGCCTTGGGCCGCGCCTGCATCAACGCATCGATCAGGTCGACGCCCAGCCGCCAGTAGTGGTGGAAGTGGTAGACCTCGCAATCGAGCCCGGCGAGGAAATCCACGAGCACGCCACGCTGGAAGGGATCGTCCCAGGCCAGCCGGTCCTCCGCCATGCCGGCGAAGGAAAAGACGTACTCGCCCTCACCGAAGGGCATCACCGTCTCGATGTCATGGGTCTCGGCATAGAGCGTGCCGATCTCGCAGGCGCCGACGAACAGCACGTCGCGCCCCGCATTGCGCATGGTCTCGAACTGCCGGTAGGCCGCCAGCTCGCCGCCGCCCTTGGAGAATTCCGGATGGGAATGGGCGACGATGCAGACCCGGCCGGCCGTATTCCTGGCCTCAGACATGCGCCGCCAGCCCTTCCGTCTTCAGCCCCTGCGTCTTCAGCCCCGCCGTCCAGAGCCGCGCCAGATGGGCGTTCACCAGCTCCGCCGCATGCGGGCTGCTCCAGCCGCGCGGCACCGGCAGGAAGGCGGCTTCCCCGGGCCTGTGCCGTTCCAGGCGCAGCAGCCGGACCAGGGAATCCTCCAGCGCCGGCTCGCAGCCGGCCGCGCCATGCAGCGCCAGCAGCCGCGCCAGGTCCGGGGCGCCGAGGGGGCGGGAAAAGGCCTCCGCCGGGCGGCCCCGCGCCACCGCCTCGGCAAAGCGTGGCGCCTCCACCACCAGCACCGCGGCGACACCGCCGGCCTGGCGCAGCGCCGCCAGGGCGGCCGGCCCGACCAGGACCGGCAGGCGGCCGCGGCGCAGGAAGGCCTCCGCCACCTCCTCCGCCGCATCGCCCAGGATCAGCAGCCGGTCGCAGCGTCCCTCGAATTCCAGCGCGGTGACCTGGAACAGCCGGGCCGAGATCGGGTCGTCGGCCCCGAGGATCACGCCGATACGCGGCAACTGGCCGCCCGCCTCCACATCCCGCGGGCGCTGGGCGGCGAGGCTGGCCAGCATCGGCCCGAAGGCGGCTTCCCGCCGCGCCACCAGCAGGCGCAGCAGGCCGAGCGCCGCGGTGCCGCCGGCCTCCCCCGCCTCCGCCAGAAGGCTGGTGCGGCAGACCGCATCCAGCAGATCCGGCACCGTCGCGGCGCGCGGCCGGCAGCGCAGGACATGCACCTCCTCCGCCCCGATCCGCAGCTGCAGCACGATTTCGAGCCGCGACAGGCGGTCGAGCCAGGCGGGGTCGATGCGCCCATGCAGTACCAGCGCCTGGGGCAGCGCCGCGGCATGCCCATCGAACAGCGGCAGCGCCACCGCGCGCGACGCCGTCGGGCCAGCGCCCGGCAGCAGCCCGACCACGGCGAGTTCCAGCCGCGCCTCGGGCGGGAAGCCCGCGCCGCCACGCACCACCACCAGGATATCCCCGCCGAGGGAATGCAGCGTCTCCGCCTCCTCGACGCCCGGCAGGTTCTCCACGGTCCTGCCGCGCACCGGATGCAACCGCGCCATCCAATCGGCGAAGGCGCCGAAGGGGGCATCGCCCTGGGTCATCAGGCTGGCCAGCGCGGCATGGGTGGCGGCGTCGCGCAGCAGGGCGAAGCCCAGCGAGGGCGGCTGACCGGCCAGCAGCGCCCCCAGCTCCAGTCCACTCGTCGCCTCGGCGGTCCCGAAGATATGTTCGACGGTTTGCCCACCGGTTGTCTCCCCACCGGCGCGCAGGACCAGGCGGGGTGCCGCGGGCATGTGGTCGGCGATCAGGGAGAAGCCATGGGCCGGCACGCCGCCCGCATCCTTCGCCTTGTCACGCGCCGGCAGGGGGTAGAAGGCGCCATGCGCGATCGGGCAGGCGGTGTCGCCATCCATCAGTACCAGCTCCGCACCGGATTCCACCGGCGCGCTGGCCCAGCCGAGCAGCAGGCAGCGGCCATCGGGGAGGGGGGTGAGGCTTTCCAGGCTGAGCTGCAGACCAACCTCCCATGGGGCGCACCCCGATACGTCACACCTCCCGGGTGGTCGCGCCCGGATGTTTGCCAAAGGTCGCGGCAGGGAGATGGGTTACGCACCTGCCCCCGCCGGAGCACAGCCCGTTCAAACCACAATGCGTCCAGGCCCCATTCGTGGAGGCCCGGCCCCAGGCAGCTTCCGCAAATCGGGGCGGTTTATGCACCGCTTCCCGTTCCAGGCCAAGTAACGACAGGCAGCCTGCCGTGTTCCGGGGCGGAGCTGCATGGCGGGGGAAGCGGGATATCGTGGTCGCGGAATCAGCCGGCACCCCAGGCGATGAAGCTGCCATTGCGGAAGCCGCCCTGCACCTTGCCATAGGTAAAGGGCGCGCCCTCCGGCGTCTCCACCCGGCCGCCGGCCGCCTCCAGCACCGCCTGGCCGGCCGCCGTGTCCCATTCCATGGTCGGGCCGAAGCGCGGATAGACATCCGCCACCCCCTCCGCCAGCAGGCAGAACTTCAGGGAGGAGCCGATGGCGCGATGCTCGCCGATCGGCAGCCGGGCGAGATAGGCCTGCGTCTCCGGGTCCATGTGCGACCGGCTGGCCACCGCGGTCCAGTCCGTCCCCGGGCAGGGCCGCGCCCGGATCGGCCGCCAGGCGGCGCGGGCCGGATCGGCACCGGGCGGCAGCGTCGCCATGGCCGCGCCCAGGCCAAGCGCGCCGCGCCAGATGCGGCCGAGGGCGGGCGCATAGACCACGCCACAGACCGGCCTTCCATCCTGGATCAGCGCGATGTTCACCGTGAACTCGCCGGACGGGCCGAGGAATTCCCGCGTGCCGTCCAGCGGATCGACCAGGATGAAGGGGGCGCCGGGCGGTGGCGCCCTGCGCTGGGCGTCCTCCTCCGACACCACGGCGATGCCAGGGGCGGCGGCGGGCAGGGCGGCGGCGATCACCGCCTCCGCCGCCAGGTCGGCCTCGGTCAGCGGCGAGCCATCGGCCTTGGCGGTCACGTCATGCGGCCGGGCGCGCACCTCCACGATCCGCGCACCAGCCTCCGCGGCGATGGCGGCGAAGCGGGCCAGCAAGGTGGCGTGGTCGGTCATGGTCGTGGGGCTCCCGTCGGTCGCCGCGCATCTTGCCCCGGCAAGGCCGGCCATGGGATAGCCGAAAGACAAGATTGGGTCAGACGGACCAGATGACCGAGATGCCTCGCCACGCCGCCTCCCGCCAGGATGTCGAACAGCGCGGTCTGCTGCGCTTCCTGACCTGCGGTTCCGTCGATGACGGCAAGTCCACGCTGATCGGCCGGCTGCTGTTCGACAGCCGCCTCATCATGGAAGACACGCTGGCGGCCATCACCAAGGACAGCCGCAAGCACGGCACGGTGGGGGAGGAGGTGGACCTCGCCTTGCTGGTCGATGGGCTGGAGGCGGAGCGCCAGCAGGGCATCACCATCGACGTCGCCTACCGATTCTTCGCCACGCCGCGCCGCAGCTTCATCGTCGCCGACACGCCGGGGCATGAGCAGTACACGCGCAACATGGCGACCGGCGCCTCCAATTCCGACCTCGCCATCATCCTGTGCGATGCGCGGCGCGGCGTGCTGACGCAGACGCGGCGCCACGCCTATATCTGTTCCCTGCTCGGCATCCGGCATGTGGTGCTGGCGGTGAACAAGATCGACCTCGTGGGCTTCGACCAGGCGGTCTTCGACCGCATCACCGGCGATTTTTCCCATTTCGCCGCCGGGCTCGGCTTCCACACGATGCAGCCGATTCCGGTCTCGGCCCGCTTCGGCGACAATGTCTCCTCGCTCTCCGGCAACACGCCCTGGCATCGCGGCCCGACGCTGATCGCGCATCTGGAACAGGTGGAGCCGGAGGCCGAGGCGGCGTCGCGGCCCTTCCGCTTCCCCGTGCAATGGGTGAACCGGCCGAACCAGGACTTTCGGGGATTCTCCGGCACCGTGGCCTCCGGCCGCGTGGCGCTGGCCGATCCGGTGGTGGTCGCGGCCTCCGGCCGGTCCAGCACCGTCGCCCGCATCCTCGGCCCCGATGGCGACCAGCCTGAGGCCGTGGCCGGGGAGGCGGTGACGATCTGCCTGGCCGATGAGGTGGATGTGGCGCGCGGCGACGTGCTGGCGCCCCCGGCCGAACGCCCCGCCGTCACCGACCAGTTCGCCGCGCATATCCTGTGGATGGACGAGGAACCGCTGCTGCCCGGGCGGCAGTACCTGATGCGCGCCGGGCATCTCTGGACGCCGGTCTCCGTCACCTCCATCCGTCACCGCGTCGATGTGAACACGCTGGAACACCAGGCGGCGCGGCGGCTGGAACTGAACGAGATCGGCTTCTGCAACCTCTCGGCCGCGCAGCGCGTGCCGCTCGACCCCTATGCGGAGAACCGGCAGACCGGCGCCTTCGTGCTGGTGGACCGCTTCAGCAACCGCACCGCCGCCGCCGGCATGGTCAGCTTCAGCCTGCGCCGCGCCACCAATATCCACCAGGAGGAATTCCTGGTGGACAAGGCGGCGCGCGCCGCGCTGGACCGTCAGAAGCCGCGCGCCATCTGGTTCACCGGCCTGTCGGGCTCCGGCAAGTCGACCATCGCCAAGCTGGTGGAGCAGGCGCTGCACGCCGAGGGCCGCCACACCTACACGCTGGATGGCGACAACCTGCGCCACGGGTTGAACCGCGACCTGGGCTTCACCGATGCCGACCGGGTGGAGAACATCCGCCGGGTGGGGGAGGTGGCGAAGCTGTTCGTCGATGCCGGGCTGATCGTGCTGTGCTCCTTCATCTCGCCCTTCCGGGCGGAGCGGCAGATGGTGCGGGAGATGATGGGGGCGGAGGAATTCATCGAGGTCTTCGTCGATACCCCGATCGAGGCCTGCATCCGCCGCGACCCCAAGGGGCTCTACGCCAAGGCGATCGAGGGCACGATCCGCAACTTCACCGGCATCAGCAGCCCCTATGAGGCCCCGGAACATCCCGAGCTGCGCATCGAGACCGAGGGCCAGACCCCGGCCGAGGCAGCGGCGCGCGTGCTGGCGCATCTGCGCGGCGTGATTTCCGACTGATCCGAACCGAAGCGAGGCCTGCCACCGATGTCGATGCCACTGTTGTTCGCGGGTCGGACCGGCGACTACCTGCGGGCGGCGCGGCTGGACCAGGGACCCTGCGTCTTCGTGCATGTGCCGAAGACCGCCGGGACATCCCTGCGCGCCGAACTCGCCGCGATCCTGTCGCCCGATATGAACATCCATGTCGACTACACGGACACCACCCGCAGCTTCAGCGATCGCATCGATGACGCGGTGGAGCGCTTCCTGGACCAGGCCGGGCCGCGCGGCATCCGCTTCGCCTCCGGCCATATCCTGGCCCGCCATGTGACCCGCATCGCGCAACGCCTGCCCCAGGCGCGCTTCATCACCCTGCTGCGCGACCCGGTGGCGCGGGTGGTCTCGGACTACCGCCACCAGCGATCCGCCCGCCATCCGGGCTTCGAGGCCTTTCGCGCCCGCGTCCCGACGCTGGCGGCCTATCTCGACCTGCGCTCGGAGATGGACAAGGCCTCCCTGCACCTGCTGCCGCGGGACATCCTGGTGAAGCGCGACGCCGCCGCCGCCATCGCCCATGTGATGGGCCGCTTCGCCTTCGTCGGGGTGCAGGAGATGTATGACCTCAGCTTCCGCACCCTCACCACCCTGGCCGGATCGCCCCGCGCGCCGCGGCTGCGGGCCAATGTCAACACGGATGAGGATGGCGCGGAGGCGGTGAGCCCGGAGATGGCCGACCGCATCCGCGCGCTGAACCCGCTGGACTGCGCGCTGCATGACCATGTGGCGCAGCGGCTGCGGGCCGCGGCCCCGGCGCTGGTCCCGGCCCTGGTCGCGGCATGACCCCCTTGCAGTCCTTCTTCGCCGGCGATTTCGATCGCTGGATGGCCTGTGCCACGCCCGCGCCGCCGCTCTGGCTGTTCGTGCATGTACCGAAGACCGCCGGCTCCTCGCTCTCGGCCGAACTGGCGCTGGACCTGTCGCCCTATCGCAGCCTGCATATCGACCATCTGGACCGCGGCCGCCCGGCGATGCAGCGCTACGACGTCGCGGTGGAGCAGGCGCTCGACGCCTATCGCCTCGCTCCCTTCCGCTTCGCCTCGGGCCATGTGCAGAGCCGGCATGTCGCCCGGCTGGTGCAGGGCGTGCCGGGGACGCGGCTGTTCACCATGCTGCGCGATCCGGCGGCGCGGCTGGTCTCGGACTATCTCTACCAGCGGTCCCGCATGCATCCCCTGTCGGAGGATGTCAGGCGGCGCGTGCCGGATTTCGACGCCTTCCTCGACCTGCCCGGCCAGCGCAACCGGGCCGCGCGGCATCTGGTGCCGAAGGCGATCCTGGATGCCGGGGATGCGGCCGCCGCCATCGCGCATGTCGAGGCGCATTACGCCTTCCTCGGCCTGCAGGAGCGCTACCCGATGGGCTTCCGGGCGCTGACCCGGCTGCTCGGCCAGCCACGCCGTCCGGCGGCGCGGCTGCGGGTGAATGAGGAAGGCGCGGAGGAGCGGTCCGATCTCACGGCCCGCCTTTCCGACCCGAAGCTGCTGGCGCGGATGGCGGAGCTGAACGGCGTGGACTGGGCCCTGCATCGCTACTTCGCCGCGCGGTGGGACTCCGTCGCGGCGCGGCTGGCGAACTGGCTGGGCTGACCGGCCCAGCCCAGTCCCCGGGCGATCAGCCCGGCCCGACGCTCGGGCGATGTGGCGCGGCGCGGCTGGCATCCACCGCGGCGGACATGATGCGGCCACGCTCCGCCCAATGGTCCTGCTCCTCCGGCGGCAGGCCGGCCGCCCGTGCCCCGTGGCGCGCCAGGCCCGGCAGCAACTCCATCAGCGCGGCCAGCATGGCGCGGTCCTGGGTGGAGGCGAGCTTGCTCATGGCCTCCGCCGTGCCCTGGGTCTCGACCCGCCAGAAGGGGCCGTACTGGTCGCTGCCGCCCTGCGGCCAGGTCTCGAACATCGCCGGCCAGCCCTTGATGCGGCGGAATTCCAGCCCGACGGTGCCACGGCGTTCGAACAGCTTCAGCCGCGCCTCCCGCCACACCCCGGCCGGCGCGACCAGCCCGGTCAGGCTGAGATCGATATGCCGGTAAGATCCATCGGCATTCGTGGTGTGCTGGTGCAGCTTGATGTCCTGGAAGTCGGCCCCGCCGGGCGCCATTTCGCCGGCCACGACGGGCGCCGCCGCGGGCGGCGCCATCGGCATGGCGGCGGCCGGCGCGGGCGGCGGCAATGGGGCGCCGGCCTCGCCACCCAGCAGCGGCGGCGGGGCGGCGGCGGGCCGCGGCGCCGGTCCCGGCAGGCCGACGGCCAGTGGCGCGGCCTCGACCGGGGCGGGCGGGACCTCGCCCGGCAGGGGCACCGCCAGACGCATGGGCTGCGGGGCCGCGCCGAAGGCCGGCACGCCGGGTCCCGTTGGCGGGCGACGCGGCACACCCGCGGCGCCCGCCATCAGCGCCAAGGTGGAAACCTCGACCGCCACGGGCGCGGTGCCGGTGTTGCGCAGCACCAGCGCCAGCGATAGCGCGCCACCCAGGTCGGCCGGAAGCGGCAGGCTGATGCGCAGCGCGCCGTGCGGATCGGCCAGTCGCCAGCCGGAATCGCGCGCCGCACCCCCCTCCGGTCCCGCCTGGAGGCTGGCCCGCACGCTGGAAGGATCGCCGAGCCGGCAGATGAGTTCGGCCAGGGCAAGGTCCGCCGCGCCGGGCGACAGGCCCGCCGGCTGCAAGGTCGCGGTCGCGCCGGGCTCGATTTCCAGCATGATCCGCGGCGCCTCGGAGCCCGCCGCCACCATGCGCCGGATGGCCCCCGACAGCGACGCCGCCTGCATCGCCTGCGGCGACAGGGGCATGGCGACGCCGGGGACCGGCGCGTGCAGGTCGCAGGCCGCCCAGTCGAAATGGCGCGGCAGCACCAGGTGATGCGCCTCCGCGACCTCGGCGCGGAGCGCCAGCGGGGCGGCGCCACCCAGGCCGCCGGCGGACAGCACCAGCGTCTCGCCGCTCGCCGTCTCCACCGCCACATCCAGCACGGCCTCCGCCGGGCCGGGCGGGGCGGGGCGCGGCAGGTCCAGCGTCAGCCAGCCGCCCTGCACCTCATGGCCCGGCACCACCCAGGCGGCGATCACCCGGCCGGCAGCGAGCAGGCGCACCCGCAACTGGCTGGCGGCCGTGGCGCGGGCCGCGGCGACATGCAGCGCGATGCTGGCCAGCCCTTCCGCCGGTCGCCCGAAATGCTGCGCGACGCGTTGCGGCAGCGCCGCGTCCTGGGGGACGGGCGGCAGGTCGATGAGCATCCTGCGGGCGGCGGGCGGGCGGCTGCCGGGGGAACCCAGCAGGGCCAGCCGCTCGGCCCGCAATTCGGCCAGCGTCTGCACCAGCAGCGCCAGCAGGCCGGGCATCGGATCGCGCCCGATGAGAAGGGGAATCCCGACCGGCAGCCCGGCGGCCAGGGTCGCCGCCGCATCCTTGTCCGGCGCCAGGATGGCCAGCGGCCGCAGGCCCGGGGTCAGCGGCGTGGCGCTGGCCGGGGCGGCGCCGTCCAGTCGCAGCACGCCATTGTCCGGCCGCAGCACGGCCACGGGCATGGCCTCGAGACCCGCCATGCCACGGGGCGCGACCACGGTCGGATGCCCGGCGGCGAGGCTGCCCCTTGCGGCGTCATCGATGAGGAAGGCGGTCATGCAGTCGTCTCCGGTCGATGGGCTTGATGTCGTGCGGCGGCGGCGCGCAGCAGGCCGAGCCATTCTGGCAGGATGCGGTCCCAGGACCGGCGTGCGGCCTCGTCCCGGGCAAGAACGACACGGCGCGCGGTGGCGGCCGGGTTGGCCAGCACCTCCCGCGCCGCGGCGGCGAAGGCCTCGGCGCTGGCCTTCGGCACGAGCCGCGCCACGCGGCCGGCCTCGGGCCCGAAGCCCTCCAGCGCCGATTCCGTGGCGATGACGGGGCATTGCGCCGCGGCGGCTTCGAGGAAGACCAGCGGCAGGCCCTCCAGCACCGAGGGCAGCAGCAGCGCATCGGCGGCCTGGTACCAGGCGGTGGGGTCGGCGAGATGGCCGAGCATCCGCAGCCGCCGGTCCGGATCAACGGCCGCCCGGCGGTCCAGCGCGGCGCGCAGCGGACCGGTGCCGGCACAGGCCAGCACCATGCCCGCATCGGCGGCGATGGCGGGCAGCAGATGCGCGCCCTTGGCCTTTTCCAGCCGGCCGACGAACAGCAGCAGCGGCGCGCCCGGCGCCAGGCCGAGCGCGCCACGCAGCGCGGCGCGCACCAGCGTGGCGTCCGCCAGGGCCGGGGCCGGGGCCGGGTTGTCGACCTGCGCCACGCTGCCCGGTGGCAGGCCGAAGATCCGTTCCGCGCGTCGGGCACCAGGGGCGGAGACGGCGCACCAGGCGGCATCGGCGGCGGCGAGTTCCGGCAGTGCCTCGGCGATGCCGATCGGGCTGGGGCCATCCGGGGCCAGGTGCAGCACCACCAGCCGCGGCAGATGCGCCGCGGCGCGCAGCAGGCCGAGCCCCGCATTCGGCCATGGCAGGGGCAGCAGCACGAGGTCCGGTGACAGTTCCGCGATCAGGGCCGCGGCTGCCGCCTGCTGCCGCGCGCCGTTCTCCTCCGGCGCCACGCCATCCTGCCAGCCGATCGGCGCGGCACGGAGAACGACGCGGTCATGCCCTGCCGGCATCGCGGCGCGGAGCCCGGCATGTAGCGCGGCCTCCGCCGCCAGGGTCACCCGCAGGCCCGGCTGGCTGGCGAGGCGGGCCGCGAGCTGCGCGCTATGCCCTTCCGTCCCGCCGAAGCGGGTGGATGGCAGCGGCAGCAGCACATGGGTGAGCCGGGTCAAAGCCCCTCCGCAGCGGCCTGGCCGCCCGGCATGGACCCGCGACCCATGGCACTTTCACAGATTCCGTTCACGATGCTCGAAGCTCTACAGCAAGAGCGGCCCGGATGGAATTGGCCGGGCCGGGGCCAAGGGGGCATGTGGCCCAGGGAGAGATGGCAAGGGGAGGGACGGCTGTGGGCGCGGCACGCCGCGGGCCAGGCCCGCCAGGCTGCGCATGGCCGGCGCCAGCGCCGCCGGGCCGAAATGCCGCCGGCCGAAGGCCAGCGCCGCATCCCCCATGCGCGTCCGCGCGGCCCCGTCCAGAACCAGCTCCGCCAGCGCCGCGACGAAGCCGCCACGATCCGATGCCAGGTGATAGGCGATGCCCGCCCCGCCCGAGATGCCGTAGAGCGCTTCCGCCGTCAGCACGCTGGGCAGGCCGTGGCACAGGTATTCCACGGTCTTGATCTTCAGCCCGCCGCCGTAGAACACCGGGTTCACGCCGATATCGAGGGTGGCGAGGAAATCCTCCGGCCGTTCCACGCTGCCATGCACGACGACGCCCGCGCGTCCCGGCGGCACGGCGGCGCAGACCTCGCCCGCCACATGCAACTCGGCGCCCAGCGGCGCGATGGCGGGCCAGACCTGGTCCAGCAGCCAGACAAGCCCGTCCCGGTTCATCGGGCTGTCGCCGCCGATGAAGCCTACCCGCACCTTGCCGTCCGTGCTTCCGGCTGCGCGGCGGCCGAGCGGGAGCACATGCGGGGCCAGCAGCACGCGGTTCGGCAGCAGCGCCTCCAGCCAGCGGAACTCCTCCTGCTGGATCGCCAGGATCTGGTCGAAGGCGGAGAGGATCTGCAATTCCTCGGCCGCGCCGATCTGGATGAAATGCTGGCGGCCGAAATGGCTGAAGTTGCGCACGCGCGTCGACATGATGTCGTGGGTGTCGATCACCGTCATCACCGGCTGGGTGATGGCGTGGCGCAGCCAGGACAGGCGGATGTATTCGATCACCACGGCATCGGGCGGATGCGCCGCCAGATGCTGGGCGAACAGCGGCAGGGCGGAGGCGATGGTGGAGCGCCGCTCGAAGGGCGTCATGCCGCGCGGCAGCCGCGCATCCGGCGTCGGTGGCAGGGGGCCGGTGGGGAACAGCCGGGCGCGACCGCCCATCAGCGACTGCGCCAGGGCCCGCTCCGGCTCCGACATGCTGCCGAGGAAGAACAGGTCGAGGTCCATCTCCGCCCGCGCGGCGCGGGCCAAGGCGGCGATGCGGGCGTGGTTGCCGAGCCGCTCCTCCCAGAAGCGCAGGTCGGTGACCAGCAGGGTGCGGGGACGCAGCGCCGCGTGGCGCAGCGCCGCCGGGCTGGCCAGGCGTCGCTGCTCGGCCGCGACCTGGGTCGCATAGCGGGTCCAGAGCCGGGCGGATTCCTCCGCGATGCGGGCGCGCAGCGCCGGTTCCGCCGCCGCGCGCATCGCCAGGGCGGCCAGGGCACGGGCATCGGCGGCGGCATGCCAGGCGGCCTGGGGCTCCAGCCCCGCGAAGGCCTCCGCCGTGCCGATCACCGGGCGGCCGCGGGACAGCGCCTCCACCGTCTTGATCTTCAGCCCGGTGCCGCCCTCATGCGGGTTCACCACCAGGTCGACCTGGGCATAGAGGTCGTCCGGCTGCGCGACGAGGCCGAGCGGCACGAGGCCGGGGCGCGCCACCAGATGCCGCGCCGCGCTGCCGGCGACGCGGATCTCCGCCCCGGCGGCGGCCAGCGCCGGCAGGTCCAGCGCCGCCAGGAAGCGGTCCAGCGCGCGGGTGTTCATCGGATTGGCGCTGCCCAGATAGCCGATCACGAATCGGCCATCCGGGGCGCGGGGCGGCAAGGGCGGGCGGTCGCCGGCCGGGATATGGCCGAGGGTCAGCACCGGGGCGGGGCTATAGGCCTCGAAGGCCTGGCGCTCCTCCTGCTGGATCGCCAGCACGATGTCGGCGCGGGCGAAGCCGCGCGCCTCCTCGGCCTCCGTGGTGAAGAAGAAGGAGGGGGCGAGGCCGAGGGCGCGCAGGCGATCGTCCCGCCCACCGAACTGGTCATGCGTGTCCAGCACCTTCAGCACCGGGGCGGGAAAGCGCAGGTTGGGCTGGGGGAAGAAGGTGAAGGCGCGGCTGAGGAAGACATATTCCACCAGCACCATGTCGAAGGCCGGGCGCCGCGCGGCCAGGGTCGCCAGCGCCTCCTCCAGCGCCGGCTGGATCCAGTCGTCCAGGCCGAAGCGGCTGCCGAGGCTGGGCTTTTCCAGGCTGCGGTCATGCGCGACCAGGACCAGATCATCCCAGTCCCGTCGCATGGATTCAATATCGTCGGCCGCGACCTTCTCACGGTCCAACAGGCAGAGCGTGATGCTGTGGCCGGCGGATTTCAGCCCCGTCAGCACCGCATGGATGCGCGCGCGGTTGCCGGCATCCTGCGGATGGCTCGGCGTGGGGGAGACGACCAGGATGCGCATGCGGGCGGGCTGTCTCCGGAATGCCTGTGCTCAGAATACGGGGCTCAGGATAGGTGGCCCAGGATAGGGGGCGGACCAGGATAGGGAAGGGGCCAATCGCCGGGGTTGCGGCGCGGCGGCGGCTGGGGCATATCGCGCCGGCCGGTCCGGGGTGATGCCTCGGGGCGGCAAATTCGCACGCGATGCACCTTCCGGGGGTCCCACCCCGAAGGTCCGGTCCCCACCCCGCGGTCTCACGGGCGGGGGCGGCAGCGCGGAGGCTCAACCGGACCACTGGAAGTCAAAGGATCCGCCCCATGGCGATGCCCGACGTTACCCTGCGCGGCCTGCTCGAGGCCGGCGTGCATTTCGGCCACCACACCCGCCGCTGGAACCCCCGGATGGCGCCCTACATCTTCGGCGTGCGCAACCAGGTCCATATCCTGGATCTGCAGCAGACCGTGCCGATGATGGACCGCGCGCTGCGCGCCATCCGCGATGTGGTGGCCGCTGGCGGCCGCGTGCTGCTGGTCGGCACGAAGAAGGCCGCCGCCGACTACGTCGCCGAAAGCGCGGCGCGCTGCGGCCAGTACTACGTGAACCACCGCTGGCTCGGCGGCATGCTGACCAACTGGAAGACCATCCAGGGCAGCATCAAGCGCCTGAAGCAGATGGAGGAGCAGCTCTCCGGCAACGTCCAGGGTCTCACCAAGAAGGAGATCCTGATGCTGACGCGTGAGCGCGAGAAGCTCGACCGCGCGCTCGGCGGCATCAAGGACATGGGCGGCCTGCCCGACATCATCTTCGTCATCGACACGGTGAAGGAGAAGCTGGCGATCGAGGAGGCCAACAAGCTCGGCATTCCCGTGGTCGCGGTGCTGGACAGCAACGCCGACCCGATCGGCATCGCCTATCCGATCCCCGGCAATGACGACGCGATCCGCGCCATCCACCTGTATTGCGACAGCGTCGCCGGCGCGGTGCTGGATGGCATCTCCGCCGAGCTGGGCTCCTCCGGCGCCGATCTCGGCGCGCGTGAGGACCTGCCCGTCGAGGCGCTGCCGGACATCAGCGAAGTGCTGCCGGAAGACGTCGCCGCCGAAGTGACCGCCGAGCTGGCGGCCGAGGCAGCGCCTGCCCCGGTGGCGGAAGCCGAGCCGGCCAAGGACGCCCCGGCGGCCTGATGCAAGGCGCCCCCGCCTGGCGGGGGTGGCCCGGGCCGGATGCGCTGTATCCATCCGGCCCCTGATATCCTGATGCCGCCCCGGCGATGGCCCGGGTGCGGCCGTGACTCGTAGGACGGGGACGATCGAAATGGCCGAGATCACCGCGGCGATGGTGCGCGATCTGCGCGAGAAGACCGGCGCCGGCATGATGGACTGCAAGAAGGCGCTGGTGGAAGCCGGCGGCGACATGGAAGCCGCCATCGACTGGCTGCGCAAGAAGGGCCTCTCGGCCGCGGCCAAGAAGTCCGGCCGCGTCGCGGCGGAAGGCCTTGTCGGCGTCGCCTCCGGTCCGAACGTCGCCGCCATGGTCGAGGTGAATGCCGAGACCGACTTCGTGGCCCGCAACGACAGCTTCCAGGCCTTCGTCTCCGAAGTGGCGGGCCTCGCCTTGTCGGTCGGCGACGATATCGAGGCGCTGAAGGCGGCGACCTATCCGGGCACCACGCACTCCACGCAGGAGGAGCTGACCCGCCTGATCGCCACCATCGGCGAGAACATGACCATCCGCCGCGCCAAGGTGCTGCGCGTGCCGTCGGGCACCGTCGCCACCTATATGCACAATGCGGTGAAGCCGGGCCTCGGCAAGATCGGCGTGCTGGTCGCGCTGGAAGCCGAGAACGAGCTGGAGGCCCTGGAATCCCTCGGCCGCCAGATCGGCATGCATGTCGCCGCGACCCGCCCGGATGCGCTGGACGTCTCCGCCGTCGACCCCTCCGCGCTGGAGCGGGAGAAGGCGGTGCTGCGCGAGCAGGCCGCGACCTCCGGCAAGAAGCCGGAGATCATCGAGAAGATGATCGAGGGCCGCATCCGCAAGTACTACGAGGAAGTGGTGCTGCTGGAGCAGGTCTGGGTGCATGACGGCGAGAGCCGGGTGAAGGAAGTGGTGAAGAAGGCCGGCGGCCAGCTCACCGGCTTCGCCCGCTTCCACCTCGGCGAGGGCATCGAGAAGGCAGCCAGCGACTTCGCCGCCGAAGTTGCCGCAGCCGCCAAGGGCTGATCGCCCGCCCGCGGAAGGGGCCGGTCCGCCATGCTGGCGGGCCGCCCTGGACGCGGCGTCATGGCGCGTGAAGGCCGGCAGGCCCGGGGCTGAGACAGGCGCTGCCTTCGCCTTGCGGCTGCCATCATGCGCCGCCTATGTTGCGCCACGCTAGCCAACGGGATTCCCGGGACAAAATGAGCAGACCTCCTCTCTACAAGCGCGTCCTGCTCAAGCTGTCCGGCGAGGCGCTGATGGGCGACCGCGACTATGGCCTCGACATCGCGGTGCTGAAGAACATCGCGGCCGATATCCGGGACGTGACGGCGCTGGGCGTCGAGGTCTGCATGGTGATCGGCGGCGGCAATATCTTCCGCGGCGTCGCCGGCGCCTCCGCCGGGATGGAGCGCAGCCAGGCCGATGCCATGGGCATGCTGGCCACGGTGATGAATGCACTGGCCATGCAGAACTGGCTGGAGAAGCTGGGCGTGCCGACCCGGGTGCAATCCGCCATCCCGATGGCCAGCCTCTGCGAGCCCTTCATCCGCCGCCGCGCCATGCGGCACATGGAGAAGGGGCGGGTGGTGATCTTCGCCGCCGGCACCGGCAACCCCTTCTTCACCACGGATACCGCCGCCGCGCTGCGGGCCAATGAAATGGGCTGCGAGGCGCTGCTGAAGGGCACGCAGGTGGATGGCGTCTATTCCGCCGATCCCCGCAAGAACCCGAATGCGGAACGCTATACGACGATCACCTATCTCGACGTGCTGTCCCGCGACCTGGCGGTGATGGACGCCGCGGCGATCAGCCTGGCGCGGGAGAACAAGCTGCCGATCGTCGTCTTCAACATCCACGAGCCCGGCGCCTTCACCGCCGTCATGCAGGGCGAGGGAAAGTTCACCACCGTGGTCGATCCATAGGCCATTGTCTGTCGCATTTTCCGGGTCGCCAGGCGCAGCGGCCCGACTTGAGACTACAGTGTTCATTTGTCGCATTTCCGAGTCGCCAGGCGTTGCCGCCTGACTTGAAAATGCAGTGATTGTTTGTCGCATTTTCCGAGTCGCCCGGCCTGGCCGCCTGACTTGAGAATGCTTGAGAGGGAATCCGGGCATGGCCGCCGACTTCGCCGAATACAAGCAGGAGCTGCAGCGTCGCATGGACGGCGCGCTGGAGAGCCTGAAGAAGGAATTCCAGGGCCTGCGGACCGGCCGCGCCAGCCCCGCGCTGCTGGAGCCGATCCGCGTCGAGGCCTATGGCAATGTCCAGCCGCTGGTGCAGGTCTCCAATATCTCGGTGGCCGGCCCCGGGCTGCTCTCCGTCCAGGTCTGGGACAAGTCCGTGGTCAAGGCGGTGGAGATCGCGATCCGCGATTCCGGCCTCGGCCTGAACCCGCAGACCGAGGGCCAGGTGGTGCGCGTGCCGCTGCCGCCGCTGACCACGGAACGCCGCAACGACCTGGTGAAGACGGCCGCCAAATACGCGGAGGCGACGCGGGTCGCCATGCGCGGCGTGCGGCGCGACGCGATGGAGACGGTGAAGGGCTGGGAGAAGGACAAGAAGTCCGAGGTCAGTCAGGACGACGCCAAGCGCTGGACCGACGAGATCCAGAAGCTGACCGACCAGAGCATCAAGACCGTGGATGCGACGCTGGCGGAGAAGGAAAAGGACATCCGGACCAGCTGATGTCAGGCGCGGCGGCTGGGATGGGCGGGCGATGAGCGCGGCAGCCAAGCCGCTGGATGGCGGCATGCCTGATGCCCGGCCGTCGGCCGGCGCGGCGGATGCCCGGCCGCAGGCGGGGCAGGACGGGCCGGTGCCGCCGCGCCACATTGGCATCATCATGGACGGCAATGGCCGCTGGGCCACGGCCCGCGGGCTACCCCGCGCGCTCGGCCACAAGGCGGGGGCGGAGGCGGCGCGCCGGACCATCGAGGCGGCGGCTGTCGCCGGAGTCGGCTGGCTGACGCTGTTCGCCTTCTCCTCGGAGAACTGGCAGCGGCCGGTGGAGGAAGTGCGCGACCTGACCGGCCTGATGCGCGTCTATCTGCGCGCGGAGGTCGGCACGCTGGTCAAGGAAGGCATCCGCCTGCGGGTGCTGGGGGAGCGGGAACGCTTCGGCCCCGAGACGGTGCGCGCCATCGCCGCGGCGGAGGAAGCCACCGCCAAGGGCACCCGCATGAACCTGAACATCGCGCTGTCCTATGGTGGGCGCGGCGAGATCGTGGCCGCGGCGCGGGAAGCCGCGCGGCGCGTGGCCGCCGGCACGCTCGACCCGGCGAAGCTGGATGAGGCGCTGTTCGCCGGCATGCTGTTCACCGCCGGCATGCCGGACCCGGACCTCATCATCCGCACCAGCGGGGAACAGCGCATCTCCAATTTCCTTCTCTGGCAATCGGCCTATTCGGAGTTCGTCTTCCAGGATGTGCTCTGGCCGGATTACGGCGCGCCGGACCTGGCCGCCGCGATCGGGGAATTCACGCGCCGGGACCGGCGCTTCGGCCTGCGGATCGCGTGACGCGGCGGATCCGGGGATGACACAACAAGCCGGCAAGGCCGAGGCGAAACGCTGGACCGACCTGCGCAAGCGGGCGCTTTCTGCCGCCGTGCTGCTGCCGGCGGCGCTGGCCTGCATCTGGTTCGGCGCGGAGAGTTTCACCGCCATGGTCGCGCTGGCCGTCGCCGTGCTGGCCTGGGAATGGGTGCATCTCTGTGGTCGTCGCACCCGGGTCTTCCCTGGCCTTGCCGTGCCGCTGGTGGTCTTCGCCGCCGGCGCCCTGGCGGTGATGGAACAGGTGCGGCTGGGCCTGGCGGTGCTGCTGGCGGGCTTCGCCGCGACCTGGATCGGCGTGGCGTTGCGCGGCCGGCGCTCCGGCGTCACCCAGCCGGCGCGGCGTCTGGCGCTCGGCGTGCTGTATATCGGTCTGGCCGGGCTGGCGCTGATCGAGTTGCGGCACGACAACGAGGCCGGGCGCGGCAATGTGCTGTTCCTGTTCGTGGTGGTCTGGGCCTCCGATATCGGCGCCTATATGGCCGGGCGGGCCTTTGGCGGGCCGAAGCTCGCGCCCGCGATTTCCCCCAACAAGACCTGGTCGGGCGCGCTGGGCGGGCTGGCCGCCGCGCTGGTCTTTGGCGGCGCCTGCGCCCTGGCCTTCACGCCCGGCGCGGCGCCGGCCGCCATCGCCGCGGTGGCGCTGCTGCTGAGTTGCGCCTCGCAGGCGGGGGACCTCTTGGAATCCGCCATAAAGCGCCACTTCAAGGTGAAGGACACCTCCTCCCTCATCCCCGGCCATGGTGGGCTGCTGGACCGGCTGGACGGGGTTCTGGCGGCGGCCCCGGTGGCGGCGCTGCTGAGCTATATGCTGGGGCAGGGGCGGCCACTTTGGGGATGGGGCTGGTGACGCGTTCGGTAACGATCCTCGGCAGCACCGGCTCCGTCGGGCGGTCCACCGTGGCGCTGCTGGAGGCGGCCGCGCCAGGGGCGTTCCAGGTGGAGGCGCTGGTCGCCAACCGCGATGTGGCGACCCTGGCGGAGCAGGCGCTGCGGCTTCGCGCCGCCTTGGCGGTCGTAGCCGACCCGGCCGCCTGGCCCGAGCTGAAATCCGCCCTGGGCGGTTCGGGCATCGCCATCGATGCCGGCCCGGCCGCGGTGGAGGCCGCCGCCGCCCGCAAGGTGGACTGGACCATGGCCGCCATCGTCGGCGCGGCGGGGCTGCGATCGACCCTGGTGGCGCTGGCGCGCGGCGGCACGCTGGCGATCGCCAACAAGGAAAGCCTGGTCTGCGCGGCGGAGCTGGTTCTGGCGACCGTGCGCCAGGGTGGCGCCACGCTGCTGCCCGTCGATTCCGAGCACAATGCCATCTTCCAGGCCCTGGACGGCCAGGACCCGGCAGGGGTGGAAAAGATCATCCTGACCGCCTCCGGCGGCCCGTTCCGCGAATGGAGCCTGGCGCAGATGGCGGCGGTGACGCCGGAACAGGCGGTGCGCCATCCGGTCTGGTCGATGGGCGCCAAGATCAGCGTCGATTCGGCCACCATGATGAACAAGGGGCTGGAGCTGATCGAGGCCGCCCGCCTGTTCCCGGTGCCGGAATCGCGGATCGAGGTGCTGGTGCATCCGCAATCCGCCGTCCACGGCATGGTGCAATTCGCCGACGGCTCGCTGATGGCGCAACTCGGCACGCCGGACATGCGCACGCCCATCGCCCATGCCCTGGCCTGGCCGAAGCGCATGGCGGTTGCCATCCCGCGTCTCGACCTCGCCAGCCTGGGCCGGCTGGATTTCGCGGCGCCCGACCCGCTGCGCTTCCCCGCCCTGCGCCTGGCGCGGGAGGCCTTGCAGGCGGGGGGTGGCGCGCCGACTATATTGAACGCGGCGAATGAGGTGGCGGTGGGCCTGTTCCTGGACCGGCGCCTCGGCTTCCTCGACATCGCCGCGGTGGTGGCGGAGACCCTGGACGGGCTGGTGGCCCCGCGGGCCGAGACGCTGGAGGACATCCTGGCGCTCGACCAATCCGCGCGGCATGCGGCGCTGGGCCATGCCCTTGGGCGCGCCGCGGTAGGCTGAGGTTGTCCGGGCCCCGGCGACCCGATTGAAGATCAAGGCGCCGCTGCGCCGCTGGAGACCGTCTTGGACATCCTGCCCGAACCGCTTCGCACCATCCTGTCCTTCATCGTCGTGCTCGGCGTGCTGGTCTTCTTCCATGAGCTTGGCCACTACCTCGCCGCCCGCTGGCGCGGTGTGTATGTCGAGCGCTTCTCGGTCGGCTTCGGCCGGGCGATCGCCACCTGGACCGACCGGCAGGGCACCGAATGGCGCATCGGCTGGTTGCCGCTCGGCGGCTATGTGAAGCTGCACGGCCAGGAACAGCCGGAGGATGTGCCGGATGAGGTGCGCGCCCAATGGCGCCCCGGCCAGACCTTCCACGAGAAGCCGGTGGGCGACCGCGCCATCGTCGTCGCCGCCGGACCGCTGGCCAATTTCGTGCTCGCCGCGCTGATGTTCGGCGCGCTGTACATGACGGTCGGCCGCCCCGCGGCCACCACCGCGATCGGCACCGTGCAGGAAGGCTCCGCCGCCGCCAGTGCGGGCCTGCTGCCGGGCGATCGCATCCTGGCGCTGGATGGCCAGCCGGTGACCCGCTTCGAGGAGGTGCAGCGCCACATCCAGCCGCGCGCCGGCACGCCGGTGGCGGTGACGGTGCAGCGCGAGGGGCAGGAACGCGTGGTCACCGCGACCCCCATGGCGCGCACCAGCGGGGAGACGACGGTGGGCGTGCTGGGCGTCGGCGCCGCCGCCACCGAATTCCAGCGCCTCGACCCCTTCAGCGCGCTCTGGGCCGGCACGGTGCAGACGGCGGACATCACCAGGCAGACGCTCGGCGCGGTCTGGCAGATGATCGCCGGCGGCCGGGGGGCGGAGGAGCTGGGTGGGCCGCTGCGAATCGCGCAGATGTCCGGCCAGGTGGCCGAACTCGGCATTGCCAGCCTGATCTCCTTCATGGCGGTGCTGTCGGTGAACCTGGCGCTGATCAACCTGTTCCCCATCCCGGTGCTGGATGGCGGGCACCTGATGTTCTACGCGGCGGAGGCGATCCGTGGCCGGCCGCTGCCGCCGCGGGCCCAGGAATATGGCTTCCGCGCCGGATTCGCGCTGCTGATCACGCTTTTCGTCTTCGCGACCTGGAATGACCTGTCGCAGCTTGGCGTGGTGCGCTGGGCGGCCAACCTTTTTGGGTGATCGAGGCGTCTCATCCAGAGTCGTTTTGAAACAGCGGTTTAGCCGACCAGATCCGAGCCTCGCGTGAAGAAGGGCGGCAGCGCGGCCCGATTTGCCGTGGTTCGGCCGCTTTTGGGCGTGACTGTGATCGTCACCAACCGGGGTCATGGGACGCCGGGGGTGGCGGCCCCCCGACCGCTCGGGTAGTCTCCGCCGCCTTACGCAGCCCCCCGGGGAATACACCACTTGGTCGCCAACCGGCTTCTTCTGCTCGCCGCCACCTGCCTCGTCCCGGTCAGCCTCGCGCTGGATGCCGGGGCGCAGACCCGTGGGCCGCGCGCCCCCGCCGCCGCCACCGCCCCGGCTTCCGGGGTGGTGCGTGGCATCGACGTCACCGGCAACCAGCGGATCGAGGCGGATACCGTCCGGTCCTACATGCTGTTGCAGCCGGGCGACCCCTTCGACGCCGACCGGCTCGACCGCAGCCTGCGCACGCTGTTCGCCACCGGCCTGTTCCGGGATGTGGCGGTGGCCCGCGATGGCGACCGGATCCGCGTGACGGTGGATGAGAACCCGATCGTCAACCGGGTGGCTTTCGAGGGCAACAGCAAGGTCTCCGACGACGTGCTGACGCCGGAGGTGACGCTGCGCGCCCGCGCCGTCTTCACCCCACAGGCCGCCCAGGCCGACCGCCAGCGCATCCTCGACCTCTATGCCCGCCGGGGCCGCTTCGCGGCGCGGGTGGAGCCGAAGATCATCCAACTCGACCAGAACCGGGTCGATGTGGTGTTCGAGATCACCGAGGGCGATGCGGCGCTGGTCAGCCGCGTCAGCTTCGTGGGCAACACCGCCTATTCCGACAGCCGGCTGCGCGATGTGGTGGCGACGCGGGAGCAGGCCTGGTACCGCATTCTTTCCACCTCCGACATCTATGATCCGGAGCGGCTGAATTTCGACCGCGAGCTGCTGCGCCGCTATTACCTGCGCCAGGGCTATGCCGATGTGCAGATCACCGGCGCGGTCGCCGAGCTGGCGCCGGATCGCAGCGGCTTCTTCGTGACCTATACGATCGACGAGGGGCCGCGCTATCGCGTCGGCAAGGCGGAGATCACCAGCACGCTGCGGGGCGTCGAGCCCGAATCGCTGCGCCGGGAGCTCTCGATCAGCGAGGGTGACTGGTATGACGGCGATGCGGTGGAACGCTCGGTGGAGGCGCTGTCCGACGCGGTCGGCCTGCGCGGCATTCCCTTCGTCGAGGTGCGGCCCCGGGTTGCCCGGGACCGGGAGAACCGGCGCGTCGATGTGACCTTCGAGGTCGCCGAGGGCAGCCGCGCCTATGTCGAGCGCATCGACATCACCGGCAACAGCCGCACCGCGGATCGCGTCATCCGCCGCGAATTCCGCATCGCGGAGGGCGATGCCTTCAACGCCGCCCAGGTGCGGCGCTCGCGCCAGCGCATCCGCGACCTCGGCTATTTCGGCGGCGCCGAGATCAATGTGCAGCCCGGCTCGGCGCCGGACCGCACGGTGCTCGCCACCACGGTGACGGAACGCCCCACCGGCGAAATCTCGCTCGGCGGCGGCTTCTCCACCGATGCGGGCCTGCTGACCGATTTCGGCGTGCGGGAACGCAACTTCCTCGGCACCGGCATCGATGCGCGGTTGCAGACCCTGCTGGCGCAGCGCCGCACGCAGGTGGACTTCTCCGTCACCGATCCGGCCTTCCTGGACCGCAACCTGGCGGCCGGCGTCGATCTTTTCTACATCACCCGCGACCTGCAGGACACGTCGAGCTATTCGGAGAGGCGCGCCGGCATCGTGCTGCGGGCCGGCTACGAATTCAACGAGCGGGTCCGGCAGAACTGGTCCTACAGCCTGGTACAGCGCGACGTCTTCGACGTGCAGTCGGATGCCAGCCGCTTCATCCAGGAACAGACCGGCGTGACCCTGCTGTCGCAGGTTGGCACCACCCTGTCCTATGACGTGCGCGACAGCCGGATCGAGCCGCGCAGTGGCTTCATCGCGCGTGTCGGCACCGATGTCGCGGGCCTCGGCGGCGATGTCGCCTATGTGCGCTGGCGCGGCGACGTGGCGGGCTATGTGCCGCTGGAACGCTATCTCGGCAGTTCGGACTATGTGCTGGCGCTGCAGGCCGGCGTCGGCCTGCTCACCCCCTGGGGCGACAGGCCGGAGCGGATCATCGACCGCTTCTTCCTGGGCGGCGACAACCTGCGAGGCTTCGCGCTGGCGGGTGCCGGCCCGCGCGATACCTCCAACAGCTCCTCCGATGATCCGCTCGGCGGCAGGCTGATCTGGACCCAGACCACCGAACTGCGCTTCCCGCTGCCGCTGCCCTCCGAGATCGGGCTGCTCGGCCGCGCCTTCGTCGATGTCGGCTCGCTGTCGCGCACGCCGGTCTCCGGCCCGGGCGTGCAGGATGATACCTCGCCCCGCGTCGGTGCGGGTGTCGGCATTTCCTGGCGCACGCCGGTCGGTCTCATCAACATCGACATCGCCCAGGCGGTGGTGAAGGAGTCCTACGACGAGACGCAGCTCGTGCGTTTCGGCTTCGGCACCCGCTTCTGAGCACCATTCGGGATTATCGACCCATGCGTCTGCGCCATTTTCTCGCGGCCTCCCTGCTGTTCGCGCCGCCTCTGCTGCTGATCGGTCCCGCTTCCGCGCAGCAGCAGCAGGGCCAGCAATGGTTCGTGCCGCCGGCGCAGGGGCAGGCGCAACAGCAGCAGCGGCCGCCTGCACAGCGGCCGCCGGCCCAGCGCCCGGCCCAGGCGCCGGCGGCCGGGCAACGCACGCCCGCGCCGGTCATCGCCATCGTGGATATCCCCGAGGTGCAGCGCCTCTCCGCCGCCTTCAACCAGGTTCGGGAGGAGATCGAGCGGCGCCGTGCCAGGCTGAACGAGGATCTCCAGCGCGAGCAGGGCCGGTGGCGGGAGGAGCAGCAGGCCCTGGCCGCCGCCCGCGCCACCGCGCCGCCGGAGCAGCTTCGCCAGCGTGAGCGGGAGTTGCAGGAGCGGATCACCGATGCGCAGCGGATCTTCCGCGACCGTTCCCGCGCCATCGACCAGGCGGCGCAGGCCGGTCTCCAGCAGATCGAGCAGGCGTTGGGGGCCGTCATCCGGCAGGTCGCCGCCTCCCGCGGTGTGAACATCGTGCTGCCGCGGCCGCTGGTCATCTTCAACGACAGCGGTTTCGACCTGACGGATGAGATCTCCGCGCAGATGAACCGCGTGCTGCGCAGCGTGAACCTGCCGGCCGAGGGTGCGGCACCGACCGAGGCCCCCGCCGGTGGTGCGCCCGCCGCAGCCCCGGCCGGCGATGCCCCGCCGCCGCCGCCGCCGCCCGCCCCGGCAGCGCCCGCGCGACGGAACTGAGCCAATGGCGGCGGATCCCCGCTTCTTCCCGGCGGGGTCCTCGCTGACCCTGGCCGAGGCCGCGACCCTGGCCGGTGGCGAATTGCGGGGCGGTGATGCCGCCCTGCGCATCACGGCTGTCGGCCCCCTTCAGGCGGCCGGCGCGGCGGAGATCAGTTTCCTCGACAACCGGCGCTACCTGCCGCAGGCGCTGGAAAGCCAGGCCGCGGCCATCGTGATCGCGCCGGAACTGCTGGCGCGCCTGCCCGAGGGGCGGGTCGCGATCGTGACGAAGCAGCCCTATCTCGGCTTCGGGCGGATCGCCCGGGCGCTGCATCCGGTGCCCTTGCCGCGCCCTGGCATCCACCCCACTGCCGTCATCGATGCGACCGCCCGGATCGGCGCCGGCAGCGAGATCGGCCCCTTCGTGGTGATCGAGGCGGGGGCGGAGATCGGGCCGGGCTGCGTGATCGGCCCGCATGCCGTGATCGGCGCCGGCGTGGTGCTGGGGGAGGGTTGCCGCATCGGCGCCCATGCCAGCCTCAGCCATACCATCGCCGGCCGGGGCGTGGTGCTGCACCCCGGTGCGCGCACCGGCCAGGAAGGCTTCGGCTTCGCGGTGACCCCGGAAGGCCGGTTCGAGACCATGCCCCAGCTTGGCCGTGTGATCCTGGAGGATGCGGTGGAGGTGGGCGCCAATGCCTGCATCGATCGCGGCAGCCAGACGGATACGGTGCTGGGCGCGGGCACGCGCCTCGACAACATGGTGCAGATCGGCCACAACGTCCGCACTGGACAGGCTTGCGTATTGGTCGCCCAGGTCGGCCTCGCCGGCTCCACCCATCTGGGCCACGGGGTGCAGATGGGCGGGCAGTCCGGCACCGCCGGTCATCTCCAGATCGGTGACAGGGCCCAGGTCGCCGCCCAGTCCGGGGTGATGTCCGATGTCGGGGCAAGCGAGGTGGTCGGCGGGTCGCCGGCCTGGCCGATGCGGGAGACCCTGCGTGCCTTCGCCACCCTGCGTCGCCTGGCCAAGCCCGCCAGCCGCCCGGGCTGATCTCGCCCCAGGTCGATTTCCAGTGGAGCCAACGGAAGACAGGACGATGGATTCAAGCCCCGAGAACACACCGGCCGCAACGGTGGAACCCTATGACATCGCCCGCATCATGCAGGCGATCCCGCATCGTTTTCCCTTCCTGCTGGTCGATCGGGTGGTGGACATCGTCCCCAATGTCTCCGCCGTCGGCATCAAGAACGTCACGATCAACGAGAATTTCTTCCAGGGCCATTTCCCGCAGCACCCGGTCTTCCCGGGCGTGCTGATCATCGAGAGCATGGCGCAGACCGCCGCCGTGCTGGTGGTGGAAACGCTCGGCCCGACGGCGCAGGGCAAGCTGGTCTATTTCATGACCGTGGACAGCGCCAAGTTCCGCAAGCCGGTGGTGCCGGGCGACCAGATGCGCGTGCATGTCGTCAAGGAAAAGCAGCGCGGCAACATCTGGAAGTTCACCGCCGAGGCAAAGGTGGACGGCAAGGTGGTGGCCGAGGCGTCCTACGCCGCCATGATCCTCGACAAGTGAGCGAAGCCGTCCTCCAGGTGGATGTCGAACCCATGCCAGCCTTCATCCACCCCGCGGCCCATGTGGCGGCCGGGGCCCAGATCGGCGCGGGCTGCCGCATCGGCCCGGGCTGCGTCGTCAGCGCCGAATCGGTGCTGGAAGAAGGGGTCGAGCTGGTCGCCCATGTCGTGCTGGATGGCCGGGTGCATCTCGGCGCCGGGGTGAAGGTGTTTCCCTTCGCCACCATCGGGCTGCCGCCGCAGGACCTGAAGTACAAGGGCCAGCCGACCAGCGTGGTGATCGGGGCGCGGACGCAGATCCGCGAGCACGCCACCATCCATCGCGGCAGTACCGGGGGCGATGGCGTCACCCGCATCGGCGCCGACGGGCTGGTGATGTGCGTCGCCCATGTCGGGCATGACTGCACCATCGGCGATGGCGTGATCCTGGTGAACAACGTGATGCTCGCCGGCCATGTCGAGATCGGCGATTTCGCCGTGGTGCAGGGCGGCGCCGCCATCCAGCAATTCGTCCGCATCGGCCGCATGGCCATGGTGGCGGGCATGTCCGGCGTGGAACGCAACGTGCTGCCCTACGGCCGCGCCAAGGGCTATCGCGCCAAGCTGGCAGGCCTCAACACCATCGCCATGCGCCGGCGCCTGGGCCTCAGCAAGGAACAGGTGGTGGTCGTGGCGCGCGCGGTGCACGACCTCTATCGCGGCGGGCGTCCGGATGAGGCGATCGCGGCCGTGGCCGCCGCCCATCCCGGCAATGCGCTGGTCGAGGAAATCCTCGCTTTCGCCCGCAACAGGGGCCGCCATGGCCTGATGCCCTTCGGCCGGGTGACGGAGGAGGACGAAGGCGGGGAGGCTTCGTGACGGCGCCGGAGCCGCTCGGGCTGATCGCCGGCGGCGGGGTGATGCCGCTGCGCGTCGCCGATGCCGCCAGCCGCGCCGGGCGGCCGGTCTTCGTCGCGCTGATCGAGGGCTTCGCCAATCCCCGCGACTACGCGCCCTGGCCGCATGAGGTGGTGCGGCTTGGCGCCGTGGGGGCCTTGTTCGGGGCGCTGCGGCGCAACCGCGTGCGCCAGCTGGTCCTGGCCGGCCGGGTGAAGCGGCCTTCCTTCCTGTCGCTGCGGCTGGATGGGGAGGGGGTGCGGCTGGCAGCCAAGGTGGGCCGCAAGGCGATCTTCGGCGGCGACGACGCGCTGCTGCGCGCCGTGGTCGATGTGCTGCGGGAGGAGGGGTTCGACCCCATCGGCGCCCAGCAGGTTTTTTCCGCTTTGCTGATCGAGGGTGGCTGCCCGACCCATGCCCAGCCGGATGCCGATGCCATGGCGGACATCCAGCGCGGCATCGCCGTGGCCCGGCAGCTCGGCCAGGCCGATGCCGGCCAGGGCTGCGTGGTGCAGCAGGGTCTGGTGTTGGCGGTGGAGGCGATCGAGGGCACCGACGCCATGCTTGCGCGCTGCGCCGAGCTGGCGCGGGAAGGCCCGGGTGGTGTGCTGGTGAAGCTGGTGAAGCCTTCCCAGAGCAAGCTGGTCGACCTGCCGGTGATCGGGCCGGACACCATCCGCGCCGCCGCTGCCGCCGGGCTGCGCGGCGTGGCGGTGGAAGCGCGGCGGGATGGTCACATCGGCACCATCGTTCTCGACCGCGACGTCACCATATCGGAGGCCAATGCCGCGGGGTTGTTCCTGCTGGCGATGGATGCCGACCAGGTTTTGAACCAAGGAGAGAACGCATGAGCCAGGGCTCGCTGCTGCACACCATGATCCGCGTCGGCAATCTCGACCGCAGCGTGGACTTCTACACGAAGCTGCTCGGCATGAAGGAACTGCGCCGCCGCGACGTGCCGGATGGCAAGTACACGCTGGTCTTCGTGGGCTTCGCCGAGGAATCGACCGGCGCCGCCGTGGTGGAGCTGACCTACAACTACGGCACCGAGAGCTACGAGATGGGCAATGCCTTTGGCCACCTCGCCGTCGGCGTGCCGGACATCTACGCCACCTGCGACAAGCTGCGCGCCGGCGGTGCCAAGATCACCCGGGAGCCGGGGCCGGTGAAGTTCGGCACCACGGTCATCGCCTTCGTCGAGGACCCGGACGGCTACAAGATCGAGCTGATCGAGCGGAAGTAGCCCCCGGGTCATGGCGATCCTGACGCCGCTGGAGGATGCCCTCGCGGGCATGACGGATGCGGCGCGGGCGCTGGCGGGGCGGGAGAGGGTGCGGCTGGCCGTCACCGGCCTGTCCCGGGCTGGCAAGACAGTGTTCCTGACCTCGCTGGTTTCCAACCTGCTGGCGGCGGGGCAGGGGGTGAACACTTTGCCGGCCCTGGCCGCGGCCTCCGGCAATCGGCTGCGCCGGGCGCGGCTGGTGCCGCCGGGCATCGAGGCGACGCCGCGCTTCGACGCGGCCGCGCATCTGGAGGCGCTGGCCGCCGACCCGCCGCGCTGGCCGGAACGCACCGAGGACGTCTCCACGCTGGAAATCGCGCTGGACCTGGCGCCAGCCTCCTGGCTCGGCCAGGCGCGCGGCTGGGTGGCGGGGGAACGGCGCGTGACGCTGGAACTGCTGGACTATCCCGGCGAATGGCTGCTGGACCTGCCGATGCTGGACCAGTCCTACAGCGACTGGTCGCGCCAGACCCTCCTGCGGTTGCGGCAGGGCCGTCGGGCCGCGGCGGCGGCGGATTTTCTGCAGTTCGTCGATGCCTTGCCGGCCCAGGCGCGGGATGACGAGGCGCTGGCCCGCCAGGGTTTTCGCCTGTACCGCGCGGCGCTGCTGCGCTGCAGGGACGAGCTGGGTTTCCGGTTCCTGCAACCCGGGCGCGCGCTGAATCCGGGACCGCGCGGCGAGGCGCCGCTGCTCTGGTTCTTCCCGCTGCCGAGTGGCGAGATGGGCGATCTCGGCCGGCTTCTGGCCCGCCGCCACGCCGCCTATCTGGCGGATCAGCGCACGGCCTTCTTCGAACCCTTCTTCCGCCGCTTCCGCCGCCAGGCCGTGCTGGTGGATGCGCTGGGCGCGCTGCATGCCGGGGAGGAAGCCTTCGACGACACCGCCGCAGCGCTCTCGGCCATCGCACAGGCGCTGCGGCGCGGCGGCGGCTGGCTGAACCTGCTGACCGGGCAGGGCGTGCAGCATGTGGGCTTCGCCGCCACCAAGGCGGATCACGTGCCGGCCGGGTCGCGCGACGCGCTGGTCGGGCTGCTGGGCGACCTGATCGGACCGGGCACGGCGGGGCCGGGGGCGGCCACCACCTCCGTCCACGCCATCGCCTCCCTCCGCTGCACCCAGGACGACATGGCCCGGGTCGATGGGCGGGACATGCAGGCGGTGCGCGGCGTGCTGCTGGAAGGCGGGCGCAGCGCCAGGATCTACCCGGGCGAGGTGCCGGACCGCCGGCCGGGTCACGATTTCTGGCGCACCGGCGAATTCCGCATGCCGGTCTTCCGCCCGCCACGCCTGACCGGTGACGGGCTGGCCGGGATGCCCCATCTCGGTCTGGACCGGATGCTGGCATCCCTGATCGGAGACCTGCTTTGAGCGACGCGCCGCGCGGCCCGCGTATCCTGACGGAGGAGTCCCTGGCGCCCGCGCCGCGGCTGGATTTCGGCTGGGACCAGGCCGTCGCGCCGGTGGCCGTGCCGCCACCGCCGCGGGGGCGCTGGTCGGCGGTGAGCCTGGCCGCCGGCGGCATCGGCGTTCTGCTGCTCGGCCTCTCCGCCATCGATGTGGGCGGTTATGTCGCGGACCAGTTCACCCGGGCGCCCTGGCTCGGCTGGCTGACGCTCGGGGTCGCCACGGCCGGCTACGGGCTGATCGCGGCGGCCATCCTGCGCGAATTGCGCGGCCTGGCTGGCCTCGGCACGGTGGAGAAGGGCCGGGCGGCGGTGGCGCGGGGCGATTTCGCGGCCAGCCGCGCCGCCGTGCTGGACTGGGCGGGACGCCTGCCGGAGGCGCAGGCGATGCTGCCCGCGCTGCGCAAGGCGCCGGACCTGCCGACCCTGTTGGCCCTGCTGGAGGCCGGGCCCCTGGCGACGCTGGACCGCGCCGCGGTCGCCGCCGGCCGCGCCGCCGCGCTGCAATCCCTGGCAGCCACCGCCATCGTGCCGTCCCCGGCGCTGGATGGGCTGTTCATCGCCTGGCGCGGGTTGCGACTGGTGCGAGAGGTGGCGGCGATCCACGGGTTGCGGCCCGGCCTGCTCGGCACATTGAAGCTGCTGCGGCGGACGCTGTTCGAGGCCGGGGCGGTGGCCGCCGCCGATGTCGCCATCAATGCCGCGGTCACGGCAGTGACAACCAACCCCCTGGTCGCCTCCGTCGTCGGCGATGCCGCGACCGGTGCGGTGGCGGCGCGGCGGATGCTGCTGCTGGCCCGCGCCACGGCCCGCGCCTGCCGGATCGTCGTGCCGCGCTAGAGGCGGCTTCCTCGCAGCGCAGCCCTTATCTAGCCATGACGCTAGGGGATGGCCTGCGCAGCCTGCGGCTGGCCGCCCTGGCGGATCCGATCCGCCGCGCCATCGTCGCCCGCCGGGCGCAGAGCGAGGCGACGGTCGCTGATCTGCAAAAGCCCTTCGCGATCAGCCAGCCGGCCATCGGGTCACCCTGACCATGGCGGCGCTCCAGGGCAGCGCCGCGGACCTGCCGGCTTCCGCGCGGGCTTCCCCTCGATGGCGCAGGGCTGGGGTGGGCGTTTCGAGGCGCTGGACCTGCTGCCTGGCTGACCGGTCCGCCGGTATCAACCGATCGTCCTGTCGCGTGCTGCGTCAGGCGGCGCTGGCCCGGCCGGTGATGGGTCGCGCCTCGCCCAGGGGCAGGGGTCGGGCGCTGGGCCGGAGGATGGCGGTATTGGCATCATCCGCGACCTGCAGCCTTTCGGCCGGGAACAAGACGGTATGGCCCCAGATGAAGACCATCAGCGCCATCGCGCCGAGGACCAGCTGCGCCGGCAGCGGCAAGGTGGTGACCGCGATGATGGCCGAGGTCCAGATCGCCGTGCCGAGAAAGCCGAGGATCCAATAGCTGGCCTTGGAGACAAAGCGCATCGCAACCTCCGGGAGAGTGTGTTGACGCAAATTAAGCGTCTTAATCAAATTTTTAGACTTTCCCGACCTGCGGCGTCAAGCGCGATTCCGCGTGCGGCAGCCGCCCCGCCCGCCCTGGAAGGCGGGGGGCGAAACACCGCCTGTGTTGTTGAAAAATCTAGCCCTGTGGCTGCGCCGCGGCGCGGATACGCGAGAGTGACTCCTCCCGACCGAGCGCCACGAGGACCGCATCGATCGGCGGGCTCTGGGTGCTGCCGGTCAAGGCCACACGCAATGGTTGTGCGGCCTGGCCCAGCTTGATGCCCTTCACCTCGGCATAGTCGCGCAGCCACTGCTCGAGATCCGCCTTTTCCCACGGCGCCTGCTCCAGGAACTCCGCGAGGTTGGCAAGGCGCTCCCGGGCTTCCGGCGTCAGCAGCGCCGCGGCCTTCGCATCCGGCTCCGGCGCGCCTTCCGCCACGGCGAACATCGCCGCATCGGCCAATTCCAGCAGCGTCTTCGCCCGTGCCTTCAGGTCCGGCATGAGGGCGCGGATGCGGGCCGCCGCATCGGTGCCGAAGCCGATGCCGCGCTGGCTGTAGCGGGCCATCACCTCCCGCAGCAGGCGGTCGTCATCCGCCTCGCGGATATAGACGCCGTTCAGATGGGTCAGCTTGGTATAGTCCATGCGGGAGGCCGCGCGGCCGACATCCGCCAGGTCGAACAGCTCGATGGCGCGGTCGCGCGGGATGATCTCCTCATCCCCATGGCCCCAGCCGAGGCGCAGCAGGTAGTTGCACAGCGCCTCCGGCAGGAAGCCGCGCTCGGCGAATTCCAGCGCGCCCACGGCACCGTGGCGCTTCGACAGCTTGGCGCCGTCGGCGCCGTGGATCAGCGGGATATGCGCGAAATGCGGCCGCCGCCAGCCCATGGCGTCATAGACCATGCACTGCCGGAAGGTGTTGGTCAGGTGGTCGTCGCCGCGGATGACATGGGTGATGCCCATGTCGTGGTCGTCCACCACCACGGCATGCAGATAGGTGGGCGTGCCGTCGCTGCGCAGGATGATCATGTCATCCAGTTCGGACGCCGCGACGCGGACCTCGCCCTGCACCAGGTCGGGAACCACCGTCTCCCCCTCACGCGGCGCCTTGATGCGGATGGCGGCGGGCAGGGCCGGTGCGTCCTTCGGGTCGAGGGCGATCCAGCGGCTGCCATCGTATTTGAAGGGGCGCTTGCTGGCCTCGGCCTCCGCCCGCATCGCCGCCAGCTCCTCCGGCGTGTCATAGGCGAGATACGCATGGCCCGCCGCCAGCAGCTCCCGCGCCACCTCGGCGTGGCGGGCCTCGCGGCTGGACTGCATGACGGGGGGCTCGTCCGGCTCCAGGCCCAGCCAGGCCAGGCTCTCGATGATCTGGTCCACCGCCTGCTGCGTGCTGCGCGCCTTGTCCGTGTCCTCGATGCGCAGCAGGTACTGGCCGCCGTGGTGGCGGGCAAAGAGGTAATTGAACAAGGCGGTGCGCGCGCCACCGATATGCAGATAGCCCGTGGGCGAGGGCGCGAAGCGCGTGCGGACCGACATGATGTTCCGTGTCCTGGACAGGGGAGTGTTGGCCGGCCTGTCTAGCGCGGATCGCGGGGAGCGCCAAAGCCGGCCAGGCAGGTCTCCGTTGCGGTGGCGGCAGGATGACCCCACCATGGGTTGAGATGTCCCTGGCCATTTCCCCCTCGGTGCCCGGCGGCCTGGCCGCGCGGGTCGCGGCCGCGCTGGCGGGGTTGGCCGGCGCGCAGCATGGTCGTTTCGCGCCCTGGCTGGCGGTCGCCATGGGCATCGGCGTGCTGTGGTATTTCAGCCCGGGCGAGGAGCCGGCGGCGCAGCCGCTCTGGCTGGTGCCGCCTTTGGTCGCGCTGGCTGTGGCGATGGGCCGTCGCCGGCCGCTGGCGGGCTGGGGGGTGGGGCTGCTGGCCGCGCTGCTGCTCGGCGCAGGCCTTGCCGCCTTCCACGCCGCCCGCCAGCCCGCCGCGCTGGCACTGCCCTACGGCGCGGTGGTGGTGGAGGGCGTGGTCACCGCGGTGGAGCGCCTGCCGGAGGGCCGCCGGGTGACCATCGGCGCCCCGCGCCTCGATGGCGGGCCACCGCTGTCGCGCCATCTGCGCCTGCGGCTGCGCGGCACCGATCCGGCCGAGCCGATGCCGGGCGACCGGATTCAGGTACGCGCCCTGGTGCGGGAGCCGGGGGCGCCGGTGGTGCCCGGCGGCTACGACTTCCAGCGCGCCGCCTGGTTTTCAGGCCTCGGTGGATCGGGCTTCGCGCTGGGGCCGGCGGCGCTGTCTCCGGGCGAGCCGGGCGGCGCCTGGTTCGCCGCGCTGCGGCTGCGGCTGGAGCGGGAGGTGGCGGCCGTGATCCCGGGCGCCGCGGGTGCCGTGGCAGCGGCGCTGGTGACCGGGACGCAGAGCGCCATCCCGCCCGAAGCCATGGTGGCGATGCGGGATTCCGGGCTGGCGCATCTGCTGTCGGTCTCCGGCCTGCACATGACCATCGTCATGGGCCTTGTCTTCGCGGTGCTGCGCTTCGGCCTCGCGCTGGTCCCCTTCCTGGCGCTGCGCCTGCCGGTGAAGGCGCTGGCGGCGCTGGGCGCCCTGGGGGCGGGGACCTTCTACATGCTGCTGACCAGCGCGCAGGTGCCGATGCAGCGCTGCCTCGCCATGGCGGCGCTGGTCACGCTGGCGCTGCTGGCCGGGCGACGGGCGCTGACGCTGCGCGCCCTGGCCATCGCGGCGGCGCTGGTGCTGGCGGTGGCGCCGGCGGAACTGCTCGGCCCCTCCTTCCAGATGTCCTTCGCGGCGGTGCTGGCGCTGGTGGCCGGGCATGACGCGCTGCGGCCCTTCCTGGCGCGGTTGCGCGGCCGGCCGGCGTGGTGGCGCCGGCCGATGCTGTTCGGGCTCGGGCTGGTGCTGACCTCGGCCCTGGCGGGGGCGGCCACGGCGCCGATCGGGCTGCACCATTTCGGGCGGCTGCAACTGTTCGGCGTCCTGGCCAATGCGGTGGCGGTGCCGTTGACCTCCCTGCTGGTGATGCCGGCGGGGCTGGTCGCGATGCTGGCCCTGCCGCTGGGACTGGCGGAATGGCCGTTGCGGGTGATGGGCTGGGGGGTGGAGGGCATCCTGCTGACGGCGGGGACGGTCGCCGCCTGGCCTGGCGCGGCGCCCGCGCTGCCGCCGCTGCCGGCCTGGGGGCTGGCACTGGCGGGATTCGGCTTCTGCTGGCTGTGCCTGTGGCGGGGCCCACTGCGGCTGCCGGCCCTGCCGGTGATCCTGGCCGGGCTGGCCGCCGGCCAGTTCAGCCCGCCGCCGGACCTGCTGGTCTCGGCCGATGCGCGGCTGGTGGCGCTGCGGACCGGGCAGGGGGTGTATCTGCACCGCCTGCCGGGTGCCCGTGCCTTCGTGCAGCAGAACATGCTGCGCGCTTTGGGCGCCGAGACGGGGCAGGAGCTGCCGGAGCAGGGGGAGACAGCCGGTGGCGTCCTTGCCTGCACGCCCGGCGCCTGCCGCTTCCGGCCGCATGCGGAGGGTGTGGAGGCGGTGCTGCTGCGGTCGCCGCCGGTGCCGCGTGGCCAACGCAGCCCGCCGCTGGCGCCCGGCGCCGCCTGCGGCACGGTCGCCATGGTCGTGGCGCTGGCGCCGGTGACGGGCCGTTGCGGCCCGACGCTGGACCGGTTCGACATGTGGCGGGATGGCGCCCAGGCCGTCTGGCTTCAGCGGGACGGCCCCATGCGCCGCAGCGACCGCGGCTGGCGCGGCGACAGGCCCTGGGTGCCGCCGGAGCCGATGCCGGGACGCCCCGAAACATTGCCGATTGCGCCTCGCGATTTTGTGAACGATTAACCTTCTTTGAACCTTCACACGGCAAAATGCGTTCAGGACGAGGGTCCGGAAGGAGGAAACAGAAAATGACAGCGGCCATCATGCTCTGCGCAGGGCTGGCCACGGGCGCCACGGGGATGGCAGTGTGGCAACGCCTGAACGCTTGGCGCGCGACGCGTGCCCAGGAATGGGATCCCTACTGAGGTCTCAGTAGCGGCGCAGGAGCCCCACCAGCTTCCCCTGCACGCGCACACGGTCCGGGCCGAAGATGCGGGTTTCGAAGGCACGGTTCGCGGGTTCCAGCGCCACGGAATTGCCCCGCCGCCGCAGACGCTTCAGCGTGACCTCCTGGTTATCCACCAACGCCACCACGATGGCGCCGTTATCCGCCGTGTCGCCGCGCCGGATGATGACCGTGTCGCCATCCAGGATGCCGGCCTCCATCATCGAATCGCCCGCCACTTCCAGCGCGTAATGTTCGCCGCCGGCCAGCAGCGCGGCGGGCACATCGATCATCGCCGTATCCCGCGTCGCCTCGATCGGCATGCCGGCGGCGATACGGCCATAGAGCGGCAGGGCCACCGACCCGGCCTCATTCGCCGGCTTCTGCACCCCGGCAAGACCCGGCGCGAAATGCCCGCGGATGACATTGGGTGTGAAGGCCGGCTGTGCGGGCGCGGGCGGCGGGGTTTCCGCGGCACGGCGAGGCGCGACATTCTCCGGCAGCCGCACCACTTCCAGGGCGCGGGCGCGATGCGCGCGGCGCTTGAGGAAGCCGCGTTCTTCCAGCGCCGTGATCAATCGGTGGATGCCGGATTTCGACTTCAGCCGAAGCGCCTCCTTCATCTCTTCGAAGGAGGGGGAGAAGCCGGTCGCGCGCAGATGCTTGTCGATGAACATCAGCAATTCGTGCTGCTTGCGCGTGAGCATGGCTTTCTCCAGCACCGGCCTCCGGGGCCAATGGACCCCGAACAAACAAGCAACCGGTGTGGATGTTCTATGTAGGTTCCCGGCGGGACGTCAAACGTTTTCCGCCACTTCCGACGAAAATCGGGACAGAAACGGTTCTCAGATCCCGAATTGGCCGAGCGGAATGGCCGGCACCTCCGCCCCCTCCGGCAGCGCCGGGGCCACGGCGGGCCTGAGAATCAGCGCCTCCGCCCGCGCCAGATTGGCCAGCATCGAACTGTCCTGCTGCGGGAAGGGGGTGGCGACCGTGTGGCCCGCCGAATCGATGCGCAATGTGGCCCGCAGATGGTCGAATCGGCGGTCATTGGCTGGCAGCGCCGCGCCCGCGCGCACCAGGATGGTGGGCGGTGCCGCCGCCGGCAGTCCCGAAAGCACCGCCAGCGCCGGCAGCAGGAACTGCACGCCGCAGACCAGGGCGGAGACCGGGTTGCCCGGCAGCCCCAGCACCGGTGTCGCGCCGAGCCTGCCCCAGATCAGCGGCTTGCCCGGCCGCATGGCGATCTTCCAGAAGTCGAGGCTGAATTTATCCCCTGGGGCTTGCCCCAGCGCCGCCTGGATCAGGTCGTGCTCGCCGACGCTGGCGCCGCCCGTGGTCACCAGCAGGTCGCAGCCCCGCGCCGCCGCCGCGGCCGCCGCGATGGCGTCCCGGTCATCCGCCACGATCGGCAGCACCAGCGGATCGCCGCCACCGGCCCGCACCAGCGCCGCCAGAGCATGGGCATTGGAGCTGACGATGCCGCCGGGCGGAATCGGCTCACCGGGAAGGGCGATCTCGTCGCCGGTCGCCAGGATACCGATGCGCGGCCGGCGATGGACCGCCAGCCAGGGATGGTTGCTGGCCGCCGCCAGGCCGATGTCGCGCGCGGAAAGCCGCCGGCCCGCCGGCAACAGGGCCTCGCCCTCGGCGAAGTCCAGGCCGCGACGGCGAATCCAGCGATTCGGCTGCACCGCCTCCCGCACCTCGACCATGCCCTCGGCCTCGGTCGCATCTTCCTGCAGCAGGATGCCGTCGGCCCCCGCCGGCACGAAGCCGCCCGTGAAGATCCGCACCGCCTCGCCCGGGCCGACCGCCTGGCCGAAGGGATGCCCGGCCGGCGCGGCGCCGATCATCCGCAGCTTCGCCCCAAGCACCGCATCGGCGGCGCGCACCGCATAGCCATCCATGGCGGAAACATCTGCCGGCGGCTGGGTCAGCCGCGCCAGAACGGGCCGCGCCAATACGCGGTTCCAGCCCTCCGCCAGCGCCACCGTCTCCGCCGCGGTGGGGCGCAGAGCCTCCAGGATGCGGGCGCGTGCGTCTTCCAGCGGGATCATCAGGTCGCCTCGTAAACTCCGGATTTTCCGCCGGATTTATGCACCAGCCGTAGCGCCTCGATGCGCATGCCGCGATCGGCGGCCTTGCACATGTCGTAGATGGTCAGCGCCGCCACGCTGACCGCCGTCAGCGCCTCCATCTCCACCCCGGTCTGGCCGGTGACCTTGGCCAGGGCCTCGATCTCCACCGCATCCGGCTCGGCGATGGTCAGGTCCACCGTGACCTTGCTCAAGGCGAGGGGGTGGCAGAGGGGGATCAGATCGCTGGTGCGCTTGGCGGCCATGATGCCGGCGATGCGCGCGATGCCGAGCACGTCGCCCTTGCCCACCGTGCCCTGCCGGATCAGCGCCAGCGTCTCCGGCGCCATCACCACCCGCCCACGCGCCACGGCGATGCGGTGGGTGGCCGCCTTGTCCGAGACATCGACCATGGCTGCCGCGCCGGCGGCGTCGAAATGGGTCAGGCGGGGTTCGGTCATCAGATGGCGTTGATGAGTTCGCGGGCCGCTGCCGTCACATCGGCCTGGCGCAGCAGATGCTCACCCACCAGCAGGCAGCGGGCGCCTGCGCGGCACATGCGGCGCACATCCTCTGGCGTGCGGATGCCGCTTTCGCCCACCGGAATGCGGTCGGCGGGGATCTGCGGGATCAGCTCGTCCGAGGTGCCAAGATCGGTCACCAAAGTCTTGAGATTGCGGTTGTTTACGCCGATCAGCCGCGTCTCCAGCGCCAGGGCCCGCTCCAGCTCCCGCTGGTCATGCACCTCCGCCAGGATGGCCATGTCGAGCGACCGCGCCACATCCTCCAGCTCATGCGCCTGCTCGTCGCTCAGCGCCGCCAGGATCAGCAGGATGGCGTCCGCGCCCATGGCCCGGGCCTCGAAGACCTGCCAGGGGTGCACCATGAAGTCCTTGCGCAGCACCGGCAGGGAACAGGCGGCCCGCGCCTGGACCATATGGCCGAGATCGCCCTGGAACCACGGCGCATCGGTCAGCACGGAGAGGCAGGCGGCGCCTGCCGCCTCATAGGCCCGCGCCAACTCCGCCGGCTCGAAGGGTTCGCGGATCAATCCGCCGGAGGGCGAGGCGCGCTTGATCTCCGCGATCAGCCCGACCCGCCCATCCGCCACGGCGGCGCAGAGCGCCCCGGTGAAGTCGCGCGGCGGTGCGGCGTGGCGGGCCTGGCTCTCGATCTCGGCGAGGGGCATCGCCTCCGACCGCTGGCGCACCTCCTCATATTTGTCGGCCAGGATGCGGGCCAGCGTGTCGGAAATGACGGGGGCGGAGACATTCATGCGGGCGATGACTCGGATACGGGGGGAGGCGCCGCGGCGGCGCGCAGCCGGTTCAGCACGGTGAGCGCCGCGCCATTGTCGATGGCCTGGGCGGCGATGGGCACGCCGGCGCGGATGTCGTCCACCCGGCCCGCCACGACAAGGGCCGCGGCCGCATTCAGCAGCACGCAATCGCGATAGGCGCCCGGCGCGCCTTCCAGCAAGGCCAGCAGCGCCGCCGCATTCTCCGCCGGATCGCCGCCACGGATGGCCGATTCCGGGGCGCGGGGCAGCCCCGCCTCCTCCGGCGTCACCTGGAATTCATGAATCCGGCCGTCCCGAAGTTCCACGACCTGGGAGGGGCCGGCCAGCGTCAGCTCGTCGAGGCCCATGCCATGCACCAGCCAGGCGCGTTCGGTTCCCAGCCGCGCCAGCGTCTCCGCCATCGGGCGCAGCCATTCCGGGGCGAAGGCGCCGGTCATCTGCCGCGTCACACGGGCCGGATTGGCCAGCGGTCCCAGCAGGTTGAAGATGGTCCGCGTACCGAGTTCCATCCGCGGCCCGGCGGCATGGCGCAGCGCGGCATGGTGGCGGGGCGCCATCAGGAAGACCATGCCGGCCTCCGCCAGCACCCGGGGCAGCGCCTCCAGCGGCGTTTCCATCACCGGGATGCCGAGCGCCGACAGCGCATCGGCGGCGCCCGAGCGCGAGGACAGCGCCCGGTTGCCATGCTTGGCGACCTTCACCCCGCAGCCGGCCACGACCAGCGCCGCGGCGGTCGAGATGTTCAGCGTGCCGGCGGCATCCCCCCCGGTGCCCACGATATCCATGGCCCCGGGCGGCGCCTCCACCGCGATCATCCGGGCGCGCATAGCCCGGACGGCGCCGGTCATCTCCGCCACCGTCTCCCCGCGCACCCGCATCGCCATCAGCATCCCGGCGATCTGCGCCGGCGTGGCCTCCCCGGCCATGATGAGGCCGAAAGCAACCTCCGCCTCGCTCTCCGCCAGCCGCTCCCCCGCCGCCAACCTCGCCAGTATTTTTTTCATGCTGTTTTTTCGTCAGGCTGCCGCGGTCGCGGCTGGGAAGGTGTTTCGGCGTCCTGCGAGGGCGAGGAAGTTGCGCAGGATGTCGTGGCCGTGGTCGCTGGCGATGCTTTCGGGGTGGAACTGGACGCCCCAGATGGGCAGGTCGCGATGGGCCAGGCCCATGACCAGGCCGTCGGCGGTCCGCGCGGTGGGGATCAGCGTCTCGGGCAGGTCCTCGACCACCAGGGAGTGGTAGCGCGTCGCGCGGAAGGGCGAGGGGACGCCCGAAAAGATGTCGGTGCCGCCATGGGTCACATCCCAGACCTTGCCATGCACCGGCTCCGGCGCCCGCACCACCCGTGCGCCAAAGGCCTGGCCGATGGCCTGGTGGCCCAGGCACACCCCCATCAGCGGCAAGCGCCGCTCCGCCGCCGCGGCGATGAGGTCGAGGCAGATGCCCGCCTCATTCGGCGTGCAGGGGCCGGGCGAGAGCACGATCGCCTCCGGATGCAAGGCGAGGGCCGCCTCCACCGAGAGGGAATCATTGCGCCGAACCTCAACCACCGCTCCAAGGTCGCCCAGGAAGTGGTAGAGATTGAAGGTAAAACTGTCGTAGTTGTCGATCAGGAGGATCATGATCTGGTGACTTTTGTCCCGGAACGCCTGGGAATCAAGCCGTGCGCGCCTCGCCGGCCTCCGACGGGGTTCCGCCAGCCGCGCCAGCGGGCCTAACCTTCCGCCCAAGAAGAGTCGGAATGGGTGGGGACAATGCAGATCCAGGGAATGTTGCGCCGGCTGTTGCCGGCTTTGGCCGTTGCCGGTCTGCTGGCCTTGCCGGCCATCGCGGCTGACCTGCCGGATCGCCCCGTGCGCATCCTGGTGCCCTTCGCCCCGGGCGGTACCAGCGACATCGTCGCCCGCGTGCTGGCGGAGGCGGCCTCCGCCCATCTGCCGCGCGGTGCGGTTGTGGAGAACAAGGCGGGTGCCGGCGGCAATATCGGCGCGAACGAGGTGGCGCGTGGCCCGGCGGATGGCACGCTGCTGCTGCAATGCGCCTTCGGGCCCTGCGGCGCCAATCCGGCGCTCTATGCCAATGCCGGCTATGACGTGCTGCGGGATTTCGCCCCCGTCATCCTGACCGGCGCCGTGCGCAACGTGATGGCCGTGCGGCGCGACCTGCCGGCGCAGAATGTCGCGGAGTTCCTGGCACTGGCCCGCAGCCAGCGCGGCGGCATCAGCTTCGGCTCCTCCGGTGTCGGCGCCTCCAACCATCTGGGTCCGGAGCTGCTGCGGGCGGTGACGGGAATCGAGATGGTGCATGTGCCCTATCGCGGCTCCGGCCCCGCCATCACCGACCTGATCGGCGGGCGGATCGACGTGTTCTTCGACAATCTCCCCTCCATCCTGCCGCATATCCGCGCCGGATCGGTGCGCGGCCTGGCGGCGGTCAGCGATCAGCGGCTGCCGGAACTGCCGGATGTGCCGACCTTCGCCGAACAGGGCGTGCAGGGCATGGCGATCGATAGCTGGTTCGGCTTCATGGCCCCCGCCCGCACGCCGCCCGCCGCCATCGCCGCGCTGAACGCCGCCTTCAACCAGGCCCTGTCCGACCCCCGCGTGCGGTCCCGCATGGCGGAGCTCGCCGTGGCGCCGCTGGGTGGCACGCCGGAGGCGATGGGCACGCATGTGCGGGCGGAAGTCGCCCGCTGGGCCGATGTGGTCCGCCGCCAGGGAATCCGCGCCGAATGACACCCTCCACCATCACCTGCGTCCGCACCCTCCGGGTCCCCGAACGCGCCAATATCCTGTGGGTCGAGATCGAGACGGCGGAAGGCCTGACGGGCCTCGGCGAGAGCTTTCGTGGCGCCGCTGCCGTGGAGGGCCAGATCCACGAGCTGGTGGCGCCCTATCTGCTCGGCCAGGACTCGCGGAACATCGAGCGGATCCACCGGCATCTGATGACGCCCTATGTCGGCTTCGGCGCCTCCTCCGCCGAGATGCGGGCGGCCTCGGCGGTGGATATAGCGCTCTGGGATTTGATGGGGCAGCGGCTCGGCGTGCCGGTACATGAGGCGCTGGGCGGGCTGAGCCGCGACCGCATCCGCGCCTACAACACCTGCGCCGGCTACGACTACAATTCCGCCCGCGACCGCCGCGATGTGAGGTCCGGCGAGAATGCCGTGGGTCCCTATGACGACCAGGTCGCCTTCATGCAGCGCGCCGATGAACTGGCGCATTCGCTGCTGGAGGAGGGCTTCACCGCCATGAAGATCTGGCCCTTCGACGTCTACGCGCCAGCTTCCGGCGGCCAGCTCATGAACCTGGAAGATCTGAAGAAGGGCATGGAACCCTTTGAGAAAATACGAAAAGCCGTGGGCGACAAGATGGAGGTGATGGCGGAGCTGCACTCCATCTTCTCGCTGCCCGCCGCCACCCGTATCTGCCAGGCGCTCGCCCCCATCCAGCCCTTCTGGGTGGAGGACCCGATCGGCAAGATGGACGACACGGCGGCGCTTGTGGAACTGCGGCGCGCCGTGCCCGGCATGCCGATCTGCGCCAGCGAAACCCTGGGCGGCAAGGTCGCCTTCCGCGACCTGCTGGTGGCGGGCGCCACCGATGTGGTGATGGTGGACCTGACCTGGTGCGGCGGCCTGACCGAAGCCCGCAAGATCGCGGCGCTGGCGGAGGCCTGGGCGCGGCCCGTCGCGCCGCATGACTGCACCGGCCCGGTGACCCTGGTGGCCAGCCTGCATTTCGCCCTGCATGCGGCGACGGCCATCTTCCAGGAGGTGGTGCGGGCCACGCTGGCGACCTGGTATCGCGACCTGGTGACGGAGCTGCCCCGGCTGGAGAAGGGCTTCTGCCTGCCCATGCAGGGGCCGGGGCTGGGGACGAAGCTTCAGCCGGATACGCGCAAGCGCGCGGCGGTGCGGGAAAGCCGCGCGTAGCGTCGCGTTTCCCTCCCCGCGTCACCACGACCAGCCCCATCACGGCGGCTGGTCACCCTGGCGCATCAGTTCCAGGCGAATGACGCGCAGGGGCTGGGGGCGGCGCCTACCGCATCGGCACGGCGGAGACCGCGTTGTAGGGCGAGCCGTCGATCAGCCGCGTCGACCAGGCGAGATAGACCACGGCGTTGCGCTCCTCATCCACGAAGCGGTGCACGCGGGTTTCCTTGAAGAACAGGCTGGTGCTGCTTTCGAACACCACCTCACCACGCTCTCCGCGCCGGGCGCCGGGTTGCACTTCCACGGGGCCGGTCGCGGTGCAATTCAGGGCGAAGCGGGCCGGGTCCTCCGCCACGCCCAGCATGCCGGACAGGCCGCCGGTGCGGGCCTGGCTGATGTAGCAGGACACGCCGCGGACTTCCGGATCGGTGAAGCGCTCCACCACCACGCGGTGGCTGCGGGTCAGGCCGAGATTGGTGATGGCCGTGTTCACATGGCCGATCTCCCGCGTTTCCTCGGCGACAGCGGGGGTGGCGGCCAGCAGCAGCAGGCAGGCGAGCAGGCGCTTCATCGGTCGTTTCCTTCAATCGCCGAGCGCAATTCCCTCACGCCTCGGATCGGCCGCGCCGAGCATACCGCGTGGCGTCACGCGGATCGCGGTCAGGCCGGAATTCATCTCTCGCACTTCCACGCGATGGCCGCGTGCTTCCAGCGCCGGCGCCAGGGCGGCGGCCGGCGTGCCCGCCTCCAGCTCCACCGGCCCGGTGCCGGCGACGCCGATGCGTGGCAGGGACAGCGCTTCGGCGGGCTCCAGGTTCCAGTCCAGCATCGCAACCAGCGACTGCGCCACATGGCCGATGATGCGCGCCCCGCCGGCCGAGCCCAGCAGCAGAAGCGGCCGCCCGCTGGCATCCAGCACGATGGTCGGCGACATGGAGGAGCGCGGCCGCTTGCCCGGCTCCACCCGGTTCGCCACGGCGCGGCCACCCACCTCCGGCACGAAGCTGAAATCCGTCAGCTCATTGTTCAGCAGGAAGCCATTCACGAAAACCCGGCTGGCCATCACCGCCTCGACGGTCGAGGTCATGGAGATGGCGTCGCCAAAACCGTCGATGACGGAGATATGGGTCGTGCCCGCCTCCTGCTCCGCAGGCTGCGGCGCCAGCCCCGCCTGGCGCCAGCGCGGATGGCCGGGGCGCGGCTCGGCCAAGGCGCGGTCGCGGTCCAGAAGCTGCGCGCGCAGGGTGAGGTAGGGCGCCTCCACCAGCCCGCGCAGCGGCACGCGGACGAAATCGGCATCGGCGAGGTACAGGTTGCGATCGGCGAAGGCGAGGCGCCCGGCCTCCGCCAGCAGATGCGCGGCATCGGCACCGTTGGGGTCGAGGCCTTGCAGGTCGAAATGCTCCAGCACGCCGAGGATCTGCGCCACGGCGACACCGCCGGAACTCGGCGGGCCGAAGCCGCAGATGCGCCAGATGCGATAGGGGGTGCAGAGCGGTGCGCGACGCTGCGGCGTGTAGCCGGCGAGGTCCGCCGTGGTCATGCTGCCGGGATTGGCATGGCCCCGCACGGCGGCGGCGATGGCCTCCGCCACCGGCCCCTCATGCAGCGCGGCCGCGCCCTGTTCGGCCACCAGCCGCAGCGTATCGGCCAGGGCCGGGTTGCGCAGGCGGTGGCCGGCGGGCAGGGGGGTGCCGTCGCTGGCGAAGAAATAGGCCCGCGCGCCGGGGTCGCGGCGCAGCGAATCGGCATTGGCGGCGATGGCGGCGGCCATGCGGGCGGGAATGGCAAAGCCCGCCTCGGCGAGCGCGATGGTGGGCGCGACCAGCCGCGCCCAGGGCAGGCGGCCATGGTCGCGATGCGCGGCCTCCAGCATCCGCAGCAGGCCGGGCACACCGACGCTGCGGCCGCCCTCCATGGCGGCGGCGAAGCGCATCGGGCTGCCATCGGGGTTCAGGAACAGGGCCGGTGTGGCGCCGGCGGGCGCGGTTTCGCGGCCATCCCAGGCCTCGATCGCCTGGGCCTCCCCGTCGTAATGCAGCAGCAGCGCGCCGCCGCCGATGCCGCTGGCCTGGGGCTCCGTCAGTGTCATCATGATCGCCGCGGCGATCGCCGCATCCAGTGCGCTGCCGCCATCGCGCAGCACCTGCCGGGCAGCCTCGCTGGCCGGGGGGCTGGCGGTGGCGACCATGTGGCGCTGGGTCGGCTGGGCAAGGGCCAGGCCGGGGAGCAGGAGAAGGAGCAGAAGGATGCGCATGAGATCCACCATCAGCCTGCGGCGAGCCTAGGCCATGCGCGATGCGACCGCCACGCGCCGCGCCTCCGAGGCGCGGGGCCGGCATGCGGAAGGGCGGGCGGAGGCGGCGCTGGCGGCGGAAGGTTTCGTGACGCTCGCCCGCAGGGTCCGCACCGGCGCGGGTGAGATCGACCTGGTGGTGGCGCGGGGCGGGCTGCTGGTCTTCGTCGAGGTGAAGGCCCGCGCCACGCTGGGCGACGCCGCCTTCGCCCTCGGCCCGCGCCAGCAGGCGCGGCTGATGGCGGCGGGCGAGGCCTGGATGGCGGCCAACCCAGGACACGGCGCGGAGGGCGTGCGCTTCGACCTGCTGCTGGTGGATGCGGCGGGGCGGGTGCGCCGCATCGCCGATGCGCTGCGGGCGGGCTGAGCTACAGCGCCATATTGTCCAGCAGTCGCACATTCCCCAGCTTCGCCGCCGCCAGCAGCCGGCCGGGGCCGGCCTCCCATGGGCGCAGCGTCTCCGGCTGCACCAGGTCGAGATAGTCGGGCTCGAAGCCGGCCTCCCGCAGCGTGGCCATGCCATGCGCCAGCGTCGGCGCCAGCGGCGCGCCGCCGCGGATCGCGCCGAGCACGGATTGCATCACCCGCGGCAGCGTCGGCGCCACCGCGCGCTCCGTCTCGCTGAGGCGGACATTGCGGGAGGACATGGCCAGCCCATCCGCCTCCCGCACCGTGGCATGGGCCTGGATCCGGATGGGCAGGTCGAGGTCGGCGACGAAGCGTCGCACCACCTGCAATTGCTGCCAGTCCTTCTCCCCGAACACCGCCACATCGGCGCCGGTCTGGCTGAACAGCTTGGTGCAGACCGTCGCGACGCCGCGGAAATGTCCGGGGCGGGCGCTGCCCTCATAGCCCTCCGCCGGACCCGCCACCTCGACCGTGGTGGCCGCACCTTCCGGATACATGGTCGCCACTTCCGGCATCCAGACCAGGTCGCAGCCGGCGGCCGAGAGCTTGGCAAGGTCGCCGGCCTCGTCGCGCGGATAGCGGCTGAGGTCCTCACTCGCGAGGAATTGCAACGGGTTGACGAAGATGGACACGGCCACGGTTTCCGCCGCCTGCCGCGCCGCGGCGACCAGGGCCAGATGCCCGGCATGCAGCGCCCCCATGGTCGGCACCAGCGCCAGCCTGCGGCCATTCTGGCGCGATTCCGCGCTGGTTGCGCGGAGGGTGGCGAGGTCGCGGATGATCTTCATGGCCTTGCCCTCTCCCGGATCTGCCCCTCGATTGGGGGAGGCCGGGCGCCAGGGCAAGCCCATCCGCCGCATTCCTGGGACATCGCGGCGGCATGGCGGGCGGATGACAGGCGGGTCAGGATCGCCCTACCGTCTCAGGAAGGGGATGGAGGAGAGGGCGGCATGCGGTTGCGGGTATGGCTGGTCGGCCTGGCGCTGGGCCTGGGCTTGGCGCCGGCGGCAGAGGCCAATGAGATCTGGCGCCGGGTCAGTGGGCAATGGACGGTGAAGCTGTTCCAGGCCCAGGGCGATCGCGCCTGGTGTTCCTGGGACACCCGCTTCCAGAGCTCCGGCCGCACCGTTTCCTTCATGCTGAACAGCCAGGGGCTGCACCTGTTCATCGGCGCCCCGAACATGCGGCTGGACCGGCTGCGCGGTCAGCGGGCGGCTGTGGTGGTGGGCGGGCGCGCCTATCCGGTGACCTTCACCTTCGGGGATTTCAACACCCGCACCAATCTGGGCGGCGCCGCCGGCCGGATCACCGCCGAGTCCCGTGCCATGCGCGGCTTCATCGAGGCCTTCGCCGAGGCGACCTCTGCCGAAATCCGCTTCGCCAGTGGCGTCAACTGGGGTGTCGGCCTGCGCGGCACCCGGGCCAGCCTGGCGCATATGGCCGCCTGTGTGTCCGAGATGCGCCAGCGCAATGGCGGCGGCTTCGATATGGACCCCAGCGCGCGCCCGGTGCCGCCGGGTGGGGGGCTGGACCCGACGGCGCCGGGGCCGGGACCCGATCCTGTGCCGGCGCCGCGGCCCGCGCCGGGGGTTGGGCAGCCCAAGGGGTAGAGTCCTACCCGCCCCGCCCCGGCATGCGATGCCGGAAGGCCAGCGCCTCCGCCACATGGGCGCGGGCCACCTGGGCGGCGCCGGCCAGGTCGGCGATGGTCCGCGCCACGCGCAGGCTGCGCACCTGGCCGCGCGTCGACAGGCGCAGGCGCGTGGCGGCGGTCTCCAGCAGGGCCAGGGCTTCCGGCTCCGCCAAGGGTTGCAAGGCCTCCCACTCCGCCTCCGCATTGCACCGGGCGGCGGTCTGGCCCTGGCGGGCGCGCTGGCGGTCGCGGGCGGCGGCGACGCGGGCGGCCACCACTTCCGTCCGCTCGCCGGGCGGGGCGCGGGTCAGCTCGGCGGGGGAGATCGGCTGCACCTCGATGGTCACATCCATGCGGTCCAGCAGCGGGCCGGACAGGCGCTGCTGGTAGTCCTGGCCGCAGCCCGGCGCGCGGGCGCATTCGCGCACCGGCTCCCCGAGATAGCCGCAGCGGCAGGGGTTCATGGCGGCGACGCATTGGAAGCGCGCCGGATAGGTCACATGGGCATTGGCGCGGCTGATGGTGGTGCGGCCGGTTTCCATCGGCTGGCGCAGCGCCTCCAGCGCCGCGCGAGGGAATTCGGGCCATTCGTCGAGGAACAGCACGCCGAGATGGGCCAGCGAAATCTCCCCCGGCCGCGCCCGGTGGCCGCCCCCCACCAGCGAGGGGACGGAGGCCGAGTGATGCGGGTCCCGGAAGGGCGGGCGTTTCAGCAGCCGGCCCTCCACCAGCATGCCTGCGACCGAATGCACCAGCGAAATCTCCAGCGCCTCGGCCGGGGTGAGGTCCGGCAGCAACCCGGGCAGGCGGGCGGCGAGCATGGATTTGCCGGCGCCTGGAGGTCCCACCATCAGCAGGTTGTGGTTGCCGGCCGCCGCGATCTCCAGCGCGCGCTTGGCGCTTTCCTGACCGCGCACCTGGCTGAGGCAGGGGCCGGCCCACGGCTGGTCTTCCAGCACCGGCGGCACCGGCTGGGCCAGGGTTTGGGTGCCGCGGAAATGGTTGATGAGGGAAGGGAGGTCGGGCGGTGCCAGCACCTGGATGCGCCCGGCCCAGGCGGCCTCCGGCCCCTGTGGCGCCGGGCAGACCAGCCCCAGCTCCCGCGCCGAAGCCGCCATGGCGGCGGGCAGCACGCCGGCGACGGGCGCCAGCGCGCCATCCAGCCCGAGTTCGCCCAGCGCGGCGAAGTCGTGCAGCTCATCGCGCGGCAGCACATCCATGGCGGCGAGGACGGCGATGGCGATGGGCAGGTCGAAATGGCTGCCCTCCTTCGCCAGGTCGGCGGGGGCCATGTTCACAAGGACGCGCTTGGGTGGCAGCGACAGGCCGATGGCGGTCAGCGCCGCACGCACCCTTTCACGGGATTCGCCCACCGCCTTGTCGGGCAGGCCGACCACCAGGAAAGCGGGCAGGCCCGGGGCGATCTGCACCTGGACCTCGACGGGAACAGCCTCGATGCCGGCGAAGGCGAAGGTCTGGATGCGGGCGATGGAACTCACGCATCCAGGGTTGATTCTTTTCGGGTCTAAATCAACCGCCCCAGCCGGTCAGGAAGCGTTCCAGCAGCGCGCCCAGCAGATCGACGTTGTAGCCGCCCTCCTGGATGATCGCCGCCGGCAGTGCCGCCCCCGCGATCATCCGCCCGGCCTCGGCAAATCCATCCGCGGTGACACTGAGAAAATTCAGTGGCTCGTGCTCGCTGGCATCGAAGCCGAGCGAGACCACCAGCGCATCCGCGCCAAAGTTCCGGATCGCGGTCAGGCCGGTGCCGATGGCGGCGAGCCAGGGCGCATCGCCGCTGCCCTGGGCCAGCGGCAGGTTCAGGTTGCAGCCGAGGCCCAGGCCACCGCCGCGTTCCTCCGCATGGCCCACATACCAAGGGTAATAGCCGGAGGGGTCACCGTGGACGGACACGGTCAGGACGCTCGGAGACTCCCAGAAGATGCCCTGGGTGCCGTTGCCGTGGTGGCTGTCGATGTCGAGCACCGCAACACGGGCGGCGCCGGCGCGCTTCAGCGCCTCCACCGCGATGGCGGCGTTGTTCAGGTAGCAATGGCCGCCGGCCCGCGCGGCGTAGGTGTGGTGGCCCGGCGGGCGGCACAGGGCATAGGCGCTGCGGCCGGCGCTGGCCTCCCCGGCCGCGGCGATGGCGCAGGCGGCGGCGCCGATCGAGGCCTCCCAGGTGCCGGCGCCGATCGGGCAGCTCGTATCCGCCGTGTACCAGCCGACCCTGCCCACCAGGCCGGTCGGCACGGGCGCGCCCTGGGCCAGCATTTCCGGGCTGGGGTGGATGTTCGCCACAACCTCCGCCCCCGCATTCGGCAGCGCCTGCCATTCCGCATGCGAGTCGCGCAGGAAATCGAGATAGGCGGCGGGGTGCACCGCCTCCAGCGCCGCGCGGGAGGCGGGTGGCGGCGTGGCGGGATCGAGGCCGAGGCGCCGCAGCCCCGCGAGCAGGGAGGCGGCGCGGCCCGGCACCTCGAAATTCGCGCGGAGCTGGCCGCGCTGGAGGAAGAAGCGCGGCGCGTGCAGGGCCTGGGCGGGATCGGCGAAGGTCTTCATGGCGGGAACGGTAGGGGCCCAGATGCGCGCTTGTCCATGCGCGGCTGGACAGCCGGCGCGGAAGCGGCTCGACTCAGCGGTGACATTGCCGAGGTATGCATGACACTCGACCCGGGCGCCCGCCGCGCCATCCTGGATGCCTGTGACGCTCTGCGCGGGGAGGGTGAGCAGGGGCTGATGCGCCTGGTGCGCTGCCCTTCCACCCTCGGCAATGAGCAATCGGCGCTGAACGAGATGGCGCGGGTCTATGAGGGCCTGGGCCTGGTGGCGCAGCGCGTGCCGACGGACCCCGCCGCGCTCGCCGGACATCCGGGATTCTCGCCGCCGCTGATCGGCTATGAGGGGCGCGACAATGTCTTGGCGGTGCACCGGCCGCGCGCGGTGAAGGGACGGTCGCTCGCCCTGCAGGGCCATGTCGATGTGGTGCCGGAAGGCGCCGAGGATGAATGGACCACGCCGCCCTACGCGCCGGAGATTCGCGGCGGTCGCATGTATGGCCGTGGTGCCGGCGACATGAAGGCCGGTATTTTTTCGTATGTCACCGCTTTCCGCGCCCTCAAGCTCGCCGGGTTGCAGCCGGCGGCGGAAGTGCAGATGCAGTCGGTGATCGAGGAGGAATGCACCGGCAATGGCGCGCTGGCCTGCATGCTGGCGATGCCGAAGACGGATGCCGTCATCATCCCCGAGCCCGGCCCCGGCCTGCCGGCGATGTACAGCGCGGAGGTCGGCGTGGTCTGGGCCTGGGTCACCGTCACGGGGCGGCCTGCGCATGTGCGGGACAAGCAGGCGGGGGTGAATGCGGTGGAAGCGGCGATGTCCATCTGGACCCGCTTCGAAGCCTATGAGCGCGACATGAACCGTGGCGAGCTGATCCATCCCAGCTTTCGCGGCGTGAACCATCCGGTGAACGTCAACCTCGGTACCTTCACGGGTGGCGAGTGGAATTCTTCGGTGCCGACGCGCGCCACGCTCGGCCTGCGGGTCGGCGTGATGATGGGCAATACGGCGGCCAGCGTGCGTGCCGACATTGAACGCATCGTGGAATCCGCGCGGGGCGATGCGGCGCTGAAGGGCGCGAAGGTGAAGCTGGAGTTCAAGGGCTTCATGGCCGATCCCTGCGTCTTCGACATGCAGGCGGAGATCGTGCAGGCCTCGATGGCGAACTTCGCTGACCTCACCGGCCATGAGCTACGAAAGTATCCGGCGACGGGCCTGACGGATGGGCGCTTCTTCACCCTGTACCAGGACACGCCCGTGGCCTGCTTCGGGCCGGATGCGCAGGACATCCACGGCATCGACGAAAGCGTCGGCATGGATTCGGTGCACGACATCACCCGGACCATCGCGATCACCATGGCCGAATGGTGTGGCGTGGAGGCGTCAGCATGACCAGCAATTTCAAACCCTCCGGCGCCCGGCTCTGGGACAGCCTGATGGAATTTTCTCGAATTGGCGCCACGGCCAAGGGCGGCAACAACCGGCAGACGCTGACGGATCTGGATGGCGAGGCGCGTGCGCTGCTGCAACGCCAGGCGGAGGCGGCGGGCGCGACGCTGGTGCTGGACCGCGTCGGCAACATGGCGCTGACGCGGCCGGGGCGCGATCCGTCGCGCAAGCCGGTTGCCATCGGCAGCCATCTCGACACGCAGCCAACGGGCGGCAAATTCGACGGCGTGCTGGGCGTGCTGGTCGGCCTCGAAATCCTGCGCGCGCTGGACGATGCGGGGATCGAGACGGAGGCGCCCGTCATGCTCATCAACTGGACCAATGAGGAAGGCGCGCGCTTCTCCCCGCCCATGATGGGCAGCGGCGCGGCGATGGGCATTTTTCCGGAGGCCGAGGTGCTGGCAAAGACCGACAGCACCGGCGCCGTATTCGGCGCGGAGCTTTCGCGAATTGGCTGGGCGGGGTCGGCCGATCCCGCCGTCTTGCAGGAGCTCGAAGCCTATTTCGAGGTGCATATCGAGCAGGGGCCGCAACTCGAAAAGCTCGGGCTGGATATCGGCATCGTCACCCATGCGCTCGCGCAGCACTGGTTCGAGGTGACCGTCACCGGCGAGAACGCGCATGGCGGCAGCGTCATGGCCGGGCGGCGGGACGCCATGATGGGCGCGGCGGAAATGATCCTGGCCATCGAGAAAGCCGCGCTGGCTGCCGGCGCGCGGGCCACGGTGGGCCGGCTGACGGTGCATCCGGACAGCCGCAACGTGGTGCCGGACCAGGTGTGGTTCAGCCTGGATACGCGCCATGACGACGAGCACAAGCTGGCCGCCCTGGCGGCAGTGCTACGCGGGGAGGCGGCGGCGATCGGCGCGCGGCGCGGCGTGACGGTGGCCGTGGAGGACTTCTGGATCTCGCCCGCCACGCCCTTCGCCACACCGCTGGTGGACCGGCTGCGGGACTCGGCCGTGGCGCGGAAGATCGCGTACCAGGAGATGCCGACCGCCATCGGCCATGACGCCGTCTATTGCGCGCGGCGCGTGCCGACGGTGATGGTCTTCACCCCCTGCCATGGCGGCATCAGCCACAACGAGGCCGAGAGCATCACGCCGGAATGGGCGGAGGCCGGGCTGCTGGTGGTGGCCGATGCGGTGCTGGCGACGGCGGGGGTGGCGAAGGGTTAGCTGCGCCCCAGGAACTCCAATACCGCCGCGTTGAAGGCCTCCGGCTGCTCCCACTGCGCCGCGTGGCCACACTCGGACAGAATAACCAACTCACTTCCGGGAATCGCCCGCGCGAAGATCCGGAAGACGGAGGGCGGCGCCCACAAATCGGCATCGCCACCGATCAAAAGCACCGGTGGCACCAGCCGGCCCAACCCGGAAATGTCCAGCCGGTGCATGCGGCGCTGCTCCTGCCGCTTGCCCGGAATCGCCGCATGTTCCAGCGCCAGCCAGGCGGCGGTGCCCTCGGGGTTCGCGGCGCGGTAGCTAGGTCCCACCTCCCGGAAATGGCCGGGCATCTGCGCGAAGCCGGCGGGCCGCAGGCTGGCGCTGAGCGCGGCGTAGTCCGGATCCTCCAGCCCCATATGGGTGCAGGCCAGCACCAGCCGGCCGACACGCTCCGGAAAGCCGAGCGCGAAATCCCAGGCGACGATGGCGCCCGCCGCGCAGCCCACAAGATGCGCCCGCGCCACGCCCAGCGCATTCATGAGAATCGCCAGGTCCTCGGCCGCGCAGCCGGGGTCCTCGGTGGCGGGGGACCCCATATGGCTGCGCCGGGAATAGGCGATGACGCGATAGCCCGCCGCCGCCAGCACCGGCTGCTGATAGGGCCAGACGGCATGGCTGCCGGTGCCCGGATGCAGCAGGATCACCGCCGGCCCGTCGCCGCCCGTGTCCCAGCAGGCCAGGCTGCCGCCCGGCACGGGCACATCGCGCAGCGGGGCGGGCACCTGCGGCGGCAGGGGTTGGCGCAGCGCTTCGTCCGACATCGGCCATCTCCTCGAATCGCCGCGCAGCATGCCGCAGCCCGGCCCGCCTTCCCACCCGGCGCCGGGGCTGGCAGGTTTCACGCCTCGCTGTTCGGAGTTCTCCCAGCCCATGCGCATCGCCATCGGCGGCTTCCTGCATGAAAGCCATTCCTTCGCCCCGATCCCGACGCGCTGGGCGGATTTTCTCGCGCCCGGCGGCTGGCCCGCGGTGCAGCGCCCGGCGACGTTGCTGGACACGCTGCGCCCCTCCGCCGTGCCCGCCGCCGGCGCCATCCGCGTGGCGGAGGAAGCCGGCGTCACCATCGCCCCGCTCTCCTGGGGTTTTGCGAATCCGGCCGGCCCGGTCACGGCGGAGGCCTTTGAACGCCTGGCAGCCCTGATCTTCCACGACCTTCAGGCGGCGCTGGATGAAGGCCCGCTGGACGGCCTCTATCTCGACCTGCACGGCGCCATGGTGGCGGAGCACTTCCCGGATGCCGAGGGCGAGCTGCTGCGCCGCGCGCGGGCCATCCTCGGCCCGGACGTGCCGATCACCGCCAGCCTCGACCCGCATTGCAACCTGACGGCGGCGATGGTGCAGCATGCCGATGCGCTGGCGCCCTTCCGCACCTATCCGCATGTCGACATGAAGGAGGCCGGCGCGCGGGCGATGCAACTGCTGTTCGACCGCATCGCGCTCGGCCGGCCCTTCGCGAAGGCGTTCCGGCAGTTGGACTACCTGATCCCCATCACCGGGCAATGCACGCTGGTGCCGCCGATGGCCGATGCCATGGCGGTGCGGGCGGAGATCGCGGAACGCACCGGCGTTGCCGAACTCGGCCTGTGCTTCGGCTTCCCCTATGCTGACTTCGCCGATTGCGGCGCCGGTTTCGCCGCCTTCGCCGCCGACCAGGACAGCGCCGATGCGGCGGCGGAGGCGCTGCTGGCCGATCTCGCCGCGCGCGAATCCGCCTTCGCGCCGGATATCCACGAGGCCGAGGCCGGCGTCGCCAAGGCCATCGCGCTGGCGATGAAGTCGGACCGCCCCGTGGTGATGGCCGATACGCAGGACAATCCCGGCGGCGGCGGCCATGGCGACACCACGGGCCTGCTGGCGGAGCTGATCCGCCAGAAGGCGGAAGGCGCCGTGCTGGCGCTGATCAACGACGCCGAAAGCGCCGCCGCCTGCCATGCGGCCGGGGAGGGGGCGGTGGTGACGCTCAGCCTCGGCGGGAAGTCCGATGGCGCGCCGCTGGCCGTCACCGCGCGGGTGCTGACCCTGACCGATGGCCATTTCACCTGCACCGGCCCGATGGCCGGCGGCAATATCGCCGATCTCGGGCCGACCGCGCTCATCAGCCCGCAGCCGGGCATTCGCGTGATTGTCACATCGCGGAAGATGCAGGCCTATGACCAGGCGCTGTTCCGCCATGTCGGCATCGAGCCCTCCGCGCAGCGCATCCTGGCGTTGAAATCCAGCGTTCATTTCCGCGCGGATTTCCAGCCGATCGCGGAGGCCGTGCTGGTGGTCGCCGCACCCGGGCCGGTGGTGGCCGATCCGGCGACCCTGCCTTTCACAAAGTTGCGCCCCGGCCTGCGGCTGCGGCCGGGGGACAATCGCAGGACCCTGTAACGGCAACGGCACTGGCGCCTGTGGCGAGCCCCGCCTATGAAGCGGGGGCACCCCGCTGGAGGCGACCTCCCCGTTGCTCAGCCAACTCCGACCCCATGGGGGCGCCACAAGCGTGCCGATTCGCATCGAGCGGATCGCGCGCCTTCCCGATGATTTCGAACAATTGGCGGCCGATGCCCTCGGCGACGGGCAGCGCATGCTGGAAGTGCTGCGCGAGGACTGGCAGCAGGATGCGCTGCGTTTCGGCGGCGCCGGCCAGGCGCTGTTCGCCGCCTATGCTGGTCCGGCGCTGCGCGGCCTTTGCGGGCTGACGGCGGACCCCTATCTGCCGCAGGACCATGTCGGGCGGGTGCGCCGGCTCTATGTGCTGCGCGCGGGGCGGGGGCGGGGCGTGGGCCGGGCGTTGCTGGAGGCGATCGCGGCGCAGTCCGCAGCCTTTGGCTATCCGGCCCTACGCGTCAGGGCACCGGTTTCCGCCTTCGCCTTCTACGAACGCTGCGGCTTCCTGCGGGCGGTTCGTGTGAAGTCCGCCACCCATGTCCAGCCGCTGGCCGGGGTCTGATCGGGTTGCGGGCTCACATCCGCTGCATCTCCAGGAAGGCCAGGACCTCCACCGCCGTGGGGATCGGCGCCACGGCGCCATAGCCGGTGGTGGACAGGGCGGCGGCGGCATTGGCGTAGCGGGCCGCGTCCCACACATCGTCGCCGGCCACGATCCGCGCCATGAAGGCGCCGGCCAGCGTGTCGCCCGCGCCGGTCGCATCCACCGCCCGGACCGGAAAGCCCAGCACGCGCGCCCGGCTTTCCCGCGTCGCCACCAGCAGCCCTTCCGCCCCCAGCTTCAGCAGCACCAGCGGGCAGAGCCGCAGGTAGAAATCCGCGATCGCCTCCGCATCCTTCAGCCCGGTCAGCAGCACCGCATCGTCGTAGGAGGGGAAGACCATGTCGGCCATGCCGACCGCGGTATGGATGCAGGCGGAGGCGCGGCGCAGCGGCCATAGGCGCAGGCGCAGATTGGTGTCGAAGGACACGCTGACCCCCGCCTTCCGCGCCACCTGGATGGCGTGGAAGGCGGCATCGCAGGCGCTTTCGGAAATGCCGAGGCTGATGCCCGACAGATGCAGGATCCGCGCCTGCCGGATCGCATCCTCCGGCACGTCCCGCACCCGCATGCGGCTGGCGGCGCTGCCCTTGCGGTAGAAGGCGAAGTCGTGGCCCTGCGGCCCGTGGCTGACGAAATAGATGCCCGTCGGCGCCTCCGGATCGGTCTGCACGCAGGCGGTATCGACGCCTTCCATAGCCCAGAGCTCGGCGAAGCTCTGGCCGGGCCGGTCCTGCCCCATATGGGCGATCATGCCGACCTCCGCGCCGCTGCGCGCGGCGGCGATGGCGGCGTTGGAGGTGTCGCCGCCATGCCCCTCCAGGTACAGGCTGCGGCCATCCGGCCTGCCGGGCTGCTGGTTGAATTCCAGCATGGGCTCGCCGAGGCAGAGAATGTCGGGCATGGCGGTCAGCCTCCTCAGGCCTGTTGCAGGCCGAGCACGTCGCGCGCCGCGGCCTCCACCGCGGCGCGGTCGCCGCGCGCCAGCAGCGCCTCATCCACCAGCCGGCCGCCGATGCCGACGAAGGCGGCGCCGGCCGCCAGGTAGTCCGGCGCGTTGCGGGCATCGACGCCGCCTGTCGGGCAGAAGGCGACATCCGGGAAGACCGAGCGCAGCGCCTTCACATGGCCGGGGCCACCGGCGGAGCTGGCCGGGAACACCTTCACCACATCGGCGCCGGCCGCCAGCGCAGCGCGCACCTCGGTCGGCGTCATGGCCCCGAGCATGGAGGCCGCGCCCGCGGCCCGCGCCGCCGCCGCGACCTCCGCATCGACCCAGGGCGAGACCAGGAAGCGCGCCCCGGCGGCGAGGCAGGCCTCCGCCGTCGCGCGGTCCGGCACCGTGCCGGCACCGATGGTCAGCGCCGGGTCGGCGGAGAGCGCGCGGATCAGGCCGGTGGCGTCGGGCACCGTCATGGTGATCTCGAAGATCGTCAGCCCGGCGCCGCGCAGCCATTCCACCGCGCGGGCGGCGAGCACCGCATCGGTGGTGCGCACCACGGGGATGACGCGCGCCGCGCGCAGCATCGGCAGCAGGGGATGGGTCATGACGTTCTCTCCCGGTCAGTTGGCGGCTTCACGGCGCGATCCGCCGCTGGTGCAGCGCGGCCTTCATGCGCCCCAGCCGCTCCCCCGCCGCGGGGGGCGAGAGCAGTGCAGCGGCGACGGACAGCGCGTCGCCGAGCACGAGATGGGCGAGGCGGGAGACCATGGGCGTGTGCAGCGCCGTATCCTCCTCCACCTCGCAGCCGATCACGAGCGTGGCCTGGGCGGCCAGCGGCGATCCGGGGGCGGTGAGGGCGATGACGGTGGCGCCGGCGGCGGCGGCCAGCCCCGCGACCTCCACGATCTCCCGGCTCCGCCCGGTATGGGAGATGCAGAGCGCCACGGCATCGCCATCCAGCGTGGCGGCGGCCATGGCCTGCATATGCGGATCGGCGCGGGCGACGACGCCGCGGCAGATGCGGAACAGCTTATGCGCCAGGTCCTGCGCCACGGCGGCGGAGGCACCATAGCCCCAGATCTCGACCCGGGCGGCGCGGACCAAGGCGAGGGCGGCACGCTCGATGGCCGCGACATCCATCCGGTCCCGCACCTCGCCCAAGGCGAGGATGGCGGTGTCGAAGACGGCGCCGGCGGCTTCCGGTACCGGGGTGCCGGGGCCGATTCGGCGGTGCATGCGGCTCGCCCCGACACCTTCCGCCCGCGCCAGGGCCATGCGCAGATCGGCGAAGCCATCGAGGCCGAGGGAGCGGCAGAAGCGGATGACGGTGGGCTCGGAGACCCCGGCATTGCGCGCCAGGGTGGCAAGGGTCGCGTTCATGGCCCCCGCCGGATCGGCGGTGACCAGTTCCGCAACCTTGCGTTCGGCCGGGCTGAGCCGGTCCAGCAGGTGGGCGATCCGGTCGCGCACCCTGTCCTCCGTTGAATTGTAACCCTACTACAATTCAACGGAGCTTCGCGGCAAGCGCCGTTGGGGCGGAAGCCTCAGTTTACCCGCAGCATCGCATCGGCGGTGGTCTGCAGGCGCAGCGCGGCCTCACGGGCCAGCGCGGTATCCTCGGCCGTGTCATGCAGGCGGTCCTGCAAGGCCTGGGTGCTGTCGCCAAGGTCGGCGACGGCGGTGCCGAGGGCGGCAAGCTCGTGCCGGAAGCTGGCGATGGCGGCGCGCTGCTCGGCGAGTGCGGCCTCCAGATTGCGTAGTGCAACGCGCAAACGGCGCTCGGCGCTGTTCGGGAAAGGAAGGATCGCGGCGTCGCCCTGGGGCAGGCTGGCGAGGGTCGATTCATCTTGGCGCATGGATTGCCTCCAAAGCGGGAAGGTATTGCCAGGACCTTAACAAATCCAATTATTAACACAACACAAATTTTTTTGAGACCGTTCACCGCGCGCCACGGTTTTGCCATGATTGGGCCTGAGCTGGGCGCGAGTCGCCTCGCCAACAACGGTTCCGTTGCCGGTGCCCGGGGGCTACATCACCACCTCGCCCCGCATCCGGAGAACATGAACGAGATGGCCATCGGCCTCGAAGTGCTGCTGATCCTGCTGCTGGTCCTGCTGAACGGCATTTTCGCGATGAGCGAACTGGCCATCGTCTCTTCGCGCCGCACCCGGCTCAGCGCCATGGCGCGCCGTGGCCACAAGGGCGCGGCCGCGGCCCAGGCGCTGGCGGATGATCCGCAGCGATTCCTGCCCACCGTGCAGGTCGGCATCACCCTGGTCGGCATCCTCGCAGGCGCCTTCGGCGGCGCCCGTCTTTCCGCGTTGATGGCGGAAGGGTTGTCCCAGATCCCCTTCATCGGCTCGGCGGCGGAAGAGGTCGCCTTCGCCCTGGTGGTCATGGCCATCACCTATCTCAGCCTGATCCTCGGCGAGCTGGTGCCGAAGCAGTTGGCGCTGCGCAATCCGGAACGCGTCGCCGTTCTCGTCTCGCGCCCGCTGGCGACCCTGGCGCGCTTCACCAGCCCGGTGATCTGGCTGCTCTCCAACTCCTCCGCCCTCGTGCTGCGCCTGTTCGGCAAGCACGATGTCAGCGCCAACCAGATCACGGAGGAGGAGGTGAAGGCCGTGGTGGCGGAAGGCGCGACCTCCGGCGCCATCGAGGCGGAGGAGCGGCACATGATCGAGCGTGTGCTGCGCCTGGCCGACAAGCCGGTGCGCGCGCTGATGACGCCGCGCAACGAGCTGGAATGGCTGGACCGCACCGCCCCGCCCGAGGATATCGCCGCCCGCCTGCGCGCCTCCACCGTCACCCGTTTCGTCGTCGCCGACCGGCGGGTGGACAATGTGGTGGGCGTGGTCGCCGCCAAGGACCTGCTGGATCAGCTTCTGGAAGGCGCGCCGATGTCGGTGGCCCGCGCGCTGCGCCAGGCCCGCGTGCTGCCGGACACGCTCTCCGCCCTCGATGCGCTGGAACGGCTGCGCGGCGACCCGATCGGCATGGCGCTGGTGATGGACGAATATGGCAGCTTCGAGGGGGTGGTCACCGCTTCCGACCTGCTGGAGGCCATCGTCGGCGAGCTGGGCGCGCCGCACCACGATTCCGACCATCCCGCCGTTGTGCGCCATGACGGCAGCCTGCTGCTGGAGGGGATGATGCCCTCCGACGAATTGAAGGCGCGGCTGGATCTGCCGGACCTGCCGCAGGAGGGCACCTATCACACCGTCGCCGGGCTGATGCTGGCCTTGCTCCAGCGCATCCCGAAGGAGGGCGACCGCATCTCCTGGTCCGGCTGGCGCTTCGAGGTGGTGGACATGGACGGCCGCCGCGTCGACAAGGTGCTGGTGGCGAAGGAAGAAATACCTTCTTTTTAGCCCTCAGTCGCCGGGCGCCGGCTCCGCCGGCTTGGCTCGCCGCATAAGCGGCGGCGCCCATTCGGGCGCGCGGCCGCCGTTGGCGGCCGCAGGTTGCGCGACACGGGCTCAGCCTGTTTTGGCCCAGGCCGCGCCCTGGGCCTGCCTATTTCGGCACCAGCCCCTTGGCGATCGGCGCGATGAATTGCGGTTCCGTGTCCCAGGGGAACAGGATCCAGGTGTCCTGCGACACCTCCGTGATGAAGGTGTCCACCGTCGGCTTGCCGGCGGGCTTCGCATAGACGGTGGCGAAATGCGCCTTGGGCAGCATGGCGCGCACCAGCCGCGCGGTAGTGCCGGTATCGACCAGGTCGTCGATCAGCAGCCAGCCCTCGCCCTGGCTGTCCAGCGCGGCAGCGGGAGGCTTCACCACCTCCGGCTGGCCACGATGCTCCTCGTCATAGGTGACCACGGACACCGTCTCGATCAGCCGGCAATCCAGCTCGCGCGCGATGATCGCGGCCGGGATCAGCCCGCCGCGGGTGATCGCGACCATGCCCTTCCAGGGGCCACGCTCCACCAGCCGCCAGGCGAGCGCCTTGGCATCCCGGTGCAACTGGTCCCAGGTCACCGTGTAGTAGCGCGGCGCCATTCTCTCATTTCCTGCAGACAATAGGGTTGGTCAGAACATCCGGCCGCCGTCGGGCACCTTCAGATCCGGCTTCAGCAGCACCACCGCGCCATTCTCATCCGGCACGCCGAGCACGAGGATCTCGCTCTCGAAGCCGCCGATGCGGCGCGGCGGGAAGTTCACCACGGCCATCACCTGGCGCCCGATCAGCCGGTCCGGCGAATAATGCACGGTGAGCTGGGCGGAGGAGGTCTTGACCCCGATCCCCTCGCCGAATTCGACCCACAGCTTGATCGCGGGCTTGCGCGCCTCCGGAAAGGGCTGCGCATCGATGATGGTCCCGACGCGGATGTCGAGCTTCTCGAAATCGGCATAGGTGATCTGGTCCATGCCCATTCCTACAGCCTGGCGTGGGGGCGGGGAAGGGCGGGTTGCGGGGCCTTGCGCGATCCGGGCGGCCGGCGCATGGGCTGGGACATCCGATGCGTCCAAGGAGGCCCCAAGATGCTCCCTGTCACCCCCAGCTTCCGCCTGGACGGGCTGCGCGCCCTGGTCACCGGGGCCAGCAAGGGCATCGGCCGCGCCGGCGCCGTGGCCCTGGCCGCCGCCGGGGCGGATGTGGTGCTGGCCGCCCGCAGCCTGGATGAGCTGGAAGAGACGGCGACCGCGCTCGGCGAGGCCGGCCATGCCGCCCGCGCCGCGCAGCTCGACGTGACGGACCGGGAGGCGGTGCGCGCCTTGGTCGAAGCCTCTGGCCCCTTCGACATCCTGCTGAACAATGCCGGCACCAATATCCGGGAGCCGTTTCTCGACGTGCCGGATGAGTCGGTCGACCGGCTTCTGGACCTCAATATCCGCGCCATGTTCACCGTGGCGCAGGCCGTGGCCAGGGGCATGGCCGAGCAGGGCAAAGGCGGCGCCATCATCAACCTGTCCTCGGTCAACGGCCATGTCGCCGGTGCCAATCGCAGCGTCTACACCGCCACCAAGCACGCGATCGAGGGGCTGACCAAGGCCATGGCCTTCGAATTGGGCGCCAAGGGCATCCGGGTGAATGCCGTGGCGCCCGGCTTCGTCGAGACGCCGCTGACCCGCGATTTCCTGGCGGACGAAAAGATCCGCACCAGCCAGATCCGCCGCATGCCGCTGGGCCGGATCATGACGGTGGAGGATATCATGGGCGCCATCGTCTTCCTGGCCAGCCCCGCCAGCGCCATGGTCACCGGCACCAGCCTGGTCATCGATGGCGGCTTCCTGACCCAATAGGGCCTGGCTTGCCCCCCTCTGTCTTGCCGGGCGGCCGCTCCGGCGTCAAAACACTGTCAACAATTCGCACAGGTCCCCCAGCATGAAGCGCGATTTCCACGCCCCCGGCCGCAGCGCGGTCTATGCCGCCAATGGCATGGCCGCCACCTCAATGCCGCAGGCGACGCTCGCCGCGCTGGATATCCTGCGGTCTGGCGGCAATGCGCTGGATGCGGCGATCGCGGCCTGCGCCGTGCTGGGCGTGGTGGAGCCGCAATCGACGGGCATCGGCGGCGACTGTTTTTGCCTCTACGCCCCGGCCGGCACGGGCAAGGTCATCGCCCTGAACGGCTCCGGCCGCGCGCCGATGGGGGCGACGCCGGAGGCGCTGCGGGCGGCGGGCCTGACGGCCATGGTGCCGACCTCCGCCCATTCGGTCACCGTGCCCGGCGCGATCTCGGCCTGGGAGACGCTGAACAAGGCGCATGGCACCAAGAGCCTGGAGGAAATCCTGGCGCCGGCCATCCGCTACGCCGAGGAAGGCTTCTTCCTGTCCGGCCGCGTCGCTTCGGACTGGGACTCCTCGGTCGGTAAGCTGGCGAAGCACCCCGGCGCGGCGAAGTATTTCCTGCGCGACGGCGCTGCGCCGAAGCTGGGCGACAAGTTTACCAACCCGATGCTCGGCGCCACCATGCGCGCCATCGGCAAGCACGGCGCCAAGGCCTTCTATGAGGGCGCCATCGCCGCCGACATGGTCGCCACGCTGCGCGCCGCCGGCGGCACCCATACCGAGGCCGATTTCGCCCGCGGTGCCACCGTCGCCGAATTCGTCGACCCGATCAGCCGGGCCTGGCGCGGGATGGAGGTGTTCCAGTGCCCGCCGAACGGGTCCGGCCTGCTGGTGCTGATGATCCTGGGCATGATCGAGAAGCTCGGCACGGTGGAGCAGGGCCCGCTCAGCGCCGAACGCTTCCACCGCCATATCGAGGCCGCGCGCCTGGCCTATCGCGACCGCGACGCCTTCCTGGCCGACCCCTCCCAGGTCGAGGTGCCTTTGGCGAAGCTGCTGTCGGAAGGCTACATCACCGACCTGGCCAAGCTGATCGGCGACGACAAGGCGATGGCGGAACTGCCCGAGGCCGGCCATGCCGATTGGCAGAAGCACAAGGACACCGTCTACCTCTCCGTCGTCGACAAGGACGGCAATGCCTGCTCCTTCATCAACTCGCTCTTCGAGGGATTCGGGTCCGGCATCTTCGCCGAGAAGGCCGGCGTCATGCTGCAGAACCGTGGCTTCGGCTTCCGCCTGCAGGAAGGCCACCCGAACTGCATCGCGCCCGACAAGCGCCCGATGCACACCATCATCCCCGGCATGGTGATGAAGAACGGCGAGGCCATCATGCCCTATGGCGTGATGGGCGGGCACTACCAGCCGATGGGCCAGTCCATGTTCCTGGCCAACCATTTCGAGTATGGCCTGGACGTTCAGGAATCGCTCGATGCGCCGCGGCTGTTCCCCTACCAGGGCAAGGTGCAGGTGGAGCGCGGCATTCCGGCCAGCGTGATCGACCGGCTGAACCGGCTGGGCCATGAGGTGGCGCTGATCGACAAGCCGCATGGCGGTGGCCAGGCCATCCTCATCGACCGCGCCCGCGGCTGTCTGGTGGGCGGCTCCGACCCGCGCAAGGATGGTTGCGCGATGGGCTACTGACGCGCCTTCGGCGCGATGGGCTACTGAGGCGCGCTGCGTCGAAGCCCTCTCCCCCTGACAGGGGGAGAGGGTTGGGTGAGGGGGGCCTCGAAGATTGCGAGGACGTCCTGATCCCGGCGCATCGCCCTCGGCCAAGCCTGGGCCTAACCTTGCGGAGCGGGGTGATCTGCGTCTCCTCTCCACCTCTCTCGGCGCCCCCCCGCTGGCGCTGCTTGCAAAGGAACTCGCCGCGTGACCGAACCCTGCGACCTTTCCGCCGTCGAGGCGCGCCGCCTGATCGGCCTGCGCAAGCTTTCGCCCGTCGAGTTGCTGGAAAGCTGCCTCGGCCGGATCGCCGCGGTGAATCATGCGGTGAATGCGGTCGTGGCGCTGGATGAGGACCGCGCCCGCGCCGCCGCCAAGGAGGCCGAGGCGGCCGTCATGTCCGGCCAGAAGCTTGGCCCGCTGCACGGCCTGCCGATCGGCATCAAGGACCTGGAGGAGACCAAGGGCCTGCGCACCACCTGGGGCAGCCCGATCTTCAAGGACCATATCCCGACGCGGGATGAGGCGATGGTGACGAACATCCGCGCGGCGGGTGCCATCGTCACGGCCAAGACCAACACGCCCGAATTCGGCGCGGGCGCCAATACGCGCAACATCGTCTATGGCGCGACCGGCAATGCCTTCGATCCGACGCGCTCGGCCGCCGGCTCCTCCGGCGGGTCCGCCGTCGCGCTCGCCTGCGGCATGTTCCCGATCTGCTCGGGCAGCGATACCGGCGGCTCGCTCCGCAATCCGGCGGCCTTCAACGGCATCGTCGGCTACCGGCCGTCCCCGGGGCTGGTGCCGGCGGAGCGGCGCGGCCATGGCTGGTCGGCGCTGCCGGTGCTCGGCCCGATGGCCCGCACGGCGACCGATGCGGCGCTGCTGCTCTCCGCCATGGCGGATGACGATGCGCTGGACCCGCTGGCCTATACCCTGCCGGGCCGCCGGGTGCGCGGCGGCGACCGCGACCTGTATCCGCCGATGGGCGTCGACCTCGGCAGCCTGCGCGTCGCCGCCACGCCCGATTTCGGCTTCGCGCCCACCGAGCAGCATATCCGCCGCGTCTTCGCCAGCCGCGTCGCCGCGCTGAGCCCGCTCTTCGGCCGGGTGGAGGAAGCCGCCCCCGATTGCCGCGGCACCGACGAGGCTTTCGAGATCCTGCGCGCCGCCAGCTTCATCGCCAGCCATGCCGAGAAGGTGCGGACCCGGCCGCAGGATGTCGGCCCCAATGTCATCGCCAATGTGGAGGAGGGGCTGCGCTACAGCCTGGCCGACTATGCCCGCGCCGCCAGCGAGCAGACCCGCATCTACCGGATCTGGCAGCAGTTCTTCCAGAACCACGACGTCATCATCAGCCCGGCCATCACCATCAGCCCGCGCCCCTGGACGGAGCTTTATCCGGCCGAGATCGACGGCCAGCCGACCCGCACCTATTTCCACTGGCTGTCGCTGGCCTATGCGGTGACGCTGGTGGGCCATCCCGCCATCAGCCTGCCGCTGGGCGTGGATGAGGCCGGCATGCCCTTCGGCCTGCAGATCGTCGGTCCGCGCGGTGGCGACGCCAAGGTGATGGCGGTGGCCGCCGCCATCGAATCCGCCGTGGCGGGCGATGCCAGCCTGATGCGCCCGGTGCCGGATATCGCGGCGCTGAAGGCGGCACCGCCGATCTCCGGCATGCCGCATTTCCGCACCTGGGGCTAATCGGAACGGGGGCTAATCCGAACTGGGGGCTAATCCGAACGGGGGCTAAGGCGCCCCGGGCCGTTTCACCAGCGGCGATAGCCGCGGTTGTAGCCGTAATGCGGCCGCGAATAGCCGTATGAGGGGCGGCCGTAATAGCCGCCGCGATGGCCGTAATGGCCATGGTTGTTGTTGTTGTTCGCCGAGGCGATGGCCGCAACGCCCAGCGCCGCGCCCGCGCCGAGGGCGATGGAGGCCGGGACGTTCACCGACCCGTCCGGGTTCTGGCAGGCGCCGACCAGCAAGGCGGAAGCGAGGGCAAGGGCAGGAAGTACGCGCATGGTGTGATTCCTCCGACGCCTTGCAATATGGTCATCTTCCACGGCGGGCGAAGGGCCACTTTGTGTCGCGGGTGGGGCGGATGTTTCGAATGGTTTCGGCCGTCGCGCTCCGCCACCCCCCCTGCCTGCCTGGTCAGCCCTTGCCGCTGGAAAAGGCGTTGAAGGTCTGCAGGGTGTAGGTGTCCTTCACTCCCGGCACGCTCTGCACCCGCTCCACCACGAACAGGCCAATATCCTGGTCCGGCTCCAGGTAGAATTTCCCCAGCAGGTCATACTGGCCGCTGGTCGAGTGCATTTCGGACAGTTCCGGAATGCCGTCCGCCATTTCCCTGGCCACCCGATAGGCCTGGCCCATCTCGCATTTCACCATGACGAAGATGGCACGCATCGGCTTCACTCCTGCCCTGAGGCCGGCAGATTGGCGCGGCGCGCGCCCAACGGGAAGGGGGCGGGGCAGGGTTGGACAGTAGGCATGACATTTGCATGCCAGACGCATGCATTTCTCAGCGGCAACTTGCAAAATCCCGTATCGTGGGTCATCTGGCGGTCGGGCCATCCCGTCGCCAAGATGTGACTGCCGGTGACGAAGGGTAACGGAGTCTTTCCCGGACGATGGCGCCGGGCGAGAAGCAATGCTGGTGAAAATCGGGGTCGCATGCGCACATCCTCCCAGCTCGCCGTCATGGCCCTGATCGTCGGGGTTGGTGCCGCCTGGCACATATATGGCGAGCAATTTGGCCTGCCACGGCCCCTGGCCCTGGTCGGGCTTGAAGCGGCCGCGCCGACGGCGCAGCAGCGCGGCGGCCCTGGCGGGCCGGTCGGCGTCGCCGTGGCACCCGTCCGGACCGGCGCGGTGGTGGACCGCACCGAATCGGTCGGCACCGTGCGGGCGCGCAACGCCGTGACCATCACCGCCAAGGTCGGCGGCATCGTCACCAATATCCGCTTCGAGGAAGGCCAGCGCGTCGCCGCCGGCGACCAGCTCGTGGACCTGGAGGCGGCGGCGCTGCGCGCGGAGCTGGACCAGGCCCGCGCCCAGTATGACGACGCCCGCAGCCAGGCCGCCCGCGCCCGGCAGTTGCAGCCGGGCCAGTCCATCGCGGCGCAGCGCCTGGAAACCCTGGAAGCCCAGGCCCGCCAGGCCGAGGGCCGGGTGCGCCAGACCGCCGCGAGGCTGGAGGAGGCGCGCATCGCCGCCCCCTTCGCCGGCCGCGTCGGCCTGCGCCAGGTCAGCGTCGGCGCCCTCGTGCAGCCCGGCACGGTGGTGACCACGCTGGACGACATCGCCAAGGTCCGCGTGGAATTCTCGGTGCCGGAGGTGTTCCTGGCCCGGGTGCGCGTCGGCAGCACGGTCACCGCCCGCAGCGCGGCCTTCGGCGACCGCGCCTTCACCGGCACCGTCTCCGTCATCGACACCCGCATCGACACCACCACCCGCACCGTCCGCGTCATCAGCGAATTCGACAATGCGGATGAGGCGCTGAAGCCCGGCCTGTTCATGACGGTGGAGCTGGTGCTCGCCACCCGCGCCAATGCCATGCTGATCCCGGAGGAGGCGATCGACCCGCTGGGCGACCGCAGCTTCGTCTATGTCATCCGTGACAACCGCGCCAGGCGCATCGAGGTCCGGCTCGGCCAGCGTCTGCGCGGCGAGGTCGAGGTGCTCTCGGGCGTCGAGGCCGGGGAGCCGGTGGTGGTGCGCGGCATCCAGCGCCTGCGCAACGATGCCCCGGTGCGCATCACCGAGACGATGACCCGCCCAACCTCCTGATCCCCGTCTGATCCGGGCCACGGCCCGGATCGGCGCCCGGATCAGCGACAGACCGCCTCCGTTTTCAGCAGCCTGCCATTCCGGGATGCCAGCCATGGCAGCCGGCGCCAGGACAGCCCAGGGAAGCCGTGCGATGGTGCTCTCGGACGTTTCGATCAAGCGACCGGTCTTCGCCATGGTCATCAGCCTGATGCTGATCGTGCTCGGCCTCGCCGCCATGGTGAAGCTGCCGATCCGCGAATATCCGGCGATCGACCCGCCGGTGGTGTCCATCACCACCACCTATCTCGGCGCCTCCGCCGGCGTGGTGGACACGCAGATCACCGAGATCGTCGAGGCGGCGGTGGCGGGGATCGAGGGCATCAAGGTGATGACCTCCTTCTCCCGCGACGAGCGCAGCCAGATCACCATCGAGTTCCAGCTCTCCCGCGACGTCGATGCTGCCTCCAACGATGTGCGCGACCGCGTGGCGCGGGCCCTGGCGCGGCTGCCCGACGCGGCGGACACGCCCGTGGTGCAGAAGGTGGATGGCGATGCGCGGCCGATCCTCTGGGTCGCGCTGACCTCCGACCAGCTTTCCGGCATGGAGTTGACCGAGGTCGCGCAGCGGCGTTTCGCCGACCGTCTTGCGATCGTCGAAGGCGTGGCGCAGGTGCTGGTGCTGGGCGAACGCAAGCCGTCGATGCGCATCTGGCTGGACCGCCAGGCGCTGGCCGCGCGCGGCCTGACCGTGCAGGACGTGGAGGATGCTATCCGGCGCGAGAATATCGAGCTGCCGGGCGGCCGTATCGAGGGCACGGCGCGCGAGCTGACGGTGCGCACCGACACCCGCATCAGCGAGCCGGACCAGTTCCGCCAGGTGGTGCTGGCGCGCACCGGCGGTGGCCAGGTTCTGCTCGGCGACGTGGCCCGTGTGGAGGTGGCGCCGGAGGATACGCGCGGCGGCTACCGCATCAATGGCCGGCCCGGCGTCGGCCTCGGCATCCTGCGGCAGTCCACCGCCAATACCCTGTCGGTCGCCGATGGCGTGAAGGCGGAGGTGGAACGCATCCGCGCCTCCATCCCCGATGGGGTCGAGGTGGTGATCGGCTATGACGAGAGCACCTTCATCGCCCAGTCGATCTATGAGGTCGAGCACGCGCTGATGATCGCGCTGATCCTCGTGGTCGTCGTGATCTTCTTCTTCCTGCGGTCCTGGCGCGCCACCATCATCCCGGCGGTGGCCATTCCGGTTTCCATCATCGCCTCCTTCATCGCGCTGTCCGCGCTCGGCTTCTCGTTGAATGTGCTGACGCTGCTGGGACTGGTGCTCGCCATCGGCCTGGTGGTGGACGACGCGATCGTGGTGCTGGAGAACATCCACCGGCGGATCGAGGAGGGGGAGGCGCCGCTGCTTGCCTCCATCCGCGGCGCGCGGGAGATCGCCTTCGCGGTCATCGCCACCACGCTGGTGCTGATCGCGGTCTTCGTGCCGCTGTCCTTCATGGGCGGCAATACCGGCCGACTCTTCACCGAATTCGGCTTCGCGCTCGCGGCCTCGGTGCTGTTCTCCGGCCTTATCGCGCTGACGCTGACACCGATGATGTGCTCCAAGCTGCTGCGGGCGCATGAGGGCGAAAGCCGGCTGGTGCGCTGGACCGAGCCCTTCTTCCTCGGCATGAACTGGGTGCTGCGCACCACGCTGCGCCGGGCGCTGGCGGCGCCGGTGCTGACCATGGGCGCGGTCGCGGCGCTGACCGGGCTGGCGGTGGTGCTGTTCGCCATCCTGCCCAAGGAATTCGCGCCGACCGAGGATCGCGGCGTCATCATCATCCCGACCACCGGTCCCGAAGGTGCCTCCTTCACCTATACGCAGGAGCATGTGGAGCGGGTGGAGCGGGTGCTTCAGCCCTTCGTCGACAGCGGTGAGATCGAGTCCCTTTTCGCCACCGTCGGCGGCTTCCAGCGCCCGGCACAGGCCAACCAGGCGAATATCTTCATGCGCCTCGCCCCCTGGCATGAGCGGGCGCGCAAGCAGCAGGTGATCGCGGCGGAGATGATGCCGGGCCTGCTCGGCATCGCCGGCGTGCGCGCCTTCGCCCTGAACCCACCCTCGCTCGGCCAGCGCGGCTTCCAGCCACCGGTGCAGTTCGTCATCGGCGGCACCAGCTACGATACGCTGGTGGAATGGCGCAACGCCTTCCTCGATCGTGCCAGGCAGAATCCCCGCCTGCTGAATCTCGACAGCAACTACCGCGAGACGAAGCCCGAAATCCGTGTCGAGATCGACCGCCGCAAGGCCGCGGAACTCGGCGTCTCCATCCAGTCCATGGGCCGCACCATCGAGACGATGCTGGGCTCGCGGGAGGTCGGGACCTATGTCCAGGGCGGCCAGGAATACAAGATCCTGCTCCAGGCGCGGGAGGAAGACCGCGCCAGCCCCTATGACCTGGAGAACATCTTCGTCCGTACCAGCAATGGCGGTGCGCTTGGCCTGATTGCCGGCTCTGGCTCCTCCCAGGGTGGGCTTGTGCCGCTGTCGAACGTGGTCACGCTGTCCGAACGCGCCCGGCCGCAGAGCCTGGCGCGGGAGGACCGGGTGCGCGCCATCACCATCAGCGCCTCGCTCGCCCCCGGCTATACGCTGGGCGAGGCGCTGGCCTTCATGGAAGGCGTGGCGCGGGAAGTGCTGCCGCCGGAGGCGCGCATCAGCTATCGCGGCCAGAGCCTGGAATTCAAGGAAAGCTCCAGCGCGCTCTACGTCACCTTCGCCATGGCCCTGCTGGTGGTGTTCCTGGTGCTGGCGGCGCAGTTCGAAAGCTTCATCCACCCGCTCATCATCCTGATGTCGACGCCGCTGGCCGTCACGGGCGGTCTCCTGGCGCTGCATTTCACCGGCCTGTCGCTGAACATCTTCAGCCAGATCGGGCTGGTGCTGCTGATCGGGCTGATGGCCAAGAACGGTATCCTGGTGGTGGAATTCGCCAACCAGCTTCGCGACCGCGGGCTGACGGTGCATGACGCGGTGCTGGAAGCCTCCGTCACCCGGCTGCGGCCGATCCTGATGACCTCCATCGCGACCGCCTTCGGCGCGCTGCCGCTGGCCATGGCGACGGGGGCAGGGGCGGAAAGCCGGCAGGCGCTGGGCGTGGTGATCGTCGGTGGCGTGACCTTCTCCACCTTCCTGACGCTCTATGCCGTGCCGGCGCTGTATCTGCTGCTGGCGCCCTTCACCAAGCCAATCGGCGCCATCGCGCAGAAGCTGGCGGAGCTGGAGAATGCCCAGCGCGCGCCGCACCATCCGGCGCCGGCCGAATAGGCCGCCGCGCCCAGGCGGAGTAGGCGCGGGCGCCTTGCCGGGCTAAATCCCCCAGGAAGCATTTTGGGGGAGAGGCCGGCATGGCGCATGCGGCAGCACAGCATTCCGATGGCATCGAGGCCCGCACGGGCGGGCAATTGCTCGCCGATGCCCTGGTCGCCAATGGCGCCACCCATGTCTTCGCCGTGCCCGGCGAGAGCTACCTCGACCTGCTGGACGGGCTGTACAACCAGCGCAACCGCATCGAGCTGGTCACCTGCCGCTTCGAGGCCGGCGCCGTTCATATGGCGGAAGCCCATGGCAAGCTGACCGGCAAGGCTGGCGTCGCCATCGTCACCCGTGGCCCGGGCGCCTGCCACGCCGCCATCGGCGTGCATGTCGCCTTCCAGGACAGCACCCCGCTGGTGCTGCTGGTCGGCCAGATCCCGATGAACGAGACGGACCGGGAGACCTTTCAGGAGGTCGACTACCGCCGCTTCTTCGGCCCCATCGCCAAGTGGGTCACGCAGATCGACGATGCGGCGCGCATTCCGGAACTGATGGCCCATGCCTTCGATGTCGCGACCAGCGGCCGGCCCGGCCCGGTGGTGGTGGCGCTGAGCGAGGAGATGCAGAAGGACCTCGCCAAGGTGCCGGATATCGGCCCGGGCGCGGTGATGCCCGCCTATCCGGCGCCGGCCGCGCTGGACCGCATGATGGAGATGCTGGGCAAGGCGGAACGCCCGCTGGCGATCCTCGGCGGCAGCGGCTGGACGCCGGAAGGGAAGGCGGCGATCCGCGACTTCCTGGTAGGCAACGACATCCCCGTCGCCGTTTCCTTCCGCCGCATGGGCCTGTTCGACGGCACCTCCGCCCATTATGCGGGCGATCTGGGGGTCGGCGCCGATGCCGGGCTGGTCGCCAAGGCCCGCGAATCCGACCTTATCCTGGCCTTCGGCACGCGGCTGGGTGAGCCGGTGAGTCAGGGCTACACCCTGTTCGACTTCGCCGGGAAGCAGCCGATCATCCAGGTCCACCAGGACCAGGCTGAGATCGGCCGCGTGCATCGCGTGGCGCTCGGCATCACCGCCGATGTCAACGCTTTTGCGGCCGCCGCCGCCGCCCTGCCGCGCATCGCCCAGCCGGCCTGGGGCGCGTGGCGCCAGGCCGTGCGCGCGGCGCGGGAAGCCCAGGCCAAGCCGCCGAGCTACGAGGGTCCGCTGAACCTCGCCATCGCCCTGCAGGAACTGGAGAAGGTTCTGCCGGCGGATACGATCTACACCTCGGATGCCGGCAACTTCGCCACCTGGCCGAACCGCTTCATGCATGTGCGGGAGGGCCAGGACTTCCTCGGCCCGACCAATGGCGCCATGGGCTATGGCATCCCTGCCGCCATCGGTGCCGCCATCACCCACCCGGATCGCACGGTGGTCTGCTTCGTCGGCGATGGCGGAGCTTTGATGACCGGCCAGGAAATGGCGACTTGTTTCCACCACAATGCGGCGCCGATCATCCTGGTCTTCAACAACGGGATGTACGGCACCATCCGCATGTACCAGGAGCGCACCTATCCCGGCCGCGTTTCCGGCACCAAGCTGACCAACCCGGATTTCGCTAGGTTCATCGAGGCCTTCGGCGGGCATGGCGAGGTTGTGGAAGCGACCGATGAACTGGTGCCGGCCTTCCAGCGGGCCAAGGCCAGCGGCAAGGCGGCGATCATCGAGGTGCGGATGAACCCGGAGCAGGTGACCAACCGCGCCACCATCGAGCAGCTTCGGGCGCAGGCGAAGAAGGGCTGATTCAGGAGGGGCATGCCGCGCATCGACTTTCTGGACGATGCGCTGCTGGTCCCCGCCACCACACTGGTGCGGGACCCGCCCCGCCGGCCCGGCGGCCAGGGCCGGGGGGTGTTCGATGGCGGCGTCTACAGCGCCGCGGGGCTGCCCCTGGACCTCGCCCGTCACGTCGGCGGCAATACCGGGAATGTGCCCGCGCCCAGGCCACCTTCCGGCCCGGCGCCCCGGCTTGCGGGCACCTGGCTCTTCGGTGGCTGGCTACGCCAGCATTTCGGGCATTTCTTCAATGAGTCGCTTGGCCGCCTCTGGGCCTGGCCGGAGCTTCCGGAACCGCCGCGCGGGGTGATCTTCCTGCCCTTGGGCTGGCAATCCGCGAAGCATGCCCCGCATCTGGCCAGCGGCCCGGCCGACCAGCTTTGGCTGCCGGAAATTCTGCGACTGCTGGATCTGACGCCCAAGCCCGAGATTCGCCTGGTGACCGCGCCGCAGAGGGTGGCGCGGCTGGTGGTGCCGCAGCAGCTCTCGTTGCAGGAAACGCCGGAGGAACCGCAGGCCCCCCAGCTTCTCCGCACCTTCCTGCGACGGGCGGGAAGGGGCGGCGGGACACCCTCCGGGCGCGCCTATCTCTCGCGCAGCCATCTGCCGCAGGGGCGTGCCTCCTTCGTGCTGGAATCCTGGCTGGACGCGAACTTCGCCCGCGCCGGCTACCGGGTGATCCATCCGGAGACGCTGTCGCTCGCGGCGCAGATCGAGGCCTATCGTGGGCTGGAGATGGTCGTCTGCGCCGAGGGCTCCGCCATCCACCTGGCCGTGCTGTACCTGCCGGATACGGCGCGGATCGGCATGATCTGGCGGCTCGGTTCCAGGCATACGCCGATCTTCCGGCAGCTGCAGGCGGCCGGGTTCCAGGCGCCCGCGGAGTTCACCGCCATTTCCGGCCTGGTGGCCTCCCTCAATCCGGGGCTGTCGACACCAGGGCCGGAGTTGCAGGGCGTGGTCTGGCGCCAGGCGCATGCGGTGCCGGACTTCGCGGCGCTCGGCCGGCAACTGGTCGAGGCCGGCTTCCTGCCGCCAGGGGCGGATTGGCCCGTGCCGGGGCCGACCGAGGTTGCGGCGGCGATCGAAGCCGACCTCGCCGCGCTGTCCGGCGCCGCGCCGTCGCAGGCGCATCTCTTCCTGCCGGCGACGCGGCTACCCCATGCCGCGAAGTCTCAGCGCCCGACGGCGTAGCCCTGCATGCCGCGCGGATTGGCGCCGGCGAACAGCTGGCCGTCCTCCTCCTGCCGCGCGCCGCTCAGCCGGCCCTCGGACCATTCGCCGCCGACATCCACCAGATGGCCGCGCGCCTTCAGGGCGGTGGCAACCTCCGGCGCATAGCGGCCTTCCAGCACGGCCTTGCCCGGGCGGGCCACGCGCGGCCAGAAGCTGCTCGGCCAATGCTCGGTGTGGAAGGAGGGGGCGTCGATCGCCTGCTGGATGTTCAGCCCGTGGTCGATCATGCGGGACAGCATGATGGGCTGCCACTGGTCCTGCTGCTCGCCGCCCGGGGTGCCGAAGCTCATCCAGGGGCGGCCATCCTTCAGCACCATGGCCGGGGACAGCGTGGTGCGCGGGCGCTTGCCGGGCTTCAGCCCGTTCGGCAGCGACTCATCCAGCCAGAACATCTGCCCGCGCGTGCCCAGGCAGAAGCCGAGCCCCGGCACCGCCGGCGAGGACTGGAACCAACCGCCGGAGGGTGTGGCGGAGACCATGTTGCCCTGGCTGTCGATGATGTCGATGTGGCAGGTATCGGCGCTGGAAACGCCGAGCCGCGCCACGGTCGGCTCGCCGGCCCCCGGCGCGCGGGTCAGCAGCGCTACGCGGCTGGCGGCCTCATGGTCCACCCAGGGGGTCGTCATGCCGGGCAGGGTGCCGGGGCGGAGTTCCAGGCTGGCCGCATCACCGATCAGCTTGCGGCGCTCGGCGGCGTATTCGTCGGACAGCAGGTGGTGGATCGGGACATCGACGAAATCGGGGTCGCCGTAGAAGGCCTCCCGATCCGCGAAGGCCAGCTTCATGCATTCGATGACGGTATGGGCGAATTGCTCGCCCAGCGGGTCCATGGCGCCGACATCGAAGCCTTCCAGCAGCGCCAGCGTCTGCAGCATCGCCGGCCCCTGGCTCCAGACGCCGCATTTCAGCACGGTGTGGCCGCGATAGTCGCGCCGCAGCGGTGCTTCCTGGCTGGCGCGCCAATGCGACATGTCATGGGCCGTCAGCACGCCCTTGTGGCGCTCGCCGGAGGAATCGAGCAGCGCATCCTTGGCGAAGAATTCGCCGATCGCCTCGGCGACGAAGCCGCCATACCAGGCATTCCGCGCCGCATCGATCTGGGCAACGCGGTCATGGCCCACCGCCTCCGCCTCCCGCAGCACCCGCTCCCATGTCCGGCCGAGGGTGGGGTTGGCGTAGAGGCCGCCGGCCACCGGGCCGCCGTTGCGCAGCCAGATTTCCGCCGATGTGGGCCATTCGGCCTCGAACAGCGGTTTCACCGTGTTCAGCGTGGCGACCACGCGGGGCACGTAGTGGATGCCGCGATGGGCATAGCCGATGGCGTAGGAGAGCACGTCGCGCAGCGACCAGGTGCCGTAGTCGCGCAGCATCAGCGCCCAGGCATCGAAGGCGCCAGGGATCATCGCCGGCAGGAAGCCAGTGCCGGGGATCAGGTCCAGCCCCAGCTCGCCCTTCACATGGGCGACGGTCAGCCCGGCGGGCGCCACGCCCTGGCCGCAGATCACCCGCTGCGCGCCGGCCTTGGCGTCGTGGATGATGATGGGGCAGTCGCCGCCCGGGCCGTTCAGATGCGGCTCCGCCACCTGCAGGGTGAAGCCCGCGGCCACCGCCGCGTCGAAGGCATTGCCACCGCGCTCCAGCACCGCCATCCCGACCTGGGAGGCGATCCAATGGGTGGAGGCGACGACACCGAAGGTGCCGGCGATCTCGGGTCGCGTCGTGAACATTCGGGGGTATTTCCGTCTGGCGTCTTGAGGCTGTCGATAGGCGCAGGCAGAAGCGTCACGGTCAATATTGCGGTGCGCAAGAAGCATGCTGGTGCCAGTGGTCGGACCCTCCGGGGCGGGCAAGGATACGCTGATGGCGGGGGCGCGCGCCGCGCTGGAAGGCGATGCCCGCTTCCTGTTCGCCCGCCGCTGCATCACCCGTCCCGCCGAGGCAGGCGGCGAGGATCACAGCCCGATGACGGAGTCGGAATTCGAGGCGCTGCGCGATGCCGGCGGCTTCGCCCTGTGGTGGCGCGCGCATGGGCTGCTCTACGGCATTCCGATGGCGGCGGCGCAGGCGCTGGAGGAGGGCCGGGTGGTGGTGGCCAACCTGTCCCGCACCGTGCTGGCGGAGGCTGCCGCGCGCTACCCGCTGCGCATCCTGAACATCACCGCGCCGCTGCCCGTGCTGGCCGCGCGGCTGGCCGCAAGGGGGCGGGAGGATGCGGCGGATATCGCCGCCCGCCTGGCGCGGGAGGCCGCGCTGCCCCCCGGCCTGCCCGTCGAGACCGTGATGAATGATTCGACCGTGGCGGAGGGCACCGCGCGGGTGCTGGCCGCGCTCAACCGAGCAGCGGCAGACGCTCGGCCAGCAGGAAGGGCGCGCCCGGCCCCGCCTGGGTGAACAGGCACAGCTCCGTCACCCGGCGGGGCAAGGCCGGGGCCTCGCCCAGGAAGGCCGTGACGGCAGGGCGCACCACCTGCATCTCCGCCTCGTTCAGGCGGCGGGAGAGGGTGACGTGGAACCACCATTCCTCGAAGACATAGTGGTAGCCCCAGCGGTGCAGGTTTTCGCGCTGGCGCGCCGTCATGCGTTCCGGCCGGCGGCGGGCGATCTCGGCCTCGGTCGGCGGCGCGCGATGGGCGTCGAGGCCGGCGACGCAGGCATCGGCGAAGGCCTGCAATTCCGGCGAGCGTTCGGTCTCCAGCAGCGCCAGGAAGCCGTGATGCTCCGCCACCTGAAGCGGCGGCAGGGCGAAGGGCCTGGTGCGCAGCGCCAGCGCCATCGCATCCTGCCGCAGGGCGGCCCAGGAGGTGGCGAGGCGGAAGGGCGGCTTCACCGTGGCATGCAGGCCATAGCCGCGGGCATCGCTGGTGATCTCGGCGATGTCGAGGCCGGGCAGGGGGGGCTGCGGCAGGGTCGCGCCCGTCTCGGTATCCCGCCCCAGCCATTGCGAGCCCAGGCGATGCAGCGGGTCGTCGATCCGCGGCGCCCAGTAGATGGCCGCGCGCATCATGGCTGCTGCCCCGACATGCTCTCTCTCCACCCAACGGGGGGGTTGGACGCATGCGTCCAACGTTGGGGTGAGGGGGGGCTTGGTGGGATGAGCGCAGCCGCACTGTCAGAGAAAAAGCCAGCCGCTTCCGGGAGAAAGGTAGGGCCAAAACGACCAAGTCCCCCCTCACCCCAGCCCTCTCCCCCTGTCAGGGGGAGAGGGAGAAGCAGCGCCCTCACGCGATGCGTTCCCCAGCGCGCCAAACCTTCCGCACCACGGCATGCCCCTCATGCGGCCGGATCTGCACCAGGTCGGCGCGCAGCCCTGCCTCCAACCGGCCGCGATCCGCGAAGCCGGCCATGCGGGCGGCGGTGTCGGTGATCATGGCGATGGCGGCCGGCAGCGTCGCATGGCCCTGGCCGGCGGCGAGCCAGGCGGCCTCTACCATCGCGGGCGGCACATAGTCGCTGGCCAGCACATCCACCGCCTGGTCGTGCATCAGGTCGGAGACGGCCACATTGCCCGAATGGCTGCCGCCACGGACGATATTGGGCGCGCCGGCAATCACCTGCACGCCGAGCTTCTTCGCGGCCTGCGCCGCTTCCAGCGTCACCGGGAATTCGCTGATGGTGATGCCATCCGCCGCGTTGCGGGCGATGCCCTCCGGGCTGTCATCGTCATGGCTCGCCAAGGGCAGGTTGCGATGGGCGATGCGGTCCAGCAGCCAGCGCCGGTTCGGCTCCAGCAACTGGGCACGCTGTTCCAGCAGTTCGGTGATGCGCTTGTCGACCTGCTCGGCCGTCTTGCCATTGCGGATGCGCATCTGGCGGTAGCGCTCCACGTCCCGGTACTGCCCGACGCCGGGAGAGTGGTCCATGAAGCTGACCATGCGGACCAGCGGATGGTCGGCGGCCATCTCCACCAGCTCCCGCATATCGGCGGCGGGAATCTCGCAGCGCAGATGCAGGAAATGGTCCGACTTCAGCAGGCCGGTGCCGGTCAGCGCGTCCAGGTCCTTCACACCCTCCACGAAGGTCTGGGTGCGGCCGACATCGAAGCCGAGGTCGCCGAGGCACAGCGCATCCAGCACCGTGGTCACGCCGGCCGCCGCCGTCTGGCTGTCATGCGCCAGCATGGCGGACCGCGAGGGCCAGCGCGCCGTCGCGCGCGGCTGCACCTGGCGTTCCAGATTGTCGGTGTGGACGTCGACGATGCCGGGGATCAGATGGTCGCCGTCCAGGTCGATGGCGCCGGGCGCATGGCTGCGGCCGGGCTGGATTTCGGCAATGCGGTCGCCGCGGATCACCAGCGTGCCGTGCAGCACCTGGTCCCGCAGGACGAGCTGGGCATTGGTGAGGATCAGTTCGGGAGTCATGCGGCATCCTGGATTGGCAGAACCTCGAACAGGCGATCGGCCACCTGGTCGCGGATTTCGGTGTCGTGGAAGATGCCGATCAGCGCCGCGCCACGGGCCTTGGCCTCCGCCATCAGGGCCACGACGACCTGCCGGTTGACAGGGTCGAGGCTGGCGGTGGGCTCATCCAGCAGCAGCACGGGGTAGTCCGCGGCAAAGCCGCGCGCCAGGTTGATACGCTGCTGCTCGCCGCCGGAGAAGGTGGCGGGCGGCAGGTTGTGCAGCCGCGCGGGCAGGTTCAGGCGGGTCAGCAATTCGGAGGCACGGGCCTGCGCCGCCTCGGCCGGCACGCCGCGCGCCCGCAGCGGCTCGGCCACGATGTCGCGGGCGCCGATGCGGGGGATCACGCGGAGAAACTGGGAGACATAGCCCAGCGTGTCGCGGCGGATGTCCCGCACCAGCCGGGGCTCGGCGGCGGAAAGGTCCACCATCTCGCTTTGGTGGCGGATCAGGATGCGGCCGCCGCCGACTCCGTAATTGCCGTAGAGGCAGCGCATCAGCGTCGATTTGCCAGCGCCGGAGGGGCCGACCAAAGCGACGCATTCGCCCGGGGAGACGGTGAAATCCACATCCTGGAGAACCGGGATGCGGACATCGCCTTGCAGATGCAGCCGAAACGCCTTGGACAGGCCTTCGGTGACCAGGGAATGGTTCATGCCGCCAGCACCGAACTGACCAGGAGTTGCGTATAGGGATGCTGGGGATCGTCCAGCACCCGGTCGGTCAGCCCGCTTTCCACCACCACGCCGTGGCGCATCACCAGCAGCCGGTGCGCCAGCAGGCGTGCCGCGGCGATGTCATGGGTGACGATCAGCACGGCCAGGCCGAGGTCCGCCACCAAGGCGCGGATCAGGTCCAGCAGCCGGGCCTGGACCGAGACGTCGAGGCCGCCGGTCGGCTCGTCCATGAAGACCAGTTTTGGGAGTGTCACCAGGGTCCGCGCGATCTGCAGGCGCTGCTGCATGCCGCCGGAGAATTTTGCCGGGACCTCGTCCATGCGGGCGGGGTCGATCTCGACGCGGGTCAGCCAGTGGGAGGCTTGTTCGCGGATATTCCCGTAATGGCGGGCGCCGGTGGCCATCAGCCGCTCGCCTATATTGCCGCCGGCGGAGACCGCCATGCGCAACCCGTCGCGCGGGTTCTGATGCACGAAGCCCCATTCGGTGCGCATCAGGCGGCGGCGCGCGGCCTCCGACATGCCGAGCACGTCCTGGCCGAGATAGGTGACCTCGCCCCCATCCGGGCGCATCAGGCCGGAGAGGACGCGCAGCAGGGTGGTCTTGCCGCTGCCGGATTCCCCGACGATGGCGACGACCTCGCCGGGATGGATTTCGAGGTCCACGCCATCCAGCGCGGCGATGCGGCCGAAGCGGAGCGTGAGGTCGCGAGCTGTCAGCAGGGGGGTGCTCATTCCGCCGCCTCCTTCATCGCCTGCCGCTCGGCACAGAAATCCGTGTCGGAGCAGACGAAGATGCGGCCGCCGACGTCATCCGTCAGCACCTCGTCCAGATAGGTGTCGCGCGAGCCACACAGTTCGCAGGCATGCGGCGCGCGGATCGGGCGGAAGGGATGGTCGTCGAAGTCCAGGCTTTTGACCGAAGTGTAGGGCGGCACGGCATAGATGCGCTTCTCCCGCCCCGCGCCGAACAATTGCAGCGCCGGCATGCGGTCCATCTTCGGATTGTCGAAGGCGGGGATGGGGGAGGGCGACATCAGGTAGCGGCCATTCACCATCACCGGGTAGCTGTAGCTGGTGGCGATATGGCCGTGGCGGGCGATGTCCTCATACAGCTTCACATGCATCAGCCCGTAATCGGCCATGGCATGCATCCGCCGCGTCTCCGCGATGCGGGGTTCCAGCCGGCCCAGCGGTTCCGGGATCGGCACCTGGTAGACCAGGATCTGATCCTCCCGCAGCGCGCGTTCCGGAATGCGGTGGCGGGTCTGGATGATGCTGGCCTCCGCCGTGCTCTCGGTCGTCGCGATGCCGGCGGTGCGGCGGAAGAAGGCGCGGATGGAGACGGCATTGGTGGTGTCGTCGCTGCCCTGGTCGATCACCTTCAGCACATCGGCCGGGCCGAGGATGGCGGCGGTCACCTGGATGCCGCCCGTGCCCCAGCCATAGGGCAGCGGCATTTCCCGCGATCCGAAGGGCACCTGGTGGCCGGGGATGGCGACGGCCTTGAGGATGGCGCGGCGGATCATCCGCTTCGTCGATTCATCCAGATAGGCGAAGTTGTAGCCTGACTCCTGGGTCACTTCCCCGCCTCCACGCTCGCCCGCATGGTGCGGACATTCTCGAGTTCCGACTGGAAGTCGACGTAATGCGGCAGCTTCAGATGCTCGACGAAGCCGGTGGCCTCGACATTGTCGCAATGGGACAGCACGAATTCCTGCTGCTGCGCCGGCGCATCCGAGGCCTCGCCCAGCTCCGCGGCGCGCAGGGCGCGATCGACCAGGGACATGGACATGGCCTTGCGCTCGCCATGGCCGAAGACCAGGCCATAGCCGCGGGTGAATTGCGGCGGTTCCGTGCGGCTGCCCTTGAACTGGTTCACCATCTGGCATTCGGTGACGGTGATGTCGCCGAGGTCGATGGCGAAGCCCAGCTCCGGCGGTTCGAATTCGACCGCCACCTCGCCCATGCGGATTTCACCAACGAAGGGGTGGTTGCCGCCATAGCCGCGCTGGGTGGAGTAGCCGAGCGAGAGAAGAAAACCCTCATCGCCCCGCGCCAGCGCCTGCAGGCGCAGCGCCCGGTCGGCGGGGAAGGAGAGGGGTTCGCGGGTCAGGTCGCCCGGCTCCGCCTCGCTCGGGGCCTCCCGCTGCATCAGCCCTTCGCGCGCCAGCATTTCGGTCACGCGCGGCGTCGGCTCAACGTTCGCTTCAGCCTCAGGCGCCCCACTTGGCAACTCGCCCGCGGCAGCAAGCCGAAAATCCAACAGCCGATGCGTGTAGTCGAAGGTCGGGCCGAGCACCTGGCCGCCCGGCAGGTCCTTGTAGGTGGCGCTGATGCGGCGCTGGATCGCCATGCGGTTGGTGTCCAGCGGCAGGCTGGCGCCGAAGCGGGGCAGGGTGGTGCGATAGGCGCGCAGCAGGAAGGCGGCCTCGATCAGGTCGCCCTTGGACTGCTTCACTGCCAGCGCGGCGAGGCCCCTGTCATGGCAGGAGCCTTCCGCCATCACCCGGTCCACCGCCAGGCCGAGCTGTTCGGCGAGCTGGGCGGCGGTGATCTCCGGCAGGCTTGTATCGCCACGGCGGGTTTCATCCAGCCAGGCATGGGCGGCGCCGATGGCACGCTCGCCGCCCTTGGTCGCGACATACATGGCTCAGCCTTCCTCGATCGCGACGCTGCGCGGCAAAGCGGCGATGACATCCCCGGCGCAGAGGATGACATCCACGCCGCAGGGTGCGCGCAGGCGATTGCTGGCCCAATCGGCCAGGAAGCCTTCGGGCGCGCCGGTGACGCGCAGGCGGTGCAGATGCGCGATGCCGGGGCCGGTCAGTCGCCAGCCGGCGCCTTCCTCCAGCGCCGCCACCTCCAGGATCAGGGTGGCGCCGCGTTCCGGCTCTTCCTCGTTCCCCGGCGAGAGGCTGAGCAGCGGGGCATTCAGCGCGAAGTCGGCGGCACCCGACGCGGCGAAGGGCGCGCCGCAATGGAAGCGGACCCAGGCCTCGGCCTCCGCGCCCGCATCCAGGCAGAGCGGCGTGGTGGCATCGACCAGGGTCAGCAGCAGCGCGGCGGCGGCGGGGGAAAGGCCGGGCGGCGCCTCCGGCGGCACCGGAATGCGCTGCACCAGGCCGGGGCGGCTCATCGCCTGGAGCACGGCGCGAAAGGCGGCCTGGCCGTCGAGGACGGGGTCGGCGAAGCCGGGGAAGCTGGTGCCAGAGGCGCGCTGGGACATCATGCTCATCGCATCTGGGTCATGGTGAAGAACTCCACGCGGGTGGCCGCCGCGCGGCGGGCCTGCGCGTCCCGTCGCGCGGCCTGGGCCGCCGCCAGCGGGGCGATCACCGCCGCTTCCAGCGCCGGGCGCCGCGCCGGGTCCTGCATCAGCGCATCGACCAGCGCCGCCAGCTCCGCCTGCCTTGCGTCGCGACCGGCGACATAGCCATGGCCGACGACGCCATCCTCCAGTCGCAGGCTGCAACGTGTGACGGTCATCTCGCCGAGGTTGAAGGGCGCGCCATCGCCGCCGGCGCGGCCGCGGACCATCACCAGCCCGGTTTCGGGACCGCGCAGCCGGCGATGTGGCGGTGGCGGGGGCAGGGCATCGAGGCGGGCGGCGATTTCCGCGGCTTCGGCCCTGGCCAGGATGGACATCCAGCGGCGCCGTGCGGGAGGATCGGAGGGGGCGTGGGGGCTGTCGGTCATGGGATACTCTATTTGTCTAGACGACTAGTCATCTGCCCCGATAAGGTCAAGCAAAACTCGCATGAAGCGACCGGGAGGGGTTTGAACTTTCCATGACGCATGACACGGAGCAGAACCGCAGCCGCCATGACCGATGACCCCCAAGCGCTTCCCGGCCTGCCGCTCGCACGTGGCGAGGGCGTGGCGCTGTGGCGCCAGATCGCCCAGCGGCTGGAGCGCGACATCGCCGGCGGCACCCATCCGCCCGGCGCCCGGCTGCCGACGGAGGCCGAGCTGGCCGGGCAATACGGCGTCAACCGCCACACCGTCCGCCGCGCGATGGAGGAGCTGGAGGGCCGCGGGCTGGTCCGCATCGAACAGGGCCGCGGCAGCTTCGTGGCGGAGGATGTGGTCGACTACCGCCTCGGCCCGCGCACCCGATTCTCCGAGATCATCCGCCGGCAAAGCCGCGAACCTGGCGGGCGCATCCTGCGCATCCAGGAAGTGGCGGCGGAGACCGGGCTGGCGGAACAGCTCGGCATCAGGCGCGGCCGGCCGGTGGTGGTGGTGGAACGGCTGGGCCTGGCCGATGGCCGGCCGCTGGTGCTCGGCACCCACCATTTCCCGGCCACCCGCTTCGGCCGGCTGCCGGAGCTGCTGCGCCAGAATCCCTCGATCACCGATGCGCTGGCCGCCTGCGGCGTGCCGGATTACCGCCGCCGCGTCACCCGCATCACCGCCCGCATGCCCAGCGCGGAGGAGGCGGAGCTGTTGCAGCAGTCGCGCAACCGGCCGGTGCTGGTGACGGAGGCGATCAACACCGATCCGGAAGGCGAGGTGGTGGATGTCTCCACCGGCCGCTACGCCGCCGGACGCGCACAGCTTGTGGTGGAATCCTGATGACAGCCTGGTTGATCGAGCGCGGCACCGCGCTGCTGGACGGCGCCTTGCAGAAGGCGCCGGTGGCCTTCGCCGAGGGCCTGGTGGCGGAGGCCGCGCCCGCCGGCGCGCGGCGCTTCGACGCCGAGGGGCTGCTGGTGCTGCCCGGGCTGGTGGACATCCACGGCGATGCGCATGAGCGGCAGATGCAGCCGCGCCCCGGCATCGGTTTTCCGCACGCGCTGGGGATGCGCGATTCGGCGGCGCAGTTGCTGGCCGCGGGCATCACCACGGCCTGCCTCGGCGTGACCCTCTCCTGGGAGCCCGGGCTGCGCGGCATCGCTGCCTGGCGTGCCACGCTGGCGGCGGTGGAGGCGCTGCGAGAGCGTGCCGGCTGCGACCTGCGCATCCATTGCCGGCACGAGGCCGACAATCTGGAGGTGATGGAGGAATTGCTGGCCGACATCGCCACCGGCCGCGTCGCCCTGCTGGCCTTCAACGACCACACGCCCGGCATCGTCAAGCGCCTGCCGGACGCCGCCAAGGCCGCCGCCTATGCCCAGCGCGGCGGGGTGAAGGTGGCCGAATTCGTCGCTTTGGCCGAGGCCGCCATGGCCCGGCGGCCGGAGGTGCCCGCCGCCCAGACCCGCCTCGCCGAGGCGGCGCGGGCCGCCGGCATCCCGATGCTGAGCCACGACGATGCGACGCCTGAAGTCCGCGCGGCCTTCCGGGCGCTGGGCGCGAAGGTCTGCGAGTTTCCGATGTCGGAAGCGGTGGCCCAGGCGGCGCGGGCGGCCGGGGAGCATGTGGTGATGGGCGCGCCGAATGTGGTGCGCGGCGGCAGCCATATGGGCTGGGGCTCGGCGGCGCCGATGGCCGAACAGGGCCTCGTGACCATCCTGGCCTCCGACTACTACTGGCCGGCGATGCTGGAGGCCGCCTTCGTCATGGCCGCGCGCGGCGTGCTGGACCTGCCGGCGGCCTGGGCGCTGGTTTCCACCAATCCGGCGGAAGCGGCCGGGCTGGGCGACCGCGGCCGGATCGCGCCCGGGCTGCGGGGGGATGTGGTGGTGGTGGACGCCGCGCGGCGCGCGCCGGTGGCGACCTTCTGCCAGGGGCGGCTGGTGTGGCTGGCGGCGGGGGCGGCGGGCAGGACGGGCTAAATCGCGAAGTTCAGCGGCTCCGTCTTCGGCCGCTTCAGCCCTGCGGCCTGGGCCCGGCGCAGCAGGTCTTCCAGCGTCATGCCGGCCAGTCGCGCGCGCAGCAGCTCCGCCATCTCCTGCCACAGCGGCGCGACCACCGCCGCCTGCAGGCGGCCGGTCAGGTCGCCGGATTCGGCCTCGGCATCCGTCACCGCGGCCACGATCTCCTCCAGCCGGATGTCACGAGGGCGGCGGCCGAGGCGGTAGCCGCCCCGCGGACCGCGCAGACTGTCCAGCAGGCCGGCGCGGGACAGTGCCTGGAACACCGGTTCGATGCCGCGCCGTGCCGCGCCCATCCGCACCGCCACCTCCGCCCCGCCGGTCACCTCCTCCCCGCGCCCCGCATGGAAGGCGACATCCAGCATGACGGCGATGGCGGTCATGGCGCGGTCCTGGCGAATCAGCATTTCGGGGCGGCTTCCTCTGCTTTCGCATATTTTACGAAATTCGGATGTGGTTTTCCAGCCCCGCTTGTTGCCAGGCGCCACCGGCCGCGCCCATATCCCCGTTCCAGTACAGAGGAAGGGTCCTGCACATGGCCGATGGCGCCCCGCACAACCGCCCTGCCGCGGCGCGCGGCCGCATCTTCGGCAGCGTGCTGGAGGTGGTCGGCGCGACCCCCCTGGTGCGCCTGCCGAGGCTGGAGGCGGCGGAGGGCCTGGCCGGGCATCTGGCGCTGAAGCTGGAATTCCTCAACCCGCTCGGTTCGGTGAAGGACCGCATCGGCCTGGCGATGGTGGAGGCGGCGGAGCGGGAAGGGCTGATCGCCCCCGGCCGCTCGACCCTGGTGGAGCCGACCAGCGGCAATACCGGAATCGCGCTGGCCTTCGTCGCCGCGGCCAGGGGCTACCGCCTGATCGTGGTGATGCCGGATGGCGCCAGCATCGAACGGCGCAAGATGATGAAGCTGCTGGGGGCGGAGCTGGAGCTGACGCCGGCGCGGCGCGGCATGGCGGGTGCCATCGCCAAGGCGGAACAGATCCTGGCGGCGACGCCCGGCGCCTGGATGCCTAAGCAATTCGACAACCCCGCCAACCCGGCGATCCATGCCGCCACCACGGCGGAGGAAATCTGGGCCGATACGGGCGGGGCGGTGGACGCCGTGGTGGGTGGCGTCGGCACGGGCGGTACGCTGACCGGCATCGCCCGCGCCCTGAAGCCGCGCCGCCCTGATCTGCGGATCATCGCCGTGGAACCGGCCGAAAGCGCCGTTCTATCCGGCGAGGATGCCGGGCCGCACGACATCCAGGGCATTGGCGCCGGCTTCCGGCCGAAGGTGCTGGATTTCGACAGCCTGGACGCCATCCACCGGGTTTCGGAGCGCGAGGCCATGGCCGCCGCCCGCCGCTGCGCGCGGGAGGAGGGGCTGGCCATCGGCATTTCCTCCGGCGCCGTGCTGCATGCGGCGCTGGCGGTGGCGCGGGACCCGGCGATGGCGGGCCGGTTGGTGGTGGGCATCGCGGCATCCTCGGCCGAGCGCTACCTGTCCACGCGGCTGTTCGAGGGTATCTAGGCGCGGGTCGGGCCATGCCGGAAGAGTCTTGTATCCTAGAATACCATCGTTAGACTGCGCGACCACTGGCTCACGCATGGCCGGCGCCTTCGCGCGCCGGAGCCTGGAAGCCCCACGACACCGCAAGGAGGTCCGAATGTCCCAAGCCGCGCCGCAGCCCACCCGCCGGACCCTGCTCGCCTCCGCCGCCCTGCTCGCCCCCGCGCCGGCCATGGCGCAGCCGGCCTGGAAACCCTCCCGCGACGTGCGGCTCATCTGCGGCTTCGCGCCGGGCGGCGCCGGCGACATGATCTGCCGCATGATGGCCGAATCGCTGCGCGCGCAATGGGGCCAGTCCGTCATCGTCGAAACCCGCTCCGGCGCCGGCGGCATGATCTCCGCCGAGGTCTGCGCCAGGGCGGCGCCCGATGGCCATACGGCGGTGCTCGCCACCATGGGCATGCTGACCGTCTCGCCCAATCTGCCGGGCATGACCCTGCCGATCTCGGTGGAGCGCGACCTGACGCCGATCGCCAGCGTCGCCGGCATCTACAAGATCCTGGTCGCCTATCCGGAGGCGCCCTTCCGCACGGTGCCGGAGCTGATCGCCCGGGCGAAGGCCAATCCGGGCGCGATCGCCTATGGCTCCTCCGGCGTCGGTGCCAGCCCGCATCTGGCGGCGGAGCTTTTCGCCCGCATGGCCGGGGTGGAGTTCACCCATGTGCCCTATCGCGGCGGTGCCCCGGCGATGGCCGACCTGATGGCCGGGCGGATCGCCTTCATGATCGGCAATATGCCGGACTTCCTGCCGCAGATCCGCGCCGGTGCGCTGCGCGGCGTGGCCTTTGGCGGCAGCGCCGCCGCGCCGGCCCTGCCGGACCTGCCGCTGATCAAGCAATGGCTGCCGGAGTATGACGTCAGCAACTGGTTCGGCTTCTGCGGCCCCGGCGGATTGCCGCCGCAGATACTGTCCGCCTGGAATGCCGCGCTGCAACAGGCGCTGGCCGATCCGCAGGTCCGCGCGCGCATGACCGATGGTGGCATCGAGATCCTCGGCGGCCCGGTCAGCGAGTTCCGGGAACGGATTGCCAAGGATAGCCAGCGCTGGACCGAGGTGATCCGGGCGGCCGATATCCGTGCCGGCTGATTTCGCTCCCTCCGCCGAGGCGGTGCGCGCGCGGCTGGCCGAATTCCGCGCCCGCCGCGGCTATCTGATGCCGCATCAGGGCGCCATGGCGGCCGCCCTGCCGGATCTGCAGGACGCCTATGGCGTCATGTACCGGGCGCTGACGCTGACGGATCGCCATCTCGATCCCTTCGAGAAGGAATTCGTCTGGCTCGCCATCCTGACGGCGGCCGATGAGCATGTCGGCACCCATCACGTCGACCTGTTCTTCCGCACCGGCGGCACCGGGCGGCAGGCGGAGGCGGCCTTCCGCCTGGTCGCCTGGGCGCGGGGCGCGGAGACCTTCGCCTTCCTCGACCGGCACTGGCAGGGCTATTTCCCCGAGGTTCCGGCGGCGCGCGGCTATCTGGACGGGGTGGCGGCGCTGATCGCGGGGCTCGACGTGCCGCCCGCCTTGGCCCGGCTGGCATTGCTCGGCATCCATGCCGCGCGGGGCGAGGAATGGGCGCTGGCGGTCGATCTGGAGGCCGCCTATGGCGAGGCGGTGCCGGAGCCGAAGATGGCGGAGGCGCTGAGCCTGGCGCTTTGGCCCTGCGGCGTGAACCAGTTCCTCAAGGCCAGCGAGGTCTGGCTGACCCTGCTGCGCAGCGGCCGGGTCAACCCCTCCGCGCCCTTCCGCGAATGGGCGGAGACGCCGGGGCAGGACGGCTTCGTCCTGCCCCCACGCACCCCCTGAACCCTCTCCACCCAAAGGGGGGAGAGGGCAGGGTGAGGGGGGCGTGCAGAACGCCGAGCGCGTTCAACGCCCTTACCCCGCTTCCGCGAATTGCAGGGCCGCCAGCCGGGCATAAAGCCCGCCCTGGCGCACCAGCTCGTCATGCGTGCCCTGGGCGACGATGCGCCCTTCCTCCAGCACCACGATCCGGTCGGCCTTGCGCACCGTGGCCAGCCGATGCGCCACCACCAGCGTGGTGCGGCCCTGGGACAGCGCCTCCAGCGCCTGTTGCACCGCCTGCTCCGATTCCGCATCCAGGGCGCTGGTCGCCTCGTCCAGCAGCAGGATGGGCGGGTCGCGCAGGATGGCGCGGGCGATGGCGATGCGCTGGCGCTGGCCGCCCGACAGCGTCACGCCACGGGCGCCGAGATGGGTGGCATAGCCCTGGGGAAGGCGCTCGATGAAACCTTCCGCCGCCGCCGCACGGGCTGCCGCCCGGACCTCGGCATCGGTGGCGTCCAGCCGCCCGTAGCGGATGTTCTCGGCGACCGAGGTCGAGAAGATCGCCGGGTCCTGCGGCACCAGCCCCAGCCGCCCGCGCAGATCGGCGGGGTCGAGCGTCGCGGCATCGACCCCATCGACCAGCACACGGCCCGATTGCGGGTCGTAGAAGCGCAGCAGCAGTTGGAAAACCGTGGTCTTGCCGGCGCCGGAGGGGCCCACCAGCGCCACCGTCTCGCCGGGTTCGACGGTCAGCGAGAAGCCGTCCAGCGCCGCGCGGTCGGGCCGGCTGGGATAGGTGAAGCGCACATCCTGGAAGGCCACGCGGCCCTGCGGTGGCTGCGGCAGCACGGCCGGGTTTGCGGGCGCGCGGATATCCGATTCGACCGAGAGCAGTTCCTGAAGCCGGTCGGCCGCCGCCGCCGCGCGCTGGATCTCGCCCCAGAGCTCGCTCATCGTCGCGCCGGAGGAAGCCAGCAGCACGGCGTAGAAGACGAAGGCGGAAAGCTCGCCCCCCGTCATCCGTCCCGCCACCACGTCATGCCCGCCGACCCAGAGGCTGAAGGTGATGGCGCCGAAGCCGCAGAGGATCACCACCAGGATCAGCGCGGTGCGGGAGGCGACGCGCCGCAGCGCGGCGGCGACCGAGGCCTCCGCCTCCGCCCCGAAGCGGCGGCGATCCTCCGGCTCATGGGTGAAGGCCTGGACGATGCGCAGCCCGTTCAGCGCTTCCTCCGCCGTCGCGGCGAGGTCGGCCACGCGTTCCTGCGCGACCTTCGAAAGCCGGCGTTCGCGGCGGCCGAAGACCACCAGCGGCACGATCACCAGCGGCAGCACCGCCAGCACGATGCCGGCCAGCTTGGCGCTGGTCGCCAGCAGCATGGCCAGCGCACCGAGACCGGTCAGCGTGTTGCGCAGCCCCATGGAGATGGCGGAGCCGATGAGCGATTGCAGCAGCCCGACATCGGCCGTCATGCGCGACAGGATGTCGCCGGTGCGCGCGGTTTCGAAATAGCGCGGCGAGAGCGACAGCACATGGTCGAAGACCCGCCGCCGCAGATCCGCCGCCACCCGTTCCCCGAGCCAGGAGACGAGGTAGTAGCGGGCGGAGGTGGCAATCGCGAGCAGCGCCACCACGCTGCCCATGAAGATCGCCGCGCTGTCCAGCGCCGAGGTGCCACCGCTGAACCCCTGGTCGATCAGCCGCCGCAGCCCCTGGCCGAGGGTGAGCGTCAGCCCGGCGGCCGCCAGCAGGGCGAAGCCCGCCAGCAGGGCGCGGGGCAGGTAGGGCCGCAGATGCGGCAGCATCAGCCGCAGCGCGGCGAGGGGCGGGCGGGGGGCGGGGGAGGTCACCCCTGTTGAATGCACCCCGCCGTGCCGCGCCGCAACAGGCTACTCCATGAAGCCGGGTTCCAGCAGGCGTGGGATCATCAGCGCCATGTCCGGCCAGAGGATCAGCAGCACCAGCACGCCCAGCATCGGCAGCAGCATCAGCAGGACATCCTTCAGCACATCCACCAGCCGCAGATTGGCGATCGAACAGCAGATCAGCAGACACAGCCCATAGGGCGGCGTCACCAGCCCGAAGGCGAGCGAGCAGATGCTGATCATGGCGAAATGCACGGGATGGATGCCCGCAGCCGCCGCGATCGGCTGGAGGATGGTGCCGACGATGATGATGGCCGGAATGGCATCCAGGAAGCAGCCGACGATCAGGAACACGGCCGCGATGAAGAAGCCCGCCGCGATCGGCCCCATCTCCCAGCCGGAAACCCCGGACAGCAGGGCCTGCGGCATCTGGTAGAAGGCCATCAGCCAGCCGAAGGTGCTGGCCGTGCCCACGCAGAACAGCGTGATGGCGGCGAAGCGCCCGGTTTCGCTGAAGGCGTTGTAGAGCCCCCGCAGATCCAGCTTGCGATAGACGATCAGCGACAGGGCCAGGGCGTAGAGCACGGCGACGCAGGCCGCCTCGGTCGGGGTGAACCAGCCGAAGATCTTGCCGCCGATGATGATGAAGGGCGTCATCAGCGCCGGGATGGCGATGAAGATCGCATAGCCCAGCTCACCCCAGCTCGCCTTGGGATAGGTCGGGTAGTTGCGGGCCTTCGAATAGACGTGGACCGTGCCCATCTGCGCCAGCGCCAGGAACAGCCCCGGCAGGATGCCCGCCAGGAACAGCGCGCCGATCGAGGTGGTCAGCACGCCACCCCAGACAATCATCAGGATCGAGGGCGGGATCACCACCGCCAGAACCGAGGAAACGGCAGTGATCGCGACCGAGAAGCTCGGCGCGTAGCCTTCCTTGATCTGGGCCTCGATGAAGATCTTGCCCTGGCTGGCCGCATCGGCGGTGGAACTGCCGGAGATGCCGGCGAAGAACACCGAGAGGACGACATTGATCTGCGCCAGACCGCCCGGCAGATGCCCGACCATGGAACGGGATAGCGTGACCAATCGGTCCGTGATTCCACCCGCCGTCATCAGATTGGCCGCCAGCAGGAAGAAGGGCACCGCCAGCAGGATGAAGGAATTGTAGGAGTTGAAGGTTTCCTGCACCAGGATCATCGGCCAGAGCCGGTCTTCCAGGATGAAGGCGGGCAGGCAGGCGAGGCCGAGCGAGACCGCCACCGGCACGCGCAGCGCCAGCAGGATGAAGAAGATACCGAACATCAGCCACGCGGCTTCGCCCGTCGCGAGTGTATTGCCGCCCATCAGGAAGCCGACCTTTCACCGTGCAGCAGGATCTGCGCATCATCCCAGATGCGTTCGCCGGCGAAGACCACCCAGGTCACGCCCGCCAGGGGCCAGGCGATGTGGATGGTCCAGAGGGGCAGTTCCGCGAGTTCGCTGATGCGGTACCAGGCGGTGTCGGTGAATTCCCAGCCATAGACGATCAGCACCCAGGCGAAAGCCAGGACGAAGAGCGAGGACATGATGTCCATGGCGGCCTTGGCGCGGCCGCGCAGATTGTAGAACAGGTCGACGTTGAAATGCGTCGCCTCCCGCACGCCGATCATGGCGCCGATCATGATCATCCAGACCAGCAGGAAGCGGGACAGTTCCTCGGTCCAGATGTAGCGGGGGATGAACTCCAGGAAGCGCGCGATGATCTGCAGGGTGACCGGCAGGATGATGCCGATGACGGTGACGACCAGCAGCGCTTCCAGGATGCGCGCGTAGATTTCGGTGATGCGGCGAAACAGGCCGCGCGCGCCCGTTGGCGACATGCGGGGGTATCCTTGAGAAGGAGAAAAGGGGGCGGGGCGCTGCCTGGCGCCCCGCCGCGATGCTCAGGAGGTCATCGCATTGATGGCGGAGAAGATGCGGTCCGCATCGATCTCCTTCGCGTAAGCCTCCATCACCGGGGCGACGGCGGCGTTCATCTCCGCGCGCTGCGTGAAGGCGATCTTCTTCAGGCGGCCGGCGGATTCCAGCGCCGTGATCTTGGCGGCGTCCTCGCTGCTTTCGGCATTGCGGCCGAAGACCCCGGCCTCGCGGCCCGCGCGACGAACGGCTTCCTGCAGCTCACGCGGCAGCCGCGACATGGTCTGCACGGAGAAGCACAGCGGCCGCACGGTGATGGCGTGCTCCGTCATCAACAGGTTCGGGCCGACTTCGTAGAAGCGCATCTGCTCGACACCCGCGGCCTCGTTCTCACCGGCCTGGATGACGTTGTTCTGGATGGCGTTGTAGACCTCGTTATAGGCGATGACCTGCGGCGCCATGCCGATCGCCTGGAAGGTGCGCGACCAGATCGGCGCGCCCTGCACGCGCACGCGCAGCCCGCGCAGTTCCGCCATGTTGGTGGCCGGGCGGTTGGAGAAGATGTTGCGCGTGCCGCCGCCGGCATAGCCGATCAGCGCGACGCGGGCGCGGCGCTCCACCTCGTCGGAGACGGGCTTCAGCATGTCCCCGTCCAGCACCTTGTTCCAATGCGACAGGTCGCGGAACAGGAAGGGTGCGTCGATGAAGGGTGCGGCGCGGCTGAAGGTGGACATATGCGCCGGGCTGACGATGCCGAAGTCCACGGCGCGGCCGGCGGACATGTACTCGAAATACTGCTTCTCCAGCCCCAGCGAGCTGTTCAGGTGCCAGACGAAGTTCACCGGGCGGCCGTAGTGTTCCACCACCTTCTCGGCGAAGTGCTTCATCGCGCGGGTGAAGACGTGTTCCTCGTTGAACTGGCTGGCGCCGTTCAGCGTGATCGGAGTCTGCGCGCGGACGACATGTGGTGCGGCCAGCAGGCCGGAGGCAGCGGCGATGCCGCCGAGCAATGCGCGACGTTCCATGGATAGCTTCCCCTTGTGATTGCCGGATCAAGACGCCCGGGTTTGCGCCGGCAGTCTAAACTGCCTTCGCCACGCTTGGAAACCGCCCAGTTACCCGGGCTGCGGCACCCATTTCATCAGGTGGCGGGCGACCAGGCAGGTTTCGCCCTTCTGGTTCACCACCTCGCAGGCCGCCTCCGACCGGCGGCGCGCGGCGTCCAGGCTGTCCACGCGATAGCGCGCGGTCAGGCTGTCGCCGATGAAGGCGGGGGCCAGGAAGCGCACGCGGTCATAGCCGATGGAAACCGGCACACCCTCCGCCCCCGCCGCAATGGCCCGCTGCGCCATGGCGGAGGCGGTGGCGGAGAGCAGGCCCAGCACCAGCGCGCCATGGGCGATCCGCTGGCCATAGGGCGTGCGCGCGGCGTAGTCGGCATCGACATGCAGCGGGTCGTGGTCGCCGGTGATCTCCGCCGTCAGCAGCAGGTCGCGTTCCGTCAGCGTCTTGGCGAAGCTGGCCTCCGCGCCCGCCTCGATCCCGAACCTCACGGCGCCAGGGCCGCGAGGCGGTCGGAGACGGCGCGGCCGGGGCGCGCGGCGATATCCGCGGCGAGGTCCATCTTCGCCTCCGCGAACAGTCGCGCATCCATGCGCCGAAGATCGGGCGCGATGGCCGGCCGGAAACCCATGCGGCCGCACACCTCCTCCACCGTCAGGCCGGGCGCGATCTCCACCATCTCCGGCCCCGATTCGCCGAGCTGGAAGACGGCCGCTTCCGTCACATAGAGCACCGGCTGGCCGCGTTCCCGCGCGAAGGCGCCGGAGAAGGTGATCTGTTCCACCTGCGCCACCGCCTTGGGCTTGCCGCCCGCGGTCAGCGTGCCGCCGAAGATCACGCGCTTCGCATGCTGGCTGATATTGATGAAGCCGCCCGGCCCGATCAGCTTCCCGCCGAAGCGGGAGACGTTGACGTTCCCCGTTGCGTCAAACTCGGCAAAAGACAGGAAGGCGAGGTCGAGCCCGCCGCCATCGTAGAAGTCGAACTGATAGGGCTGGTCGACCTGCGCATCCGGATTCATCGCCGCGCCCGCTTCCCCACCGGAAGCCGGCGCGCCGCCGATATTGCCCTGTTCATTGGTCAGGCAGATGGCGTCGAGGCAGCCTTCCTCCGCCGCCACATTGGCGATGCCGGTGAAGATGCCGCTGCCGAGATTGCAGATGGCGCGAGGAAACAGCTCCAGCGCCCCGCGCCGCGCCACGATCTTCCGGGCATCCAGCTTCAAGCGCGGGATGTCGTCCAGCGGGATGCGGAACTCGCCGGAATAGGCGGGGGAATAGGGGGTGAGGTAGGTCTGTTCCTGCTCCGGCGCTACGACCACCAGATCCACCAATATGCCGGGGATCTTGACCATCTTCGGATGCAGGCTGCCGCGGCGGACCACGCGCTTCACCTGCACCACCACGATGCCACCGCAGCGCTTCGTCGCCTGCGCCTCGGAGAGCATTTCCAGCGTCACCGCCTCCTGCTCCATGGAGACATTGCCGTCCTCATCGGCCGTGGTGCCGCGCAGGAAGGCGATATCGACGTGATAGGGCTTGTAGAACAGCATCTCCTCGCCGCGCAGCGTCACCAGCTCCACCAGGTCTTCCTTCGCGGAGGGGCTCTGGCGGCCGCCCTCGACACGCGGATCGACGAAGCTGTGCAGCCCGGTCTTGGTGAACAGCCCCATCCGCCCGGCGGCCATTTCGCGCATGAGCTGGCTCAGCACGCCCTGGGGCAGGGACCAGGCCTCGATCTCATCGGCCAGGGCCATGGCACCGACGGGTGGGCTGTTGACGTAGCTGCCGGCGATATTGCGCTTCAGCAGGCCCTTCCTGGCCAGATGGCCGAGGCCACGCGTCCCGCCATCGCCCACGCCCACCGGATGCAGCGCGGTGATGCCGCGCGGCGCGCCCGATTCGGCGAAACGCTCGCCGAGCGCGGCGAGCAGCGCCTCCGGCACCGCATGACCGCCGCCGGAGCCACCGATCAGCAGCGTATCGCCATCCCGCAGCAGCGATGCCGCCTGCCGCGCCGTCACTTTGCGCATCCCGCCCGTTTCCCCAATCCTCATTGCGGCTATCCTAGCCGCAAAGTGGGGGAGGGAAAGGCATGGCGGACGCCAGGGACGGAGAGGTGACGCTGGAGGTGGCGGAAGGCGTGGCGGTGCTGACGCTCGACCGGCCCGCCAAGCACAACGCCATCACCAATGCGATGGCCGCCGAACTCGCCAGCCATGCGCGCCACATCAATGCCGATGACGCGGTGCGCGCCGTGCTGCTGCGCGGCGGCGGCACGCGCGCCTTCTGCGCCGGCATGGACCTGCGCGCCATCGAGGCTTTTCCGACCGCCTGGGATTTTCGGCATCGGCCCGATTATCCGGGGGCGGTGCGGGCGATCCGCAAGCCGGTGGTGGCCGCGATCAGGGGCTGGGCGCTGGGCGGTGGCTTCGAACTGGCGCTCGCCGCCGATATCCGCATCGCGGCGGAGAGCAGCCGCATCGGCTTTCCGGAGGTGACGCGCGGCTGGGTTGGCGGCGGCGGCGCCTCCCAGATGCTGCCGCGCGTCGCGGGCTTCGGCCAGGCCATGCGGCTGCTGCTGACCGGCGAGCAGATCGACGGGGCGGAGGCGCTGCGGCTGCGGCTGGTGGAACAGCTCGTGCCGGATGAGGCGCTGGATGAGACGGCGCGGGCGCTGTGTGCGCGCCTGGCGGCGCTGTCGCCGGTGGCGGTGCAGGCGGTGAAGGCGGCGGTCCGGCAATCGCTGGAGGCACCGCTGACGGCAGGCCTTGCCTATGAGAACGAGATGAACGTGCTGTGCCTGGCGGCTTTACGCGAAGGGGGGCGGGCATGATCGGCATCGGTGTCGTCGGGCTGGGCATGGCGACCCAGCCGCATATGCTGGCGATCCGCGACCTGGAGCAGGCCGGTACCGCAAGGCTGGTCGGCGGCTTTTCGCCGAGTTCGGAACGCCGGGCGGGTTTCGCCCTGCGCTGGAAGGCGCCGGTCTTCGACAGCCTGGAGGCGCTGCTCGCCGCGCCGGGTCTCGACCTGGTGCTGGTGCTGACGCCGCCCGGCCAGCACCTGCCGGTGGCGCGCGCGGCGGCGGCATCCGGAAAACATCTGCTGGTGGAGAAGCCGCTGGAACGCACGGCGGCCGAGGCGGCGCAACTCGTGCAGGTGGCGCGGGAGGCCGGCGTGACGCTGGGTGTTGTCTTCCAGCACCGCTTCCGGCCGGCGGCGCTGCGGCTGAAGCAGGCGGTGGCGGGCGGCGAACTCGGCACGCTGCTGTCCTGCTCCGCCAGCATCCGCTGGTGGCGCGATGCGGCCTATTTCGCGCAGCCGGGGCGGGGCATGAAGGCGCGGGATGGCGGCGGCGTGCTGCTGACCCAGGCGATCCACACGCTGGACCTGCTGCTGCACATCGCCGGCCCGCTGGCCCGCCTCGGCGCGCTGGCGAAGACCAGTGGGCTGCGCACCATCGATACGGAGGACATGGCCAGCGCCGCGCTGCAATTCGCCAGCGGCGCCATCGGCGCGCTGGATGCGACGACGGTGGCCGAGCCCGGCTATCCCGAACGTGTCGAGATCGCCGGCACCCATGGGAGCGCCGCACTGGTGGCGGAGCGGCTGGAACTGCATGTGAAGGGCAGGGCGGTGGAGATCGTCGATGGTGCCATGGCCGGCGGCGGCGGCGCCGACCCCATGGCCTTCGACCACGGCCCGCACCGCGCGATGATCGCCGAAGTTTGCGCCGCCATCACGGAGGGCCGTGCCCCGATGAATGACGGCGTCACCGGCTTGCCCGTGCTGCACGCCATCGAGGCGATTCTGCGCAGCGCCGAGTCAGGTCGCTTTGTCGACCTGTAGGGTATGCACCATCAGGTCGTTCTCACCCCTCTGCACGACCTCATCCCTCTGGTTCACGAGATCGAACGCCATGGTGACGATGCCGCGCCCGGGATTCCGGGTCGCGCGCTTCGACAGCACGGTGATGCGCGCCGAAATGCGGTCGCCGACCAGGATCGGGCCCGCAAAGGTCCAGCGCCAGCCGAGCGAGACAATCGCGGCAAACTTCACCGGAGCGCGGTTCTTCAACCCGTCGCAGAGCGCGAGGCCCAGCAGCCCGTGCGCGACGCGGCCGGGATAGCCCAGGCCGCGCGCATAGTCGTCATCCATGTGGATGTCGAAGAAGTCCCCGGTCAGGCCGGCGAAGGCGATGATATGCGCCTCCGTCACCGTGATGCCGCCGGTCTCGATCACCAGGCCGGGCTCGACCTGTTCGTAGCGCAGCAGCGCCGGGTCGATCTTCATGCGCGGACTCAGGCCTGGGCCGCCTGGACCTCGACATAGGGCAGGCGCTTCACGCGATCCATGTTTATGCCCTCGATCCGCAGCAGCCGGGTCGGGCCGTCGCGGCGGGGGGAATGCAGGTCGCCGGGCTCATAGAGATAGGCATCGCCGGGGCGCAGCGTGTAGTCGCGCAGGCGCAGCGCCTTGCCGGACTTCATGCCCTCGGGCCGCGCCAGGCATTCATAATCGGTCATCACCGTCTCGCCCGTCGCCTGGCCATAGATGGCCCAGGAGGGGCCGTGGTCATGCGGGCTGCTGGTCTTGGCATCCGAATAGGCATGGGCGAGGACGGCGAAGCCTAGCTCCGGGTCCTCATAGATCACCTGGCGTTCCGGCGTGCCTTCCGGGATGGCCGCGGCGACGAAGCCGGCGTCCTTCAACGCCTCCTGCACCAGGGCGCAGACCTTCTCCCGCCCGGGCTTGCCGGGGTTGTCCTTCAGCGCCGCGCGGCACTGCGCAGCAAAATCTTCGACCGTCAGGGACATTTGGGGGCTCCTCCTTGGCCGGGACGACTTTTCGCCCCGGCCCGTCCGCTGTCAACCATCCCGGTCAGGCGATGGCGGCCGCCGCCTTCAGCGCGCGGCGGCGGCGGATGTCGCGCCGCAGCGAAAGCCCCAGCGAGACCACCATCAGCACCAGGATTCCAACCGCCACCGGATGTTCCAGGATATGGAGCGCGTCGCCGCCGGCGAGCTGCCAGGCGCGCAGCAGCTCCGTCTCGATCAGCTTGCCCAGCAGCAGCCCGACCACGATGGCGGCGACCGGAAAGCCGTAGCGCGACATCAGCCAGCCCAGCACGGCGAAGACGAACAGCGTGATCGGACCGGCGATGGAACCCTCGATGGCAAAGGCGCCCATGGTGGACATCACCAGCACGCTCGGGATCAGGTAGCGCAGCGGCAGTCGCACCACGGTGCTGGCGACGAAGACGAAGCCCGCGCCCACCACCAGCAGCACGAAGGCCTGGACGAAGTTGGAGAGGATGATCGCGTAGACGATGTCGCGGTTCTGCTCCATGAAGCGCGGCCCGCCGATGACATTGTGCATGGCGAAGGCGGCCAGCAGGATCGCCGTGGCGCCGCCACCCGGGATGCCGAGTGCCAGCATGGTCGCCATGGACCCGCCCTCGGAGGAGCTGTTGGCGGATTCCGCGGCGATGACACCCTCCGGATTGCCCTTGCCGAAGCTCTCGGGATCCTTCGAGGCGCGACGCGCCTCGCCATAGGAGATCAGATTGGCGATGGAGGAGCCGATGCCCGGCACCGCGCCGATGAAGACGCCGATCGCCGTGCCGCGCAGCAGCGTCACCGGATTGCGCAGGACCATCACGCCGCCATCCAGGATGCGGCGCAGGCTGATGGTGCGGTTCTCCTCCGCCTCCACGATGAACTTCGCATTCACCAGGGCGAAAAGCTGGCTGGCGGCGAGCAGGCCGACCATGGCGGGGATGGTCGGCACGCCATCCAGCAGCCAGGGAATGCCCATGTCGCCGCGCATATAGCCCGCGGTGTTCATGCCGACCGTGCCGCAGAGCACGCCGATACCCGCCGCGAACAGCCCCTTGGCGACGCTGGACCCGCCGATGGAGCCCAGCAGCACCAGGCCCCAGATGCCGATCGCCGCCATCTCATACGGGCCGATGCGCAGCACGATCTCCGCCAGCGGCTGCACCAGCACGAAGAGGACGATGTAGGAAATCAGCACCCCGATGCAGGAGGCGAACAGCGCGGCGCCCAGCGCCTCATTGTGCTGGCCCTTCCGGGCCATCGGGTAGCCGTCGAAGGTGGTGGCGACAGCGGAGGAGGTGCCGGGGATGTTGATCAGCACCGCGGGGATGGAGCCGCCGAACCCGGCCCCGGTATAGACCGAGGTGAGGAAGATGATGGCCGGCAGGAACTCCATGTACAGCGTGGCCGGCAGCACCAGCGCCATGGCCATGGAGACGGAGATGCCGGGCAGGGCACCGAAGACCAGGCCGATCAGCAGCCCGGGCACCACCCAGATCCAGGCATCGAGAGAGCCTGCCAGCATGCTGACGGCGGCGCCGAAGGCGGGAAAGTCGATCATGGGCGTTCGCCTAGAGCAGGCTGGTCGGGAAGGGGTAGGGCACCAGCAGCCGGAAGCCGTAGATCACGCCGAGCATGAACAGGGGCGGGAACAGCAGCAGCGGCAAGGGTTTGCGTTCCCCGCCGATGACCAGGGCCACCAGGGTGAAGCCCCAGATGGAAAGGTCGTAGCCCACGCCCTCCAGCCCCAGGATGAAAAGGCCGAAGGCCGCGACCATGGCGAGGATGCGCAGCACATCGCGCGGCGTCTCCCCGGCCTCGTCCCCCGCCACCACCGGCATGCGGAGGAAGCCCAAGGCCAGCACCGCCCAGAGGCCCAGCACCAGCCAGGCGGTCGGCTGCAGCAGCAGCAGGTTCTGCGGATCGCGCGACACGCCCCGCGCTTCCAGAAGATAGGCCAGGGCGATGGCGCCGAGCGCCGTCACCAGGACGAGCGGCGCCCAGCCAATACGGCGCCGCAAGGTGGCAGTCTGCATCCGCGGCGCCTCCGGTTTGGGCTCAGGCCTGCCGCAGCAGGTCGGCGTAGCGTTCCATCAGCGCGGCGCTGCTGAGATAGGCGCGGTTCGACGCCTCCGGCCCATACCAGGTGGTGGCGAGCTGCTGGTTGCCGAGGGTGCTGACGCACTCCGGATCCTTGGTCGCCGCCTCGATCGCGCGCAGCAGCACGGCGTAGCGTTCCGGCTGCGCCGCCACGAAGCGCTTCAGCACCACGAAGCCGCGCTGCGAACCGTCGACCGATTGCGGCTCGAAGCCCGCGGCGCGGGCATGGTCGGTCAGCAGCGGCGCGTCCGGATAGTCGGTGGACTTCTCGTCGCTGAACAGCAGCAGCGGCTTGATGCGGTCCTTGATCGGCAGGAAGCCCTCGCCGCCGACGAAGCCGATATCGACATGCCCGCCTGCCGTCGCCGTGCGCGCCGGCCCACCGCCGTCATAGGTCACGACCCGCACGCGCGACCGGTCGATGCCATGCGCCTGCATCCAGAGCGCCATGTTGATGAGATCGGCCGAGGCCGGCTGCACGCCGATGGACAGGCTGCGCGGATCGGCCTTCAGCCGCTGCACGACCTCATCGATCGAGTTGATGCCCTTGCTGGTGGCGCAGGCGGCCAGGGTCAGGTCGCGGGAGGGCAGGTTGATCATGTGGAAGTCGTCCGCCTTGTAGCGGGCGTTCCGGGTCAGGATCGACAGCGGGATATAGGGGCCGGCCGAATGCACCATCACCATGTAGCCGTCATCCGGCTGCTGCATGTAGAAGGTGTTGCCCAGCACCGTGCCGCCGCCCGGGCGGTTCACCACCGTCACCGGCTGGCCGATGTGCTTCTGCACGAAGGGCGCCATCGAACGCGCCAGGCGGTCATTGTAGCCACCCGTGGCGAAGGGGACGAGCAGCGTGATCGGCCGGTCCGGGAAGGTCTGGGCGCGCGCAATGCCCGGGGCAGCCAGCGCGGCGCCGGCACCGGCGGCAAGCAGCAGCGCGCGGCGGCGCGGAATCGCATGAATGGAATCGGTCATGACCGTCCTCTCCCTGAATGGCGGCGCTGGGCGCCGCGCGGTTCTTGATCTTCGTAAGTCCAGTTAGACAGGCTATTGCTGACAGTCAACGGCTTAGCGCGAGGCGACGCCGATCGAGGGGAGGCTGGGATGGATCTTGGATATCAGGGCAGGCGCATGCTGGTGGTCGGCGCCTCCACAGGCATCGGCTACGCCACGGCGAAGCTGCTGGTGGCGGAGGGGGCGGAGGTGATGATCGCCTCCCGCGACGCTGGCGCCATTGCCGATGCGGCGGCGCGCATCGGCGCCGAATGCGGCCGCGCGCCAGCCGCCGAGGTGGCGGACCTGACGCATGAGGGGGCCGCGGAACGGCTGCTGGCGACGTGCCAGGCGCGGTGGGGTGGGCTGGATGGGCTGGTCGATGCCGTCGGCGGGTCCATCCGCTCGGGCTTCGAGGCGCTGACGGATGCGGACTGGCTGGGCAACTACCAGTTCAACGTTCTGTCCGCCGTGCGCGTGGTGCGCGCCGCCCTGCCGCTGCTGCGGCGCGGCCAGGCGCCCTCCATCGTGCTGCTCGGCGCGGCGGCGTCGCGCATGCCCTATCCGAACCAGATCGTCTCCAACGTCCACAAGGCGGGGCTGCTGGGCCTGACCAAGACGCTCGCCGGCGAATATGCGGCGGAGGGCATCCGCGTGAACTGCGTGGCGCCCGGCCGCACCCTGACGCGGCTGTGGCAGGACCGGGCGGAGAAGATGGCGGCGGAACAGGGCCGCGCGGTGGCGGAGGTGATCGCCGAATTCGCCCATGAAATCCCCATCGGCCGCTTCGCGACCGCGGAGGAGGTGGCGGTGATGGTGGTCTGGCTGGCCAGCCCGCGCGCCGCCTATGTCACGGGCCAGACGGTGAATGTGGACGGCGGCATCGCGCGGGGCCTGCTGTAGGGGGGGGAGGGTCACGCCGGTTTTGGTTGCGTTTTGTCCATGATGCGGTAACTCCGGGGCAAGGCCGTGCCACCCGGGAGGGAGGCGCGGGAGGGGCTGTTCAGGCGCCGCCACGGCGGCGCTGCCGGGTGCGATGCTGCCCTGCCGGGCCGTTCGCCCGGGGCCCCTGCCTTCACCATCAGGGGACACGCAGACGCATGGCCACGACCAGCCCGAACCCACGCCGCCCATTCTCGATGTTGCGCAGCTTCATGGACGGCGAAGCCTCCGGCGGCCTGGTGCTCATGGGGGCCGCCGTGCTGGCGCTGGTGGTCGCCAATTCCGCCCTGGCGCCCGCCTATTTCGGCGCGCTCGGCGCCTATATCGGCCCGCTGTCGCTGCTGCACTGGATCAATGACGGGCTGATGGCGGTGTTCTTCCTGCTGGTCGGCCTGGAGATCAAGCGGGAGGTGCTGGACGGACAGCTCTCCACCTGGTCGCGCCGTGCCCTGCCGGGCATTGCCGCGCTGGGTGGCATGGCCGTACCGGCGCTGATCTACCTGGCCTTCAACGGCTCCGACCCCATGGCGGCACGCGGCTGGGCGATTCCGGCGGCGACCGATATCGCCTTCGCGCTTGGCGTGCTGTCCCTGCTGGGCTCGCGCGTGCCGGTCTCGCTCAAGGTGTTCCTGACGGCGCTGGCGATCATCGACGACCTCGGTGCCGTGGCCATCATCGCGGTGTTCTACACCGGCAATATCTCGATGCTCGACCTCGGCCTGGCGGCCGCGGCGATCGCCGGGCTGGTGGCGATGAACCGGGCCGGGGTGATGAAGCTCTGGGCCTATCTGCTGCTGGGCGCGGTTCTGTGGGTGCTGGTGCTGCGGTCGGGCGTGCATGCCACGGTGGCGGGCGTGCTGCTGGCCTTCACCATTCCGCTGCGCCCGGCCCCTGCCGCGCCGGACGACATGGCGCATTCGCCGCTGCACCAGCTGGAGCATGCGCTGCACCGCTGGGTCGCCTTCCTGGTCATCCCGATCTTCGGCTTCGCCAATGCCGGGGTCAGCTTCGCCGGCGTCACGCTCGCCACGCTGGGCAACAGCCTGACGCTCGGCGTGGCGATGGGCCTGTTCTTCGGCAAGCTGATCGGCGTCTTCGGCTTCGCCGCCATCACCATCCGCACCGGCCTCGCGGAACTGCCGATGGGGGCGAGCTGGCTGCAGCTGGTGGGGATCTCCCTGCTCTGCGGCATCGGCTTCACCATGAGCCTGTTCATCGGCCTGCTGGCCTTCGCCAATGACCCGCTGCTGCAGGACAATGTGAAGATCGGCATCCTGATGGGCTCGATCCTCGCGGGCCTCGCGGGCTTCCTGCTGCTGCGCCTGGTACCGCGCCGCATTCCGGCGCCGAAGACGGCGGAGGCCTGACGCTGGGCCCGCCGCCGCCCTTCGCCGTCAGGCGGAGGCGCGGCGCGCGGCGCCCTCGGCCACCACCTGCTGCCCCGCCACTTCCTCCAGCGCCTGTTCCAGGGTCTCGACGCGGATCGGCTTTTCGATATGGCCGTCCATGCCGGCCTGCTGGCAGGCCTCGATATCCTCCCGGAAGGCGCCGGCCGTCACCGCCAGGATCGGCACCATGCCGATACGGCCGGGCATGGCGCGGATGCGGCGGGTGGCTTCCAGCCCATCCATGCCGGGCATCTGCACATCCATCAGCACGGCGTCATAGCTGCCGCCGGACCGCGCCACCGCCTCCACCGCCGCGGCGCCATCGGCCACCAGATCCACCCGGTGGCCCACCGATTCCAGCGCCGCCCGCAGCAGCAGCCGGTTGGCCGCGACATCGTCGGCGGCCAGGATGCGCAGCGGCCGGTGGCCCGTTGCGGAATGGCCGCTGCCGTGATGCGGCGGCGCATACCCGGCATCCTCCACATTCTCCGGATTGGCCGGCGCGGTCGGCACCAGTTCGGGCAGTACGAGCGGCGGCGGCACGCGGCCGGCCGGGGCCGGGGGCAGGGCGCCTTCCGCCTCGGCCGTGGCCGGCGCGGGCAGTTCGAACCAGAACAGGCTGCCGCGCCCGCCCGGCGCCGGCTCATATTCGATCTGCCCGCCGAGCAGCGCGGCGAAGCGGGCCGAGACGGCGAGGCCCAGCCCGGACCCGGCGGCACCGCTGCCATCCGGATCGTAGCGCACGAAATCCTGGAACAGGCGGCCATTCAGCAGGGGCGAGACGCCGGGCCCGGTATCGCTGACATCGAAGCGCAGCCGGCCTTCCAGCGGGCGGAAGACCCGCAGCGTGACGCCGCCCGCCTCGGTGAACTTCACGGCATTGCCGAGCAGGTTCAGCAGGATCTGCCGCACCCGCGCCCGGTCCATCAGCACCGCGCGCGGCACGTCGGCCGCCACCTCGATGCGCAGCGTCAGGCCCTTCTGGTCGGCCGAGGGGCGCAGCAGGTCGACGCAGGACCGCGCCAACGCCGCCGCGTCCGAGGCCTCCAGCCGCGGGGCCTCGGCGCGGCCGGCCTCGATGGTGCTGATCTCCAGCAGCCGGCCGACCACGCCGGCCAGATGCTCCCCGGCGTCGGAGATGGTGCGCACCTGTTCGCGATGGTCCGGCCCCAGGCTGCGGTCGCGCATCATGAGCTGCGCCCAGCCGAGGATGCCGTTCAGCGGCGTGCGCAATTCATGGCTGGCGGCCGACAGGAAGCGCGACTTCACGGCGCTCGCCGCCCTTGCGGTGTCGAGTGCCGAGGCGAGCCGCGCCGCCATCACGTCCAGCCGGCTGGCCAGGGCCGCCAGCTCCGGCGTCGCCACCCGCATGTCCAGGCCGACGCGGGCCGAAAGGTCGCCATCGGCCAGCCGGTCCACGGTATGTCCCAGCCGGCGGATCGGCCGCAGCACCAGGAATTCCCCCATCGCCAGCACCAGCCCCACCAGCACCAGGCCGCCGATGCCCATCAGCAGGTAGGACAGCAACCGGCGCTGCTGCACCGGGGCGAGCAGCACCGCCTCATCCACCCCGACAATCACCCGCGCACCGCTGAGGCCGAGCGGCGCATAGGTGAACAGGCCCTCGGCGCCTTCCCGCATCGGCGCGCGCATCTGGCCCGGATTGGGATCGGCCAGCGCCGCGCGCACCACGGGATGGGCGCTGACATCCGCGCCGATGCCCCAGCGCGCGCGTTCCGCCGCATCCGCATCCGGCAGATGCAGCCCGACCAGCCGCCCGGCCCCATCGATCAGGCCGATGCGGAAAGCCGCCGGCGCGCTGGCCATGAGCCGCCGCATCAGCCATGCGACGTCGAGGCCGGCGGTCATCACCCCGGCCACCGTGCCGTCGGTACCCTGGATCGGCCGGCCCAGATACAGCACCGGCTGCCCGCCGCCCGAGAGCGGACGGGTCAGGCCCGAGAGCACATCGGTGCGGTCGCGCAGCGCCTGCCGGAAGACCTCGATATTCGCCAGATTGACCGGAGGCCTGCCGCGACTGCTGCAGGCGGTCCAGCCATCGGGCCGCACCGCCGCCAGCGAATACAGCCAGGCCGCGCCGCCGCTGACATCCCGCAGCACGTCGGTACAGGCTGCCGCATCCGTGCTGTCGCGCAGGCTGCCGACCACCGCCGGGGCGCGGGAGAGGGCGCCGAGCAGCGCCTGCGCCTGCTCGACCAGCGTATCCACCTCCCGCGCGCCGCGCTGCGCCACCTCGGCGGCCTGGGCCTGGGCCGTCGCGATGCGGTCGCGCGCCTCGGTCTCCAGCAGCCAGGTGGCGAAGGCCAGCATCGGCAGCAGCGCCAGCACAGCGAGGCCTGCCCAGCGCAGCCGCACATTGCGGACCCAGTTCGCGCGCTGCCCGGTCGCGCGTTGCCCGGTGCGGCCAGGGGCGGAGGGAATGTCGGGCCGGGGCGGCAGGATCCAGGCGGAAGGCGTCTGCGGCACCGCCTCCGGCACCGGCGGCACGGGGTGCGGCCGGCCGATCAGATAGCCCTGGATCAGGTCGCAGCCCTCGGCGCGCAGGTAGTCGAGCTGTGCCTGGGTCTCGACGCCTTCCGCGCAGGCCTTGATGCCGAGGCCGCGGCACAGTTGCAGGACGGCGCGCACCACGTTGCGCGCCTTGTCGCTGCTGTCCATGTCGCGGATGAAGGACCGGTCGAGCTTCACCTTGTCGAGCGGCAGGGTGTGCAGATAGCCGAGCGAGGAATAGCCGGTGCCGAAATCGTCGAGCGCGACGCGCACGCCGAGCACATGCAGTTCCTCGATGGTCACGGCGGCCGCTGCCTCATCCTTGATGAGGGTGCCTTCGGTCACCTCCAGCTCCAGCCGGTCCGGCGACAGGCCCGAATCCCGCAGCATCGCCGCGACCAGGCCCGCCAGCCCGCCCAGATGGAAGCGGGAGGCGGAGACGTTCAGCGCCACCTTGAGCTGGTGCGGCCAGCCGGCGGCCTGGCGGCAGCCCTCCCGCAGCACCCATTCATCCAGCATCCCGCCCAGGCCGCAGGCCTCGGCGATGGGCACGAAGACGGCCGGCGAGACCGGGCCATGTCCTGGCCGGTCCCAGCGCAGCAGCGCCTCGCAGCTCACGATCCGGCCCGTCTTCGCATCGGCGACCGGCTGCCATTCGAAGCGGAAGGCGCCATGGGCGAGGGCGCTGCGCAGGTCGCGTTCCAGCGCCTGGCGGCCGGCGAGCTGCCCCTCCATCGCCGGGTCGAAGCGCATCTGCTGGCCGCGGCCCTGGTTCTTCGCCGCATAGAGCGCGTTGTCGGCCCGCCGCAGCAGCGCATCCGCGTCCAGCCCATCGGCCGGCGCCAGCGCATAGCCGACGGAGGTGCGGATCGGCACCGGCTGGCCTTCATATTCGAAGGGCGCGCTCAGCGCCTCGATCAGCCGCACCGCCAGCGCATCGGCCTCCGCCGCCGTGGCGGGACCGGACAGGATCACGGCGAATTCATCGCCGCCGAGGCGCGCGACCGTATCGGAATCCCGCACCGAGGCGGTCAGCCGCCGCGCCGCCTCCCGCAGCAGGGCGTCGCCGCCGGCATGGCCGAGCAGGTCGTTCACCGCCTTGAACCGGTCGAGGTCGAGGCAGAATACCGCGAAGCTGTGCGATTCCGGCCCCCTGGCACGGGCGATCGCCTGTTCCAGCCGCTGTTCGAACAGCGGGCGGTTGCCGAGGCCGGTCAGCGGATCGCGCAGCGCGGCCGACTGCGCCGATTCCAGGCTGCTGCGCAATTCGATCGCGGCCGCCACGCCCTGGGCGATATCGGCCAGGGCACGGGACGCCGCCTCCGGCATCTGCCGCGGCAGGCTGTCCAGCACGCAGAGCGTGCCGAGCGCATGGCCGGCACGATCGATGATGGGGGCGCCGGCATAGAAGCGGACATGCGGCGGGCCGAGCACCAGCGGATTGTCCGCGAAGCGCGGATCCTCCGCCGCATCCTCGACCACCATCACCCTGTCGGGCTGGAGGATGGCATGGGCGCAGAAGGAGGTGCTTCGCGGCGTTTCCCGCAATTCGACGCCGATCGCCGCCTTGAACCACTGACGGTCCGAATCGATCAGCGAAACCATCGCCATCGGCGTGCCGGCGAGATGCGCCGCGAGCCGCGCGAAGGCATCGAAGCGGGCATCCTGTGAGGTATCGAGGATACCGGCCGCGTGCAGCGCTGCCAGGCGTTCGATCTCGTTCGCGGGCAGAGCGGCCGGAGCCAAGGCGATCCCTCGCTTCTCTTCGAAGTGGCGAAAGTCGAGCATAGACAACTCTAGGTAGCACGAAACTGTAGATTTCTCGTATGTGGAATGCCAGCGGTGGTGATGTAGGAAATGGTTGTAATTTGTCTGCGCTGAGCAACCAGGCGTTCTAGCTGGCCGGCACCAGCATATGGATGGTGGTGCCGCGCCCCGCCGCGCTCTGTGCCGTCAGGGCCCCGCCGGCGCGACGCAGGAAGGCGGCGACCATGGCGAGGCCAAGACCGGTGCCGCGCCCCACCGGCTTGGTGGTGAAGAACGGCTCCCCCAGCCGCGCCAGCACCTCCGGCGCCATGCCATGACCCGAATCGCTCACGCTGATACGCAGATAGGCCCCGGGCGGCAGCTCCGGCGCATCGCCGGGGGTGGGTGGGACCGAGAGGCGGCGCGCGGTGATCCGCACCTCCCCGCCCTGCGGCATGGCATCCCGCGCATTGGCCGCCAGGTTGATCAGCGCCGTCTCCAGCTCCGCCCGGTCCAGCCCTGGCGCGCTGCGCAGGCCGGCCGGGACCTCGCAGCGCACCCGGATGCCGGCGCCCAGGGTCGCGTCCAGCAGCAGGGCCACCTCGCGCAGCGAGGCGCTGACATCGATCGGCTGGGCGCTGGCCAGGGCCACCGGGTCGATGCGGCGCGTGGTGTCCAGCAGCCGGCGCGACAATGCGGTGGCACGTTCCGCGTGGCGGGCGAGGTGGCCGGCGACCTGCCGCACCCGTGCCGGGTCCTCGGCATGGCGGTCCAGCAGCCGGGCGGCGGCGACGACCGACTGGGTGATATTGCCGAAATCATGCGCCAGCCCGCCGGCCAGCAGCCCGAGGGTCGCCTGGCGTTCCGCGCCGCGCGCCCGGGCCTCGGCCAGGCTGCGGCTGCGCATGGCGCGTTCGGCCTGCCAGATCGCCGCCAGCAGCAGGGCGATGCCAAGCCCCGCGCCCACCAGCGGCCCGAGCATGCGACGCGCCCAGTCCCGCATCAGCGCCTGTTCGGACAGCCCGTAGGCGATGCCGATATCGTGCCGCAGCAGCCGCCGGAAGGCGGTGAGCCGTTCCACGCCATCGACCGGGGAGGGGCCGCGCAGGGTCGCCACATCGCCGCGGCGCATCGCCCGCAGCATGTCGCCGGCCCGGCGCGGCAGGGCGGCCCCCTCCGGCTCAGGCGGCGCGGGCACCGCGGCCAGCACCGCGCCGTCGAGGCGGAACAGCGTCACGGCATCCTCAGGGGTTTCCAGGATGCTGCGATAGAAGGACTGGAAATTGCCGGGCCAGAGCGCCGCCAGTATGGCGCCGCCATCACTCATCCCATCCGCCCGCGCGCGTGGGCGGACCAGCGGAAAGACCAGCGTGCCGGAATCCGCATCCCGCACCACCTGGCCGATGAAGGGGGCGTCGCGGATGGGGGAGCCGGCCGGCAGGGCCGCGACATAGTCCTGCCCGGACACATCCGCCGCCGGCGCCTCCAGCGGCCGGGCCGAGGACATAACCTGCAGCCCGCGCGGATCGATCAGCGCCAGGCCGCCGGAATTCTGGTTCACCGCATCCAGGGCACGCAGGAAGTCGAACAGCAACAGGTCCCCTGCCACCCGGGCCCAGTCCTGGCCGAGCATGCGTTGCTCGATGGCTGCGATGGTGAGTTCCTGCGCCTCGAAGGCGCGCAGGGCGTGTTCATGCAGCATGTCCGCCACGCGCTGCACCCGCCCCCGCGCCGCCCTCTCCGCAGCATGGTAGGTGCCGAAGCCGGTGGCCGTCAGCGCCGCCAGCGGCAGCAGGACCGCGAGCGTCCGCAACAGCCGCAGCCCGCCGGGCCGGGCGATCGGCGGGAGGATGGCCTGACCCCTCACGCCGCCGCCATCACCACGCGGTATGGCCGGGCACCGGCACGGCGCCGCGCCGCGGGAGCTCTGCGCGGCTGGCATGGGGGCGGGATGTCATCATGCTGGCGACACTAACCTGACCTTGGCCGGGGTGTAATCACCCAAGGTCCATCGCCGCGCGGCGCAATGCGGGGACGGGCCGGTGATTTCATCGCCGCCGAACTTGCTGTAGAGCGCGCTGGTGAACGCCCCTCTGCCCGCCCGCCTGGCCATCATCATCCCCGTCTATGGCGAGGCCGCCAATGTCGCCCCGCTGGTCGCCCGGCTCGACGCGGCCCTGGCGGGCCTGGCGTGGGAGGCGGTGTTCGTCGATGACGACAGCCCCGACGGTACCTCCGCCGCCGCCCGCGCCATCGCCGCGACGGACCCGCGCATCCGCTGCATCCGCCGCATCGGCCGGCGCGGCCTGGCTTCCGCCTGCATCGAGGGCTTCCTCTCCGTCTCCGCGCCCTTCGTCGCGGTGATGGATGGCGACCTGCAGCATGACGAAACCATCCTGCCGGCCATGCTGGCCGCGGTGGAAGGCGGCGCCGACATCGCCATCGGCAGCCGCCACGTCGCCGGCGGCGCGGCGGAGGGCGGGTTCTCCGCGGCCCGCGGCGCGCTGTCGGAGGGTGGCGCGGCGCTGGCGCGGCTGCTGCTGCCGGTGAAGGTGGCCGATCCGATGAGCGGCTTCTTCCTGCTGCGCCGCGACCTGGTGGAGGAGGTGGCGCCGCGGCTGGCCGCGCGCGGCTTCAAGATCCTGCTCGACATCCTGCTCTCCGCCCGCCGCAGGCTGGTGGTGGCGGAACTGCCCTACAGCTTCCGCTCCCGCCAGGCGGGGGAGAGCAAGCTGGATGCGACGGTGCTGCTGGAATTCGGCGGGCTGCTGCTGGACAAGGCGACGCGCGGCGCGGTGCCGCTGCGCTTCGTCGCCTTCGCGGCGGTCGGCGCCATCGGCTTGCTGGTGCATATGGTGGCGCTGGCGCTGCTGGTCGGGCCGCTGGGCTTCGGGCCGGCGCAATGGGCGGCGACCTTCGTGGCGATGACCGCCAATTTCGTGTTGAACAACCGCATCACCTATCGCGACGCCCGGCTGCGCGGGGCGGCGCTGTGGCGCGGGCTGGCGCTGTTCTACCTGGTCTGCGGCATCGGCGCGGCGGCCAATGTCGGCATTGCCGGGCTGCTGGTGCGGGATGGGCTGCTGGCCTGGGGTGCGGCGGGGGCGGCGGGGGCGTTGATCACGGTCGTGTGGAACTACGCGGTGTCTTCCACCCTGGTGTGGCGCGCCCGATGAGCCTCGCCTGGCTGCTGCTGGGCGTCACGGCCGTGCGGCTGGTGGTGGCGGCGCTGGTGCCGCTGGCCCCCGACGAGGCCTATTACTGGGTCTGGTCCCGCAGCTTGCAGGGCGGCTATCTGGACCATCCGCCGATGGTCGCCTGGTTCATCCGGGCGGGCACCCTGCTGGCCGGGGAGAACGCTTTTGGCATCCGGCTGATCGGGCCGATTTCGCTCGCCATCGCATCGCTGTTGCTGGCGCGGGCCGGGGATGCGCTGTTTCCGGACCGCAGGCCGGGCTTCTGGGCGGCGCTGCTGTTCAACGCCACGCTGCTGGTCGGCGTCGGCGGAATCCTGGTGACGCCCGACCTGCCGCTGCTGGTGTTCTGGACCGCCGCGCTCTGGGCGCTGGCCCGGCTGCATGCCTCGCAGGATGGGCGCTGGTGGCTGGGCTTCGGGCTGCTGGCCGGGCTGGCGCTGTTTTCCAAGTACACGGCGGTGCTGCTGGGTGCGGGCGTGGTGCTTTGGTTGGTGGCCTGCCGCGATGCCTGGCGCTGGTGGCGGGACTGGCGGCTTTATGCCGGTGGCGCGTTGGCCGGGCTGGTGTTCCTTCCGGTGGTGCTATGGAACGCGCGGAACGACTGGGCCTCCTTCGCCAAGCAGGGCGGCCGGGCGGGGACGGACGAGGCGGGCTTCACCCTGCGCTACCTGGGCGAGTTGATCGGCGGGCAGATCGGCCTCGCCACGCCGCTGGTCTTCCTGCTGTGCGTGGTGGGCGTGGCGGTGGCGGCGCGGCGCTGGTGGCGGGGCGATGCGGCGGCGGGGCTGCTGGCGGCGCTGGTGCTGCCGGGCACCGCGCTGTTCCTGTGGCAGGCGACCGGCAGCCGCGTGCAGGGCAATTGGCCCGCCATCCTCTACCCCGCCGCCTGCCTCGCCGCCGCGGCCTTCCTGCCGGCGCGGCTGCATCGCTGGCAGCGGCCGGCGGTGGGGCTCGGCGCCGTGCTGGCGCTGGCGGTCTATGCCCAGGCTGCCTTCGCGCCGCTGCCGCTCGGCCGGCGGCAGGACCCGACGCTGGCACGGCTCGGCGGCTGGCCGGAGCTGGCCCAGGCGGTGGAGGCGGAGCGCCGCGCGCTCGGCGCCGGCTTCGTGGCGGCGGAGGAATATGGCCTGGCCGCGCAGCTCGCCTTGAACCTGCCGCCGGGCATCCCTGTGGTGGCGCTGAATCCGCGATGGGCGCTTTTTAATCTTCCACGCCCCGTGCCGGGCGTAACCGGTGTGCTGGTGCAGAGCGAAAGACGGGACAGCGTGCCCGACTGGCCCGGAGCCGAGCCGGTCGGACGCAGCCTGCCGCGCAGCCGGCGCGGCATCGAGGCGGAGCGCTATCGCGTCTTCCGTATCGAGTCGCGACCGGACCTGCCACCCTCCGCGATCCTTCCCCGTCCTTGACGGAAGGCGGGGTCGCACGAAGCTGTAGTCACGACCCAAGGCGGAGACCATCATGCTGATCAAGCGACCGCGCGGCTGGGAGATCCCGGAAAGCCAGGCGACCCCGGAACATCTGGTGCTGGGCCGCCGCGCCCTGATGGCCGCCGCGGGCGCCGGTGCGATGCTCGCGCCGAGCGTCGCCAAGGCCCAGTTCTGGCGCCGCAGCGAACCCGCCGATCCCTGGACCCGCCTGCCGGCCGAGATTCCGGACCTGCCGCCGGCCATGCGCAACACCCGCTACCCGGCCGATCGCGCCTTGTCGCCGGAGCGGGACGCCGTGACCTTCAACAACTTCTATGAGTTCGGCAGCGACAAGGGAATCTGGAGCACGGCGCTGCGGATGCCGACACGGCCCTGGACCGTGAAGGTCGAGGGCATGGTCGAGAGCCCCGGCGAATTTGACGTGGACGACCTGATCCGCCGCATCGGGCTGGAGGAACGCGTCTATCGCCTGCGCTGCGTCGAGGCCTGGGGCATGACCGTGCCCTGGACCGGCTTCCAACTGTCCAAGCTGCTCGACATCGTGAAGCCGCTCGGCTCGGCGAAGTTCGTGCGTTTCGAGACGGCGCAGAAGCCGGAGGTGATGACCGGGCTGCGGCAGTCCTGGTACCCCTGGCCGCATATCGAGGGCTGCACCATCGAGGAAGCGGCGAATGAGCTGACCTTCATGCCGGTCGGCCTGTTCGGCCGCCCGCTGCCGCCGCAGAATGGCGGGCCGTTCCGCGTGGTCTTCCCGTGGAAGTACGGCTTCAAGTCGGGCAAGTCGATCGCCCGCATCACCCTGACGGACCAGCGGCCGGTCTCGTTCTGGGAGACCTTGCAGGCCAGCGAATACGGCTTCTGGGCCAATGTGAACCCGCAGGTGCCGCATCCCCGCTGGTCCCAGGCGACGGAACGGCTTATCGGCAGCAACGAACGCGTGCCGACGCGGATGTTCAACGGCTATGGCGATTTCGTCGCCGGGCTCTACACCAATCTCCAGAATGAGAGGCTCTACGCCTGAAATTCCTCGGACTTCTGCTGCTGATCGTGGCGCTGGCGCTGGGCCTCTGGTTCGGCGCCGACACGCCGCTGGGCGCCGCGATCTTCCGGATATGGCCGGAATTCCTGAACACCTTCCAGGCCGGGGTGCAGCGGCGCGTCCTGCCGGAATTGTGGGACTGGGTGATCCTGCCCGTGCTGCTCTGGCCGGTCTGGGCCGTGCCGGCGGGGCTGGGCGGCGTGCTTCTGTTGCTGGGGCTGGCGCGGCGGCGGTAGCGGCCGCCGCGCCGGCACGTCAGACCAGCGTCAGGCTTTCCCGCCGAAGCTGCACCGTCACCGCATCCAGCGCCCGCCCGGCGCGCTCCACCATCCGGTCGATGTCGTCGATCTGCATGATGAGCGGCGGGGAGAAGGCCATGGCGTCGTTCGGCAGGCCGCGCAGGATAACGCCCTCGGCCTCACCCGCCTTGGCAAGCCGCGGGCCGATCTTGACGGAGGGGTCGAAGTTCTTCCGCGCCGCCTGATCGGCCACCAGCTCCACCGCGCCGACCATGCCGATGCCGCGCACCTCGCCGACCAGCGGATGCCCCTCGAACCGCGCGCGCAGCGCCTTCTGCATATGCGCGCCGGCGGTGCGGACATGCTCCACCAGGTTCATCTCGTCGTAGATCTTCAGCGTCTCCATCGCCACGGCAGCGGCGACCGGATGGCCGGAATAGGTGAAGCCATGGCCGAAGGTGCCGATGGTGGCGGAGCCATCCGCCAGGCCCTGGAAGACCTTGTCGTTGATGATGATGGCCGAGATCGGCAGGAAGGAGGCGGAGAGCGCCTTGGCGCAGGTGATGATGTCCGGCGTGATGTCGAAGGTCTGGCAGCCCCAGTAGTTGCCGGTGCGCCCGAAGCCGCAGATCACCTCATCCGCCACGAACAGCACGTCATACTTGCGCAGCACCGCCTGGATCTTCGCGAAATAGGTGGCGGGCGGCACCATCACGCCGCCGGCGCCCATCACCGGTTCCGCGAAGAAGCCGGCGACGGTCTCAGGCCCCTCGCGCAGGATCGTCTCCTCCAGCTCCGTGGCCAGCCGCGTCGCGAAATCCTCCTCCGACTCGCCGGGCAGGCAGCCGTGATAGTGGTGCGGCGTCGAGACATGGATGAAGCGGTCGGACACCGGCAGGTCGAACATCTTGTGGTTCGCCGGCAGGCCGGTGAGGGACCCCGCCACGGCGGTGATGCCGTGATAGGCCTTGTGGCGCGCGATAAGCTTCTTCTTCAGCGGGCGACCGATGGCGTTGTTGTAGTACCAGATCATCTTGACCGCGGTGTCGTTCGCCTCCGACCCACTGTTCGCATAGAACACCTTGCTCATCGGGCAGGGCGCGCGCTCGATCAGCATCTCCGACAGGTCGATCAGCGGCTCATGCGACTTGGCCGTGAAGGCGTGGTAGAAGGGCAGCTTCAGCATCTGCTGATGCGCCACATCCGCCAGCCGCTTGCTGCTGAAGCCCAGCGAGGCGCACCACAGCCCGGCCATCGCCTCGATATATTCCTTGCCCTGGTCGTCCCAGACCCGCACGCCCTCGCCACGGGTGATCACCACCGGGCCGTTCACCGCATGGGCGCGCTGGTCGGTATAGGGGTGCATGACATTGGCGATGTCGCGGGCGGCGTTGGAATTGCGGGCCGCGTTGGCGGGGGGCGTCATGGCGCTGGTCGATCCTCGGGCAGGTGTCCTGGAGGGCGAAGCCTAGACCCTTTTCGGCCAAGTGGAAGCGCAACGCGCCGCGAAGGGTCGCGACGGTTGCCCCGGCCCGCGCCCGGCGGCAGATTGCAGGCAGCACGGGAATTGACACATGACCGAGATCAAGCCGCATTCCGCCCATTGGGGCGCCTTCGACGCGATCGTCGAGAATGGCCGCTTCGTCGAGGCCCGCCCCTTCGCGCGCGACCCCTTTCCCGGCAGCCTGCTGTCCTCCATGCCCGATGCGGTGCATGGCAAGGCGCGGATCGACCGCCCCTATATCCGCGCCGGCTGGCTGCGCGGCGAAAGGCGCGGATCGGCGCGCGGCGGCGATGACTTCGTGCCGGTCGGCTGGGACGAGGTGCTGCGCATCGTGGCGGAGGAAACCGCCCGCATCCGCACGGAACACGGCGCACCCTCGATCCTCGGCGGGTCCTATGGCTGGTCCTCCGCCGGGCGCTACCACCATGCGCGGACGCAGCTGCACCGCTATCTGGGCCAGGGCGGCGGCTTCACCAGCCAGGTGACCAACTATTCCTACGGCGCCGGCATGACGCTGATGCCCCACATCCTCGGCACCAACGAGGTCGTGCAGGGCCGCGTCACCGATTGGGGCAGCATCCGCCGCAACACCAAGCTGATGCTGTGCCTCGGCGGGCTGCCGCTGAAGAACGGGCTGGTGACGGCCGGTGGCGGCGGCGCGCATGAATATGTGCCGCTGATGAAGCAGGCCGCCGAGGCCGGCGTGCGCTTCGTCAATATCAGCCCCTTCCGCGGCGATGCGGCCGATTTCCTCGGCGCCGAATGGGTGCCGATCCGCCCCAACACCGATGCGGCGCTGATCCTCGCCATGGCGCATGTGCTGATCGCGGCGGGGAAGGAGGACACGGATTTCCTCACCCGCTGCGCCACCGGCTTCGATCGCTTCCGCGCCTATGTGATGGGGGAGGTCGATGGCGTGGCCAAGACCCCCGACTGGGCCGCCGCCATCACCGAGGTTCCCGTCGAGACCATCCGCCGCCTGGCGCTGGAAGCCGCCGGCGCGCCGACCATGCTGACCGCCACCTGGTCCATCCAGCGCGCCGAACATGGCGAGCAGCCCTGGTGGGCGCTGGTGGCCTTCGCGGCCATGCTGGGCGGCATCGGCAGACCGGGGCAGGGGATTGCCTTCGGCTATGGCAGCATCAACGGCATGGGCACGCCGCGGCAGGAACTGCCCTCCGTCTCCGGCCCCGGGGTGCGCAACCCCTGCGGCGCCTATATCCCCGTGGCGCGGGTGACGGAGCTGCTGGAGCGGCCGGGCGAGATCCTGCAATACAATGGCCGCGACCTGCTGCTGCCCGATATCCGCATGATCTGGTGGGCCGGCGGCAACCCCTTCCACCACCATCAGGACCTCGGCCGGCTGCTGCGCGGCTGGAACCGGGCGGAGACCGTGGTGGTGGCGGAGCCCTGGTGGACCTCCGTCGCGCGCCACGCCGATATCGTGCTGCCGGCAACGACGACGCTGGAACGCAACGACATCGCCAGCTCCTCCCGCGACCGCTTTGTCCGCGCCATGCACCAGGCGATCGCGCCGGTCGGGCAGGCGCGCAACGATGTGGATATTTTTGCGGATCTCGCCGAGGCGGCGGGGTTCCGGGACAGCTTTACGGAGCAGCGGGACGAAAGCGCCTGGTTGCAGCACATGTATGGCCGCTGGCGCCAAGCCTGCGCCAAACAGGGCGTGGTGGTGCCCGATTTCGAGACCTTCTGGGACACCGGCCATGTCGAGATTCCGGCGCCGGAGGAGGATTACGTGCAATTCGCGGATTTCGCCGCCGACCCGGAGGCGAACCCACTGAACACCCCCTCCGGCAAGGTCGAGATTTTCTCCGAAACCATTGCGAGCTTCGGCTATGCCGAAACGCCGGGCCACCCGGTGTGGCACGAGCCGACCGAATATCTCGGCAGCAAGCTGGCCGCGAAATATCCGCTGCATATGCTGTCCTTCCAGCCGGCGACGCGGCTGCACGGGCAGTTGGACAGCGGCCGGGTGGCGGCGGCGGACAAGATCCAGGGCCGCGAGCGGCTGCGCATGAACCCCGCGGATGCAGCGGCGCGCGGGCTGGTGGATGGCCAGGTGGTGCGGGTGTTCAACGACCGCGGCGCGGTGGCGGCCGGCGTCGAGGTGACGGAGGCGATCCGCCCCGGCGTGGTGGCCATGGCCACCGGCGCCTGGTGGAACCCCGAACGCCCGGGCGCGACGGACAGCGCCTGCCTGCATGGAAATGCGAATGTGCTGACGCAGGATGTGGGGACATCGCGGCTGGGGCAGGGCTCGGCGGCGCAATCCTGCCTAGTGGAGATTGAGGGCTGGGTGGGGGAGGCGGGGGCGGTGACGGTGCATGGGCCGCCGAAGGGGGCGGGGTGAGGGCTGCAAGCTGAAAGGCAAGACGTTAGCAGCGTAGACGTCGCACTTCGATTTTCACCGCTGAGACGCACAGGCTTATTTGTTCCAGAATAGTTATAATAGTGTGACACGTCAGCGCAAGCGTGTTACCTAAAATCAATAAATCAGATGGGGGGACGGGCAGTGGCACTTGATCTGGGCAAGCTGAAGGCGAGTAATTCGACAAAGAAGCAAACTGATCCGCGCCGAATTTTTACCACGCTGAAAAGAGATCCAAGGTTCAAACGCCCTTCAGACGAGCAAGGCGACGTTCTTGATGGATGGTTTTCCAACAAGGACCAGGAAAATATTACCTTAAAGATGAACACAGGATCCGGCAAAACCATTGTTGGCCTGCTTTGCCTTCAAAGCTGCCTTAATGACGGTAAAGGTCCCGCAGTATACGTTGTGCCCGACAATTTCTTGGTCAGCCAAGTCGTATCCGAGGCGCGGGCCCTCGGTGTATCGGTAACCGAAGATCACGCCAGTGCGGCCTTTCTGGCCAGTGACGCCATCCTGGTTGTCAACATATGGAAACTGGTGAACGGGCGCTCAGTTTTCGGTGTAGGGCAAGCTGGTATCAAAATCCGAATAGGGTCGATCGTTATTGACGACGCGCACGCATGTTTAGCGACTGTGGCTGACCAATTTAGGTTGCGTTTGAAGTCGTCGCATCCAGCTTATAAGGCTCTTTTGGATTTATTTAGAGAAGATCTAACGCAGCAGTCGGAAACTATGCTGCTGGACGTCGAAGCGGAAGATCCTACGGCCGTGATGTTAGTTCCATTTTGGTCGTGGAAGGATAAAAGGAGCGCGGTTGCAGGTATTTTGCACCCTCATCGAGGCGATGATGATTTAAAATGGCCGTGGCCACTGATACAGGATGTGCTCCCGTTTTGCCAGGCGGTATTTGGAGGGGGGCACATTGAAATAGCGCCACGTTTTCTTCCCATTGATAACATACCGGCCTTCACCGCGGCTCAACGTCGCATCTACATGACCGCAACGCTTGCTGATGATGGCATTTTGGTTAGCCATTTTCAGGCGGACCCAGACCAAGTTCGTGATCCAATTCGGCCAAAGGGCGGTGGCGATATCGGGGATCGTATGATTTTGGCCCCGCAAGAAATAAATCCAAAAATCAAACTTGACGAAATAAAGTTTTTTGCCAAACAAAGGTCGGCAAATATAAATGTAAGCATTATTGTGCCATCAAAAGAGCGAGCAAAATATTGGTCTGATGTGGCCGATCAGACGCTAAATGCAGAAAATATCGAAGAAGGAACTGACCGCCTGCGTGCTGGTCATGTTGGTATTACTGTTTTTATCAATAAATATGACGGCGTTGACCTTCCTGCCAAAGCTTGTGAGATTTTGATAATTGATGGGCTGCCGGAAGTTGAGGGCCTCATCGCGCGTGCTGAGCTATTAATTTTGAGCGAGACTCGCCGTCAACTCATTAGGCAGGTTCAAAGAATTGAACAGGGTATGGGGCGTGGCGTGAGATCAAGCGAGGATCATTGTGTCGTGTTGCTCATAGGATCACGGCTTACTCAGCGAGTACATAACCCTGATGCGCGCTCCCTATTCTCTCCTGCCACTCGCGCCCAGCTCAAGTTAGGTCGCGATGTGACTGAACAGATAAAGGATAAGCCTTTGTCCGAGCTTGAGCAGGTTATAGATTTATGCCTTTCGCAGGATGCTGGATGGGTTGATGCGAGCAAAAATGCGATTGTAAATGCGGATGATGCGGATGCAGGGCGCGTCGATAACGCCACTGTTCTGATGCGACAAGCCTTCGACGTTGCTCGGCTTGGTCGGTTTGATCGCGCACAAGAATTTGCTCAGCAAGCCGTTGCAGCCACGTCTGAAAGACGTGCTAAGGGGTACATGAAACAACAGCTGGCCGAATATACTCATCACACAAACCCGGCCGCTGCTCAAGAACTACAACTTTCTGCTGTTGAACTGAACCGTTCGCTGGTGAGGCCAATCCATGGGATCACCTACAGCAAACTGGATTCCCCAAAGGGAAGTCAGGCGGTTGCAGCATCAGAATTTATGAAATCTCAGTTTCTCGAGAAGAATGAGCTTCTTCTTTGGGTGAATGCGCTTATAGAGGCTTTGTCTTGGGGGGAGGAAAACAGCAAGCGTTTTGAGCGTGCAATACGTGACCTTGGAACCTTTCTTGGGTTTGGTTCCCAGAAACCTGAGGACGATTTTGGAAGAGGGCCTGACAACCTTTGGTCGGTCGGCGATCTAAAATATTTCGTTATCGAATGCAAGAGCGGGGCAGTTAAAGCAAAAGCAATTAGCAAGCATGATTGCAACCAGCTCACAGGTTCTATGGTTTGGTTTGAAAGACAGTACGACAGTTCATGTTCTGCGACTCCTATCATGGTTCATCAAAAGACGAAGCCTGAGCATGCGGCAACGCTTCACCGAGGCGCTCGAATTATCACGGAGAAAGATCTTGATAAAATGATCGACAAAATTAGATCTTATGCAGTCGCGGTGGGAGAGGGACTCGGCTATACGCATCCAAAGACTGTAGCGCAGCAGCTCGATTACTTTGGTCTTTCTGCGGTAAGTTTTGTAGCTCATTTCACCACAAAAGGGGGGTAACTGGCGCGGTGCCCTACTATGCTGCGTAGATCGACTGGGGTGGGGGTTGAAAGTTTATTCGCACATCTATCTATCAGCCCATTTCACCCCAACACCCTCTTCAACCACTCCCCACCCCCCGCCGCCGCCCGTCGCGCCGCCCCCACATGGTTCAGCGCCCGCAAAAACCCATGCGCTGTCCCCGCAAACACCTCCTGCTCAACCTCCACCCCCGCCGCCCGCAGCGCATCGCCCATCGCCAAATTCTCGGAAGCCAGCACATCCAGCTCCGCCACATGCAGCAGGCAGGGCGGCAGGCCGCGGAGGTCGGCGCGCAGGGGGCTCGCCACCGGGTTCAGCCGGTCGGCAGGACGCGGCGCGTAGCAGTCCCAGTAGAACCGCATCTTCTCCCGCGTCAGGAAATAGCCCTCGGCAAATTCCCGATAGCTTGGCGTGTCGAAGTCCGCGTCGAACACGCCGTAATTCAGCAATAGCCCCGAAAGCTTGAGCCCCGGGTCGGTCCGCCGCAGCAGCAGCGCCACGCCCATCGCGAGGTTCGCCCCCGCGCTATCCCCGCCGAGCACGATCCGCGCCGGGTCCAGCCCCCATGCCGCGCCCTGCGTCGCCACCCAGCGCACAACGGCCGCGCATTCCTCCACCGCCTGGGGGAAGGGCGCCTCCGGGCTCATCGCATAGTCCGGCCCGATCACGGCGCAGCCGGCGGAGGCCCCGTATTCGCGCATCAGCCGGTCATGCGTGTCGATGCTGTTCCACACCCAGCCGCCGCCATGCAGATAGACCAGCACGGGCAGCGTGCCCTCCACCGGGCGGTGCAGCCGGCACAGCAGACGGCGACCGCGGATCGGCAGCCAGCGATCGGCGCTTTCGGCCATCACCGGGCCGCCCTCGGTCAGGGGGATGTTCAGCGCCTCGGTCAGCGCCCGGGCCTTGTCCAGCGGCAGGGTCAGGGTGATGGGCGGCTGCTTGGCGCCCTCCGCCTCCATCATCGCGTTGAAGGCGAGCATTTCCGGGTCCCAGCGAGGGTCTTGGGCGGGCATTGTGGCTCCCTTCATCGGTTCCGCGCTATCGAAGGCGGGAAGACGGCGGCCGGCAACCCCCCATCCCGTTGCGGCCCGGCACCGGCAAGCCCATGTTGCGCTGCACAATGAGCCTTTCCTCCAGCCTCTCCCACCATTCCGCGGTGCGCTTCCGCGAACAGGCCCTGTACCGGCCGCGCCATGTGGTGCTGGTGGCCGATCCTGCTTTGCCGTCCTCCGCGCCCATGCGCCACAATCTCGAATCCGGCGGATTCACCGGCAGCCTGATGGTGCTGGAGGATGTGGCGGGCATCGCCGGCCTGGCCCAGGCGCCGGACCTCGCCGTGCTCTCGGTCGGGCCAACCCTGGTGGAGCCCGCCATGGCGGCGCTCTCCGCCCGCGGCTGCCACGCCGTGGTGGTGCCGGGCGCGGCGCCGGACCTCGCCGGGGCCAGCCGCCGCACGGGCGTCCGCGCTCTGGGGCAGGGCAGCTTTGGCATCTGCGTGCCGGGCATCGGGCTGAACGCCTCCCTGTCGCACCTGGCGCCCCGGCGCGGGCGGCTGGCGCTGGTGGGCCAATCCTCCGCCCTCAGCCGCGCGGTGCTGGATTGGGCGGAGGCGGAGGCGGTGGGCTTCAGCCATGTCATCGGCATCGGCGAGAATGACGACCTCGGCTTCGCCCATGCGCTGGACTGGCTTTCGCGTGATCCCGGCACCGGCGCCATCCTGCTGGAACTGCGCCACATCAAGAACCGCCGCATGTTCATCTCCGCCGCCCGCGCCGCCGCGCGGATGCGCCCGGTGGTGGCGATCCGCGCCGGCGGGCGGCTGGCCGATCCCTCCGGCACCACCGATGCGGTGATGGAAGCGGCGCTGCGCCGCGCCGGCGTGCTGCGGGTGACGGGGCTGGACGACCTGCTTTCGGCGGCGGAGACGCTGGCGCGGGTGAAGCTGGGCACGGGCGTGGCGCCGGGGGCGGGCATCGCCCTGGTGGCCAATTCGACGGGGCTCGGGCTGCTGGCGGCCGATGCGGTGCTGGAAGGTGGCGCGCGGCTGGCCAGCCTGCCGGCGGAGGCGATGCAGGCGCTGGAGATGGGACTGCGCCCCGGCTGGTCCGGCGGCAATCCGCTGATCCTGGGGCCGGGGGCCGCCACCGGGCTGGGGGAGGCGGCGATGATGTTGGCCGGCATCCGCCAGGTGGATGCCGTGGTGGCGCTCCACGCGCCGGAGGCCGGGGAGGATGCGGCGTTGCTGGCCGCGACGCTGTCCGCCGCGGCCAAGGCCACGCGGGCCGCGCCGATTCTGGTGTGCTGGTCCGGCCAGGCGACGGCCGGGCCGCAGCGTGGCGCGCTGGCCGCCGCCGGTCTGGCGGTGTTCGCGACCCCCGAAGGCGCGGTGCGCGGTGCGCTGCATCTGCTGAAGGACCGCCAGAACCGCGCCGCCGCCGCCGAGCTCCCCGGCCGTCAGGTGCTCGCTTTGCAACCGGACCGAGCCGCCGTGCGGCGCATCCTGGACGCGGTGCGCGCGGAGGGGCGGCTGTCGCTGGCGGATGACGAGGCGCTGGCGCTGCTCGCCGCCTATGGCCTGCCGGTGGTGGCCGGGCAGGTCGCCGCCGATGTGGCGGGGGCGGAGGTGGCGGCGGAAGCTCTGGGCTTCCCGGTGGTGCTGAAACTCCGCTGCCCCGACATCGCCCGCAAGACGGAGGTCGGCGGCGTCGTGCTTGGCCTGCGCAGCCGCCTCGCGGTGCGGGAGGCGGCGGAGGCGATGATGGACCGCGTGGCGCGGGAACGCCCCGGCACGCGGCTGACCGGCTTCCTGGTGCAGCGCCAGGCGCAGGGGGCGCAGGAGCTTCGGATGCGCCTCGGCGACGACGCCATGTTCGGCCCCTTCATCGGCTTCGGCCTGGGCGGCACGGCGGCCGACCTTTTGCGCGACGAGGGTTTTGACCTGCCGCCGCTGAACCATGCCTTGGCCGGCGCGCTGATCGGCCGCAGCCGCGCCGCGCCGCTGCTGGCAGGCTATCGCGACCATGCGGCGGTGGATCTGGATGCGGTGGCGGGCGCGCTGGTGCGCCTTTCGCAGATCGCGGTGGATTTTCCGGAGATCGAGAGCCTCGGCGTGAATCCGCTGTTTGCGGCGGCAGGCGGGGTGATGGCGGCCGATGCCTCCTGCCGGCTGCGCCCTGCGGGCCGGAAGGCGATGCTGGCCGTGCCACCCTATCCGGAGGAGTTGGCGGCGCCCTGGCAGGCGCGGTCGGGCGAGACGCTGCTGGTGCGACCGGTCCGCCCGGAGGATGCCGAAGCCCATGCCGAGATGTTCCGCCGCCTGACGCCGGAGGATGTGCGCTGGCGCTTCTTCAGCCAGTTGCGGGAATTGCCGGCGGTGCAGATCGCCCGGCTGACGCAGATCGACTACGACCGGGAGATCGCCTTCGTCGCCATGCGCCGCCGCGCGGATGGGGCGGAGGATATGCTCGGCATCTCCCGCCTGATCCGGGAGGCCGATGGCCAGACGGCGGAATTCGCCGTGGTGGTGGATGCGGCCATGAAGGGCCAGGGCCTCGGCCGGCACCTGATGCAGCGCCTGTTCGACTGGGCGCAGGCGGAGGGGGTGCGCCACATCGTCGGCCAGATCCTGGCCGACAACGCCCCCATGCTCGCCTTCATCCGCGCCATCGGCTTCACCACGCGGCGCAGCCCGGAGGATGAGGAGGTGGTGGAGGCGAGGCGGGAAATCCCGCCAAGCCCCTAATACCAACGGCCCTATCGCGTGACCGCTCCGGGCCGCCCTCGTACGCCGGGCGGAAACCTTGTATCTCGTTCTTGCCTGCTGGTGATTTGCCGGCGAGGCTGGGGTTGGGTGGGAGCCCGCCGAAACCTGGGGC